>Ga0335085_10009310_pt1 | contig 14841 bp, 15 predicted proteins | sample Lox_Sample_45_FD_206712 | JGI IMG/M metagenome (GOLD analysis project Ga0335085, IMG submission 206712) | Soil microbial communities from Loxahatchee National Wildlife Refuge, Florida, United States - Lox_Sample_4.5 | ecosystem: Environmental > Terrestrial > Soil > Wetlands | place: USA... | reverse complement strand
CCTCGATCTCGCCGCGGATCAGCAACTGCCTTTCTAAACGGGAGAGCGCGGGATAGATTGCCCCTGGGCTATCGCTGTAGCTGCGCAGCGACGTGGACGAAAAGGTCTTTCGCAAGTCGTATCCGGAAGCTGGCTTTTGTTGCAGCAGACCCAAAAGGGCGTAGCCGAGAGGTGGAATTTGGCCACGTTTCATAGTACGTTACGTACTATAACGAAACGTACTATATCCGTCAATACGATTCAGCTTCCCCTTGGATCGCAGGAGTGAAGTACTGCGCACAGCATTGGGACGGGCGGTGAAATTGCTTGCGATTGGGTCCGCCGTTGGATTGGTCCTCGGGATTCTCGCGAGCCGTGTCCTGGCATTCATCGTGTATCAGGCTACTCCGCGCGATCCGCTGGTGTTGGCCGGGGTCACTCTAGCGATGGCCTTGCTGGGGATTGCGGCCACTTGGATTCCGGCGCGTCGTGCGCTCTCGGTAAACCCCCTTATCTTGCTCCGCGAGGAATAAACCGTCTCCAAAAACACTAAGGGCGGCCATCGCTGGCCGCCCTTTCGAGTTGTCTTGCTGTGAAGCGGTTTAGACAGACTTGACGTTCTCTGCCTGCCAGCCCTTGGGGCCTTTCACCACGTCAAACTGTACTTGCTGACCTTCCTGCAGGCTGCGGAAGCCGCTGGCCTGAATGGCGGAGAAATGCACGAAGACATCCTCGCCGTTCTGGCGGCTGATGAAACCGTAGCCCTTGGCGTCGTTAAACCACTTCACTGTTCCTGTTTCCATGTTGTTGCTATTTCCTTTGTGCTTGATGTAGCGCTGAAACTTTCGGGATTCTTCTGCAGGCAGGTCACACGCTGGGTTAAGCGGAGATGCTTGTACGAAGGAACTCTAAAGTCAAACGCAATACCATTGTACGTGACGGTGCCTCAAAATAGCTACATAATTCGCAAGGGCTAGGGGCTAAACACTTGAAACATCGCCTGTTATCTCCCAACACCAAAGTAAGTGCGAGGGTGGAAATTTGCCACCTTTTATGGAAACAATCATCATAGAAGAAATGCGCACCCGGATTTTACTCATCTCCGTTTTACTGGCAGCTACCTTGTGCTGGGCAGGCGTTGTAGAGAGCGTGCGTTACGCTCTCGCACAGAACAACTTCTCAGCGGCCGAGGCGGAGCTGAATTCTTATCGAAGCCAGCGCGGTGCCGACGCTGAATACCTGGAAGCATACTCTTGGATGGGGCGCGCAGCGCTCGACCTGCGGCAATACGATCAGGCGGACGGGTACGCGAAGCAGACAAAGACGCTGGTTCTTGAGCAGTTGAAACAGCGGTCGCTGGATGCAGAACCACATCTGCCTCTCGCTTTAGGAGCCGTACTGGAAGTGCAGTCTCAAGTTCTGGCCGCGCGAGGACAGAAACCGCAAGCGATCGCTTTATTGCAGTCTGCGCTTCGGACTTACGGAAATACATCCATTCACGATCGCATCCAGAAAAATCTGAACCTGCTGTCCTTTCAGGGGAAAATCGCGCCGGCGTTGAAGTCAGATCAGTTTCTGGGAGCGCCGCTGCCGGCAGCGGACTCGTTGAAGGGATCACCGGTGCTGCTTTTTTTCTGGGCTCACTGGTGCGGCGACTGCAAGGCCGAAGCGCCTATCATTACTCAGCTGCGGTCGGAATACGCCGGCAAGGGATTGAAAGTCATCGGACCAACGCGATACTACGGCTACACCGCCCAGACCGAACACGCTTCGCACGAAGAAGAACTTCGCTACATCGACGCGGTGCGGCACCGCTTTTATAGCGGACTTCTGGATATGCCGGTGCCCATCAATACATCGAACTTCGAAGTCTATGGCGCATCGACGACACCGACGCTCGTGTTGCTGGATCGGACCGGTAAGGTGGCCTGGTACCACCCGGGGGCGGTGCCGTACGGGGAACTGCGGCAGGAGGTCGAAAAGATCGTAACGCGCTGAGCCATACCCTCCAGCCGAGATCGAGGGATTAGAGCACTTGAGTACTCTTGAACGGAAGGATCGTCGACTCATAATGACTAAAGGGCTGCACAGCCATGCGTCGATTCCTGCTTCTCATAACACTCTTTGGTTTCGTGATACCGGTCGTCGCGCAAGATGCCACCTCGGGTGTTTCCTTGTCCGAGAATTCCGCTTCTCAGAACTTTCCCTGCGCGGACCAGCCGCGGTTATTACAGGAACTCAGGGCTTCATTCGAAAAAGGACGGAGACCATTGGCATCTGAGATGACTGGGATCTGGGTGGAGATTGGGAACATCACAGATCAGCCGGTAGATGTTCCGAAGAGGTTGAACTGCTCAGGCGTGACCCAGCAAAACAAGCTCGAGTTCATTCTAGTCGCGAAGGGCTACTCCATGGAACTGCACGCAGTTGGCATGGCGGGACGGCAAACAGAGAGAATGCAGCCTGGCAATGAGGGAACCGTTGAGTTCCGCGAGGTTGATTTCGGCGGCGAAGGCACGCTCGAGAATTACCATTGCCGCCTGACGAGGCGTGGGACTCTCGCCTGCATGATCGGCACATCCCAAGGTGTGGAGTTCAAGAAAATGGCCGCCGACAAAAGCCAGATTTTCGAGGCAGGAGCGCCATAAGGACCAACGGCTGGTTATGAATCGTCGTCCCGGATCACGTCTGCACGCCTTAATTGTTGGCCTGTACCTCTGCTAGTTTTCCCGTTTTTACGTCGTAAACAAACCCCCGCACCGGAATGTGTTTTGGAATCCAAGGGTGCGATTTCACTTTGCGGACTTGCTGGCGGACATTTTCTTCCAGGTCATCGAACCCATAGAAGTGTGCCGGTTCGGCGGCGTCTGCACCCATCTTGTGGGCGAGTTTGGCGCGGAGTTCGTTTTCTTTGATTTTCAGCAGGCCGCAATCCGTGTGGTTGATGATGATGAATTCCTGTGTGTCGAGCAGGTGATGCGAGACGATCAGCGAGCGAATCGCGTCGTCGGTGGCGATGCCTCCGGCGTTGCGGATCATGTGCGCGTCGCCGGGCCGAAGTCCCAAGCAATGCTCGAATAGGATGCGCGAGTCCATGCAGGCGAGGACGGCTGCGTGGCGGCGTGGGCGTACCTGCAAATTGCCCAGATTGAAACTGCGGGCAAAGATTTCGTTGGCGGCTAAGAGTTCGTCGGCTACGGACAAGGTCACACTCCGTCGTTAGTCGTTGGTCCCTGGTCGTGAGCGAAGGCGGTTTGCCAACGACCAACGACGAACGACCAACGACGGTTTCAATTACCAGTTTACAATCGGCGCGTGAACCTGGACGACACCATTGTCGCGATTGCGACTCCTCTTGGACGAGGAGGGATTGGCGTTGTGCGCCTCTCCGGGCCCGACGCAGGCAGGATTGCCGTCCTGATGCTGCGCCTGAAGCATTCTCTTGAGCCAGGCCGTGTAGTCTTCTGTGAGCTCGTGGAACCATCTCAGAACCATGCAAGGGAAGTAGACAGGCGGATCGACGAAGTTGTCGTGACCTATTTCGCAAAGCCACACTCCTACACCACCGACGACGTGATTGAAATTTCTGCACACGGCTCACCGGTCGTGCTGAGGCACGTCGTCGAACTGTGTGTGGCTGCCGGGGCGCGTCTCGCGGAACCCGGCGAATTCACAATGCGCGCCTTTCTCAACGGACGCATCGATCTGACCCAAGCCGAAGCCGTCCGTGACCTCATCGATTCTCAGACGTTGTATCAAGCCAAGGTCGCTGCACAGCAGTTGGAGGGCGCCCTTTCAAGGCGGCTGCAGCCGATAAAACAAAAGCTCGTCGAGTTGATCGCGTTGCTCGAAGCAGGCATTGACTTCGCGGACGACGATGTCTCAGTGCTGCCGGACACGAAGATCCTCGAACACGTTGCTGCCGTCAGCGCCCCGCTCGATCAACTCGCCGCCAGTTTTACTTTCGGAAAGATCGTGCACGAAGGACTGACGCTGGCGATTGTCGGGCGCCCGAACGTCGGGAAGTCGAGTTTGTTTAACCGTCTGGTCGAACGGGAGCGCGCCATCGTGACGGCGGCTCCGGGAACAACGCGCGATCTCGTCAGTGAGACGGTCGCCATCGGAGGCATCCCGGTCAAGTTGGTCGATACTGCCGGAATTCGCAAATCTCTCGACGAGGCTGAATCGATTGGCATTCGCAAATCCATGGAAGCTCTCACTGATGCTGACCTGGTCCTGGTCGTCCTCGATGCCTCTCAGCCTGCGACAGAGGAAGACGCAGAGTTACTCCATCAGGCCGAGATCCGCCCGATGATTGTTGTCGGGAACAAGTCTGATCTGAGGATTGGAGATGAGGGCAGAAGCTTCTCGTCGGAAGTCAAGAAATGGCGACTCCTTCATACTTCTGCTGTGACCGGAACGGGGATTGCCGAACTTCGCACCGAGATACTGCGGCACATCGGTGGGGAGGAAGGTTCGCACGGTGAGGCTGGGTTTCTGACCAACATCCGCCATCAACGTTTGATTCAGGATTCGATTGCAGCTTTGAACGCGGCCAAGACTGCCGTCGACGAGAAGATTCCGCACGAAATGCTGTTGCTTGATCTTTACAACGCTCTGCGGCCGCTGGATGCGATTACGGGAGCAACCACAACAGATGACATCCTCAACCTGATCTTCAGTACGTTCTGCATTGGCAAGTGAGAAGGTGAAGTCACGCAATTGCCCGAGTCTAAGAAGCCGAACCTTTGCATGGTGCGGGATTAAAGCACGCGCCCAGCAGGTTGTCCTGAAGGGTCCGGATCACTTGGAAAGGCGGCCAAGGACGGCACGAAAGAGTTGATCAAACGAATGTCCGGCAGCTTCCTTCGCCACCACTGCTAATGCCTTTTCGGCCAGGGGCCGCTGATAACCCAGATTAACGAGTGCTGAGAGTACATCCTCTTCCGTCGCATTCACCGACGGCATGGCCTGAGCTACGGTGGCCCCACCTTCCGGCAGTTTGTCGCGTAATTCGAGCACCATGCGCTCAGCTGTCTTCTTGCCGATACCCGGGATACGCGTGAGACGCGCTACGTCGTTGCCACGAATAGCCCCTACCATTTCGTCGGCAGCCATTCCACTCAGGATCGTAATCGCCAATTTGGGTCCGATACCACTGACGGTGATCAGCTTCTCGAATAGTACTTTTTCGGAAGCACGCAGGAATCCATAGAGGGCGAGGGCGTCTTCTCGCACATGCGTGTGGATGTACAAAGCAACATCCACTCCGACTGCTGGCAGATCAGAAAAAGTTGGAACACTGATGGTGACGTCATAGCCTACGCCGGCTGCTTCCACAACGGCCTGGTTGGGGTGCTTGGCGAGCAGCTTTCCGCGGAGGTGGGCGATCATGTTGGCAATATTGTAGCCGCTGGTAGACACCAGCAGGGACGACTCTTAGAATCGTTTTCGTCATGGGCACCCTGCTACGCAGATTCCGAAGGCGAACGTCTTGGGCCGCAGCTGCACTCGTGGCATTGTGCGGCTCCGCACTCGGACAGCAAACCGGATTTGATCTCGAGGGACATGCGAAAGATCCTTTCCGCGCCAGTTCCGGAAAGGTCGTGGTGCTCGTGTTTCTACGCCGTGACTGCCCGGTTTCGGGCCGATATGCTCCTTCGATTCAGGAGATCAGCAAGCGCTATACCGATCGTGCCAGTTTCTGGCTTATATATCCTGATAAGGATGACACCGCAGAGGCGATTCGAAAATCTGTTGAAGAATTCGGCTATCATCTTCCGGTTTTGCGAGATCCTGATCATGGGCTCGTCAAATTGAGTCACGTGCAAATTACCCCGGAAGTTGCCGTTTTCGACCAACAGCAGCGTCTCGTTTACGATGGGCGAATTGACGATTGGTACATCGATCTGGGACGCTCGCGCCCTGCGCCGACGACGCACGAACTCGAAGACGCGATTCGGGCGGCGGTCTCCGGGAACATGGTCGCGCACAGTGAAGTTCGGGGAGTGGGATGCTACATATCCGATCTGGATTGAGCCTTCTGCGACACAGGGTCTGGGGCCTTGTTGTTCTTATCATTGCTTCGTGTGGCGTCGCGGCTGTTTCCACTCATTCATTCTCACCGCAAGCCCTCGCGCCAACGCCTCAAATCACATTCAACCGCGATATTGCGCCGATTGTCTTCCACGCTTGCGCGACCTGTCACCGACCCGGCGAGTCAGCGCCTTTCTCTTTGCTCACTTACTCCGATGTCAAAAGACACGCGCGGCAGATCGCAGAGGTGACGCGCTCCCGAAGCATGCCACCGTGGCTTCCCGAACCACAAGAATTCAGGTTCGCCGATGAACTTCGCCTGACGGACAATGAGATTAAGCTGATCGGAACTTGGGTCGAGCAGGGATCGATGGAAGGCAATCCGCGCGATCTTCCCTCAGAGCCAAAGTATGTGGAGGGGTGGCATCTCGGAAAACCGGACCTGATTCTGACAGCCAGCAAGCCGTTTACACTTCCACCGCAAGGAGCCGATACCTACTGGAACTTCATTTTCCCCGTCCCGATTCAAGAGACAAAATGGGTGAAGGCAGTCGAGATTCGTCCCGGCGACAAGCGTTATGTGCATCACGCCAACATCCTGGTTGACCGCTCCGGCGACTCGCGCAAGCGCGAAGCCGAGCCCGGCGCGGGATTCGCCGGCATGGAGATCCGCGTTGAGTCACAGGTCTTTGACCCAGACAGCCATCTTCTATTTTGGAAGCCGGGTACGGTGCCGTCCCAAGAGCCCGAAGGTATGTCCTTGCGCCTCGATAAGGGGACGGATTTAATCCTCAACACCCACCTTCAGCCCTCGGGGAAACCGGAAATAATCCAGCCGAGTATCGGCCTTTATTTCACTCCACATGCCGCTACAAAATATCCCATGCTGCTGCAGCTGGAAAATGATCTGAAACTCGACATCCCGCCGGGTGAAAAGAATTTTCTTGTGACCGACGACTTCACTCTTCCGGTAGACGTTGACTTGATAGCGATCTACCCGCACGCACATTACCTGGGAAAAGACATTCAAGCGTTTGCCACCCTTCCCGGCGGAGAGAAAGAAACTCTCATTCATATCCCGCAATGGAATCTGAACTGGCAGGCAGTCTATCGATATGCGAAGCCGGTGCGCCTGCCCAAAGGAACCACCGTCAGCCTGCGCTACGTCTATGACAACTCTTCTGACAATCCGTTGAATCCGAACCATCCGCCCGCGAGAGTTGTGGGCGGAAATCGTTCGAGCGATGAGATGTGTCACCTATGGCTGCAGGTTCTACCGGTAAACTTTGATACGGCTCACGGAGATCCACGCATGGTATTGCAGGAGGCTCTCGCACGCCACAATGTTGCGAAGAATCCTGCAGACTTCGAAGCACACTACAACCTCGCTGCCATGCTACAAGCGAAGGGCAAATTAGAAGAAGCAATCAGCGAGTACCAGCTCGCGGTGAAATTGCGCCCTCAAGACGCTGTCGGAAACAATGCGCTGGGGGCTGCGCTCGTAGCGCAGGGGCATCCCGCGCAAGCTGCGGAGTACCTGGTGAAGGCGCTCGAGGCACGGCCGGACTATTTCGATGCTCATTACAACCTCGGATTCGCGCTAGCGAGTCAGGATGATTTTGAAGGTGCGGCCGATCAGTTCCGCCTTGCATCACGCCTTCAGCCGAATGACGCCAGCGTAGAAGCGAATCTCGGCGTCGCGCTCGCACAAATGGGCCGCTACGATGAAGCGAAGTCTCACCTGCAACGCGCGTTACAGATTGATCCTGAACAACCGATTGCCAAAGAGAATCTGCAGGTTTTGAAAGAAATGAACGCGCACTAGTTTCGAAATCCCCATCCGCAAACTGCCTGCCATTTGTGCTCTAATTCTCGCTATGAGAGTGCGATTCCGTGTATACCGCCTCGGTTGCTGGGCGGGGGTTTTACTCTTACTCGCGTCTCCCAGTCTCGGACAGCAGGCTGCCCCTCCCGAAGCCCCCGGCACTGCCCCAGGTTTCGCAGATTTTGCGAATGCCCGAAAGTTGATGCAGCAGGGCAAAATCGACGAGGCGATCGCGGAGTTGCAGACGATGGAGGCGCGAAACCCTTCCACCAAGGGACTCGCGCAAGAGATTGGAACCGCGTATTACAAAAAGAGCGATTATCCGAAAGCCATTGAATATCTGAAGAAGGCGATAGCCGCGGACGCCAAGAACGACGAAGCAGCTCAGTTGCTGGGACTGTCCTACTATCTGGGGGGACATCCGGGCGAAGCCATTCCGCTACTCGAACGGGTGCAAGGCTGGTATCCGCGAGCGAACATTGACGCAGCTTACATCCTCGGCGTCTGCTACATCCAGACCAAGAACTACGATCAAGCGCGCAAATCCTTCGCAAAGATGTTTGATGTGCCCGGAGACTCGGCGCCCGCTTACCTGTTTACCGCCCGCATGCTGTTTCGCCAGGAATATGAGCCAGTGGCGGAGGAGTATGCGCTCAAGGCCACGGCGCTCGACCCTAAACTGCCGTTAGCTCACTTCCTTCTCGGCGAGCTTTACATCTTCAAGTCCCGGATTCCGGAAGCGATCGCAGAGCTTGAGAAAGAAATCGCGATCAATCCCGCGAACGCGGCGACGTACTACAAGCTCGCCGACGCCTATTCGCACGTGCAGAGATATGACGATGCCGAGCGGCTGTTGCAGCGCTCGATCTGGCTGGACGCAACTTCTACCGGTCCCTTCATCCTGATGGGTAAGGTTCTTCAGAAGAAGGGTGAATTGGACCTGGCAGCGCGGGCGCTGCAGAGGGCGGCGTCTATGGACCCTAACAATCCAATGACTCACTATTATCTGGGCCAGGTTTATCGAGATATGGGAAAGAAAGAGGAGGCAGAGAGCGAGCTGAATCTGTCGAAAGAACTGCAGAGCCGGCAAAACTAAACCCTGTGGAGTAACCCTACTGCAGGGTCGACGCTTGCCCGCGGCGGCGAGCCTGAATCTCGATATATACATTCACCAGTGATACTGCGGCTGGCGTTACCCCGGGGATCCGCGACGCTTGCCCGATTGTGCGTGGGCGGACCTTTGTCAGCTTCTCCTGCATCTCGCGCGAAAGTCCGCTGACCGAGCGGTAATCGAACCACTCCGGAATCGCGTGTTGCTCGGACTTCTTGAGGCGCTCCATCGCCCGCTGTTGTTGCAGCAGATAGCCTTCATATTTGATTTCAGTCTCGACCGACTTCAGTTCGTTGCGGACCTCGGTGGAGAGCTTGGTTTCGGAAGGATTGTCGGAATTTCGGACAAAGAACTCCGGTTCCAACCTCCTCAGTGTCGGCACCAATCGTTCGACTGACACTTCAGGACGCTTCAGTAGTTGCGCCATGGTTTGCCCGGCCGCAGACCCAGCTTCCACACTATCGATTTCGGACACCATTTGAGGAGTTACCCGTGTTGCGTCGAGCAGCTTCTTCATCTGTTCCAAGCGCTCTTGCTTTGCCTGGAAATCGGCCCAAGCCTGATCGGAGATCATCCCCACGCGGCGCCCGTGTGGCGTTAATCGACGGTCGGCATTGTCGATGCGCAGATGTAGACGGAACTCGGCACGGGACGTGAACATTCGATAGGGCTCATTCGTTCCCTTGGAAATGAGGTCATCAATCAAAATTGCCGTGTAGGCTTCGGTGCGATCAAGAATCAGCGGCGGTTGCTGCTTCACCTGCAAACCTGCGTTGATGCCCGCCATCAGGCCCTGACACGCCGCCTCTTCGTACCCGGACGTTCCATTGATCTGACCGGCAAGAAACAACCCCGAGATCTTCCGCGTCTCCAGTGTGCGCTCCAGTTCGGTGGGGTCAATGGAGTCGTACTCGATCGCGTAGCCCGGGCGAAGCATCTCGGCCGTATCGAGTCCCGGGATCGACTTCAAAATTGCCAGTTGCACCTCGACCGGCAGCGAAGTACTCATGCCGTTCACATAAATCTCGTGCGTATTCAGTCCCTCGGGCTCCAGGAAAAGCTGGTGCATCTCCTTGTCTGGGAACTTGACGATCTTGTCTTCAATCGAGGGACAATAGCGCGGACCAATTGACTGAATCTGCCCGCTGTACATCGGCGAGCGATGCACATTTTCCCGGATGATGTGGTGAGTCTCGGGTGTGGTCCAGGCGATGTAGCAGGGGACCTGGGAGTCATGGTGTGCAACGCGCTTAGTGCGAAAACTAAAGGGTGTGGGATCGTCATCCCCTGGCTGCACCGGAAAGCGCGACCAGTCGATCGTGCGTCCATCGAGGCGCGGGGGAGTGCCAGTCTTCAGCCGGCATCCGCGCAGCCCTAGATTCTTTAACGCTTCGCCTAGCAGAACTGCGGGAGGCTCTCCCGAGCGTCCGGCTGGATATTGCTGCTCACCGCAGTGGATCAACCCGTTGAGAAACGTGCCTGTCGTGATAATGACTGCGTGAGCGCCCACGGTGCGGCCGTCACGGAGTTTGATTCCCAGAACCGTCAGGCGGCCGCTGGTTGTTCGTCGTTGGTCATTGGGTGAACGCTCTCCATCGGAGGTTTCGTCTAACGACGAACGACCATCGATAAACGACGATTCCACGATCACATCTGCAACCTCCGCCTGCTTTATCTTCAGATTCGGCTGCGACTCGAGCACCTCGCGCATCTTCAGTCGGTATGCTTGCTTGTCGCACTGGGCTCGGGGAGACCACACCGCTGGACCGCGCGACGTGTTTAGAAGTCGGAACTGGATGCCCACCGCATCAGTGATTTCTCCCATGATGCCCCCCAGCGCATCCACCTCACGCACTAGGTGCCCCTTGGCGATTCCACCGACTGCCGGATTGCATGACATTTGCGCGATCAAATCGACATTCAGCGTGTACAGCGCGGTCTTGAGGTCCATGCGGGCAGCCGCCATTGCGGCTTCACAACCGGCATGGCCAGCGCCAACGACCACTACGTCGAATTGTTCGGTGAACTGCATGTTGTCTTCGAATCCTACTTCCAGGAGGGCCTTTTATTCGGAGCGGCTAATAGATTGTAACAATTCGGCCTTCGGAGTCAGCTGGCGAGTCGAAGCGGGTGCCTTGCCGACCTGCGTCGGTGCTCGTATATTGGGCTGTCTTACCTTCTTGAGGAGAAGTATGAACACCAACGATTTCTTCCAGCAACTGAATTCCCGTGTCGCGAAGTACGACCTGCTCTGCCATCCCTTTTACAAGGCGTGGTCGGCTGGCCGATTGACACGGGACGATCTTCGCGAATACGCGCAAGATTACTACCATCATGTAGAAGCCTTTCCTTCCTATCTGGCGGCTCTGAGCGTGCGTTTGGAAGACGGGGAACTGCGCCGAGCGGTGCTGGCGAATATGTGCGATGAGAAGGGTATCGATGGCTCAAACAACACACAAGCCATTCCGCATTCCGATCTTTGGCTCGATTTCGCCGAGGGCATGGGATCGACTCGCAACCTGGAGTGGCATACTCCGGTTCCCGGAATCCGCCAACTGATCCGCTACTTTCATGGCGTTGCCAGCGAGGGACTGCCCGAGGAGGCGCTTGCCGCTTTCTACGTCTACGAGTCGCAAGTTCCGCGGATTGCGACTGAAAAAGAGCGGGGCCTGCGCGAAATGTACGGTGCAGACGACAAGACCTGCGGATATTTCGCCCTCCACGCTGAGGCAGATGTGCACCACGCGAAAGTATGGCGCGGACTACTCGAAAAACGGCTTGCGGAACATCCCGAGGCTGCGGATGCGGCCTTGGACGCTGCAGAGAACGCCGCACGAATGCTGTGGCAAGCGCTCGACGGAATTGACGCGCGGCATACGGCGCTCGCCATCGCATAGACCACGATACGTCGCCCAGGATGCGAGCCAATGATCCGATAAAATCATTGGCTCATTTCTTTTTCGGGAGGGAAAATTGGCGAAAGAAATCCCTGTCGGAGCGCGTGGGGAAGCGACTGACATCGTTGAATTCAAGCACACCCTGACCTCGCACCATCCGGAGTTGCCGCCGGTGTACTCGACACCGGACATGATCCGGCTGATGGAGACGGCTGCCTTTCACGCGCTGCAACCCTACTGCGAAGAGGATGAAATCACGGTGGGAACATCGGTCCATATCGAACACCGGGCAGCGAGTGGTATTGGGGCAAACATCAAAGCCGAGGCCGTTCTAGAATCGTTCGATGGGCGCTTCTACACATTGCGCGTGACGGCTAGCGATGATGTGCAAGAGATTGGACGCGGTACCGTCGGCCGGGCCGTGGTAAGCATTGGCAGGCTTCTGGAAAAGATGAAGAACGGCGCTCGTTGAAGACATCCAATCGGTATGCCGGATTCCGAACAGAGGCAAAAAGCGAACGCCTTCCGAGCCATGCATACGGACCCGGGCACGGTGTTGCTGCCGAATGTATGGGACGCCGCCGGCGCCCGCATCGTCGAAAAGGCCGGGTTCTCTGCGATCGCGACAACCAGTGCCGGTATTGCCTTCGCAAACGGATTTCCGGACGGGCAGCAAATCACCGCCGGGCAGATGCTTGCGGCGGTGGCGCGAATCACCACCGCGGTGACTGTTCCCGTAACAGCGGATATCGAGGCAGGATATGGCGAAACCCCCGACGTCGCCGCAGCAACCGCGCGGCAAGTGATACAGGCAGGCGCAGTTGGGATGAACTTCGAAGATGCGACAGGAGACCCCAACCGTCCGCTTGCCGACCTGACTTTGCAATTGGAGAGGATTAGAGCGATTCGCGAGGTCGCCGAACAGCTTGATCTGGCGCTGGTGCTCAACGCGCGTACCGACGTTTATCTCTTGCAAGTGGGTGAGGTCCACACTCGTTATGATGAGGCCGTGCGGCGGCTTTCTTCCTATCGAGATGCGGGCGCGGATTGTGTGTTCATCCCGGGAATTCGAGATATTGAAACCATTCGTCGAGTTGTTCTGGATCTCAGGTGCCCGGTCAACATTCTTGCTGTCCCAGGATCCCCCAGTGTTCGAGAATTGGCCGAACTGGGAGTGAAACGAATCAGCCTTGGCTCGGGTCCGATGCGCGCAGCCATGGGACTGCTACGCCGAATTGCCGAGGAGTTGAAGACTGCAGGTACATACGATCAAATGGCGGGCGCTCCCTCGCATGCGGCGATGAACAAACTAATGGGCGCGAGACCAAATTGAGAACTCCCATCTTCATCGGCGTCATTTCCGATACGCACGGCCTGCTTCGTCCTGAAGCGCTCGAAGCTCTTTGCGGATCTGAGCACATTATTCACGCCGGGGACGTAGGAGATCCTGAGATCCTCGACCAACTCGCATCTCTTGCTCCGATTACAGCAGTGCGAGGGAACGTCGACAAAGGCAAGTGGGCCAGCAGGTTGCCTGAGACTGCCGTCGTTGAGCTTGGCGACATTTCAATCTACGTGCTTCACGATCTCGGACAACTTGACCTCAAGCCCGAAGCGGCAGGATTCAGCGTTGTAATTTCGGGCCACAGCCACATTCCGAAACAGGCGCTCCGTGAAGGCGTCCTGTATTTCAATCCCGGAAGCGCGGGCCCTCGCAGATTCAAGTTGCCGATTTGTGTCGGGAGAGTTTCCGTTGCGGGCAGGAATGTTCGCGGGGAGATTGTCACGATTTCAGAGTAAAGACTCCCGATCGTGGATTACTTGAGTCTGGTTCCAGTTTCTATCTACGGCGTTGCTACAATCCCCATTGGATGTCGATCGAATTCCATGTCGAGAAGGCTGCGGGCAAAGCCCGCACCGCGTGTCTGAACACTCCTCATGCCGAAATTGCAACTCCTGTCTTTATGCCAGTCGGTACGTTGGCCTCAGTGAAAGGGGTTTCTCAGGACATACTCGAAGATCTCGATGCCCAGATCATTCTCGGGAATACGTATCACCTCTATTTGCGACCCGGCGTTGAAACCGTGCGAAAACTTGGCGGCCTGCATCGATTCATGTCATGGACTCGGGCCATCCTTACCGATTCCGGAGGGTTTCAGGTTTTCAGCTTGAGCGAACTTCGCAAGGTGAATGAAGAAGGAGTGACGTTCCGCTCGCACCATGATGGCTCGTCGCACTTCTTCAGTCCTGAAAGTGCGATGGAGGCGCAGATCGGGCTGGGAGCTGACATCATTATGGCCTTCGATGAATGTACAGAGTACCCAGCGGACCAGGCGAGAGTGCGCGAATCGATGGAGATGACGGCACGCTGGGCAGGACGAAGCAGGAAGTACTTTGAGGAGCACAGGCACGAAGTGCCATGGACGCAGTCGTCAGTGGCCGGTGGTCAGTCGCCTGTCCCAGCCGAATCCAGGATTGATCACTGGCCACTTGATGACTGTCCGACACAAGCACTGTTCGGCATCGTCCAGGGAGGCATGGATCATGCGCTTCGAAAGGAATCTGCAGAACGCACGGTCGAGATCGGTTTTCCGGGTTACGCCATCGGTGGACTGAGTGTCGGAGAGCCGCGCGAACTCACCCGCGAGATCGTCGAGTCCACGCTGGAACATCTTCCCAAAGACAAACCACGCTATCTAATGGGAGTGGGAACGCCGGAAGAGATTGTCGAGTACGCTAATCTCGGAATCGACATGATGGATTGTGTTCTGCCCACCCGGGCAGCGCGACATGGGCTGTTGTTTACATCCGAAGGAAAGGTCTCAATCAAGCAGGCCCGCTATGTGCAGGATCACGGACCACTCGACCCCGGCTGTGAGTGCCGTGTCTGCCGCCGATACTCGCGGGCTTATTTGCGCCATCTTTATGCATCTAACGAAATGCTGGCGCAGGTCTTGAATACGATCCACAACCTGAGTTTCTACCTTGACACT
>Ga0335085_10009309_pt1 | contig 14841 bp, 17 predicted proteins | sample Lox_Sample_45_FD_206712 | JGI IMG/M metagenome (GOLD analysis project Ga0335085, IMG submission 206712) | Soil microbial communities from Loxahatchee National Wildlife Refuge, Florida, United States - Lox_Sample_4.5 | ecosystem: Environmental > Terrestrial > Soil > Wetlands | place: USA... | reverse complement strand
CGGCGCCGACCTCGTCACCACCGACGTCTGGACCAGCATGGGCTTCGAGGCCGAGAACGAGGCGCGCAAGCGCGACTTCGAGGCCTGGCAGGTCGACGCCGACATGATGAAGGCGGCGAAGAAGGGCGCGCTGTTCATGCACTGCCTGCCCGCGCATCGCGGCGAGGAAGTGTCGGCCGCGGTGATCGACGGCCCGCAGAGCGCGGTCTGGGAGGAGGCGGAGAACCGCCTGCACACCCAGAAGGCGCTGATCGAGTTCCTGCTGCTCGGGAAGGTGAAGGGCGCTCGCTAGCGCCGCGGCCGGGCGGCCGGCCCGAGCAGGGGCACGGCGCCGTCCTTCGAGTCCCCGAGCAGCCCGGCTTCGCCGTAGACGCGAAGCTTGTCGCGCGTATCGGCGATGTCGAGGTTGCGCATCGTCAGCTGGCCGATCCGGTCCGCGGGCGAAAAGAACGCCTCGCCCTTCTCCATCGTCAGGCGCTCCGGATGGTAGGTGAGGTTCGGGCTGCTCGTGTCGAGGATCGACCAGTCGTTGCCGCGCCGAAGCTCGAGCACCACCTGGCCCGTCACCGCCTTCGCCACCCAGCGCTGGGCGGTCTCGCGCAGCATCAGGGTCTGCGGATCGAACCAGCGGCCCTGGTAGAGCAGCCGCCCCAGGCGCCGGCCGTGGATCCGGAACTGCTCGATCGTATCCTCGTTGTGGATGCCGGTGACCAGCCGCTCGTAGGCGATGTGCAGCAGCGCCATGCCCGGCGCCTCGTAGATGCCGCGGCTCTTCGCCTCGATGATGCGGTTCTCGATCTGGTCGGACATCCCGAGGCCATGCCGCCCGCCGATCGCGTTCGCCTCCGTCAGCAGCGCCACGGCGTCGGCGAACTGCTGCCCGTTCAGGGCCACGGGCACGCCTTCCTCGAAGCGCACCGAGACCGGCTCCGCCCTCACCTTCACGTCCTCGCGCCAGAACGCGACGCCCATGATCGGCTGCACGATCGCGAGGCCCTTGTCGAGGTACTCGAGGTCCTTCGCCTCGTGCGTGGCTCCGAGCAGGTTCGAGTCCGTCGAGTAGGCCCTCTCGGCGCTCATCCGGTAGTCGAAGCCCGCCCGTGCCATGTAGGCCGACATCTCCTTGCGCCCGCCGAGCTCGTCGATGAATCTCTGGTCGAGCCACGGCTTGTAGATGCGCAGCGCCGGGTTGGCGAGCAGGCCGTAGCGGTAGAAGCGCTCGATGTCGTTGCCCTTGTACGTGCTGCCGTCGCTCCAGATGCCGACGCCGTCCTCGCCCATCGCGACGACGAGCATCGTGCCCGTCACGGCGCGGCCGAGCGGCGTGGTGTTGAAGTAGGTCGCGCCGCCGGTCGAGATGTGGAACGCGCCGCACTGGATCGCGGCGATGCCCTCCGCCACGAGCTGCGGCCGGCAATCGACGAGCCGCGCCTTCTCGGCGCCGTACTCGAGCGCCTTCCTCGGGATCGCCTCATAGTCGGACTCGTCGGGCTGCCCGAGGTGCGCCGTGTAGGCGTACGGGATCGCGCCCTTCGCGCGCATCCAGTGCACCGCGGCGCTGGTGTCGAGGCCGCCCGAGAACGCGATGCCGATCTTCTCGCCCCGGGGGAGCGTGCCGAGAATCGTCGCCAAGTTCCTGCTCTCCGAAAAGAAGGGATGATACGGATAGAATGGCCGTCGTGCGCGCCTTGGCCCTGTCTCTCCTTGCCTCCGTGTCGCTCAGCTGCGCCGCCGCGCCGTTCGCAGTGCGCCTGGGCGAGGGACGCATCGTGCTCGATGCGCCGGCGGGCTTCGCCGACACGCTCGATGTCGGCTCGCCGCGCCTGCAGGAGCTCGCCGAGAGCCTGACCTCGGCCTCCAACCGCATCCTGCTCTTCGCGCTGACCGACGCGGACCTGCGCCGCTTCAGCGCCGGCGACACGCCCGAGCTGCGCCGCTACATGCTCGTCGCGACGCCGCGCGCGGCCGAGCGCGACAGCCTGGGCCTGTCGCAGTTCCGCGCCTATGCCGCCGACGCGGTGCGCGGACTGGGAAACCCGCTCGAGCCGGTCGATATCCGCGCCGCGCTCGACAAGCAGCCGCCCGGGCGCGCAGTGCTGCTGCGCGAGCTGCGCCGCGAGACGCTGTCGGTCACGCTGCTCGCCGGCACGCGCCTGCCGTCGGACAAGGGCGATCCCGTCGAATACCTGCTGTTCACCACGACGCACCTGCTGCTGCGCGGGAAGGTCGTGGCCGCGAACGTCTACACGCGGTACGCGTCGGACGCCGACCTCGACTGGCTGCTCGGGGAGACGCGGCGCTGGACCGACGAGCTGTCCAACCTCAACTCGCGCTAGCGCCCATGCCCTCCTTCGACATCGTGTCCCAAGTCGACGCCCAGGAAGTGAAGAACGCGGTCGAGCAGGCGAACAAGGAAATCCAGAACCGCTACGACTTCAAGGGCTCGGACGCCCGCATCGAGCAGGCCGAGCTGGTCCTCACCGTGTTCGCCGACGACGAGTTCAAGCTCGGGCAGGTCACCGACGTGCTGCGCCAGCGCCTCGCGAAGCGCAACGTGGACGTGCGCTGCCTCGAGCTCGGCGCGCCGGAGCGGGCCGCGGGCGACAAGGCGAAGCGCGCGATCACCGTGCGCGTCGGCATCCCCCAGGAGCGCGCCAAGCAGATCCAGAAGCTGATCAAGGACTCCAAGCTCAAGGTGCAGGGGTCGATCCAGGGCGACGCCGTGCGCGTCTCCGGCGCGAAGAAGGACGATTTGCAGTCGGCCATGCAGCTGGTGCGCGCACAGGTCGCCGACCTGCCCCTGCAGTTCATCAACTTCCGCGACTGAGTCCTTCGATCCAGCGCTCGTAGATAGGGTCCGCCGCCGCGTGCAGCGCCGTGACGCGCCGCTCGAGGTCGCGCTCGATTTCCTCGGGCGCCTGCACGCCGGGCGAATCGAGCGACCCGGCGATCTCGCGCGCGCCGCCGCTCACCCAGTCGCGCACCAGCGCCTCGGTCATCTCGACGTGGCACTGCATGCCGAAGTGCCGCCCGAGCGCGAAAGCCTGGTTCGCGCAGTGGGCGTTCTCCAGCACGCGCGTGCCGCCCGGCGGGATCGTGAACGTCTCGCCGTGCCAGTGGAACGACTCGAAGCGGTGCAGCGGCCCGAGCCACTCCCGCGCGACCTCGTTGTCGGCGACCGCCACCTCGCCCCAGCCGATCTCCTTGACCGGCGCGCGGCGCACCTCGCCGCCGAACGCGCGCGCCATCAGCTGGCCGCCGAGGCAATGGCCGAGCACCGGGACGTCCTGGCGCACCGCGTCGGCGATCAGCTCGAGCACGGGGGCGACCCACGGCAGCGGGTCGTTCACGCTCATCGGCCCGCCCATGAACACGAGTCCCGAGTAGCCCCGGGCGCGGCGCGGCACGGCGCGCCCCTCGTCGATCGCGACCAGCGCCCACGGGATGTCCTTGCGCTCGAGATAACTGGCAAAATAGCCCGGTCCCTCGCTCGGCGCATGGCGGAAGATGCCCACTGGTTTCATCGCCCGGCATTGTAGTGCGGCTGCGGCGCTCGCCGCGGCGCTCGCGTGCGCGCCCGCGCTCGCGACCGAAGTCCAGCTCGTGGGCACCTTCGGAGACAAGGCCGCCATCCTCGTGATCGACGGCGCCGAGCCGCGCTCGGTGCGCGTGGGCAACGAGTCCGCCGGCGTGCGCGTGGTCGCGGTCGAGCGCGACCGCGCCGTCCTCGAATTCGACGGCCAGCGCCACACGCTGGTGCGGGGCCAGTTCGCGCGCTCCGGCGAAGGCACGGGCCGGCCGAGCGTGACGCTGTCCGCCGACACGCGCGGCCACTTCGTCTCGGAGGGCGCCGTCAACGGGGTGCCGGTGCGCTTCGTCGTCGACACCGGCGCGACGCTGGTCGCGCTGCCGGCGAGCGAGGCCAACCGCATCGGAATCGACTACCGCAAGGCGAGGATCGTGATCACCCACACGGCGGCGGGCGCCGTGCCCGTGTACCAGGTGCGCTTCGACACGGTGCGGGTCGGCGACATCGAGCTCGCCGGGGTCGACGGCGTGGTGGTCGAGAGCGGCCTGGACGTCGCGCTGCTCGGGATGAGCTTCCTGAGGCGCGTCGAGATGCGCAACGACGGCCAGCTGATGGTGCTGACCCGCCGCTACTAGGCTAGGCGCCCACGGCGGCCTTGTCGCGCTCGATCAGCGCATAGGCCGAGTGGTTGTGGATCGACTCGAAGTTCTCCGACTCGACCACGTAGCGCGTGATGCGCTCGTCGAGGTTGAGCACGGCCGCCACGTCGCGCACCATGTCCTCGACGAACTTCGGGTTGTCGTACGCCCGCTCGGTCACGAACTTCTCGTCGGGGCGCTTCAGCAGCCCGTAGAGCTCGCTCGAGGCCTGCTTCTCGACCAGGTCGACGATCTCCTCGATCCAGACGAACTCGTCGGTGTGCGCGGTGACCGTCACGTGGGAGCGCTGGTTGTGCGCGCCGCGCTCGCTGATGCCCTTGGAGCACGGGCACAGGCTCGTCACCGGCACCAGCACCTTCATCGCGAAGCACTGCTTGCCGGCCAGGATCTGCGAGACGAAGGTGACCTCGTAGTCCATGAGGCTGCGCACGCCGGACACCGGCGCAGCCTTGTCGATGAAGTACGGGAACGTCATCTCGACGACCCCCGCCTCGGCCTCCAGGCGCGCCACCATCTCGCGCACCATGCCCTGGAAGGTGTCGACCGTGATCTCGCGCTCGTGCGCCGACAGGATCTCGACGAAGCGCGACATGTGCGTGCCCTTGAAGTGGTGCGGCAGGCCCACGTACATGTTGAAGGTGGCGATGGTGTGCTGCACGCCGCCCACGCGCTGCATGATCTGGATCGGGTGGCGGATCGCCTTGATGCCCACCCGGTCGATCGCAAGCTTGCGCGAATCGGGCGTGCTCTGGACGTCGGGGATATCGTGCAGGTCCTTGGCTTTCATGCCGCCATTATAACTCCCGAGTAAATTACTCGGCTATTACGGCCCGGACCGCCCTTTCGATGCCCTCCGCGTCCAACCCTACCGACGACAGGAGCTTTGCCGGATCGCCGTGGTCGATGAACCGGTCGGGCAATCCGAGCAGCAACACGCGCTTTTGCAGGCCAAGCTCGGCGAGCGCCTCGCACACGGCGCTGCCCGCGCCGCCCATGACCTGGTGCTCCTCGACCGTCACGACCAGCTCATGGCCGGCCGCGAGCTCGCGCACCAGTTCCCGGTCCAGGGGCTTCACGAACCGCATGTTGGCCGCGGTGGCGTCGAGCGCCTCGGCCGCCTCGAGCGCGGGCTTGAGCATCGCGCCAAAGGCGAGGATCGCGACGCGGCGCCCGCGGCGCCGGACCTCGGCGCGCCCGACCTCCAGCGCGTCGAGCGCCGAGCCCGCCTCGCCCAGCGCGGCGCCGCGCGGATAGCGGACAGCGGCCGGCGAGCCCAGCCGCACGGCGGTCGTCAGCATGCGGCGGCATTCCGCGGCGTCGGCCGGCGCCATCACCGTGAGGTTCGGAACGGTGCGCAGGTAGGCGAAGTCGAACGCGCCGTTGTGCGTGGCGCCGTCCCCGCCCACGAGGCCGCCGCGGTCCAGGGCAAGCGTCACCGGCAAGTTCTGGATCGCGACGTCGTGGATCAGCTGGTCGTAGCCGCGCTGCAGGAACGTCGAGTAGATCGCCACGACCGGCCGCAGGTCCTCGCAGGCGAGGCCCGCCGCGAACGTCACCGCGTGCTGCTCGGCGATGCCAACGTCGAAGTAGCGACCGGGGAATAGTTCCGAGTACTTCACCATGCCCGAGCCCTCCCGCATGGCCGGCGTGATGGCCATCAGCCGGGGCTCGGCCGCGGCCATGTCGCACAGCCAGTCGCCGAACACCTGGCTGTAGGTTGGCTTGGCGGGCGCGGCCGGCTGCTTGATGCCCTCGGCGGGATCGAACTTGCTCGGGCCGTGGTAGGCGATCGGGTCTTCCTCGGCGAGCTTGTAGCCCTGCCCCTTGCGCGTGACGATATGCAGGAACTGCGGGCCCTTCAGCTTGCGGATGTTGGTCAGCGTCGCGATCAGCGTGTCGAGGTCGTGCCCGTCGATCGGGCCGATGTAGTTGAACCCGAATTCCTCGAACAGCGTCGAGGGCGTCACCATCCCCTTCACGTGCTCCTCGGTGCGCCGCGCGAGCTCCCAGACGCCGACGCGCTTCAGGACGTGCTCGCTCGCGCGCCGCGCCGTGGAGTACATGCGCCCCGAGAGCAGCCGCGCGAGGTAGTTGGTCAGGGCGCCGACCGGCGGCGAGATCGACATCTCGTTGTCGTTCAGGATCACGAGCAGGTCGACGTCCATCGCGCCGGCGTTGTTCATCGCCTCGAAGGCCATGCCGGCCGACATCGCGCCGTCGCCGATCACCGCCACGCACTTGCGCGCCTCGCCCTTCGCCTTCGCCGCGACCGCCATGCCCAGCGCGGCCGAGATCGAGGTCGAGGAGTGCGCCGTGCCGAACGTGTCGTAGGCCGACTCGCTGCGGCGGGGAAAGCCCGAGATGCCGCCGAGCATGCGCAGGTGCGCCATCGCGTCGCGGCGGCCGGTGAGGATCTTGTGCGGGTACGTCTGGTGGCCGACGTCCCAGACGATGCGGTCCTCGGGCGTCTCGAACACCTTGTGCAGCGCGATCGCGAGCTCCACCGTGCCGAGGTTGGAAGACAGGTGCCCGCCCGTCTTCGCCACCGAGTCGAGCACGAACGCGCGCAGCTCCTCGGCCAGCCGGTGCAGCTGCCGGCGGTCGAGCGCGCGCAGCTGCGCGGGGTCGTCGATCGTCTTCAGCAGCTCGAACATCGCTGGATTGTAGTCGGCGTCGGCCAGCTCTTCGGTCAGGGTCGCCATGGCTAGAACTTGCGCAGCACGATGAAGTCGGCGAGCTCGCCGAGCCGCCGCGCGCCCGCGCCGAGCGGTGCGAGCGCGTCCCGGGCATTGTGCCTCAGTTCCTGCGCAAGTTCCCTCGCCCGCGCGATGCCCAGCACCGATACGTAGGTCGGCTTGCCCTGGCGCGCATCCTTGCCCGCGGTCTTGCCGAGCGTCGCGCTCGGCGACTCGGCGTCCAGGATGTCGTCGACCACCTGGAACGCGAGGCCCACGGCCTTGGCATAGTGGTCGAGCCGCGCCTCGGCCCCCGGCGCCGGGGCGCCGCAGGCCGCGCCCAGGCGGACCGCGGCGCGGATCAGCGCTCCCGTCTTGTGGATGTGCATGGACTCGAGCTCGGGCAGCTCGAGCGCCCTGCCCGTCGCGTCGAGGTCGATGCTCTGTCCGCCCGCCATTCCGCGGGAGCCCGCGGCAGCCGCGAGCAGCTGCACCATCTCGAGCTGGCGGCGCGGGTCGGCGGCCAGCTCGCGCTCCGCGAGCAGCTGGAACGCGAGCGATTGCAGCGCGTCGCCGACGAGCAGCGCGGTGGCCTCGTCGAACTCCATGTGCACGGTCGGCCTGCCGCGCCGGAGCACGTCGTCGTCCATGCAGGGCAGGTCGTCATGCACCAGCGAGTAGGCGTGGATCAGCTCCACCGCCGCCGCCGCCACGTCCAGGCGCTCGCGCGGGGCGCCGACGGCCTCGCCAGCGGCGAACGCGAGCAGCGGCCGCACGCGCTTGCCGCCCTCAAGCACCGCGTAGCGCATCGCCTCGTGCAACCGGGCTGGCGCAAGCCTCGGCGCGGGCAGCACGCGCGCCAGCATCGCCTCCACGCGCGCCTGGATTTCCCCCATCCAGGCGGCGAAGCCGGGGTCAGGCGCCGTCACTGTCCTCGGGTTCCGCCGCGAGCTTCTTCAGCACCTCGCCTTCCAGGACGCGGACCTGGCGCTGCGCGGCGTCCAGGCGCTCCTGGCAGAAGCGGGCGAGCTCCAGCCCGCGCTTGTGCGCCTCCAGCGCCTGCTCCAGGGACAGCTTGCCGCCCTCCATCTGCGCGACGAGCTTTTCCAGCTCGGCCAGGGCCTTCTCGAAGCTGGCTTCCGGCGTCTTCGCCATGGCGGGCAGTTTGCCGACCGGAACCTACCCGGTCAAACCCTCCCTAAGGTAGAATGCGCGCCATTTTTTCCGACCCCTGCGGACACGATGTCTGACCTCCTCGGCGCGCGCCAACTGAAGCCGGCCACCTGCCAGCTTCCCGTTTCCTGGTATCTGGATCCCGAGGTGTTCGCCGACGAACAGCGCGTGATGTTCGACGCCGGCGCGAACTACGTCGGCCACGACCTGATGGTGCCGGCCGAGGGCGACTACCACACGCTGGCCTGGATGGACCACGCCAAGGTCCTGGTCCGGAACGCGGGCGGCGTCGAGCTGCTGTCCAACGTCTGCCGCCACCGCCAGTCGATCATGCTCGAGGGGCGCGGCCACCTCGAGAACATCGTCTGCCCGCTGCATCGCTGGACCTACGACCTGAAGGGCGGGCTGCTCGGCGCGCCGCATTTCCCCGAGAGCCCCTGCGTGCGGCTCGCGTCCACGCCGCTGCGGCGCTGGAACGGGCTGCTGTTCCGCGGCCCCGCCGACCCGTCGCAGGCGCTCGCCGGCCTGCAGACGCTCTCCGACTGGGATTTCTCGGGCTACGTGCTCGACCGCGTCACGGTCGAGGACTACGAATTCAACTGGAAGACCTTCATCGAGGTCTACCTCGAGGTCTACCACGTCGATCCCTTCCATCCCGGCCTCGGCAACTTCACCGACTGCAACGCCTTCCGCGTCGACTACGGCGAGGACTGGTCGGTCCAGGTCGTGCAGGCGAAGAACGGCCTCGGCCGCCCGGGCACGCCGGTCTATCGCAAGTGGCACGAGGCCTGCCTGCGGCAGCTCGACGGCGCGACGCCCAAGCAGGGCGCGCTGTGGATGACATACTTCCCCGGGCTTACCCTCGAGTGGTACCCGAACGTGCTCGTGGTCAGCCACCTGATTCCGCGCTCGCCCACCCGCACGACCAACGTGGTCGAGTTCTACTATCCCGAGGAGATCGCGCTGTTCGAGCGCGAGTTCGTCGAGGCGCAGCAGGCAGCCTATGCCGAGACCGCGAAGGAGGACGAGGAGATCTGCCTGCGGATGGACCGAGGCCGGCGCGCGCTGTGGCAGCAGGGCCTGAACGAGGCCGGCCCGTACCAGTCGCCCATGGAGGACACCATGGTGCACTTCCACGAATGGGTGAGGCGCAAGCTCGGCCGCTAGGCCCGCTCGTCTCCGGCGACGAGCTTTCGCGCCACCCCGGGTGGCGCGTGTTCGACTGCCGGCACGACCTGCTCAAGCCCGATCTGGGCGAGCAGCAGTACCGCGAAGGCCATATTCCGGGGGCGCGGTTCGCGCATCTCGACCGCGACCTCTCGGCGCCGAAGAACGGCCGCAATGGTCGGCACCCGCTGCCCGACCCGAAGGCCTTCATCGCCTGGCTCGGCGCGCAGGGCCTGAAGCGCGGCGACAGGGTCGTCTGCTACGACGGCGGCTCGGGCTCGATGGCGGCGCGCCTGTGGTGGATGCTGCGCTGGATCGGCCACGAATCGGTCTCGGTGCTCGACGGCGGCTTCGCGCGCTGGGTGAAGGAAGGCCGGGCGGTGACCGCCGAAGTGCCGGCGTTCGCGCCGACGAACTATGCCGGCAAGGCCCGGCCGGGCATGTCGGTCGACGCGGCCTACGTCGAGGATCATCTGCGCGACGCCATCGTGATCGACGCGCGCTCGCCGGCGCGCTGGCGCGGCGAGGCCGAGCCGATCGACCCCGAGGCCGGGCGCATCCCGGGCTCGCGCAACCGGTTCAGCAACGACAACCTGACGCCGGAAGGCGTCTTCAAGCCGTCGGCGCAGCTCAAGAGGGAATTCGACGCCGTGCTGGCCGGGCGCGCGGCCGCGGACAGCGTCGCGAGCTGCGGCTCGGGCGTCGCCGCCTGCCACAATCTGCTCGCGATGGAAGTCGCGGGGCTGCCGGGCGGGCGCCTGTACGCGGGCTCCTGGAGCGAGTGGATCGCGGACCCCGCGAGGCCGCGTGAGCGCAGCTGACGCCGTCCTCCTCCTCCACTTCTCGATCGTCGCATTCATCGTCGGCGGGCTGGTCCTGACCTGGATCGGCGGCGCGCTCGGCTGGGAATGGGTGCGCAACCCCTGGTTCCGCTGGCTGCACCTCGCCGCGATCGGCGTCGTCGCGCTCGAGGCGATCGTCGGCGTGATCTGCCCGCTCACCGCCTGGGAAGACGCATTGCGCGGCGGCGGGCCCGCGGCGTCGTTCGTCGGGAGGTGGGTGCGAGCGCTCCTGTTCTATCGCGCGCCGGAGTGGGTGTTCGCGGCGATCTACGCGGGCTGGGCTGCGGCGACCGCCGTCACGCTTCGGCTGCTTCCGCCGCGCTACTGATCCGTGTGGACGTACCAGTAGGTGCGCCGCCGACGCTGCACGATCGCAGGGCCGGCGCCCTGCGCGCGCGCCGTCGCCCCGGCGCCCGGCGAGCGCCCGAGGCTCCCCGCCCCGCACAGCGCCTCCGCGGCATCGACGCCGACGCGCACCTCGACGCCTTGCGTCACCGTCACGCGGGTGCCGGAAAACGTCGAGCTGGCCTGCGCCGTGATTTCCCAGTTGGTTTCGGCGCAGCGCGAGTCGTCGTTCGCGGAACCGCGCTGGCCCGGGCCGGCCGCGCAGCTCAGGTCCTCCGCGCTCGCGAGATTGAGCTCGCGGGTCTTGACCACCCGCGCCGACACGCAGGTCGGTGCGGGATCGAGGCGCGTGACGTACTCCGGCGCGCCGTCGCCGTTGAAATCGGTGCACTGGGTATTGGGGGCGCCGCAGGGATCGGCCAGCGCATCGCTCGGCGTCTCGAGGAAGCGCGGGGTGCTGATCGCACTCTCGATCGCCTGCTGGGCCGCGTAGAGCGCCTCGGCGCGCGACTGCATGTTGCCAACCACCTTGAGGCTCGTGGCCGTGGAGTTGAACGCGCTCAGGGCAAGCAGCGTGATCGCGACCAGCATGATGAGCGCGGTGAACAGGATCGCGCCCGCCTGCGTTTCGCGGGCCGCGCTCACGGGCGGTCCCGCCTGCCGGCCGGGTTCATGATCCGCACCAGCGCGCCGTAGACCTGCCTCGGGTAGGCGTCGTTCGTCGGCCCGACGGCGATCTCGTTGCCGGCGGCGTCGTGCCCGAGGACGTAGCGCTTGGTATCGCGATAGCCGGGCGAAGGGTCGGGGCTGCGCGCCAGCAGGTGGATGCGCGCGGTCATCACGTTCGACCAGTTGTTGACCGGCGTGCACGCCGCACAGCCCGCATAGGTGTAGTGGGTCGGGTCGGCCGTGTAGGCATCCGGCTGCCCGTCGCCGTCGTCGTCGACCCCGTACTCGATGTTCATGTCCTCGATCCCGTCGACCAGCGGAACCTGCGTCATCGTCGCGCCGGCCAACTCCAGGCGCATGAGCGTGGGAACGTCCCGGCCCGCGCGGTTGCCGGTGGCGATGTAATAGATATCAACCACGTATTGGCGCAGCTCAGCGGGCGCGGCGCAGTCCTTGCGCCGAAGTGGGAACGTCGAGGTGCCGAAGGGGCCGACGACATACGGGTCCGGATCGATGCCGCACAGGGCGGCTTGCAGGTAGGGCTTGCCCGCCGTCGCCGGCTCGCAGCCCCCGACGCCCGCGACGCAGGTCTTGGTTCGCCGCACGACCACGATGTCGGTCCCGGGCTTGAGATCCGCCGGCATGCAGGCGGGCGCCCCCGCGCCGGCGTCGTAGGCCTGGACATGGATCGGCACGGCCGCCGCCCATGCCGCCGGGTCCGTCGAGCACGGGTCGGGCAGCGCCGGCGGCGCGACGAGCGCGCCCACGTCGACCTCGCCGAAGTATCCCGCCAGCCGCAGGTCGTCGACGAGGAGCTGAGTGGCGTAGCGCCCGTTTTCGAAGCGCCGGCTGTTGCGCTCGAGCTCGCTGTGCGCGGAGCTCGCGTTCGCGAACAGGTACAGCAGGGTCGCCAGCACGATCAGGCCGATCGTCATCGAGACCATGAGCTCGACCAGCGAGAAGCCGGCCGCGCGCGCATTCACGGCGTCACGCACTGCCCAGTCGCCGGGTCGTTCTGCAGGCAGCCGACCGTGACGCGTGCGACCAGCGCGCGGCGCAGGCGCTCGTCGCCATAGAGCCCCTGGCCGCACGTGGTCGAAGCGGGCGCTACGGTGGGCGCCAGCCCCTGCCATGTCACGGCGACCACGAATTCGCGCGGCATGGTGGCGACGACGTTCGCGATACAGCCGCGCGCGTCGATCATGCCGCCGGCCTGCTGCCCGTCCGCCGTGACTTCAGCCGCGCCCAGCAGCGCGTTGTTCCATTGGCACAGGTCGAGCCCGGCGCCGGCAAGCCCGCTGCAATCGCGGACCTCGTTGCCGGCGCCCAGCGCCTGGCCGGTCACGTAGGCAAGCGCGTCATAGCGATTGGCGTTGAGGCGGTCGACCATGTCCTGCAGCAGCAGCACCGCGTGCGCCCGATGGTAGGACTCCGCCTGCGCAAGCCGCATGCGTGCCTGCAGCCCGGCCACACCGAGCAGGCCGATCGTCAGTATCGCGATGGTGACCAGTACCTCCATCAGGGTCATCCCGCGCTGGCCCGCGGCGAGCGCCAAGCGAGGGCGGCGCGTCACGGGCAGCGCTGCTCCGTCTGCACCGGCCGGCCGCTCAGATCGATGCGGATGCAGCGAGCGTGCGCCGCGCCGCCGCCGTCGGCCACGAGACCGATCGAGGCGCCGCCCGTGCTCACGCGCCCCGCGCTGTTGTAAGTCACGCGTTCGGGTCCCGTGATGACGACCCGGGGCATGCGGTCCTGGTGCTGCACCACCTCGCCGCTCGCATCGGCGATGGTCCATCCCGCCGACCAGTTCCCGCCGCTCGGAACGAGGGAGACCGCGGAATTGCGCGCGATCGCCTCGCTGCGGGCCAGCAGCAGGCCCGAGAACACGTCGAGGCTCGCGGCCTTCACGCGCTGCGCCCGCAGCATGTCGTGCAGGTCGGGGGCCGCGATGAAGGCGAGTATCGCGAGCACCGCCAGCGTCACCGCGACCTCGATGAGCGTGAGGCCTTCGGCTGCCGCGCGTGCGCGCCGTCCGCGAGCCAAGTTCACCACCCTGCCTGGCCGCCGCGCGTCCTGACGCCCCGGTGGTCGAGCGTCAGCGCGCCATCCGGCGCCTGCGCGGAGCCCGCGATCGGCGTCGCCGTGACGGTGTAGGACGGCGGCACGGTGGTCGACGCAGGCCCGATCGTCACCGTATAGAACCTCGAGACGTCGGCGGGTATCGCGAGATTCAGCTCATCCAGCGCATTCGCCCCGCCCGCGTACCTGCGCGCGTCGATCAGGTACTGCTGTTCGCGTGTTGCGACGTCGACCAGGAAGCTCTGGGCAGCGCCCCTGCGCCCCTTGCGGAGGTGGCCCTGGTAGGACGGATAGGCGATCGCCGCGAGTATCGCCGCGATGACCACGACGACCATAAGCTCGACCAGCGTAAAGCCTGCCGCGGGGAATCGTGCGGACGCGATCGAGCGCCGGGGCTGCATGCCTGTCCTTGCGGACCCTAGATTCATTGCCCCCTACAACGGGATTCAATCTAGCAGATTCGCGGCGCGAGGCAATCGCGCGATGCATCGCATCGTGACGCAGTTAACGTCGTCGCGAACCGGCGACGAGCGCCGCCGCGCCGGCCGCGATTCGCGCGCGCTCGTCGCAAGGATTCCGCCAACGTCAACGGCACCAACGGCGATCGCGAACGCGCTGAGTCATTAGCTGAGGCTCGCGGCGCTCCGGTACGGTGACCCAGTTCACGAACGTGCCGCGCGGATGACCGTGCGCCCGCATTCGAAGTCGTGCGCCGGCGACCGCACTATGCGGCGCCCTGCGGAGTATGCGGCCAAGCCGTCGCCTCGACGTCGCAGCGCGGCGACGCACACACCGAGAACTTTTACCGCCGCGGCGCGCAAGCGATTGATCGTCATCGTGCCGCACGGGCTGGCATGCCGCGTGCGTGGATGTCTCCCGGTCTCGGGAGGAACAGCCATGATCACAAGATTGCCCTACGCGATTGCGGTCGCCACCCTGGTCGGTTCCGTCGTCCTCGATTCAGACATCGCTTCGTCGCAGACGTTCCAGCGCCGGCCGTCCCAGGCGGGCAATTCCGGCGGCAGTGCGTCGACGCGCGCGCGGGACCCCGGCGTGCGCGAGCCCGACGGGCCGGCCGACGCCGGCGCGCCGATCGCCGGCCTGAGCGACGTCGAGCTCAAGATGTTCGACGCCGGGAAGGACGACTTCGCGGAGCGCGAGGAGATCGAGGACGGCCTCGGGCCGACGATGAACCTGGACGGCTGCGCCGGATGCCATGCCTACCCGGCCGTCGGCGGCAGCAGCCCGCCGGTGAACCCGCAGGTCGCGCTGGCCTCCGCGTTCGGCAACGCGCTGCCCTCGTTCGTCACCGCCGACGGGCCGGTGCGCGAGGCGAGGTTCGTGAGGAACGCGGACGGCACGCCGGATGGCGGCGTCCACGCGCTGTTCACCATCGCCGGCTCCCCGGACGCCGCGGGCTGCGTGCTGGCGCAGCCCGATTTCGAGCGCGAGCTCGGCAACCGCAACGTGATCTTCCGCATCCCGACGCCGGTGTTCGGCGCGGGCCTGATCGAGCAGATCCCCGACGCCGCGATCCTGGCGAACCGCGCGAGCGGCGCCGCCGACAAGCGACGGTTCGGCATTCGCGGCCGGGCCAACTTCGCCATCTCCGGCCGCACGGTTTCCGGCCAGTCCAACAACAACGGCAACGACGGCACGATCGCGCGCTTCGGCTGGAAGGCGCAGAACAAGTCGCTGCTGCT
>Ga0335085_10009308_pt1 | contig 14842 bp, 17 predicted proteins | sample Lox_Sample_45_FD_206712 | JGI IMG/M metagenome (GOLD analysis project Ga0335085, IMG submission 206712) | Soil microbial communities from Loxahatchee National Wildlife Refuge, Florida, United States - Lox_Sample_4.5 | ecosystem: Environmental > Terrestrial > Soil > Wetlands | place: USA... | reverse complement strand
CTTCAAAAGACGTTGTCGCTCATGCCCGACTTGATCCTGCTGGACATCAATATGCCCAATTTGGACGGGCTGACGCTCTGCAAGGCCATCCGCATGGGTAAGGACACGCAGAATATACCGATCATTATCGTCACCGGCCACACGTCCCGGGGACGCCTCGAAGAATGCATGGAAGCGGGCGCGGATGATTATCTGGCCAAACCGTTCAAGATGGAGGAGTTGGTGATGCGCGTCCACGCCATGTTCCGCACGGCCCATATTCCCAATCACATCGAGCGCCTGAACCAGTACATCCTGACCCTCCGCGAAATGCGCGCCCACGCCATCTAGTCGCGAATTGCCGGCTTGCCTCGCGCAGAACGAGTCCGTAAGGTCTCGCCCAATGCGCGTTGCCCTGTTTATTCCCTGCTTCGTTGACCAGCTTTTCCCCAACGCCGCCATCGCCATGGTCACTGTGCTGCGCCGGCTGAACGTCGACGTAGATTACCCGACCGAGCAAACCTGCTGCGGCCAGCCCGCGTTCAACACGGGTTACTGGGATGAAGCCCGCACACTCGCCAAGCGCCATTGTGAAATCTTTGCTGATGCCGACGCCATCGTCAGTCCCTCAGGTTCGTGCACGGCCATGGTGCGGAACTTCTATCCCGAACTGCTCGGCGGCGGCGGCGCCCGCACTGAACTTGGGCGAAGCGTCCCGGCCTGCGTCAACAAAACCTACGAGTTTGCCGAATTCCTCGTCAAAAAACTCGGCGTAACCGACGTCGGCGCGAAATTCCCGGCCCGGGTCACGTACCATGACGCCTGCCACGCGCTGCGCGAACTGCGACTGAAAGACGAACCGCGTCAACTCCTTCGCAACGTCCAAGGACTCGAACTGGTCGAGATGGACCAGGCGGAGACCTGTTGCGGGTTCGGCGGCACGTTCTCGGTGAAGTTCCCGATGATTTCGTACGCGATGGACGATGTGAAAGTCACGTCCATCAAGAAGACCGGTGCGCAATACGTCGTGTCCGGCGATTCCAGTTGCCTCATGCAAATCGACGGTTATCTCCGTCGCCAGAATCTGCCGATCAAGACGATTTCCCTGGCGGAGGTGCTGGCGTCGCAATGAGTGCAACCACTGCTACCGCCACGCAATTCAAGCGCGCCGCTGCCGCGAAAGCCGCGGATCTTCACCACCGCGGCGTCATCCAGAAAGCCATTTCGACCTACGATGCGGCAGTTGCCCGCGGCAAAACACGCTTTGCCGATTGGGAAAATGCCCGGGCCCACGCCGCGGCGATCAAGTGGGAAACGATCAACCATCTCGATCGTTACCTCGAACAGTTCGAACGCAATGTGCTCGCCAATGGCGGCCATGTTTTCTGGGCCGAGACCGCCGAGGACGCGCGCCAGCACGTCCTGGCGCTGGCCCGTCGTCACGGCGTTCAGAAGGTTGTGAAATCGAAGTCGATGACGACCGAGGAGATCCACCTCAACGATGCCCTCGAAACCGCCGGCATCAAGACGATCGAGACCGATCTCGGCGAGTACATCTGCCAGATGCGCGGCGAACCGCCCTATCACATCGTCACGCCCGTCATGCATCTCACGAAAGCGGACATCGCGCAGACGTTTTACGAGAAACTCGGCACGCCTCTGACCGACAACGCGGAAGAATTGACGATGATCGCAAGAGCCCGGCTCCGCCATGAATTCATGGCGGCCGACATGGGCATCACCGGCGCCAACTTCGCCATCGCCGACACGGGCATGGTTGCCCTCACTGAAAACGAGGGCAACGCCCGCCTGAGCTTTTCGTTGCCCCGGATCCACGTCGCGATTGCCGGCATCGAAAAGCTTATCCCGCGCGTCGAAGACCTGGCTCTGTTCTGGCCGGTGCTTTCCACCAGCGGCACGGGTCAGGCCCTCACAGCCTACAGTTCATTGATCGGCGGACCGCGACAGCCGGGCGAGGCGGATGGCCCGCAGGAGTTTCATGTCATCCTGCTCGACAACGGCCGCACGCGCTTGCTGGCCGACGCCGAGCAACGTGACGCGCTCCACTGCATCCGCTGCGGGGCCTGCCTGAATGCCTGCCCCATCTACAAGAACGTCGGCGGTTACACCTACGCGACCACGTATCAAGGCCCGATCGGTTCCGTTATCACACCGCACCTGCGCGACGCGCACGACTGGTCGCATCTGTCATACGCCAGTTCGCTCTGCGGTGCGTGCACCGAAGCCTGTCCCGTGCGCATCGATCTGCATCATCACCTGCTCCACAATCGCCGCAACAGCGTGCGGCGCCGATTCGATCAGCCAATCCAGCGACTCGTATTCCAGGCGTGGCTGTGGGCCATGCAATCGCCCACCCGCTTCGCCGTCGCCGGGAAATTTGCGCGGTTCGCCATCCGGCTCGGGTGGGCGAATTCACTGGCGAAACCGTGGACGGACGGCCGCGAATTGCCGGAGCCGCCGGACCAGAGTTTTCACGAGTGGTGGGGAGAACACGGATGAATCCGGCCCGCGAAAATATTCTGAATCGCGTGGAGGCCGCCCTGCGCATTCAAGCGCATCGGCCCTCGCCGCCGTCCACCGCGCCGATCTTTCCGGCAGTCACAAATCCCGAAACACGGTTCCGCGAGGAGTTCATCGCGTTGAAGGGTGAGTTGATCGACAACGCGGAGACACTCCGCGAGTTCTTGAAGCCCTTCACGAGAATCGCCACCGACGACACCGAACTCGTGCGCCGGACGACCGGCGAAGGCAACGCCAGCACGCGCGACTGCGATCTCGGCGTGACCGGCTGCGATTGTCTGATTGCGCAGACGGGATCGGTCGTGGTCTCGACGCATTCTGCCGGAGGACGCGCGCTGTCCGTTCTGCCGCCGGCGCATCTGGTAATCGCTCGTCGCAACCAGATTGTGACCGATCTCGCCGCGGCGATGGCGTTGCTGCGCCAACGCTATGACGGCCGCTGGCCGAGCGCGTTGTCGATCATCACGGGACCGAGCCGCACGGCTGACATCGAGAAGATCCTTGTATTCGGCGCCCACGGCCCGAAACGGCTGGTCGTTTATCTTGGAGACTGAGGCTGGGGCGTCGCCGGGGAACCTCGAAAGCTCAACTCTCGATCGAGACGCACGCGGGGCCTGCGGAATCGGGGCGCGAAGTAACAGCCGACGACCAAGGCGGCGGCGAGTGCCTGGCCGACTAGAGTTTCCACCGTTGGAAAGACGGCGAACCACATGCCCATCCATGCCGGGATCAGGTTGGCCAGCGCCGGAATCGGCGTGGTGGGAAGCCAATGGGCGAGTTGCATCTCCTGCCCTTGTTCGCCGACCATGACCAGGAGCACAACGCCCAACATAACGCCGGTCAGAACCAGCATCTTCCGGTACGGCAAGCGGTGGTGCGCCACAAACGTCAGCACCGCGACAATGCCGGCAAACAACAGCCCGAGCAGAGCGCCCTCCACGACGGTCTTGGTGCCCATCCTCAGGTGATAGCTTTGCAGGAAGAGCACCACCTCGAATCCCTCCCGATAAAGGGATGCGAACCCCAGCAGACAAAGTCCACGCCCGAGTCGCGCCGGGGATATCTGTGCATTATCGGCATCGCGGAGCAGTTCCGTTTTCCGTCTGGTGTGCATCGAGATCCAGCCGCCCCAATACACCCTGTGAAAAAACCAATTCATGACCACAAGCAGGACGACGATCGCGAGCAACCCGGTGGCCGCCTGGACGTGAAGCGCCGAGATATTCTCCGTCAGGCTGCTGACAATCCCGACGGCGATGAACCACGTGACGATTGTCGCGACGAAGCCAATGCTGGCCCCCACGACAACGGGACGACGGTGCGATTTTTGGCGACCGACCATGCTGGCGGTAATGGCCGAAAGGACCAGAATGCACTCCAAGCCCTCGCGAAACACCAGCACTCCAATGTCGAGCCGTGCCACGGTCGCACTGGTTTCCGGGGCCGTCGGGTCCGGCACGCCGTGCGCGGTGAGCCCTTGCCACACCAAAACCCCGGCGATGATGAGTACCGCGATCACCAGGAGAGCGCGCAACAGGACACGTGTGGGTCTGATTGTCAACGACCCGGGGAAACGCGACGACGGAGCGGTCTCATGCATGGCACGGTAATTCCTAAGCGAAACCGAAGTGGCGCAGGGTTTGAAACACCACGAATGCCGCAAAATAAGCGAGACCGGTCATGTAGGCGATCTGGAGCAGTGGCCATTTCCACGTGCCGGTTTCGCGCCGCGTCACCGCCTGCGTCGGCAAACATTGGGCCGCCAGGATGTAAAAGACCAGCAGACTAAAGCAGTTGGCCGTGTTGAACACCGGCTTTCCGTTGGAACGCTGCGCGTCCCGCAGTGTGTCGTACAACGAGTTGGGGTGTTGTTCCGCGACATCAGAACCGACGCCGTATACCACGGCCAGCGTAGACACGATGACCTCGCGGGCGGCAAAGGAAGTGATGACACCGATGCCAATCTGCCAATCGAACCCCAAGGGTTTCAGAACCGGTTCGAGCGAGTGGCCGAGCCTCCCGGCGATGGAATGCTCGAGTTGATCGCGCGCCGCCGCGACCCTGGTGTCAGCCGACGCCGTGGGCGGCGGTGCTTTGACACGCGGGAAACTGGCCAGAAACCACAGCCCGACGGAAATGCACAGGATCGTCGTGCCGGCGCTGCGGATGAACACCGACGCCCGATCCAACATTTGCAGCGTAGCCGTCCGCAAGCTGGGCAATCGGTAGTGGGGCAGTTCGAGCACGAGCGGCTTGCTCTCGCCGGGCAGGATCGTGTGACGGAACACCCACGCCATCACGAGCGCGGCCATCACGCCAACGGCGTACGCCCCCGTGAACGTCAGCGACGCCTTGATCGGCGAGCGCGCAAACAACAGCGCGATCAGCATCGTGTACACCGGAATCCGGGCCGAACAGGTCATCAACGGCGCGACGAGAATCGTGACCAATCGATCGCGTCGGTCCTCGATCACGCGCGTGGACATGATCGCCGGCAGTGCGCACGCGTGCGCCGACAGCAAGGGAACGAACGCCTTGCCGGGCAACCCGATCCGCCGCATCAGGCGATCCATAACGAACGCGGCCCGCGCGAAGTAACCGGTGTCTTCGATGAGCGACAGAAAAAAGAACAAGATCCCGATCTGCGGCAGGAACACCAGAATCCCGCCGACCCCGCGAATGACGCCGTTCACCAGCAGACTGCTCCACAACCCCTCGGGCAAATGCCGGGCCGCGAAGGCCGCGGTGTACGCAAAAAAACCGTCAATGAGATTCATCGGAATTTTCGCCACCTGGAAAATCAGGAAGAAAACGCCGAACATGACCGCGAAAAACACCGCGACGCCGACCACGGGGTGCGTCAACACCTGGTCGATGTTTTCCGTGCGGCGGCCCCGCGTCTCGTACGCATGCGCCACGCAGCGTGAGGAAACGTCCTCGGTCCACGCGTACCGTGCTTGGAACGGACAACCCGAGCAGCCCGTGCAGGCCGGTTTCGGCGGAACGAACCCGACCGGTTCGGTCGCCGTAGCCGCCAAACGCGCGATCTCATGCTGGAGCTTGTCCAACCCGATGCCGTAGCGGGCCGATATCGGCACCACCGGGCAGCCGAGTTCGAGCTGAAGCTTGGCGGGGTCGATTTGGAGACCGTGTTCCTCCGCCATGTCGATCATGTTCAGGGCCACGAGGGTGGGAATCTGCAACTCCAAGATCTGGCTGACAAGAAAGAGATTACGCTCGAGATTCGTCGCATCGACGATGAGCAGAACGGCGTCGGCCTTGCTGTGGTCCGACAATCGTCCGCGCACTGCTTGCGCGGCGACCTGCTCTTCGGGAGAGGAGGAATCGAGACTGTAAAGGCCGGGCAAATCGACGACCATGATTTGTTGCCCATCGAGGTTGGCCCGGCCAATCTTGCATTCGATGGTCGTGCCCGGAAAGTTCGCCGTTTTGGCGCGCAAACCCGTCAGCGCATTGAACAGCGTCGTCTTCCCCGCGTTCGGATTGCCCGCAAGCACAAGGGTAAAGCGCTCCGATTTCGACCGTCTCCCGTCGCGTTCGCGAAGGCTGGTGCTGGGAGGACCGGCAATCATAGGGGGACCTTCGTTCCGTCCGGACATTCGCAACCGCCCCGGCAGGGTTCGACCAGAACCCGATCGGCCAGCCGCGCGGAGATGCCCAGCCGCGAACCGAACACACGGACGATCAGCGGGTCGCCGCGCTTGACCAGTTCCACCTGCCGGCCGACGCAAATCCCCAGCGACTTGAGCCGATCCATACTGTCGTCTTCCGCTTCGATCCGTCGCACAACGGCACAAACCTTCGGCTGTAGTTCATGCAGGCGAACCAAGGTCTCGGATATCGGCAAAGTATTGGTCATGATCCTTTCACGGTAATGGATGGGTTTGATGCGTCAGAAGGGCGTCTCGGTCTTCTCCGCGTGCTGCCGTCCGGCGCGCGACAAATCGGCTGACAGTTGGCAGACCGGCGAGCTCATTGTTCACACCCCGCTCCAATGAATCCAATGGCTGAGCGGTTCGAGCCCTCAACTCTGAAACCCGCCTCCGTTTTCGTCCCGACGCGATGTGCCAGATGAGCGCGAATGGCAGCAGGCACCCGGCGACGCTGTGGACACCGCTCACCCATGGCCGCAATTCCTCGCTGCCGGAGTAATACAGGCCATATCCACTTGCGACGAGCAAGAGGCTCGTTGTGGCCATGAGCGCCCCGGTCATCCGGTTGCGGCGATGCTCCCACGCTCGTTGCACGTGCAACGGAAGCAACACACCCAGCACGACCAACGATGCCATGGCTGCCGCGCCGTGGGTTTTCAAGAGCCACGTCTCCACCGGGAGGCGTCGCTCACCGAATTCGTCGTGCCGGGTCAGAGAGTGGGCCACCAACCACAGCACACCCGAAAGAAACAGCACGCCGAACACGCTGTAGAACCAGCGATTCATTCCGGGACTGAAACGCACACGGCCACTCTTCACGTACCACGCCCTCCGCAGCACGTCATTCGATCGTCAGCATGCACGATGAAGGCTGCCGCGCCAAATTCGGCCAGCGCCGGCGCCGAGTCATCGCCCAGCGCCAGCACGACTTTGGTCAGCACGTCGGCGATCTGACAGGTCCGCGCGCAAACGGACACGCTGAACGAGCGCAGTAACGGACGTCGTGTGCGGCCGTGAACCTGCGCGCAAACCGCCCGGCCGCGCCGGCGTTGGCGCTGATAAGAATTGGCGGACGTGGCGAGAGCCGTGTTTTTCAGCACGGGCAGTTGCAACAACGCGCCACGCGTGAGGGGATGGCGCACCCAGACAAGTTGTTCCTCGTCGCCGAAGCAACGCAGATCGCCGCCCGCGTTGACGAGACCTGCGCCAACCCCACCGGCCCGCAGAGTTTCCACCGCTCGATCCACCGCAAACCCTTTGGCGATGCCGCCGAGATCCAGTTGTAATGGCCGCCGGAAACGAACGCGTCGGCCGGGCAACAACGCGATGTCGCGGGTACGACCGCCGTGACGTGCCCGGGCCCGCGAGAAGGAATGGCGCGGGAGCAGTCCCCAACGCATCAGTTCGGGCGCGACGGCGATGTCGAACACGCCGCAGGTGCGGTCATGCAATTCCTTGGCGCATTCCAGCACTTGATAGGTCTCGACGGCGACGCGCACGGGCTGACGCGCCGCCTGCCGGTTAAGCCGCGAGACTTCGCTGTCGATGTCGTGAAAGCTCATCAACTGCTGCACGCGTTCGACCGCGGCAAACGCTGCGTCGATCGCGGCGTTCGTTTGCGCCGCGTCGGAGCCCGTCGCGGTAATCTCGACGAATGTGCCGAGCAGTGGACGGCAGCGCCGGAATTTAATCTTTAAGGACGAGGTCATAAAAACTGAGAAGGCGTTTGACTCCATCGGTAATGTGCCGGCACGACAGGGTCGCGCCGCTGATGTTTCGGATGTCCACGTCGAGTTTGAGCGGTGCGCCATGCTGTTTGCCGTAAAACTGGGCGCGCCACTGCCCGTCGCGAATCTGGTAGCCATACGTCTCGCGATAATCGAGGATTTCGATTTGGCGGACGCTGCCGTCGGCGTTCAGAGCCAGGGCCCAGGTGATGAACTCGTGTTTGCCCAGCACCTGATCGGCGAGGAACCAGCCGAGAAACCTGTCGCCGGCCCGAACGCGCCACACCTTCTGAGTTGCGAACCGCACGGTGACGCCGGAGTCTTTCTGGATGGCGCGCATTTGCTCGGGACTGAGCGCGACGTCGGACGGCGCGAATTCCGTCGCGTTGGCAAAGCAAAGTTTCTGGGCTTGGTTCACGGTCAGGTACGTCGTAGCGTAGCCGGAGACCGAACCGGCGATAACAATCGCCGCCGGGGTTGACCAAAAGATGGTTCGATTCATGGTTCGGCGCGGTGCGGTTCAGAAGTTAACCCCCAGTTTCAACCGAACGGCTTGTCTCGTTTCCTCGGCGAATGTCTGACCGTTGTGTGGCTCGTCGATTCCTTCTCCCCACACTTGATTCACCCACGTCAACGTCGTCCACCATCGCTTGGTTGTGTAATGCAGACTGGGGCCGCCATAAACCACCACATGCTCGAAGTTGTCGAAATCAAACATTGGCCACTCCGAGCGCACGTGGCTCTCGATGCCAATGAACCAGTTCGGCGCGACGCGGTAAGAGATTCCAGCACCACCCTGGATCGCGAGTTCGCGCGGATATTGCTCCGCCGGTTGCTTGCCCCAGGCGAATTCAGAGCCATACCAAAACTCACAGATTAACGTGTCGTCGAAAAAGTTTCTCTGCAGATCCATCTCCGGTGCAACATAGCGATCATGCTGCGGGAGACCATCGACTTCGTCGTTCGACAAATACCCGCCCTCAATCCGGAAAGCGAGGCCGACCGGATCTTTGAATGGGCTGAGAACGCTATACTTTACCGATCCTTCGACCCCTCCAAATCGGTAGCGGTCGGAGTCGTCCAGACCGTCTGTCGGTCCATTGACACCGCGATTGTAAAAGTAGTGGTTCTCCAACGAAAGGCTCGCCTGCAGTCGGTCGGTGAACCCATGCTCCACCTCGGTCTCGAAATCGACGCCGTAATATGTGCCTTCGTTCTTTCCCGTCCGCAGCGTGACAAACTGATAAAGCTCGCTCTGTCCCTGCGGAAGCGTTTCAGCGCCACGAACAAACCCAAACAGTTGTTCGTCGGCTCGCACCGCGAGTGCCACCAGATAGATTGTTGCTGTCGCCGCCATCGTCAACCAACGCTTCTTACTGCACTTCATGTCAGTCCCTTTCTGTGAGACTGGCACAGATCTCCACCGGGCCGCGCAAGTTTGCAGTTGCCAACTCGTGCGTCCCGATTTACGGTTGGCTTGAGGATGCGCCTCGAACGCGTCTCTCGTTGAGGGTTGCGATGCGGCGTGCCAAAACCTGCGCGTAACCCTCAAATTTTTCTATTCCAAAAGGGTCGCGATTTCCTGTACGTGCTCCGTTTCCACGCTGATCTGTTTGCGAATGAAATCCTCCAGCATCGTGTCGCCCGTCACCCGCGGCAATACTTCCTTGTAGGCCTCGAGCGCCTGCCGTTCCACCTCCAACATCTCCGCCAGCGCCTCCTGCAGATTGGTGGGACCGCCATGCAATTCCAAGTCGACCTTGAGTTGCGGGATACGGCCGAGTGCACGAATCTGCCTGGCGATCGCCTCGGCGTGTTCCAGCGTCTCCCGCGTGCCTTCATCGAACAGCTTCTCCGCGGCCAGCCGGTCCACACCGCGTAGCCGGTATCTCATCTGGAAATAGCGCAGGAAGGCCTCGACTTCCTCCGCCATCAGGCGATTCAAATCCTCAACGATCTCGTCGCGGTCGACCTTCATGGCTTCGCGTGCTGCAATTCCTCGATCAAACAATGGCCGTTGCATACCTCGCAGGTCCGGCTTTCAGGACACTCGTCATGGAACGTCTTGAACCGCGCCAACAGTTGTCGCGCCAGCGGATCCTCGGACACGAGGAATCTCATGAAATGGACGAGTTGCTCGCCCGTGGGCTGGCTGATGAGGTGTTCGACCTTGCAACTGTCGATCTCCGCCTGTAACTCCGGCACGTCCAACACTTCACGCAGGAACGCTTTGACCACCGCCTTCTTCGCCATAACGGCCTGCACCGCCTTCTGTCCCTTGGTCGAAAGCCTGACAACGCGACGTTCGTCAGTATCCAGAAACCCTCGTTTCTTGAGGGTGCGCAGGTTGATCGACACGCTCCCGCGGGTGATTCCCAACTGGCGGGCGATGTCGGACACTCGGGCCCAACCGCCATACTCCAAGCCCACTTCGTGGATTGCCAACAGATGATGGGCCGCGCTATGCGTCAATTCGTTCGCTTCAAATTCCTTCCACGTTTCCATTGCGGATTGCGTTATAGGACATTTGTTTGATATGTCAAACATAAAAAGATAAAAGTTGTCTGCTTATTGGCGCAGCGTTCCCTGTGACCTAAAAAGTGGCTTTCCCAACGGGTTCCGCCTGTTTATACTTCGTGCCGACAAGGAGGTCGTTAGGTGGAGCAGTTGGTCGATACTTTTCTCGATCATTTGGCAGTGGAACGCGGCCTGGCGGAGAACACCCGCTTGGCGTATCGCACTGACCTGACTCAATTCACCGACTATCTGCGTCACCGCGGCATCCGGCAGCTCAACGCGGCGCAACGCGAGCACATTACCGAGTACCTGTTGCGGCGTCGCAAAGGCGGGCTCAGTGCCCGGAGTTTATCGCGGCACCTGGCGGCCATCCGCATGTTCTGCCGGTTCCTGTTCCGCGAGAAGCTGCTCGCGGCAGACATCACGCAAACCATCGACTCGCCCAAGCTTTGGCACACCCTCCCGCACACGCTCAGTTACGAGGAAGTTGAACGCCTACTGGCCGCGCCCGGCATTCGCACAAGACTCGGGTTGCGCGATAAGGCGATGCTGGAATTCATGTACGCCACGGGTCTGCGGGTCAGCGAAGTCGCACACGCCAAGCTCAACGACATCAATTTCGAGGCCGGTTTCGTGCGTTCAATTGGCAAGGGCAACAAAGAGCGAATTGTCCCAGTGGGGAAACAGGCGGTGGAGTGGCTGCAGCGCTATCTCCGCGAGGCGCGGGCATTGTTCCCGAAGTCTGACAGCATCCCTGAGGTGTTCATCTCCACCCGCGGCAAACCGCTTAGCCGAAAGACCATCTGGCTTCTGATCAAGAAATATGCACGAACCGCTGGCATTACGACGAACCTTACACCCCACACACTGCGACACAGTTTTGCGACTCATCTCCTCGACAACGGTGGCGACCTCCGCGTTATCCAGGAGATGCTGGGCCACGCCGACATCTCGACGACGCAGGTTTATACACACGTTGACCAGCGGCGGCTCAAGGAAACGCACTATCGATATCACCCCCGCTCGGGGCGCCGCTAACGACCGGCAAAATTCTGCTCGATTTTTGCGACGCCGTTCGGTAATCTTCATTCACGATGTAGTTGGATTTTGCGTCCTGACAGGTTTCAGAGCGACAACATCCCCCTGCACGCGAAGGCGACGCGGCAACCATGCATTCTCAGAAACTGCAGAAGATCATCGGTCACGAATTCAAGGATCCCACCCTCCTTGGCGAGGCCGTCACCCATCCCTCGATTGCCCACGAACGTGGCGGTGACAACGGGCGGCACAACCAGCGACTGGAGTTTCTCGGGGACGCGGTTCTCCAGCTTGTGTTGACCGATCGCGTGTTCAAACTTTACCCCGATCTTCCCGAGGGCAAACTCACGCAAATCCGCGCGCACCTGGCCAATCGTCACACCTTGTTTCGACGGGCCCAGGCGATCGAACTGGGCAAATACTTGCTGCTCGGCAAAGGCGAAGAGGCCAGCGGCGGCCGCGAACGGCTGTCCAATCTTGCCGACGCGTACGAAGCCTTGCTAGGGGCGATTTACCTCGACGGCGGCATCCGGGCCGCACGCAAGTTCATCCTGAGCCAGTTCGCCGATGAGTTTGCCAACATCAAACAGGCCACGCCCCGTCAGAACCCCAAGGGACGGTTGCAGGAACTGCTTCAAGCTCACTCGCCCAACGGTCCCAGCTACCGCGTCGTGCGCGAGTCGGGTCCCGATCATAGCAAGTATTTCGAGATGGCGGTCGAGTGGGAGGGCCGCGAAATCGGCCGCGGAAACGGCTCCAGCAAAAAACAAGCGGAGACCGCCGCCGCTGAAGCAGCCTTGGCAGCGTTTCCGGATCTCCTCAACGAAGCAGGCAGTTCCGCGCAGCGAAAACCAGGTTAATGCGACGGAGCCGGTGGGACTGGAACAGGTTCCGTGGCCGCATTCGTGTTCTCGACTTGGATACCGTGTTTGGCGAACAGGGCGGTCAATTCCGGCTTGCCGATGCTGTACTTCGCCAATTCGTTGAGCACGTATGTGATCTGTTGCCCGTTTGCTCGCAATTGCGAAATTTGTCCCTGGCGAGCGTGAATCGCCCCCGCGAGGTTCCGGTTTTGCTTGAGGACAAACGCGCTCAAGGTCAGACTCACGACCACCAAGGCCACTCCCAGACCGCATACCAAGGCGCGCAATTGTCCAATCGCCGTGGGCACATCCATCGGCTGATTGATTGGCCGCTGGGAGGGTTGAGATTCGCCCGCTTGGCTCTGATTTTCGTCAGGGTTGCTCATTGCATCGGCTCCGTGGGTTGATTCGCTGGCGCGGGGGCTGCGGCCGTCGGCGCGCTTCCCATCGCCTGGGCTTGTTTGAAAATCTCCGCGATCTGCGGGTCGGACGAAGCCCGCGCCGCAAAGTCTTGCAACAGACTCTGGAAAATCTGCTGAAACTGCGCGTCCGCACGCGATGCGTCGCGGTACACCTCAACATGTCGCATCACGACCCAGATATTGAGGATGAGGCAAACAGCCAGAACCACACTGCCATACTTGATCACTGTTTGGAATGTGTTTTCATTCATCGTATCACCTGAACCGCTACCGAGCGCCACCGTCTCCGGCCCAGCGCTCGAGCAAACCGAACAAATCCGTCACGTTGAACGGCTTTTCCATAAACCCCGCCGCCCCCTCCCGCATCATCTCGTCGCGCGTCACGCCCAGCGACCGGTATTCGCCCGACATCAGCAACACGCGTTTCGCCGTTTTTGCCGCCAGAATCGCTTTCATCGCGTCCACACCGTTCATGCGCGGCATCAGAATATCCATCACCACGAGGTCGGGTCGCAGTTCCTGGGCCCGCGCAACAGCTTCCACCCCGTCCTTCGCCGTCCCTACAATTTCGTGACCCCCGTACCGGATCGTGTCAGCCACGACATCGCAGACCGCGGGTTGGTCATCCACCACTAGCACACGTAACTTCTTGCCCTCGCAGGCCGCGTCGGGCTGTTGCTCTTTCGGCCCCAGATTCATCACGATGGTGGTCGACTCTACCGGTTTGGTCTCCGCAATGCAAGCATCGGATTGTTGCGACTCTTGCCAACTGCCGTCCCCTGCTCTATGCTTGGCGCCAACCATCCAGCAGCGAGGCCCATTATGAAGATTCTGATCGCCGATAAGTTCTCCGAGAAACACATCGACCGCCTCAACCAACTTGGCTGCGAAATCACCTACAACCCGACTGTCAAGGCGGAAGAGTTGCCCAAAGTCATAGGCCCCTACAAGGTGCTCGTCGTCCGCAGCAAACAGGTGGGTGCTGACACCATCAAGGCCGGCAACGAACTGACCGTCATCCTGCGGGCCGGCGCCGGCGTCAATACCATCGATGTCAAGGCCGCCAGTGCCCGCGGGGTCTACGTCACCAATTGCCCCGGCAAAAACTCCGTCGCCGTCGCCGAGCTCGTCTTCGCGTTCCTCCTCGGGCTCGACCGACGCCTCGCCGACAACGTCGCGGCCCTGCGCGCCCACAAGTGGAACAAGAAGGAGTTCAGCAAAGCCGACGGCGTGTTCGGGAAGACGCTTGGCGTCATCGGCGTCGGCCGGATCGGCCGCGAAGTCATCAAACGCGCCTACGCGTTCGGCCTGCACGTCGTGGCCTGGTCGCGTTCGCTCACCCTGCAAAAAGCCAAGGAACTCGAAGTCGAGTATTGTCCCGACCTGGACACACTCTTTCGCCGCGCGGACGTCATCAGCCTGCACGTCGCGCTCAAGCCCGACACCAAGAAACTTGTCAACGCCGACCGCATCGCCCTGATGAAGCCCGGTGCCATCCTCATCAACACCGCGCGCGGCGAGGTCGTTGATCAGGCCGCCCTGCACGCGGCGCTCGCCGCCGGAAAGATTCGCGCGGGCCTCGATGTTTTCGACCCCGAACCGGCCGAGGCCACCGCCGATTTTACCGACCCGATCCTCGATCTCCCGAACCTGTACGGCACGCACCACATTGGTGCGTCCACCGAACAGGCGCAGGAAGCGATCGCCGAGGAAGCCATTCGAATTATTGGGGCCTTCGTCAAGACCGGCGTCGTACCCAACTGCGTCAACCTCGCCACGCGGACACCCGCGAAATATCAACTCGTCGTGCGCCACTACGACCGCGTCGGCGTCCTGGCGTACGTCATGGACCAAATTCGCCGGGCCAACATCAACATCGAAGAAGTGCAAAACATCATTTTCGAGGGCGCCGCTGCTGCTTCCTGCCACATCCAACTCGACACCGAACCCGACGACAAACTCCTCGCTGCGATCCGAGAAGGCAGCCCCGACATCATCGGCGTGGAATCACTCAGCATCGGAGAGTAACCCGGATTGCTGCCAACGATTCGACCGCGGCGCGACCCGCATCGTCTCGGGTC
>Ga0335085_10009307_pt1 | contig 14842 bp, 20 predicted proteins | sample Lox_Sample_45_FD_206712 | JGI IMG/M metagenome (GOLD analysis project Ga0335085, IMG submission 206712) | Soil microbial communities from Loxahatchee National Wildlife Refuge, Florida, United States - Lox_Sample_4.5 | ecosystem: Environmental > Terrestrial > Soil > Wetlands | place: USA... | reverse complement strand
GCCGCGTCGGCGAACACCGCGGACACGGCCCTGATCCCGCAGGTCGCCGACGGCGTGGACGCGGTGCTCGCGGAAGGACTGGAGCACCACCTGTTCCTCGGCCGCGTGCTCGGGAAGGTGAAGTCATGACCGGGATGGTCGTGTTCACGCTCATCGACATCGTCCTGCTGGTCGCCGGGCTGGCGTTCTACCTGTTCTGGGTCGGGTCGCTGCTGGCCCGGATCGCCACCAACCTGGAGGAGTGCGGGCGGATCGTGCGGGAGATCGTGGGCCACGCCGAGCTGATCGGGCCCGGGGTGGAGCACATCAACGCCACCGGCGGCGTGGTGGCGGGCGCGCTGCCGCTGCTCTACGGGATGGCGGAGGAGATCGTCACCGGCGCGACCTACGTGCCCGCCGAGCCGGCGCCGCCCGAGCCGGCCCGCCCGGCCTCCGGCACCCGCCGCTCCCGCCTGCTCGACGCGGTCGGCTTCGCCGCGAAGCAGTAACGGCAAGCAGCGCGCTTAACGGCGGCGCCCAGAACTCCCGTTCCAGGTGGGAGCGGCCGGGCGCCGCCGTTAGGCGTCCTGAGGCTCGGCGTCCCTTGGCCCGGGGTCCTTTGGCCCGGCGTCCTTTGGCCCGGCGTCCTTTGGCCCGGCGTCCTTTGGCCCGGCGTCCTTTGGCCCGGCATCCTTTGGCCCGGCGCCGGGGGGCGGCGGTGGGACGGGGGTGCCTGGCCCGCGGCGGGCCAGGGGGCCGGTGTTGGGGGCGGAGGTGTACTCGCCGATCCACTCGTCCTTCCAGGACTGGCCGTACCGCTCGGTGTTGCAGCGCGGCTGGTAGATCGCGGCGAGCTCGCGGGTGATCTGCTCCCGGTGCCCGGGGCCGCCGCCCGGCACCTCGTAGGTGCAGATGTAGACCTTCCACCTCGACCCGGCCCGGCGCACCCAGCAGTGAGCGCGGGGGTGCTGGAACGGGAAGCGCTCGGCCGACAGGTCCTGCGAGTGGCCCACGTAGATGACCGCGTACCGGTCGGGCTTGGTGTCGGGCTCGGGCTTGTAGAGGATCGCGTACACGGCCGGGCTGGCCGGTGGGGTCCACCCGGCCAGCAGCCGCGGCCCCTCGAACGGGTAGCCGGCCAGCGAGCCCAGCCTGATCATCCGCCGGCGTCCTCGTCCCCGCCGCCGCGGTCCCCCCCCTCGCCGCCACCGTAGTCCTCACCGCCGACGCCCTCGCCCCTGCCCTCACCGCCGTATTCATCGCCCCTGCCCTCGCCGGCGGCGCCCTCGCCCTCGCCGGCGTAGTCGCCGGCGTCTCCGCCCTCGTCCTCGCCCATGGCCTCGACCCGGACGATCGGGTACACGGGGAGCCCGGCCTGGGCAACAGCTCGCGCGAATTCGGCTCTCGCCTTCCCTATCGCCTCGTCGCGGGTGCCGGCCTCAACGAGGAGCTGGGCGCCGTAACGGTTGGTGCCGATGCCGGTGGCGATGCCCGAGCTTACGGCGACGGCGTCGGCCAGTTCGACCACCTCTTCGCGCGAGAGCACCCGGTCCCCCTCCGTCTCGATCCCCACGCTCCATCTCAACCGGGTATTCCCCCTTCCGGGCATGTCTGACGGATCCCAACCTGCTGCGCGCCCGCCGGGAGGCGGCCCGCGGCGTTCTCGCCGTCGCCGGTGGCCCCACTATCGGCGCCTTCTGGCCATGCGGTCCTTCCTCCCGGACGGCCGTTCGCGACCGCGTAGATCCACCAGACACGCCTGCCTAGCCCAGCCTGGGCAGCAGTGCCGCGAGTTCTTCCAGGCTGCGCAGGTCATGGCCGGACAGCACCAGGTCGGTGTGCTCGGCCGCGACCATCATGCCGAGCGTGCTCGGCCGGAAGTCCGGGTTGTCGCCCTTGTGCGGGTTCATCCATACCAGGCGGTGGCACAGCCGGGAAATCCGTTCCATCGCCGCGTCCAGGACGGCGGGGTCACCCCGGTCGAGGCCATCGGAGCAGATGACCACGATGCCGCCGCGGGCCAGGCCCCGGCGGCCGTACTCCCGGACGAAGGTGTCCAGGGACGCGCCGATCCTGGTGCCGCCCTCCCAGTCGCACACCTGGATCGCGGCCTCGGCGAGCGCCTGGTCCGGGCTGCGGTGGGCGAGCGCCCCGGTGATCCGGGTGAGCCGGGTCCCGAAGCAGAACACCTCCACCTTCGCGGCCGCGTGCTTCGCCGTGTGCGCGAACTGGAGCAGGCTGCGCGAGTAGTCGGCCATCGAGCCGGAGATGTCCAGGATCAGGATCAGCGGGCGGAGCCGGACCTTGCGCTGCCGCCAGTACAGCTCCGCGGGCTCGCCGTAGGCGCGCATCGAGGCGCGGATCGTCCGGCGCAGGTCGGGGGCGCGGCCGTCCGGCCCGGCCACGGTGCGGCGGGTGCGCCGCCGGGGCGGGGTCAGCCGGATCCGGGCCATGATCCGGCGCAGTGCCGCCAGCTCCTCCGGGGTACAGGCGGCGAATGACTTGTGCCGGAGGGCGTCCACGTCGGAGGCCATGAGGCCGAGCACCGCCTGCTCCTCCCGCCCGCCCGGCACCGGGTCGGTGGCCGGGACCTGCAGCGCCGCCTGGGTTTCGGTACCGGGATGGGCCCGGAGCATCAGGAGCTGCCGTGCCGGGCTGGATTCGTTGAGAAAAAAAGCGCGGAAGACCTCGTCGTAGGCGGGGATCTGATCGTGCCGGGCGACCAGGGTGGCCCGGCCCGCCCAGTACAGGTCCAGCAGGTCGGAGGGGTCCAGCGCGGTCATCGCCGCACAGTAGGTCAGGACCTCGCCGGAGCCGACCGCGAGCCCGGCGGCGCGGAGCTCGCGCGCGAAGCCGACCAGCACCCCGACGATCGGGGCGTCCCCCGGGCCTGTCTCCGGGCCCTCCGGGCCGCTGCGCGTCCGCCGGTCGGGCGGCTCGCGGCGTTCTTGCGCCTTGCGATTCATCCCGCCGACGACCGCTCGCAACGGCATGGGGCCGCGAGACAGGCCCTAGGCACCGGACGTGATCTCTTCCAGGTTGTCCCGCACCACCTCGAGGTCGTCGCGTTCCTTCACGACGGCGCCGAGCGTGTCCTGCGCCAGCTGGGGGTCCAGCTCGGTCGATCCGGCCCCGCCGAGCAGGTCGAGGGTGCGCGCCCAGTCGATCGTCTCGGCCACGCCGGGCGGCTTGGCCAGGTCGAGCTCACGCAGCCGGTTGACCGCGGCCACCACCTTGCGCGCCAGCGCCTCGGACACCCCCGGCTGCCGGATGAGCACGATCTCCACCTCACGCCCGGCGGGCGGGTAGCCGATCCAGTGGTACAGGCAGCGCCGCTTCAGCGCGTCGTGCAGCTCGCGGGTGCGGTTGGAGGTGAGCACCACCAGCGGGGCGCTGTCGGCCCTGATGGTGCCGATCTCCGGGATGCTGATCTGGAAGTCGGACAGCACCTCGAGCAGGAACGCCTCGAACTCGTCGTCCGCGCGGTCCACCTCGTCGATCAGCAGCACCGACCGGTCACCCGACCGGACCGCCTCCAGCAGCGGCCGCTCCAGCAGGAACTTGGGGCCAAACAGCTTGTCGACCGCCTCGTCCCTCAGCGCCTGGTGCTCCGACAGCGCCCTGATCTGCAGCATCTGCCGCGTGTAGTCCCACTCGTACAGGGCCTGGCTGGTGTCGATGCCCTCGTAGCACTGCAGCCGGATGAGCTTGCGGCCGAACACCGCGGCGAGCACCTTGGCGACCTCGGTCTTGCCCACCCCCACCTCGCCTTCCAGCAGGATGGGGCGCTGCAGGGACATCGCCACGAACAGGGCGGTGGCCAGGCCACGGTCGGCGAGGTAGCCCTCCTGGCGCAGCATGTCGGCCAGCTGGCCGACGCTCTCCGGCCCGCCGGCCAGGCGCTCGGTTCCTGGCATGTGGGTTATCGGTGGTCCGCCGGCCGCAGGACCAGGTCGGCGAGGCTGCCGCCCTCGGGATTCAGCTTGCCCTCGCGCTGCAGCCGGTCCCGCCAGGCGGCGCGCAGGTCGGCGTCGTCCCCGGCCATGTCCTGGAAGCCGACGTTGGCCATCCGCTTGCAGGACTTCCCGTGGCCGGCGGCCTCGTCGAGGTCCGCGGCACCCTGCCCGCGCGCGCTCCACACCCCGCGCAGCACGTCGAGGGTCTCATCCGGCTCGCGACTCATCTTCAGGCACCTCCGGCCGGGACAGCTGTCCCAGGCTGACTGTAATCGCTGTTAACCGCGGCGGCGACCGCCGATTAAGTGATCTCTTATCAAGCGGCCGTCACCGCCGTGGCCAGCGTTCTTTCATGATACGAGCCGGGGGCGGATGGGGTCGTCCGGCCGATGGGGCGGCGCTCTACGCTGGTGTCCTCACCGGCCCCGGGAGGGACAGATGGCCAAGCAGAAATTCTCAGAGCTCCCGCCCGCCCAGCAACGGGCGATCGTGATTGCTGGCGCGGTGCAGCTCACCTTGCTGGCCGCCGCGCTGTTCGACATCAGCCGCCGGCCGCAAGAACAGATCAAGGGCCCCAAGCCGCTGTGGGTGGGGATCTCGTTCATCAACACCATCGGGCCGCTCACCTACTTCTTCTTCGGCCGCAGGCGGCACCCGGATGAGGCCGGCCCGGCGGCGGCCGACTCGCCGACGGTGGCCGAATCCCCGGCCGGGGATGGCTTCCCGGCGGTCGACGGCTCTCCAGCGGTGGACGGCTCCCCGGGAGCCGCCGGTTAGGCGGGCGGACCGCGGGCGGCCGGATGGCGGCCGGGACGGAGAGCGCCGATGCGGGAGGACACCCTGTTCCGCATCGCCTCGGTCACCAAGCCGATCGGCGGCGCCCTGGCGCTCAGCCTGGTGCAGGACGGTCTGCTCACCCTCGACGACCCGGTCGCGCGCTGGCTGCCGGAGGCGGCGAGCCCGCGCGTCCTGGTGTCCCCCGGCGCCCCGCTCGATCACGCCACGGAGGCGGCCAGGCCGATCACCGTCCGGCACCTGCTGACCCTGACCTGCGGCTGGGGCGCGGTGCTGGATGAGACACCGCTGCAGGCGGCGATGATGGAGCGGGGTGTCTACCCCCGGCCCGCTGACGCCCCAGATGTCCGGGGACGAGTTCGTGGCGAGGCTCGCCCGCCTGCCGCTCGCCTTCCAGCCGGGAGAGGGATGGCTGTACGACACGGGCATCGACCTGCTCGGCGTGCTGCTGGCCCGGGCGGCCGGGAAGCCGCTGTCGCACCTGGTCGCCGAGCGCATCACCGGGCCGCTGGGCATGACTGACACCAGCTTCGGCACGCCGGACACCGGGCGCCTCGCCACGGCCTACCGCCCGGGACCGGGCGGGCTGGAGGTGCTGGACCCGCCGGACGGCCTCTTCGCCGGCCCGCCCCCGTTCGAGGAGCTGAGTTCCGGGCTGGTCTCGACCGCGCCCGACCTGCTGCGCTTCTTCTGCGCCATGGCGGACGGCGGCGCACCCGTGCTGACCGCCGGCTCGGTCGCGCTCATGACAGCGGACGCCCTCACCGGCGCACAGCGCCAGCAGGCGCTGCCCATTGTGGGCCCCGGCGGGTCGTGGGGCCTGGCCACCGGGGTGGACGTGGAGGCGGCCGAGCCGTGGATGGCGCCGGGCCGCTGGGGCTGGGACGGCGGGACGGGGACGACCGCGCACGTGGATCCCACCCGCGGCACCGCCGGCGTCCTGCTGACGCAGCGGATGATGACCGGCCCGCTGGACGGTTACGGCGACTTCTGGGCCGCGGTGGCCGCGGCGGCGTGACCCGCGCAGGCGGCCTGCCCGCCGCCGGCCACCCGGCGCGTTCCCGGCGGAAGACGGGCCTGGCATGATCCAAATACCAGACCTGCCGGCAAGGGAGAGCCATGAAGATCGACGGATCGGTGGCGCTGGTCACCGGCGCCAACCGCGGGCTCGGCCGGGCGTACGCCCGGGAGCTGGTCAAGCGGGGTGCGGCCAAGGTCTACGGGGCGGCCCGTGATCCGGCCGCCGTCACCGAGCCCGGCGTGACGCCCATCACCCTCGACATCACCGATCCGGAGCGCGTCGCCACGGTCGCCGGGCAGTGCGCGGACGTCAGCCTGCTGGTGAACAACGCGGGGGTGATGAAGGCCAGCACCTTCATCAGCGCACCGAACCTGGACGCCGCCCGGCTCGAGATGGAGACCAACTACTTCGGCACGCTGAGCATGTGCCGGGCCTTCGCGCCGGTGCTCGCGGCCAACGGCGGCGGCGCGATAGTCAACATGCTGTCGGTCACCAGCTTCTACACCAACCCGTTCAACGCCTCCTACGGCGCCTCGAAGGCGGCCGCCTGGTCGCTGACCAACGGCGTCCGCCTCGAGCTTCACCACCAGGGCACCCTGGTCGTCGCCGTCCACGCCGGCTTCATCGACACCGACATGGCGGCGCTGGTCACCGGCCCCAAGGACAGCCCGGAATCGGTCGCCCAGCAGGTCTTCGACGCGGTCGAGGCCGGCCGGGTCGAGGTGCTCGCCGACGAGCGGACCCGGAAGGTCAAGGCAGAGCTGTCGCGCGATCACGAGCTGATCTACCCGCCTATCCAGGAGTTCTGGGACGCCGCGGTGAAGGGCACCAGTTAGCGCGCATGGGCACGGGCCGCGGGGCGGGGTCGCCGGCCGCGGCCCTCAGGCGATGAGGCGGTCGATGAGGAGCAGGGCGCCGATGATGATCATCGCGGCGCCCGACAACCGGGTGACGGCACGCGCGGCGGCCGGGCGGGCGTGCAGGATCTTCCGCGCGAAAGACCCGAGGCAGAGGTAGAAGACCGCGCAGGTGAGCATGAAGACCAGGCCGAGAAAACCGAGCTGGCCAGCCAGCGGCCAGCTCCAGCGCGGACTGGTGAACTGCGGGAGCAGCGCGAGGAAGAGCAGCAGGCCCTTGGGGTTGAGGCCACTGACGCCGATCCCCCTGACGAGCGTGACCCCGCCGGTGCGGGCCGGGGCGGCCGCCGCCGGGCCTGGCGCCGAGGGTCTTGCGACCGTCGCGGTCCCGTGCCACATCAGGTACAGGCCGCCGGCGATGGTGAGCGCGGAGAGATACGCCGGGGTCCGGGCGACGAGGGCACCGACGCCGGCCGCCACGACGATGGTCATCGCGGCGTAGCCGAGCACGATGCCGCCGACGGCCGGAATGACCGAGCGGCCGCGCAGCCCCGCGCTGATGGTGAAGGCCCAGTCCGGGCCCGGGACGATGACGAGCAGGAAGGCGATCGCCCAGAAGGCGGCGATGGAACTGGCGGCCATGCGCGGTTCTCCCGCAAACGAGGAATCTAAGGGAAAACTATCCCCGATTGACCGGAAAGTGCTCCTAAATACTGTTGCTATAGGGCCATCTAATGGAAGTATCAACCACGTGGATGCCGTGGATCGCAAAATCCTTGCCGTGCTCCAGGAGAACGGGCGCCTGACCGTCACGGAGCTGGCCGCGCACGTCGGGCTCAGCGTCTCCCCATGCCACCGGCGGCTGCGGGAGCTGGAGCGCAGCGGCGCGATACGCGGCTACCGCGCGGTGGTGGACGCCGAGGCCCTCGGCCTCGCGTTTGAGGCGCTCGTGTTCGTCACCATGCGCCAGGCGGACCGCGATACCGTCGTGGACTTTGAGGAAGCGGTCGCCGGCGTCCCGAACGTGGTGCAGGCCCAGCGGCTGTTCGGTGACCCGGACTACCTGCTGCGGGTCGTCACCACCGATCTGGCCGCGTACCAGCACCTGTACGACGAAAAGCTGATCACGATGCCCGGGGTCCAGCGCATGGCCTCGACGCTGGTGATGAAGCGGGTGGTTCACGACCGGCCCCTGCCCGCCTAGCGGCCCTCCGGGCTTGTGGCCACAGCCGGCAGACCTGGCCACCGGCAGCGCCCCCGGGCCACGCCCGGCGCCATGCGGCATGGCCTTGGAGTGCCGGCGCGGCCATACCATGCTGTCGTGGCGGCCCGGGTGATCAGGTCCAGGCGGTACACGGCAGCGGCCCTGTTGATCGGATCCGCGGTGTGTGCCGCTGACGCGGCTTCCAAGGTCCTGGCCGTGGCCGGGCTGGCCCCCGGCCGCCCGGTGGTCCTGCTCGGCGGATTGCTCACCCTGCGCCTGTACCGTAACCCCGGTGCCGCATTCAGCATCGGCCCCTCGTACACAGCGGTATACGCGCTGATCGCGGTGGGGGTGCTCGCCGGCATCATTCGCCTGTCCGGGCGGTTGCGGAGCTGGCCGTGGGCGATCGCCCTGGGGCTGCTCCTGGGCGGCGCGGCCGGTAACGTGGCGGACCGGCTCTTCCGGTCACCCGGCCCGCTGCACGGCTTCGTCGTGGACTGGATCAAGCTCGCGTACTTCCCGCCCGTCTTCAACGTCGCCGACTCGGCGATCACCGCCGGCGCCGCCCTGCTTGTCCTGGCCGCCGTCCGCGGATGGCGGCTGGATGGCGGCAGCTCCCCGTCCAGTGAGGAGATGCGGCCGGTGCCGGACCGCCCCCCGGGGTGAGCACGGCGGGCGGTATCCCGGCCCGCCACCGCCTGCTCGGCGGCAGGAGCGCGCGCAGCTGCGCTCAGGGGGTGGTGAGCAGCGGGCGTACCCGATCAGTTCGGTGTTCGCGGTGCCCAGGTATTCGCGCCACACGTCGGCCATATACGCCGTGAGCTGCTGCCCGTCCAGGCCGAGGCGATCGGTGATGGCCTGGTGCACGCCGTCCAGGCTGATCGTGCCGAGGCTGCCGCCCAGCCAGACGTCGTGCATGCGCGCGTCCATTTCCCCGGCCGCCAGGCCCAGCCGGGCCTCCCACAGCCGGTCGGTGCCGAGGTCCGGGGTGATCTCCAATGCGCCGCCGATGTCGAACACCACCGCCCGGATTGCCACGACGGCCAGCGCCTCCTCACACCGGGCACGGCACCCGGCTGGCTGTCTCCGCGGTTCAGCCCGCTTCGCCCTCTCCCCCCGGAGCGCGACGGATGGTCGGCCACGGATACTCCTGGTCACCGGGCACGAGCGCGTACTGCTCCCGCGTGAGCCGCTGCAGGGCCGGCGGGCTGGCCGTCCGGCCCAGGACGGCAGCGGCCGGGTCCAGCGGGACCTCAGGAACCGGGCCCGCCAGCACATCGCCCGTCTCGCGGTCGAAAAACTGCGCGACGTAGAAGCGGCCGCCGACCTTGATGTGCCGGGCGCGGGTCAGCGCCTCCATCGCCATGAGGGCAGATCCTACGCGGCCAGCCGCCGGGCCCGGCTGGGCCGGCTGGGCGGACGGCCGGGACGGTCAAGACCGCGGACGTCGACTTCCGCGGCGCGTCCTGACGCCTGCGGCCCTAACGCGGGGCCCCGCGCCGTTTCCCGGCCCGCTTGGCGATCCGTTCGGCCCATGTCTGCCTGTCTGAGGGCTCGTTCTGGAACAGCTGCACGCCCCACCTGCGGTGCCGCGGCGACCCCCCGCATCTGGTGCACGCCCGGTGCGACCAGCGGAACATCGTCCCCCTATGCCGGCCTGTGCCCTTGCATGCCCGGCACACCCGGAACGGATGCCGATGCAGCGACAGCCAGTAGCACGCCGCCCCGCCGCCCGCAAAAAGCAGCCCTGTTGCCATCAGGTTCCCGCGGCCGAGCGCGAACGCGACGACCGCTAATAACACCCACCACCCCACGCTCTGATGGTGGCATCAGGGGACACGCTCTGCAACGGCCTGTCAGCATCACGTCACACCAGGTGCACGCCATCCTGGGGTTCCGTCGGCGCGGCCGGGCGCCTGGCGTGGGCGGCTGCGCCCGCTCTATGCCGACACGACGGTCATGACGGTGCGCCCGATCTTGATCTTGTCGCCCTTTTTCAGATGCTGGGGGGCGCGGAAGCGGCGCCCATTGAGCCACGTGCCGTTGGTCGAGCTCAGGTCCTCGATGAACCACAGGCCGTGGGCGACCTGGAAGCGGGCGTGATGGCTGGAAGCGAACTCGTCGCTGATGGCGAGGCTGCCCTGGCGGCCTACGGTGAAGGCGGTGCTGAAGGTGTGGCGCTGGTCTCCGACCTGGATGACCAGTTCCCGGGTCGGGGCCGCCTCGACGAGGGTGCTGCCGGTCTGTGCGGCGACGGCGGACACGGCGGCTCTCCAGGCTTGCTGCTCCTGCTCGGTGGTGTCCTCCCACGACGGCAGCGATGTGGGGTGGGCGCCGCGGTGGGCTTCATAGGCGGTCCGTGCGAGGTGTTCGAGGCTGGAGCCGGTCACGCATCCATGATCTCAGAGGGGGTTCCTGCCGTCAGGGTGCCCACCGCCATGACCGCGGACAGGTTCGGGGTCAGGCGGCCTGGGAAAGAGAGACTCGTAGGTTGCGGCGCAAGCGGCGAAGGGCGTGCGCAATGGGCTCATCATCGACGCGGATCATCCGGGCAGCGCTGCTGGCAGCTGCCGCCGTGGTCCTGGCCATCGCGGCTGCGCAGCTGCGCGAGAAGCATCATGAGGCCGAGGATGCCGTGCAGAGCATCCATGACCAGCTCGACGCCCTGGATCCAGCGACGCGGGCTGCGGTCGTTGCCCGGCTGACCTCAGATGAGGTGAAGAAGGTCCGCGGCCGCCAGCCGTGACCAACCGGACGCCAGCCGCCCGGCGATCAGCACTCGTGCGATGGTGGCGGGCATCGCTCCGGCAACACCAGCCGATTGCAGCCCACCCCACTCCACCTGCCTACCGCCCTAATTCAGCAGGGGCCTGACGACGGCCTGCGAGGTCAATGGGAGTGCACGACAGTGGGTACGCATGGTGGTAGGGGCCCGGTTGTTGTCACCCGGTGTTGCCAGCTTCTGCTCTCGCCGGAGGAGCCAGTATCGCGGACGGCACCCGGCCTCCCGGGGAATGCAGCCGGGCACCGGACACCGGAGGGGGACATGAGCCTGACCACGCTAATGCAGAACATCGACGACTGGTGCGGGACACCCACGCCCGGCCAGCCGCCCCGCCCGCCATGGCTACGCGACATCCTCACCGCGGTGGTCCTGGCCGAGCTCTCCGCCAACCTCGGCGGCACCAGCGAGGGCCGCTCCCTGTATGCCACCGCCTCCCGCCTTTACGAGTCCGCGGCCGAGAAGGTGGCTCTCAACCCGCAGCCGCTGCCACCACTGGAGGAACAGCCCTCCTGACACTTGGTGGAATGCTGCTCGCCGATGCGCGTGGCCATCCCCAAGGGGCGAGGCCGGACTCTATAGTCTTTGGCCATGACTGAGCACCAGCCGGGACGCCAGGAGCGACAGGAGTTTGACCGCGAGCTTGGCGCTATCGAAGCCAAGGTCATCGAATTGTTCAACATGGTCGCTGACGACCTGCCCCAGGCGACCGATGCGCTCCTGAACGGCAACAGCGAGGTGATCCGGGCGCTGGCCGAGCGTGACCGGGTTATCGACGGCCTCTACCCCGAGATCGAGGAACTGGCCGACCGCGAGATCCTGCTGCAGCAGCCCGTTGCCTCCGATCTCCGCCTCTTGATCTCCGTGCTGCGGGTCGTGCCCGAACTCGAGCGCTCCCACGACCTCATCGTCGCCATCGCCCGCCGGGGCAACCTCCTTCTCAGCCAGGACCTCTCGCCGCGCAGCCGGGGGCTCATCGAGCATATGGGGAACCTGGCATCCGAGATGTGGCGCGAGGCAGTCGACTGCTGGTGCGAGCGCGACCGTGCCGCCGCGGTGGCGCTGGGTGAGCGTGATGAGGAGATGGACGAGCTGTACGCCAGCTTGATGGCCGATCTCGCCTCAGGAGAGATGACGCTTCCGGTGACGATGCAGCTGACGCTGGTGGCGCGCTTCTACGAGCGCCTGGCCGACCACGCTGTCAACGTCGCCCGCCGGGTGATCTACCTCGCCGGGCATGCGCATTAGCGCTCGTGCCGTGTCAGGAAGCACCAGAGACCACTATGACCGTCTAGCGCCCAGCTACGACGAGAACTGGGCCGCCCACAGCGAGGCCTTCAACGGCTGGATGAGCGAGCGCATCCTTGAACGGCTCGATCTCCGGGCCGACGATCGGGTCGTCGACCTTGGATGCGGCACTGGCATATTCAGCAATGCCCTGGCCAGGCAGGTCCACGAGCTGGTCTGCGTCGACCCATCGCCGAAAATGCTGGCGCAGCTGCCCAAAACCAGCGCGGTTCTCGTGCCCATCCAAGCCTCAGCAGAAGATGTTGCCTCCGGTGGGGTCAGGCTTCCGTACGATCGCGTTGACGCCATCTTGATCAAGGAAGCTCTCCACCATGTCCGCAACCGCGATGCGGTGGTTGCCGGGCTGGCCGGGTTGCTGGCGCCCGGTGGCCGCATGCTGGTGGTCACGCTTCCGGCGGTGATCTCCTACCCCCTGTTCCGCCGGGCGCTTGAGGTATTTGCGGAGCATCAGCCCGACCCGGCGGACATAGCCGGAGCGATGCGGGCAGCCGACCTGGCCGTCGAGGTGACCTATGAGACCTACCGGCGGGAGTTCGCCAGGGACCGGTACGTGGCCATGGTCCGCAACCGGCACATGTCGCTGCTGTCCGAATTCGACGACGCTGAGCTTGAGAGCGGCATCAGGGAAATCGAGCGCGAGCATCCAGAAGAAGTGCTGGAATTCGATGACCGGTTTGCCTTCGTGCTCGGGCGGCACCCATGATGGCGGATTTTGGCGGCCGGGCTGCTTCGGCCAGAAGGCCAGCGGGGGATGCCTGAGAGGCTCACCGACCAGGCCCGGGGCCGGGGTGCTGGGCCGGGCCCGGCAATCAGTCGGTGACGGCCACCATGGCAATCGATACCAGAATTCCCGGCCGGTCGACACCCAGCTTTGCTCACGCAGCGCGGCGGCCGCACGTCCGACGGGCGAGCGTCGCTGGAACAGCCCGGAGACGCGCCGGTCGACTGCCACATCCTGGCCGCGCCGGTGGCCGACCTACTCACCCGGTGCCTCCCCGCGTCAAACCCCCAGCCTTCAGATCCGTAGATAGTGCCGCACATGCCAGCAACCTGGGCACCTGGCGGCTGGCCTGCCAGGATGGTTCGCACTGGCTTGCCTCTGCGGCACCAGTCGTAGTAATAGCGCGGTCTTGACGAGAGTGAGGGACGTCATGGTAAGCCCGGAAAATGTTGAAAGTCTGGAAAGCTATAGACCCGGCCCAGAGAAGTACGAGGTGTCACTTACTTTTAGTGGAGACGCTGGGGAATCGGTTAGAGAGCTTATAGCCGAGCTTAACGCTGCTAGCCCAAATGAGCTAGTAGTGCGCGCCATCGCTCTTCTTTGTTCAGCCCGGGGGAAGGAAATCTTGTTGATAGATCCTCGGACCGGCCATTCTGAAGCTGTTGAGATCTAACATACGGGGCGGCGCCCCAATACTCTGGCCGGATTTTCCGCGCTTGCAAGGCGGGTCGCCAAAGTCATGTGGAGATAAGGGGACTCTAAACCCCTGACCCTGCCTGCAATATAGGCCCAGATTGTCGGAAATAGTCGCTACCTGGGACTGCGGCCATAGGTGCATCCGCTGGGATCGGTTCTTGCCGGATCCTGTTGTCGTCAGGCTTGGTGGTCAGCAACTCGTAAGCTGAGACGGTGCCTGGTCCGCCTCTGATGGAAGATGAGCTCGTCGAGCTGCACGGCCGCTGCGGGCGGCGGTTCGCGGCGCTGGCCGCGGGCGTGGGCCCGGGGCAATGGCATGATGACACTCCCTGCTCCCAGTGGGATGTTCGGATGCTGGTCCATCATCTGCTGTATGAGCAGCGCTGGGTGCCGCCGCTGTTCGAAGGGTTGATGATCGAGCAGGTCGGCGGCCGGTTCGAGGGCGACCTCCTTGGCGTTGACGCCTCGGCATGGCCGGAATTGCTGGCGTCGGCGATCGAGCAGGCGCACGCGGCGGTGGCGCAGCCGGGAGCCCTGGACCGAACCGTTCACCTGTCTTTCGGCGACGCCTCCGGGCGGGAGTACGTCATGCAGCTGACCGCCGACCTGGCCATCCACGGCTGGGACCTGGCGAGGGCCACCGGACAAGACGATGCGCTCGACCCCGGTGCCGTCGCGCTGATGCTTCCCTGGGCCGAAGCGAACGCCGACCTGCTGGCAGCATCAGGCATGTTCGGCACCCCAATCGGCACCGATCCCGGCGCCCCGGATGGCGTCCGCCTGCTGGGCCTGCTCGGCCGCAGAGCCTGAGGACCCCGGAAGGACAGATTGTCACAATGCCTGTGACCAGGGCCGTGGATGTCCCGCGAGCGCCCGCGACTGTCCGTCACCACCGGCTGCATCCTCATGTTGCCTGGAGCCCAGCCTCCTGGATCAGCGCATTGATGCGCTCGTAGATCTCTTCGAGCTGGTCTGCAGTGATGTCCTTCCGGACAAAGGTGATGACTGGCTGCGCCGTGGCTACCGCGTGCTGTAGCAGCTGCCGCAGCGCCAATGCCTGGCCAGGGGTCCAATCATCGGGGACAGCGATTTCGATTGTCATGATCGCTCCCTAACCGCAGCCGGAAGTACAGGCCGCTTCACGACAGACGTAAGGATCTTGCCGGGAGGGGATCGCTGTCAACTGTGGCGCAGCCAAGCGGTTGTGAACCGGCAACTCGGCCCCGCGGCAGGACAGCCACCCGACAGAGACTGCAGGCAAGGCGAGAACGCGAAGGACTTGTGACCCGGGTGGGCCTAGGTGGACTTGAACCACCGACCTCATCCTTATCAGGGATGCGCTCTAACCGACTGAGCTATAGGCCCCGGCTCGCTGGCGCCCCGGGCCGGATGCCAGATCCTGGCGGACGCCGCCGGGAAAGATTACCGCATCCGGGAGGGCAACGTTCAGTCGGTCTCCTTGAGCGTGACCTCGATCCCGCCGCCCAGGTGGGTGACCAGGTTGTAGATCATGGCGCCGATCG
>Ga0335085_10009306_pt1 | contig 14844 bp, 11 predicted proteins | sample Lox_Sample_45_FD_206712 | JGI IMG/M metagenome (GOLD analysis project Ga0335085, IMG submission 206712) | Soil microbial communities from Loxahatchee National Wildlife Refuge, Florida, United States - Lox_Sample_4.5 | ecosystem: Environmental > Terrestrial > Soil > Wetlands | place: USA... | reverse complement strand
TTGGCGACGCCTGCGGGCGGCGTGGCGCGGTACCAGGGATAAATGATGTAGGCGCCGGTGAGCACGGTGAGCCAGGCGAGGGCGGCCATCACGGTGAGATAGGTAGTAAGAAACTTCTCGTCCTCGACCATGGTTTCAGGCCCCAGCGGCTTTGAATAGTGGCGATGGAGCTCGAAGAGCGCACCCGAGCAGGCGAGCAGATAGAGGCCGCCGAAGCCCATGCCGTGAATCAGCGTCCAGAGGCTGTGGGATGTGAATTCCATTGACGCTGCCCTTTCTTTGTGAGTTTCGGTGACGTCGCGAGGAGTGTCTGGTCAAAACCCAATCTTGCCGGATGGTGTTGGGAAAAGCATACCCCCGGCTGCGTCCTTTTTGTCGCCAGGCGAAGCGTTCTTCTCATCTTTGCCCCAGGTCCAGTACATGCCGACGTATGCGTAGTTCTCAGTCTGGCCGGCGACGGAGTGACCGTAGCAGAAGAGAAACTGCTGGTTCGGATTGTGCTTGAAGTGGTAGTAGCCGCCGATGTCGATCATGGCGGAGGACTCGGATTGCGGGGCTGCTTTGCCTTCAGGGCCATGAGCGAAAATTTCCGCGCCTAGCTCGAGTCGCTCGCTCAATTCTCTTTTTAGGAGCCATCCGGTGTAGGGGAAGTTGCGGTAGTCGGTTTGGGGCACCACCTGGTAGCCGACGCCGCCGTCGAAGAGCCATTTGCCCCAGTTTTTCTGCATCCAGACGGGGAGCTTGTACCAGACTTTGCCGATGCCGAGACCCTTGTCGTAATTGCCGGTAGGAATTTCGAACATGGTGAAACTGCCGATTTGCGGCACGTGCGTGCTTTCCTTGATCCATGCAAGTTTGACGCCGAGCTCCATGTCGGTGAGGCCGAATTCGTCGGAGCCCTGGCCCTCGTCGGCGGCTGCGTAGGCGGGGTGGTTCAGCGGGGCGATTGCGCCCAGCGGAAGAATGGCGTGGAGCTGGACGCGGGGAACGGCGCCCCAATTGAATTCGAAGGCGGGGCCGACAGAGTCCATTTCGACCGGAGTGCCGTCAGCGGCGCCGAAGATATAGAACTCGTAGTGATGGAAGTCGACCGGAACAGGGTCGTCGGTCTGGTAAGGAGGTCCCTGCGCGAAGAGTGGAGAAGCAGCCAGAAGGAGAAAGAGGGAGAGCGCCGGTTTTGCGAGAACGAATGGGGTTTTCATTCACGATTCCTTGCAAGGGAGACGACCGGGAGCCGGGGCGGAGTCATCTGCTCGAAACTATATATCGAAGTTCGATTATCGGCAAGGCATTCTACGAGGAACGGCGGTATAGTGATTGCTGTGAAGGACCACGGGCGGGAGCTGTTACACGGACTGATTCGGATTCATGTGCTCCTGCACGCGCGGCACGAGCCGATATTTGGATTAGGGATGATGCGGGAATTGGCGCACCACGGATATCGCATCGGGCCGGGAACGCTGTATCCTCTACTGCACGGGATGGAGCAAAGCGGGCTGCTGAAGAGCATTGCAGGGCAAAGCGATGAGAGCCGGCGAAGAGTGTATGCGATCACGGCGTCAGGGAAGAAAGCGCTGGAAAAGGCGAAGGTAAAGGTCGATGAGCTACACGACGAGTTGCATGAAAAGAGGCCGAGGAGATTAGGGAAGGATCGAGGACCAGGCAATAGGCAATAAGGAACAGGGAACAGAGAGCAAGTTAGCGAGGCGGCATGTCAGCGAGCCAGCGTGAAGCGTTTAGCGGTGGTGGCCGCCGCCGGAGTGGCTGGAGCTGTGACCGCCGCCAAAACTGTGCGAGGAATGGCCGCCGCCTCCGAATGAGTGGCCTCCTCCGCCGAAGCTGTGAGACGAGTGGCCGCCACCTCCGAATCCACCGAAGCTATGCGAGGAATGGCCGCCGCCGAATCCGCCGAAGCTATGTGAGCTGTGACCTCCGCCGAAGCCGCCGAAGGAGTTTTTGGGAGCGCTGCCGCCGGAGAAGCCGCGCGATTGCGATCCGTGCCCGAAGAGGTGGAATCCGCCGGAGTGCTGCTGGTTGCGGACCATTGAATTGCCAAAGCCACCGGGAGAGGGATTGGAGAATCCGCGAGGAGACGAGCTACTGAATCCCCTGGGCGGCGAAAAGGATTGCGGCGCGCGATAGGTTGGGCCTGGATTGGTGTAGGCGAAGCCGGGGCGCGCAGAATATGAGCCCGAGTACGAGTTGGATGAGCGATTTCCGAAGCCGTAGCCTGAGGAGCCGGAGTTTTGTTGCGAGCGGTAGCCGTAGTTTCCTTGCGGGACGGAACGAAGGTACGACCCCGGGTTGTTGTATGCCTCACGTGCCGGCATTGAGGGGCGGTTGAAGCCGCCGGGGCCGGATTGGAAGCCGCGATTGAAATTCCCAGAGCCGCGATTGAAGCCGTTGGCGCCGCCATTGCTGAATCCGTTAGGGCGCGGCGAATAAGGCACGCCGATGGACGGGCGGAGATTGGACTGGCCGAAGTTGCGATTGCCGGCCCAGTCGCCGCGCTGGTTGTTGCCGCGTTGATCGAAGCCGCGCTGATCGGGGCTCCGCCCATAATTGCCGCGCTGGTCATTACCGCGATCCCATCCACCGCGTTGGTAGTCTCCGCGGCGGTCGCTCCATGCGCGATCATAGCCGCCATGCCAGCGATCTGAACCGCGCCAGCCGCCGTAGGCGCGCGGTCCGCCGTGCGGGAAGCCCCAGTCGGCGACGGAGTAGCTGTGCGTGTAGTAGCCATCGTGGTTAAAGAGAACTGCCTGGCCGAGCCAGTCGAGTCCCCAGGAGAGAAAGCCGAAGGGAAAGCGGTCAAAGGCGCCGAGTCCAAAGCTGAGCGCGTACTGAATGGGAGAGGAGCCGAAGAAGTCGCCCAGCGCGCCGAGGAAAGAGAAGCCGGGATAGGGCGAGATGGGCTGGCCGTAGACGTCCCACGGATTGTAGGTGGGCACGTAGACCTGCTGCGGATCGGGCGGGTTAAGGCCGATGTATCCCTGGTCGTCAGTCACCTGTTCTTGAGGGGTGGTTTGCAGATTGCCGGCCTGCTGAGCACGCTGGCGGAGGACCTGTACGGTCTGCATCACGTCCTGTGGCTGGTTGTAGTAGGCGTTGCCGAGGTCGGTGGTCCAGCTCAGGTTCTGGTCGAGCGTGTCGAGCACGTCGGGAAATGCGGTGAGCGCCTTGATGCTGGGATCCCAGGAGGTTTGCGCGTTGGCGCCAGCGGCGATTTGATCGGCTGAGTTGTAGCCCTGCGACTGCATCTGGTGAAGCCACTGGTCGGCGACGGCGACCTGCGCCGGATAAGTGGATGCGGCAAGGATCTGTGCAAGCAGGGAATCAGGATAGAGAGCGATGGGCGCGAGAAGCTGCTCGAGTTGCTCGGCGCTGAGCGGTTGCGCGGGCGCGGCATTTTCTGGCGCAAGATCGGGCTGCTGATCATACGGCGAAGCAGCGTAGGACTGTTCGGTATCAGGCTGCGGCGCGTAGGGCTGCTGTGTGTAAGGTTGCGGAGCGGCGTACTGCGGCTGGCCGTATCCGTACTGCGGAGCAGTCTGTGGGTACGGATTTGAGTAGGAGCCGTAAGGAGAAGAAGGATATTCCGGCTGCGCTGCGATGTGCGCGGGCAGACAGACGAATGCGAGAAGGGCGGTGAGGCCGGTGGAGACAGTAAGCACGAAGCGCAGAGAGGAGAGGGAGCGAGAAGACGGAGTTCGAGTGAAGTTCATGCGCAGTGGGGAAAAGCAGGCAACTGGAGAAACTGGGAAAATCGCTCGGGATTCCATGATCCCTCACTTTCCGCAATGGCCCATGCCGGAGCGGTGAACCCGCTTCAAGCCAGGCAGACGCCCAATGAGGCCGGGCAGCCCTGGGGAGGGCTTATGCGTCTGACCCGGACGAGTGGGATTAGTTGTGGAATGGGAACAAAGTTAGACGGAATACTTTGGTGAGGGTTGCGGCGGAATTTACAGGGTCAAAGTCAGCCGGCTAAGTGCTTTTTTACCAGTTCACTGACGGCGCGGCCATCGGCGCGGAGGCCGGTGGCCTGCAGCCTGGCCTGGACGGCTTTCATCGAGGGGCCCATGTCTTTCACCGTGGGCTTGTGGCCGAGGGTAGTTTCGAGTTCGGCGAGAGCTTCAGTGACGAGCCTGGCGAGGCCGGCTTCGTCGAGGGCCTTGGGCAGAAACTCTTCGATGATGACGATCTCGGCCGCTTCTTTAGTGGCGAGGTCGGGGCGATTGCCCCTGGTGAACTGGTCGATGGAGTCGCGGCGCTGCTTGATCATCGTGGTGAGCACCTGCTCGGATTCCTGCTGGGTCAGCGCCGCTTCAATCTGCTTTTGCGCCGCGCGCTTTTCGATGGTCTTGTTCATCAGCGCGGCTTTGACCATGCGCAGCGTGGTGGCGCGATCGGTGTCGCGCGCCTTCATGGCCGCAACGATGTGTTGACTGATCTGAGATTCGAGTGTGCCTGGTTCGGACATGAAAAGCAGCTCCTAGCTTCTATCTCTTAGCTTTCAGCTCCAGCCGGCAGGTAATGGCATTGGAGGCTAAAGAGAAATTGTATCGAGTGACAGGCATGCGATGCACGATTGATGCGCAGGATGCAGAGCGAGGAGTCTTTGTTTTTGGCTGGTGAAAACGATTACGGAAGCGTGCAGAACTTTCGATTGGAGGCGGCATTTATATAAGTGCAAGACGGGAACAAGAGGTGAATCGAGATGAAGCACTGGAGGATTTTGATCACGCTGGCGGCATTGGGTTTGTTGGGGATGCCGGCATATGCCGCGGATTATCCGAATACGACAAACCCGGTGAATCCCCCGCGGCCGGGCACGTTGAACTATATCGAGGGTGCGGCATCAATTGATGGAAGAACGCTGAATAACAGAAATGTTGCGAATATCGAGTTGAACGCCGGGCAGGAGTTGACGACCAAGACGGGCAAAGCTGAGATTCTGCTCACGCCGGGAATCTTTCTGCGTGTGGACTCAAACAGCGCGGTAAAGATGATCAACCCGGCGCTGGAGCAGACGCAGGTTGAACTGGAGCACGGAAAGCTGGCGGTGGAAGTGGACCAGATCTTCCCACAAAACATGGTTCAGATCGTCGACAACGGCGTGACGACGCAGTTGATGAAGACGGGCTACTACGAGTTCCGTACCGATCCGGCAGAGGCGATGGTGTTTGACGGCCAGGCCGAGGTGCAGATCGGCGATGGGAAGTGGGAGAAAGTGAAAGGCCATCACGAGCTGGCGTTGGCAGAGGGTGCTCGTGCGAAGACGCAGAGCTTCGATTCCAAGACAACCAACGACGACCTGTACAACTGGAGCAAACTGCGTTCGCAGTACCTGGCGGAAGCGAATAACCAGATCGCCGGCGATTACGAGTACGGGGAAGGAATCAATCCTGGGTGGTATTGGGATCCGTACATGTGGGACTACACCTTTGTCGGGGCCGGAGCGTTTTACAGCCCGTTCGGTTGGGGCTTTTACCCGTGGGGTGGCTGGGGCTGGGGCGGCCCCTGGGGGTTCAACGGCGGGGGAATCTACGGAGGACGTTTCTACCATCACGGCTGGTACGGCCGCGGGCCGGGCGGACACTCCTATAGCCATGGAAATTACGGGGGGCAGGGCATCCATTCAGGCGGGTTCCGGGGTGGAACCGGATTTCACGGAGGCGGCGGATTCCATGGTGGCGGGATGAGCGGCGGATTTCATGGAGGCGCAGGGATCGGCGGCGGAAGGAGGTAAGCGAGGCAAAACCGCTGCCGTGTGGGCCGGGTCGGGAAGGGATCCGGCCTGCGTGTTTTAGTAGTAACTTTCGGCCCTCAGCTGTCAGCCCTCAGTTTCTATATTTGAGATCGCGAATGCAGTTAGTTCGGGCGGTTATTTCCTGGGGAGGGTGCGGTTGAACTCGATTGCAGCTTTCAAAAGCTTCGAACGGAGAGCGTCGTATCCATAGGCGCTCTGGTCAGCGCGGAGCCAGCCGCTCATCGGGCGGCCCTGCATGACCATTGGCTCGATGCCACGATGTTTCAGGGCCCAGGCGTCGTTGCCTTTGCCGAGGCGGACGAGCATGCCGTCTTCGCGCGCGCCGCAGAGCAGGTTGCCATTGAGGAGCCAGGCCATTCCGCCAAACATGGCTTTCTGCGTGAGGCCGCGCGTTCCGGCGAGATCGTTTTCGAGCAATTCTTCGAGGCCTTTGTCGCGGGCCATGAAATCTCCAGTGGCAGCCTCCAGAGAGACGCGGCAAGGCCATTTTGGCAGACAAGGGGCGGCGAGCGAATAAAAGGAAAGACGTTGAGCGTGAAATCCACAGAAATCACGCGAGAATTACCACAAAAACCACATAATTGTGTATTCTGTGGCTATCTGGTCGACTTTCGGGCGGGCCCGCAGCCTGAATCCGGACTCCAACCACCCAGGGAGGGACATTCATGATTCGCAAGACACGGCTTTATACACCCGGTCCGACGCCGCTGCTGCCGGCGGCGCAGTTTGCTATGGCTGCGGCCGACATGCACCATCGGACGGCGGAGTTTCGCGCGCTGTTCCAGAAGGTGCTGGCGCAGTTGAAGGTGTTTGTGGGCACCAAGAACGATGTGCTGCTGCTGGCGTGCTCGGGGACGGGCGCGATGGAGGCGTCGGTTTCGAATTTGACGTCGCCGGGCGATCGGGTGGTGGTGCTGACGGCCGGGAAGTTTGGCGAGCGCTGGACGGGCCTGGCGAAGGCGTATGGGTGCGTGCCCGATGTGGTGACGGCTCCCTATGGCGAGACGTTTGATATGGCGGCGGTGAAGGCGGCGCTGAAGCCGGAGCACAAGTGCATCTACGTGCAGGCGACGGAGACATCGACGGCCGTGCGTCACGACGTGCAGGCGATTGCGAAGGTGCGAGACGAATTTGCGCCGAACGCGCTGCTGGTGGTGGATGGGATTACCGGGCTGGGGACGACGCACTTCGATGTGGATGGATGGGGCATCGATGTGCTGATTGGCGGATCGCAGAAGGCCGTGATGATGCCGCCTGGGCTGGCATACTTGAGCGTGAGCGAACGGGCGTGGGCGGCGATGGAGACGACGATGAATCCACGCTACTACTTTGACCTGCGCAAGGAACGCAAGAACGCGGTAAAGGGCGAGAGCGCGTACACGCCGGCAGTGGCGCTGGTGGCTGGGCTGGGGGCGGCGCTGGATTACATTGCCGGGCAGGCGGGCGGCGATTTGGAAAAAGGCCGCATTGCACTGGTCGATAATGCGCAGGTAAATGCGGCGGCCACGCGCGCGGGGCTGGTGAAGCTGGGATTCACGCTGTTTGCCCCGGCGGCTCCGGCGGCGGCAGCGACAGCGGTGGCGGTGCCTGAGGGAATGGATTCGAGCGTGGTGGTGAAGGCGCTCAAAAGCAAGTTTGCGCTGGTGGCGGCCAACGGACAGGGCGAGATGCAGGGGAAGATTTTCCGCGTGGCGCACCTGGGTTACTTCGATTATCTGGATACGGTGGCGCTGCTGGGCGCGATGGAATTTATAGCAAAAGACACGCTGGGGCTGCCGGTGCAGTGGGGTGAGGCGGTGGCGGCGGCGCAGGAGGTGTATGCAGCTTCTAGCTCTTAGCTTCTAGCTACTAGCTCGGTGGTGAGGGAGCGGAGTTTTGGTGGTATCCCAAGTCCGAAAATCCGGACCTGGGGCACCCGGAGTGGTTTGAGGAATCATGGCGGAGTTGAGTTTTGGAGAGAGGCTGCTGATCGCGAGGAAGCAGCTCGATCTCTATCAATACGAGATGGCGGAGCGGTTGGGCGTGCATCCCAACTCGCTGACCAAGTACGAGCGCGGAGAAGGCAAGCCGCACACGGCGGTGGTGCGGATGTTCGAACTGCTGTGCGAGCAGCAGGGCATTCGTTTTGATCAATACGAAAGCGCGGAACAACAAAAAGGGGCAGCGATGAAGATCGTATTGGCAGAGAAGGTTTCTCCGGCGACCTTGGCGGTGTTTGCAAGCGAGCCGGGTTGGGAAGTGAAGACGCACGATCAGTTGCCGGAGGGCTTGCCGGCGGCGCTGGCCGAGGCGGATGCGCTGGTGGTGCGCAGCGCGGTGCAGGTTGACGATGCGCTGATGGAGCATGCGCCGAAGCTGCGGGTGATTGGGCGGGCGGGCGTGGGCGTGGACAACATTGACGCGGAGGCGGCAACGCGGCGCGGCATTGTGGTGATGAACACGCCGGGCGCGAATGCAGTGGCTGTGGCGGAGTTGACGCTGTGCTTGATGATCGCGCTGGCGCGCAAGGTGCCAGCGGCGAATAGCGGAATGCATGCGGGCAAGTGGGAGAAGAAGAATCTGCAGGGCACGGAGCTGCGCGGCAAGACGCTGGGCATTCTGGGGCTGGGCAGGATCGGGCTGGAGGTGGCGCGGCGAGCGCGCGGATTTGGCATGGAAATCATCGGAGCGGATCCCTTTGTATCTGCGGCGGTGGCGCGCGAGAATGGCATTTCTTTATTGCCTCTGGAAGAGCTCTTCGCCAAGGCCGACTTTTTGACACTTCACGTGGGCCTGACGCCACAGACACATGGCATCGTGAATGCGAAGACGATTGCTTCGATGAAGAAGGGCGTGAGGATTATCAACTGCGCGCGCGGAGAGCTGGTGGTGGAAGCGGATCTTGCTGCGGCGCTGAAGACCGGGCAGGTGGCAGGAGCTGCGCTGGATGTATTTACTGTAGAACCGCCGAAGGATTCGCCATATTTCGGGTTGGACAATGTGATTCTTACGCCGCATATAGCCGGCTCGACGGCAGAAGCGCAGGAGGCAGTGGGCGTGCAGATTGCGCAGCAGGTGCGTGAGTATTTGAAGCTGGGCGTAGTGCAGAACGCGGTGAATCTGCCGTCGCTGAGCCACGAAGAGTATGTGAAGATGGCGCCGTTTATCGACCTCGCCGGACGGTTGGGATCGTTTCTGGCACAGGCCGGCAAGGGCGGCATCGAGGCGATTCACCTGGTATACGGCGGCGCGCTGGCCGATGCAAAAACAGAATTAGTGCGAAACGCTGCGATTGCCGGGTTGCTGCAGGGATCGGAGAATGTGAACAGGATCAACGCGGCGACGGTGGCGCAGGAGCGCGGCATTCGCGTTCACGGAGAGATCGAAGAGAGCCATCACGGCGGCGCGGCGACGGTGCTTACCATTGTGCTGCACACGTCGCAGGGTGAGAGCCGGGCAAGCGCGACGGTGATCCACGGCGAGCAGCCGCGACTGCTGGCGTTTGACGGCATCGACGTGGAAGCTCCGCTGGAGGGCACGCTGGTGGTGTGCCGCAATATCGACGTGCCGGGCGTGATCGGAAAGATCGGGACGATCCTTGGGCAGCAAGGCGTGAACATCGCGAACTTTGCGCTGGGACGCGAACGGCATGGGGCTGCGGCAGATGGAAAACCAGTGAAGGCGCTGGCCGTGGTGCAGGTGGATGAGCCGGTGAGCGAGTCGGTATTGGAACCGCTGAAGGCGATTGAGGCGCTGCTGGAAGCGAAGCTGGTGAGGGTGTGAAACGCAGCCGTCAGCTAACCGCTTCTAGCTTCTGCTGCGGATGAGAATGTCGTAAAGATCGTTTCCCATCCCGCCGCAAAGAGCACCGGAAGGATGGGAAGACCTTTGGCTGCAAGTTATCAGGATTCGACCAGCGCCTCGCGGCTCATCAGTGGATGCGGATGTTGCCGGAGCCGGTTTCGACGCGCACTTCGGGGCCGCCGCCGTTGATCTTTCCGCGCACATGACGCTTGTCGGATGAAGTTTCCATCGTCATCGCGCTGTCGGTGGTTATGGTTCCCGAACCAGTGGACGCGTCCAGTGTGAGCGGCGCATCTCCAGTGGTCAGCTCGATGTTTCCCGATCCCGCCTCGAGCTTCCAGGCCGCCGAGGGCGTACCGGCGGCGACGATTGTGCCGGAACCGGTTTCGGCGATTAGTGATCCATGCACGCCCTTGACATTGATAGTGCCTGAACCCGTCTCCGCTTTTGCATCGCCCTCGCCGGCGTTTTCGATGGCAATACTGCCGGAGCCGGTTTCGATTTTGAATCCACCCTGCAGGCCAGTGGCAGAAATGTTGCCGGAGCCAGTTTCCAGCTTGGGATTCTGGCCGACGCCTGTGTCAGTGATATTGCCGGAGCCGGTTTCGGCGAGCAGGGTGGTGTCGGCCGGCGCCTCGATCACATAACTGATGCTGATGTTGTGCAGGTTCTCCTGATGGCCGCCGATGCGAATTGAGTTTCCTTCCTGTTCGATGGGCGGATTTGCCACGATCTGCTGCACTTTGGCCGGGTCAGCGCCGGGGCTCGCTTTGACGATGCCGTGAATGTGGGACTGATTGGCGGACCCACGTGTGATGGTGATGTCGCCTGAGCCGGTAGCCACTGAGAGCTCAAGCTTGCCGTTGAATGTGAGGTTGCGGTCGAAGTTGTTTTCGGACTCCGTCGCGTTGTTTTGCGACGCCGGATTGGGCTCTGGAGCTGCCGACGGAATTGCGAGTGCAAATACGCGGGGCGCGGAGTATGACGCCGGCAATGCAGTCGCGGCGGGCGAGATTTGAAAGTTTGCAGCATGTGCGATCGGAGCGTGTGCATCCTGGTTTGGTTGCGTTGCGGCCTGCACGTGGATAACGGCTGCGGCGGCAAACAGGACGATGGGCGCGACGAGGGCAGCTATGCGAGCGTGCACACTTGCGGCGAAAGCGCGGCTGAGATAGCCCTCACTGAGTAACCGCTCGATGCGACGGGAGATATTGCTGGGACGTGCCATGGCGACTCCTATAAGGGTTGGGCGCGGCGCGGCCGCGAATTCAAGCAACACCTGGGCGTATGCGGAGCGGTCGGTGGCGGCATTGAGGCCGGAACGATCGCTGATCGCCTCGCACAGATCGGAGAGTTTGTATTTGAGCCACCATCCCAGCGGACTGAACCAGGCGACTGCGGCATAGAGTGAGGCAAGGATGTGGAGGTGGAAGTCGTGCTGACGAACGTGCGAGCGTTCGTGCGCGAGAACGATGCGAACCTTTTCATAGGGCCAGCTTTGATAGCCCGCCGGCAGTACGATTCCCGATCCGACGGTTACCGGCGCAGAAATTTTGCGGCTCCAGCGCAAGTTCAGGTCTGCGCCGAACGGCACTTCGCTTACCGGCGGAATACGAGTGGAACTGTGCCAGAGGTGCATTGCCGATGCGATGCCAAAGAGCAAACGAAAAAGCAGCGCCGCGGCAACGATTAAGTAAGTCAGAACGGCGAGCCTGGCGAAGGAAATCCGAGGATGCGTTGTCGGGCGCTGCGGGGCTGGGCTCGCGCCCAGTGTTGAATTCCCTCCAAGCGAATGGTCGGGTGGAAGGGAATCCGCGACAGCAGGCGCGTTCCCGGGCGGGTTGATTTGGGAGCTCTGAGCATTGAAGGTGTGTTGCGCAGGCGGCAAAACATCATCGATCGATACGGGAGTGGATAACGACGGAACTGGCAGGGCAGACGCAAGTGTGGGCTGGAATTGGCTAAGCGATGCCGGAACCGGAAGGGCCGCAAACGAGAGGAGGCGCCAATGCGAGGTGAAGGGCAGCGCGAAGGGCATCAAGAGAGAACCGGCGAGAACTGCAGTCCACGCGCTGCGTTGCATGATGACGTTGTGAACGCGAAAGATGCGCAGGCCTGCCCAGACGGCCAATGCAAGAATAAGGGAGCGAAGGGCGGCTTCGATCAAAGCGGCTAGCATTGAGACAACCTCCGACTAGCTTTTGTTATCCTTCTGGCGTTTGTCCTGCTCGCGCACAGCGGCGATACGTTTGGCGAGCCGCTCAAGTTCAGTGCGGTCGAGAACTTTTGAGTCGACCATGCCGACGAGGAGCGTTTCGACCGATCCTTCGCAGAGCCAGTCGACAATGCGCTTGGCCGCACGGCCTGCGACGCGCTGCCGCGACTCGGCAGGGCGATAGACAAAGGCGCGATTCTCGCTTGAATGGGTGATGTAGCCCTTTTCCTCCAGACGCCGCAACATGGTGCGGACTGTGGAATCAGTGAGCGGCCGCTCGAGCAACTCGCGCACTTGTTCGGCGGTGACCGATCCTTCGCGCCAGACAATCGAGAGGATATTGCTTTCCAGTTCTCCCAGTGCGGCTGGATCGTGGTGAGGTGGAGGGGGCGCCTTCATTATGTTACTGACAGTAACACGTCACGGGGAATTGTCAAGAGGCAGCTTGAAGAATTTTTGAAGATGCGGCCGGGGGAGCTGTCGTGTGCTATTTTGTGGGGTCGGAGATGCGGCCCATGAAGAGAATGGCTCCCGATTGTTTCTCGCGGATGAAAAAGAGGAACGGGTGGTCGGCGCGGAAGACGATGGGCGGCGGCTCGGGTAGGGGAACGCGCGCGGCAGTGGCGCGCATGACGATGGAAGTAGCGGCGGCGGCCTCGGTGCCTTGTTCGTTGACATCGATGTAGGCCTTGTGAATCGCGGCGGAGATGGTGAAGTCGGGCTTTCCGGTCATACCGGAGAAATCTGCTGCGTTGCTGAATGCCTGCGACATGCCCAGGACAGAGAGGGCGCTCGAGAGCTCGAACTGCTGCGTCATGGTGAAACGCGGAAATGTGAGGATGACTTTGTCAGCGGGCTCGAGCTTATCGAGCCAGGCGGCGGTGCTAGTTGCGGTGAGACTCTTTTCAAGGGCGGGCAAGCCATCGATTTGCTTCGGGAGAAGAACGACCATGGAGAGCTCGTTGCCTTCGTAAGGGAGGTCGAGCATCTGAAATGAGCCGCCGTCGTAATACGAATAGCTGCCGGTGCGGTGCATCAGCGGTGCCATGACGTATTGCGACGATGAGGAGTGGAACTCCTGATTCTGCGTCTCGGCCTTTCCGAAGGTGTTGAGCCAATCGCCCTTGAAATAAATGGCGTTGGTGAGGACGAGACGGGTTGCGGGGGTGAGCACGCCGGGGCCAAGCAGATTCTGGATCTTATTATTGGTTTGCTTCTCAACCCACTGATTGATGGTGGCGCGCACGGCTTCGGGTGAGGATTTGAAGTCGACGCGATGGAAACCTGCGCCGTAGTCGTCATTGGTGAGCTTCAGATAGCTTGAAAGAAAGTTGGCATCCTGCTGCGCCCAGAGACCGTCGGCGACACGGAGTTCATAGCCCTTGTGCGGCGCGTTCATGGCGTTGAACAAAACGCCCATGGCGGGATGAAGGCGAGTGGGTGCAAGGGAGAAATGAAAGACGTGCTGCATCTGGGCGGCGGTCTGGCCGCGCGCTCCTGCATAGGCCATAGCGAATGCGGTCGAGATGCTTTCAGGCGAGAAAAAGAGGTTGCCGGGGTGCGCGTCGATTTGATGGTAAAGATCGACGGCGAAGGCGTTGCTGCCTTTGACGGCTTCGGCCTGATCGGCGGTGAGCGCCGGCGGCTGGGGTACAGGCTTTTGAGCCTGTGCGTGTGGGACTACGAAGAACTCGGAAGCGGCTAACAATGCAAGAATTGCGGCGTGCAGCTTCATAATGAGCCTCCCTTGCAGCGTAACGCCGGAGATATGTTCCGGCAACCGTAGAACGCGGAGAGCAGGTTTTCTTGCAAGGGAATCGAGGCGGCTGGCGAGGATGCCGCTGGGTCGATCTGTCGTGACAAGAACAGACGGCGCCGCGAGGGCGCCGTTGCTTTTGGGGGTGAAAGGAAAGCTCTAAGCGCGGCTGAGGTAGGCGCCTTCGCTGGTGTCGACTTTGATTTTCTCGCCGGCGTTGATGAAAGGCGGGACCTGCACGACGAGGCCGGTCTCAGTCTTGGCCGGCTTGGTAACGCTGGAGGCGGTGGCAGATTTGAGGCCGGGCTCGGTTTCGATGACTTCGAGGTCGACGGTCTGGGGCAGCTCGATGCCCACCGGCTGGCCGTCATGGTAGCTGACCCTGATCTGGAGGTTGGGAATCAGGTACTCGACCGCGTCGCCGAGGGTGGAGCTTTTGAGGATAGTCTGCTCGAAATCCACGGGATTCATGAAGTAGAAATCGTCGCCGTCGGCGTAGAGAAACTCCATGGGAATTTCGTCTACGACGACTTTTTCGATGGCATCGGCGGAGCGGAAGCGATGCTCGAACATAGCTCCGGATTTCAGGTTACGGAGCTTGGCCTGGATAAAAGCGCGAAGATTGCCGGGCGTACGATGTTCGACCTTGAAGACAAGGTGAAGCTGGTCGTTGTGCTTGATGATCATGCCCGGACGCAGTTGTGTGGCGGGAATCGCCATAGAGGTTACAGCTCCTTACTGGAATTTTCGGCGCTTTCGGAAGTTGTGCTCTTTTTCTGGCGCTACCTCAAATCGCCGCAACCCGAGGATCGCGGCGAAATTGATTCTGCGACTTCGCAGTGCGGAAATTCCGAAAACGCGTTTGCGCGCAATGCGCAAAGGAATGATGCCGTCTGGCTTCTCTTCTATTTTAGCTTAGAGGAGGGTATCGGGATGGGAAGCGACGCCAGGGCCGGCAGGAGGATCGATTTCGCATACGGCGTAATGAAGTGGTGACTTCGGGGATGCGCAGCCTGGAGAGCAAACCGGGTACCGGATCGACTGCCATATAGAATGTGAGAAAGACCGGCAAGCATCAGGAAAGCCCCATGGTTCGCAGGTTTTGCGGAATCTGCTAAGAGGCGGAGCGAACTCAAGGAATCGCCGGCGGAATGTCTTAGAGAGGTGCGCGCAGGCGCATGACGAATCAAGTCTCTATTTGTGTGATTGGGTCAGGATACGTGGGCCTTGTGGCGGCGGCTTGTTTTGCAGACATGGGGCACACGGTGATCTGTGTCGACAATGATGCCGCGCGGGTCAAGCTGCTGTGTGAGGGAGGTG
>Ga0335085_10009305_pt1 | contig 14844 bp, 7 predicted proteins | sample Lox_Sample_45_FD_206712 | JGI IMG/M metagenome (GOLD analysis project Ga0335085, IMG submission 206712) | Soil microbial communities from Loxahatchee National Wildlife Refuge, Florida, United States - Lox_Sample_4.5 | ecosystem: Environmental > Terrestrial > Soil > Wetlands | place: USA: Florida... | reverse complement strand
ACTTAACAAACACCATCTGACGCGAAATCTGGTCCGTCGTTTGGAGCGACTCGGCTATCACGTCACCTTGGAGCAACGAGCGGCCTAGCTTCAATGTTTTCAACGTCGGTGACCGCCATTTTCATGGTAGCGAGAAATCGCTCTGAAAAGAGAAGACTTATGAGATTTCTCGCTGCCATGAAAATAGCCGGAGCCATTGCTGAAAATACAGGACTTATCGTCATAAGGCATTTTCATGATAGGTGGCGAGCCGAAGGCTCATGAAGTCTTCGCTCGAAATGACACGAATCGTAAGTCTTTTTTCATCACGCTGCTAGAGACGATCTGAAGTCGCGGCGTGGCTGGTCGTCATAAGAAGTTGCAGCCTGCAACCCGGTCTCTACGTCAATTCAACTTCAAGCGTTGTGATACCTTGGCCGTTGATTCTCGTTTTCGCGTTGGGCACGGGGTAGACTGGACGATGTGCCGCGCGCTAGTAAGCGCCGCCAGCGCTATTTGTCAATCAGGATCGCCGAATAATTTACGAAGACTCGTGACAGCGGAGTGTTTATCTTTGCCCACTGTTTGGCTTCGTGGTACAGGCTGTAAGCGAAGCGCATGCTGCGCACCCTGAGCCGGTGATTGGAACGCGGTTCGGAAGCGGCGAGAGGATAATCTAGCTCCCGGAGATAATTTCCTACTAGCCTTTCAAACCATGCTAATTGGCCGGGCGGAAAGCTGTGTTTCCACCGCCCCACCGGCCTGAACTCGCCGCGCTCGAGGTCGTCCGTGAACGCCGTGAGGGGATTATTGACAGAGCCAATACCAACTCGCTGAATGCGGTCGTAGTCGAGATCGTGCTGAATGAAGTTGCCGACTCGTCCCAGAGCATCGCGCGGCGCATTGACGAGGTCTTCATAACGTACCTCGAGGTACTGCGGGCCGACGAGGGAGCCGTACTCCCTGCCCTTGCGAACGATCCACTCCCAGTAAAGACCTGCGGCTAGAAGGGACCGGTGCCTGTCCCAGGGCAGAGGCCGGCTCCAACCGCGCTTGTCGAGCGACAGCGCTACGTCCCTGCCATCGCGGATGATGTGGATGAAGCGCGCCTCGGGAAAATCCCGCTTGATTCGGAGCATGTGGGGGACATTAGTGGGCGTGGAATCAGCCCAGCGATCGACATTTTGCCTGTGGGCCACCTCCTCCATCACGATACGCAGGAAATCGCTGGCGCCTCCGCACTCCGCAAACACTTTGCCTTCGATCTCTGCCGCCTGCAAACCGGAAACCTGGAAGGCCTTGCTTTGTAGCCATTCTCTCATCATCTTCTGCTTATTCTTCAAAATGCCGAGGTCACCGTAAATGGGCTCCAGTACGTCATAGACGTTCATTTGGGTGCGGAACTCAGCGAAGCCGCCGGCGGAGAGCAGCAAGTGATACAGGAAGCTGGTGCCGGACCGTGGGCAGCCCACGATGAACACGGGCGGTCTCATGCGAGCCATCTTATTTGACAATTGCAGGATAACACGGGGTAAACATAAGGAAGAGGTCCTCCTGCTTGCAGGCGGCCGCTTCCATCAGGATTCGCAGGGAGTCCGCCTTAGGTGACAGCGGGGGGCGCCCACGGAGGCGGCGAAAGCCGAGCCCGCCGTCATCCGACCTCTTCCTGTGGCTTGATATTCATCGCGTTGATCGCTGGAAGTGAGACTCCACATTGCCTGTATTCTGAGCCTACGTCAGCAGGCGAGCACGGGCAGGGGCGGACGGGCACGAGGCCCGCCCTACACCTGTCGTGCTGCAGCCAGACCGGTTCCTGAGTGATCCGGGCTGGCCTTAGACCGTTCCCCACGCTCGATGCGGATGCACTCACGGCAGTGGTCTGCTACTCTTACTGGTCGCCGGGTTCAGGCCGACAATCCAGACATCGCCCCTCGCTTCGCCCGAGATTACCTGCCCGTTGCTGTTATACGTGCAAGTGTCACCCGTCATCGGGTCGCACCCTAAATGCCACTCCATGTCGGAAGTGAACATGGCGAAGCGCCCGCTGGTAGACACATCAGCCAGGCTGGCATGGGAAAAATCGGATTCGCAATGTGGGCTCACCGAGCATTTGGCAAGCCAGTAAGCAGTACCCGAAGCGCGATGATGGGCGATGCGGTAAACGATCCCGGTGCTGGGGTCGACAACGTAAATCTCTCTGGCCCACGCGCGCCCGATATAGGTCGGACCCTGGCACGAAGAGCTGCTGGCCTCATCGGTCGAGACCAGGAACGGACTACTGAGGTCACCGAGGCCATTGCTTGAGTTCCATGATTGATGCTGGTCGTAATAGTCAACGCCGCAAACCGGATCAAGTGCTGGAAAATTGGCGATCACCCTCACCACCGATCCAGCGGGAACGTCCAGTGAGTGAATCGCTGAATAAGGGCGCCAGTTCTCGTCGAAGTTACGATCTGTTTGACCGGGTTCCCCACCACTAAGAATTGGACCTTGGTAGCCCATCACCCAGTGACCCACGCACGCAACGTAGGAATCGGGTGGGTTCTCATCGGCCGCCGTCAGGTTGCACCATTCCGAACTGGGAGCGCCCAGACTCCAAAACACTTCTGAACCTTGCAGCGCCTGCTGTCCCCATGAGACCCAGTTTCCGTCCAACGACATCAACTGGGCATGAAGGAAGACCCCGAGCGTGCTCACGGCTGGAGGGGGCGGGCCACCACCCGTGATGGCCTTCAAAGTGGAAGCCGTACCGGCGGGAATTGTTCCCACGGCGCTCAGGGCGACAAGTTCGCCGCCGTTGTCATTGAACGACCCTGTGCTGGCGGACTCATGAATTTCCCCCGGCAGATAGCCTTGATCCACGGTAGCCGTTCCACTTACCCAGTTTCCGGTGATCAGGCGATAGCGGCTGACCGATGCGCCGGATACTGCGCTGGCGGTCACCTTAATGTAATTCTGGCTGGTGAGAGTTTGGGGACCGTTTGTGACCGAGACGGATCCCCAGGTGTTGCAATTGGGCCCCACGGCCTCTTCGATGTAGTTATAAGCGGTCGATCCCGCACTTCCAACCACGGTAGCCGTGGGATGCGGCCTACCCATTGTGCAGCCGAGGTTGGCCGCGGGCTGAAGTGTGGGAGCGCATCCCGGGCTGGCGGTCTGGTCGCAAGCGTAGACATTGTAGTGGGTCCAGACCATGGAATCCTTGGCGCTTGCTGCTGGGCTTGGTAGGGCGATGGCGTTGTTGGCGCCACCTACCGTGATCCACTGCACGGGCGAAGCTGCGCTCTCACCGGTGCCATTCTCGTTAGTCTCGTACACCAGCGAGTACTGTAGTTCGTAGGTATGGCCGGGAATCAGACCTCCTCCAGCGATCGTGGTCGGGGCTACCACTGGCACTGCAGGGCCCCCATTTTGGTCGAAATTCAGCGGGAAGGCGCCTGTCATCTGGCCCTCTGGCCACAGATTCCCCCCGATTTGTCCAGTCCTCAGATCAACCCATCCGCAGGCTTTTGCACCTTGGTCGTAAACCACACTGAGCCAGCCTTCGTTCTGAACCGGTCCAACCGTATACATGATCCGGTTGTCGTCCAGGCTTAGCGAAGGCGTGGGCGACCATTCCGTGGCTTGATTGGAAAGACTGCGCAGGAAGGACAAGCCGGAACATTGACTCAAGTCCATAATGGTCGCCGGATAGTTGCTGGGGTTCGAATATTGAGTGACGTCATACTTTGCCAGAATATACCGGGACTCGACGCCAAAATACTGGCCGGCGTCCGCGGCGGCCCTGCCGAAGATCCCAAAAGACCAGGGTAGCTGTCCGTTGGTACTGATCGCTACCTTGGAGCACCCCACTTGCAGGGTGGTAGGGCTAAAGCTCATCAGCCAGTCCTCACCCCACTGGTCGGAGACGCGGATCCACTTATCGTCCGAACTGAAGACATTGACTTCCGGCGACGCCGGGCTGCTCAGACTCGTGTTCTTGGTGGACGGACGGTCGAAGCATGTGGGCGACGTGAGGGTGTTGTTGTCCGTGACCCGGAGAATGGGCGACCCGAAGTCAGGATCATTTTGGACCGTATTGGCGGACGGATTCCAACTCCAGCCAGGGGGCGCAGACTCCTGCTGGACGTTTAGATCTGTTCTTGCGCACGGGTACGGACCGGCACCCGAGCACTGCAGACGTCCGAACTGGGGAATACTCGACTGTTGAGCTCTGCCAGAGCTGGCATGAAGCAGGAGAGTTGCGACGAACACGAGAAGTAACTTGGCTGCGATGTTTGCCTTCATTGAGCATCCTTTCTGCCGTAGAGATAAGGTTGTGCTATATCAACAGGTCTCTCTCAGAGACTATGAATAGCTCTCAGATACCACGCCGCGGTAGACCAACGAGGCATATCGCCCCGGCGTCATCGCCGGCCGAAACACACTCGTTCTCCGCCAACGCGAGCGGTGGCCTGCTGTTGGTCGATTGCGATGGTCGCGGAAAAAGGGTGGGGCCAAGCTTCGCGCTCCGAAGAGGGTGAGGCTCTCCATAGGCCCTGCGAGGCAGGCGCCACCTCCCCCTTCAGTTGTCGCTTGTTACTAAGTCGTCATTCCCGAGCCACACCCTTGACTCTTTTAGAGCAAGGGCGCGGGTCTGTCGGGTGTTACTGGGTCACCTGTGGAATTTACTGCGGGACGGCCAGAAAGCCCTTTAGGGGCAAGTCAAGGTAGCGAGAGAAGTTGTTATAAGAAAAGGCCAAAGCCCCGGGTGAAAAGCCGATGCCTGTCGGCTGCCAGAAGTTGATGGCAGGCAGAGCCTCGGGCGCTACATCGTCACTGGGTAAACTTGTGTGAGCGCCGCCGCCCAACCTGTCGCTGACGCCGAGGTACCGGAACCTAAAGATCGATTTGCAGTTGAGAGTCTCGCGGAGCGAAACCGGTCAACCCTCAGCGCTTCTAATCCTCCTCGAGTAGCCGTGTGCTACCGACCGCTTCGCTTCTCCCCTTCCGTCGGCAGCTTATTTATCAAAGCCCTGCCTGGACTGTCAACTGTTATTTTGCACTCAAGCGGCAATCCGCAGAATCCACATTACGTTTGAAGCGATGACGCCTCTCGGCTACTCGCGACAGGCGGTCACGGCGGCAGGATGAGTTGATCTCAATGTTAAACTAGCTCCTGTGCGGCGGTAACGGTCTGCCGGGCCGGGGCCCGCGTTCGGCCGGGTTCTCGCCAGATCGGAATAATGCGCCAAAGTGCTTGGCGCGCTGGCTGACGTCGGCCAGTGCAGCCTCACTCAGGCAGACGGGTGGATCATAGCGGTGGAACGAATCGCATCCCCGGTTTTCGTCATAGGGTGTCATCGGTCCGGCACCAATCTGCTCTATGACATGCTGCTATCTGCTGGCGGCTTCGCCATATACCGCGGCTACCTACCCGTCTACAAAATGCTTATCCCTCGTTTTGGACCCCTGGACAGGCCGAAGAATCGCGACCGGTTGGTGAAGACTTGGCTTCAGAGCAAGGGTTTTAGGAGGTCGAATCTCGATGCCAGCCAGCTCGCTGGGCAGTTTTTGCGAGATTGCAGGAATGGAGGCGACTTCATTCGAATCGTCATGGACGAGATCACCCGGCAACAAGCTGCCATTCGCTGGGCCGTTTATGACCCTGACAACGTGCACTACATCCGCCAGATTAAGCGGGACTTGCCCGGGGCCCTGTTCGTCCATATCGTCCGCGACGGCCGGGACATCGCTCTTTCGTTGAGCAAGATGGGCGGCTTTCGGCCGTTTCCTTGGGACCGGAGAGCAAGAGGCCTCTTGCCGACCGCGCTGTATTGGGAGTGGATGGTCGAGCAGGGAAGAAGGTACGGGAGAGAAATACCCGGTGATTACTTCGAGGTCCACTATGAGGATCTGGTCTCTGAACCCCGCCGGACTCTCGCGAGTCTCGGTGAGTTCCTCGATCATGACCTCGACTATGACCGCATCCAGCGCGTGAGGTTGGGCCGGGTTGGCGACTCCAACTCGAGTTTCAAAACGGAGCCGGAGGACGTCAGCGCCAACCCCGTGAACCGATGGAGGGAGCGGTTGTCGCACCCTGAAGTCGCCGCCATCGAAAGCTCGGTAGGGAACTGCCTCGCTGAAGCCGGTTACGAACTCACAGTACCCGAGAACGAACGAAAGCTTGGCACCCGCCTCAGGATGATGCGCTCCGCCTATCTCAATTTCCTGGACCTCAAGCTGTGGCTGAAGACGAGCACACCGATCGGTCGATTAGCCAATCTTTCAGCGCTGGATTTGGCGGACACACACATCGATACCGACGCCGCGGGATAATGGAGCGCCGCCGGAGCGGCACCGGGTGGGGCGATTTTCAAACCGCGCCTTCGCAACCAATCGGCTGGGGTGTTGCGGCGCGTTCCAGGAAGTCGCGATGCCACAGCTCAAACATCAAGAGGCGCCAGATGCGGCTCCAATGCGAAGTCCGGCCGCGGAAATGCTCGTCCAGCATTTTGCGGACGCCCGCCTCATTGAAGAATCCGCGCTGCAGCGTTCGTGGTTCGAGTAAGGTTGTCAGAATCAAATCCTTCAATTCTTCCCGTATCCAATGGAGGAGGGGCAAAGCAAACCCCTGCTTCGGCCGGTCGAGAACTTCCCGGGGCACGCCCACCCGCTCAGCCAGTTTTCTGAAAATGTACTTCTGGCTCTCGCCGCGCATTTTCCAGTCCGGTCTCAGAGCAGTGACCCACTCCAGGAAAACGTGATCCAGTATGGGAACGCGCACTTCGAGCGAAGTCAGCATGCTCATCCTGTCGACTTTCGTCAGAATATCACCTGCAAGGTAAGTCTTTGTATCGAGATAAAGGAGCCGGCTCAACGGATCTTGTGCTGGCGCCTTGCGCAGGTAGTCGCGCATAAAGTCCAAAGGGTCACTCGATCGCGGCAGTGTCCGCCTGAAGTCTTCCGAAAGCAGGGGAATGTCTCTCTCAAAACTGGGGAGGAATGATACCTCCTCGAGGTAGCGCTCTTCCCAGGAGAGTGAAGCGCTGTAGGCGAGTTTGCGGCCGTAGAGGTTCTGTGGGAGCCGCCCGTGAACCTGCTCGCGATACAAGCGGCCGGCCCAGCCGGGAATCCGGTCGAAACCCTTACGGAGGCACCGGCGATACCGCTCGTAGCCTGCAAAGAGTTCATCGCCGCCGTCCCCAGACAGTGCCACCGTCACATGCTGCCGCGCCAGACAGGAAATGAAATACGTGGGCAGCATCGAGGAATCTCCAAAGGGCTCCTCGATCGTGCGGGCCAGCGTTTGCACCGTCTCCACCACATCCGGCTCCAGGATCAGTTCGTGATGATCGGTGCCGAAGCGCTCTGCCACCTGCCTGGCGTAAGGCGCTTCGTTAAAGTCGGCGTGCTTGAAACCAATGGAGAACGTCTTCACGGGCCCTGAACTGGCCCTCGCCATCAGCGCCACGACCGTGGAAGAATCCACCCCCCCGCTCAGAAGGGCTCCGAGGGGGACGTCGGCAATCAATCGGATGCGGACGGCCTCGGCCAGCCGGTATTCAAGTTCCTCCAGGCATTCCTCTTCACGGCGCGGCTGGTGGGTACCGTATTGCGGCACGTCCCAATACTGACTAACGCTTAGGTTGCCGTCCTCGAATTCAAGCACGTGGCCGGCAGGAAGCTTATGAATGTCCAGAAACGCCGTGGCGGGATCGGGGACATAGCCCAGGTGGAAGTATTGCAGAAGCGCTTCAGAGTTTACCCGCGCCAGATCGGGCTCCGCGGCCAGAATGCACTTGATCTCTGAACCAAACAGCAACCGGCCCTTGTACAAAGCGTAGTGCAACGGCTTGATGCCAAGCCGGTCGCGCGCCAGCAGCAAACGGCGGCGGCGCTCGTCATAGATGGCGAAAGCGAACATGCCGCGGAGCTTTTCAACGCAGCGCGCCCCCAACTCCTCGTAAAGGTGGACGATCACTTCCGTGTCGGTGTGGGTGCTGAAGTGGTGGCCCCGGCTCTCAAGCTCCGGACGAAGCTCCGGAAAGTTGTAGACTTCCCCGTTGTAGACGATCCAAACCGTTCCGTCTTCATTGAAGAGCGGCTGATGGCCGCCCGCCAGGTCAATAATGCTGAGGCGGCGCATGCCGAGGCCTACGCGGCCCCTGACGAGAACACCTTCATCGTCGGGACCCCGATGGACGATGGTCTGGCACATGGCGCGGATGGTGGCCGCATCCACGCCGGACTCGGTGCTAACGATCCCCGCGATTCCGCACATAGAGGGTCACAGGCTACGGCAGCTTCACTGCATCGGGTCCACTGCCCTGAACCGGCCGAGCCTTAAGTAGCCGGTAGTCCCGATATTGCCCCGGATTCCCTTCCCTTCCGTCGCAGGCCGCAAGTGCGATGTTCACCATTTCACGCGCCGAGACAAAATGAAGAGATTCTCCCCGCTGCGGCGCTCCTTCCACGAATTCCTGAAGAAATCTCCTCATGGAGGCGCCCAGCATTGCGTCTTCATTCTTCGGCCTTGGATCCATTCCGTGGCAGTGCAGCTTCACAAAGATCCAATCCGGCCGGCCGCGAACCGCAATACCCGCTCGTTTCCACAGTTGCAGACGCTGCAGGCTGGGTGGCCTCGCGCCGGTGATGGCGCTGTCCTCGATGCTCGGCGAGAAAGGTCCGGCTCCGCCGAAATCCGGCAGCAGCGGCCCCTGGACCAACAGCGGAAAAATGACGGGCGGAGTGCCGCGCCGCAAATCGCGGCCGCGCCGGTGAGGCGCCTTCCGGTCTAGGGGCGGCGTGCACTCGTAAATCGAGTTGATTTTAGCGATCTGCGCGCTGTGAAAGGCTCCGGGCGGAAGCGTAAAGTCAGCGTAGCAACCCGTCTCCGCCAGAATCTGGATCTCCGAATCCACGCCGCAGCAGCGCCCGCCCGCCGAATTCGAAAGCGCAAAATTCCCGTGTACGAAGGCGTAGCGCGGCGGACCTGAGCCCTCCCAATAACAGAGGCATCCTCGTTCGGCCAAAATGTCTCGAAAACCGGCCAGTTGCCGCCGCGTGTTTTCCGCTGTGTCGGGAGCCAGCATGCCGTGGTGCAGGTGAATTTCGATCTCGCCCCAGCCGGCGCGGCAATGCTCCGCCAGGCGGCCCACCAAACCTTCATCATGCTGCTCGGCTGGGTAAAAGTAGGTATGAACCATGGGGCGGCCATCGCTGTCGCGCCAGCCGCCGACAAGCTCCGGATAATCCCGGCACCAGCGCTCCAGCCGGCGTTCCTGCACGTCATAAGGTGCGCGCGCGAATCCATCCTCCGGCACGATCGACGGCTCGAAATGGTCCGCTAGCGCAAAGATGAGATGCACGTGGCCCCGCGGGCGCTTGCGGGTGAGGCGCTGCCAGGCGTAACTGGGCAACCAGCGTAGAGTGTAGGCTATTTTTTGCGGAAGACCGGTAACGGCGCTCTGCCGGTTCGGAACGGGCCCTGCCTGCTCCACGGCCATCTGCCCGGTGGCAACCACGTCCTTCGCTCCTTTGCCGAGTCCTCGTGTATCGTGCTCGCCCTCTCGGTTGGCTCGGTTGGCCCCTTCAGGCGCGAGAGCATCGCTCTTTCTAGGTTAGCAAACCCCGCAGCCACATTCCTAGCCTTATCGATCCTTCGAATCAGTCCCGCCCGCGCACCTAAAACGGCCTCCGGCATTTGCTGGATCTTGGGCCGCGGGCTCAACGGTCACTGATACGCCGGGATTCCTGCGTTGTACGCGGGTAGAAGCTCGAGCCGAAGATCGGGCGTTTCCTCCAATACCGTCACCGTGGCCGCCATCAAGCGGTAGCCTCTGCCGCGAAGGCACTGAAGGCGATGAGCGTCGGAACCCAAGGCTGTTCTCACCTTTTGCGCTGCCTCCTTGATTGAATGCCTTGCGTCCACATTGACGTCCCGCCACAGATGCCGCTGAATTTCGTCATAGCGAGCTAACCTCGAGGGTTTCGACAGCAGAAGCTCCAGCAGGCGGAACGGCTTGTCCTGCAGATGCTGGAGCCTCCCGTTTCGGAACAATTCTCCGGTCTCGAGGTCTGCTACGAACTGCTCTCCAAATCGGACTCTCATGCAACCTCCTCAGTACAGTTTTGGTCGATGACTCTCTCGTCAGGGATTTGGAACCGTGGCCGAAGCCTCATTGGAGTATCCGCTTTGAACTCCACTCGAATTCACAGCGGTGGTTACGTAATAGTAGGCTTGGCCGGCCACGACGTTGCTGTCGGTATAGGTCGTTGCGCTGATCAGCGAAGAGTTAATTTGAGTATACGGGCCGCCCGACGTCGTGCCGCGACAGATGTTGTATCCGGTTACGCCGCTCGAGGTGCTCGCAGCCCAAGACAGGCTGACGTAGTGCGAGTTCACGCCGGCGCCGGAGAGCGACACAACCGTCGGCGAACCGGAAGCATTACTCACCACGGAGGCGCTGCCTGTCGCGCTCCCCGCGGCAGCGGGAGCAAAGGTAATGCTGAGGTCGGTGTTCTGGCCGGAGGAAAGAGTGAAGGGCAGGCTGAGGCCGCTGCCGCTGAATCCGGCGCCGGTAATCGTATCCTGTGTTAGGGTCACCGCGCCGGTACCGATGTTGGTGAGGATAATTGGCAGCACATTCTGAGTCCCCACCGTGACGTTGCCGAAATTGAGGCTGGTTGGGGAGGCGCTCAGCAGGTAGGTCGGTGGAGCTCCGCCGCCCGACGGAGTCCGGAAGGCAACCATCTGCATGATCCACGCCCCGGATGAACTCAGAGGCGCGCTGGCGCTATAGGTCCCGGTGGCTGCCACCATCTGATCTTCTGCGATATCGCCATCCGGTGACGTGAGCAGTCTCTGGGTGAAGCCGCTGCCCGGACCCGTGGTTGAGGTATAGACGATGTTGGCGCCAAAGATCAGGTCCGTTGGATTCGTCGTGGTAGCGGCGGCGCTGCTGGTCGTGGCGCTGCTGCCACTGCCGACAGCGGTGACATCCACCGGGCTGCTGGGATCCGCTCCGCTGTATTCCACAATCCGAATGTCGGAGTTCACCGCCGCCGTGGAGAAAGTCACGGTGACCGAATTCGCTCCCGCGGCCGCCGCGGCGACGTTTTTCGCATAGTAAATGGACTGGGACACGGGGCCACTGCTGAGGATAGTGGGGCCGACCGCTAGTGCATAAGTATTTCCACTGATATCGGTGACCGTTTTGACCGAAGCCGAGGCGTCGTTCCAGCCGACGACGACAACATTGAGGTCGCCGACGGTCTGCGCGGCGGTGAAGGGGACCGTGACCGTGGACTGAGCCGTTTGCGGCGTTGAGTAATTCCCCTGGACGTAGGTGATGGTTGTCGACGCGGTCGCGATGGTCAGCGTCACCGTGGCATTTTGCTGGACCCCTCCACCACTCCCGGTCACGGTGATGGGATAGGTTCCGGTTGGCGTGCTTGACCCAACCGTCATGGTCATCGTCGAGCTGCCTGCGCCCGGCGCCGTAATGGTGCCCGGATTGAAGCTCACCGTCGCGCCGGACGGCGCACCGGAAGCCGACAAACTGATCGAGCTGCTGAAACTGCCGCTGACCGTGGTGGTGATCGTAGAGGTTCCTTGGTTGCCTTGCACCACACTGACAGAAGCCGGTGAGGCCGAAAGTGTGAAGGTGGGTGCTGCGGTCACGATCAGCGTGACGGTGGCACTCTGCTGCACTCCTCCGCCATTCCCAGTCACGGTGACGGGATATGTTCCCAACGGCGTGCTTGCGCCAACCACAATCGTCATCGTCGAGTTGCCCGCGCCAGGCGCCGCAATCGTGCTCGGATTGAAGCTCACCGTCGTGCCGCTGGGCGCGCCCGACGCTGACAGGCTGATCGAACTGCTGAAACTGCCACTGATCGTGGTAATGACGGTCGATGTTCCCTGCTTCCCTTGGGCAACACTCAGCGAAGCGGGTGACGCTGAAACAGCGAAGCTCCCCAACGTTACAACTGGCGTCCGGAAGGCAACCATCTGCATGATCCACTTCCCGGATGGACTGTCTGGCGCCTTGGCGCTGTAGCTGCCGGTGGCCGTAGCCATGCGGTCCTCTGCGATGTCGCCGTCCGGTGACGTCAGCAGCCGCTTGGTGAAGCCGCTGCCCGGGCCGGTGGTCGCGGTCTGAACCAGGTTGGCTCCAAGGATCAAATCGGTCGCGTTTGTGGTTGTTGCCGAGGCGCTGCTGGTGGACTTGCCGCTGCCGGTGCCCGCGGCGGCGACATCAACCGGATTATTCGGATCCGCCCCGCTGTACTCAAGAATGCGGATGTCCGGGTACGCCGCTGCAACAGAGAACGTCACGGTGACGGTGTTGGCTCCGGCGCTCGCCGCCGCGATGTCCTTGGCGTAATAAATCGATTGCGAGGCAACTCCTCCCTGCACCGTTGGGCCCACCGCAAGCGTGTACGTGTTACCCCCCGTGTCCGTGACCGCAATGACGGTCGCGGTGCTGTCGTTCCATCCTACGGCCACGACATTAAGGTCGCCAGCAGTCTGGGCGGCGTTGAAAGTGAGCATCACCGTGGTCTGAGGCGATTGGGGTGTTTTGTAATTGCCCTGGACATAACTGATGGTCGCAGATGTCGCCGCTGCGGCATTACTAAGCACCCAGAAGAGCACCGCAAATACCACGACAACCAATGCTGGCTTTTGGCCCAGACGATGGGAATCGGCACGGTTCATAGACACCTCCAGGATGTTGCGTAGACCCGAACTGCGGACGGATCGCGGCAGTTGTCGACGTTGAACCGCCATCCGAGAGCGGGTATACGCGGCTGAAAAAGGGTGTACTTCCCCTCCGCCCTGCGAGGCAGGGTCGATTCCCCTTCGACTTTTCGTTGGCCTTACTTGGCCGGCAGGCACAACTCCGAGTCAGCCGCTGAAGGCGCAGCTTGGCGGGATTATGCTAGCCGTCTGTAGCGTCGTACTGGTCTTGGGCGTTTACGCCCTGCGGGGTGGCCGTGAGGCCCTTTCGGGCAAGTGACGTAAAACAGTGTGGTTACAAAGATCAGTTAGGCCATAACCCGAGCGAATCCAGGAAATAGTTGCCGTACAGCCTACTTCAACTGAACACCTCGTGTGATGCGATGGTCGAACTTAAAGGCAACCCTGAAGCATAACCGTCGCCCGTGGGAGGACGCCGGTTTCAATCATGTGGCAGCACTGCAGCCCCGGCGAGTTACTTCCGGAGCGGCTCCCAGTAGCTCGTCTTGATCAAGCCCGAGTCTCTGGAAGGGGTGGAGGGCAACGCAATCCAGTGGCCGAACACCCCATCCACACGATTAGGTGTGCTACAGGTAACAGTTTACGGCAGTTACGTCTTGCGCCGTGTTCTTCTAGAATTAGCAGAACCCGAGTAGTTAGTTCACCAGGTATGTATTATTTTCCGCAATCATGCTCGCCGTGTGGCGCGCATCCTAGTGGTCTTGGGGCGTTCAGCCCGTGAGGGATGGCCATCAGGCCCTTGCAGGTGTGTGAAAACCTAAACAGCAACCTACGAAGGTAATCCAGGCCAACCCCGAGCGAATCCAGGAAACAGCTCTCCCGAATTGCCTGCCTCAACTGAACACTCGTGTGATGCGACGGTCAGAAATCTTGAAGCAAATGCCATCGCCCGTCGAAGGGCGGCGGCTTCAAACGAAGGTAACACTGCGGTACGGCTGATGTGTAACAGCCGCTCCCATCGGCCCTGGGGCTTGATCACACCCCAGGCCCTGGCACGCCACTCGCGAGCGCACGCCAGCGTCCAAATTCTAGCAGCCTGATCGAATGTCCCTATGCGGTTGGCTATATGGAGGTTAGTTGATTAGGGTTCTTGCACTTCCAAGCTGAGCCTGATACGTAAGACTTACACATGTACCTTATTAGGTGTTACCTAGATGTATTACACTCCGGCAACTTCTCGATCTGCGTCATCTGCCATTTCAAATGTTTTAAAAGGCGGTTCTCGTGCCGTTACGCCAAACAGGATCCGAAAAACAGCCGTCGTCGCGTTGTAGGGCCGGGGCTTGCCCCGGCCAAGGCCGACGCAAGGGTCGGCCCCTGGAGTTTGTACATTTCTGAGGCCCGGAGGGCCGCTCTATCAAAGCCCTGGGCAACGCCCAGGGTGAGTCATCGCGCGGTGTGAGGAGTGTAGCCCTGAAAGGGCGAACTAAGAGGAAGTATCGGAAGGGGTCAATCGGTCTTCCAAATCTACGTTCATCGGATCTTCACCGCTAAAGGAGCCCCTGCTGGTGGGAGCGCGAGGGGGCCAAGCACATGCCGATCTTTCAGGAGGAGTATCGACGGTTCCTGGAGCACGATGACGTTAGAGATGACGAACGCTATCTGCGGGACAGAGGGGGGTTGTCTTGGTTCGCCCTTTCAGGGCTCCAAATCTCGCCGGGCTTGGCTGATCGCCCTGGGCGTTGCCCAGGGCTTTGATAGAGCGGCCCTTCGGGCCTCAACAGGCAAGAGTGCCTGTGCTAGCGGTGGCACAGCCACTCCTGGCTGTGCGACGTCAGCCCCCGGCGTACTTGTGTTTTCCACAGCCTATCTCCTTGAGCCACAAGCGCGAAATAAACGTTCTCAGTTTTCTCACTATTCTCCATCGGGGGGCGGAAAGGTGCTAGGTATCAGGTGTCGGGTATCAGGTGTCAGGTGGTAGAAGTCAGAAGCAAGAAGCAAGAAGGTAGAAACCAGAATGGGACTGCTGATAGCTGACGGCTGAATGCTGAAAGCTGAAAGCTGAAAATGGACTTCCTCAGCGAGAAACCGAAGCGGCAACTCACTCCCGAAGCGCGCGAACGTCAGCGTCTCGGCCAGTACAAGGGCTTGCTGCGGGCCGTCCTGAAGCGCAAGGCGGA
>Ga0335085_10009304_pt1 | contig 14844 bp, 9 predicted proteins | sample Lox_Sample_45_FD_206712 | JGI IMG/M metagenome (GOLD analysis project Ga0335085, IMG submission 206712) | Soil microbial communities from Loxahatchee National Wildlife Refuge, Florida, United States - Lox_Sample_4.5 | ecosystem: Environmental > Terrestrial > Soil > Wetlands | place: USA: Florida... | reverse complement strand
TTCTTTTCCGCGCGTGCGGACGCCTGCGGCAGTTTTGCTCGCAGGCGACTTGAAAGCTCTGATCATCCTGCTACTCCGCAGTGCGAAACGGCTGAATGATCACGGCGACAACAACACTCAGCACCTCACAACGAAGAACGGGATCTGAGATAGCAAGAAAAGATATCAACCACACGCCGTCAAGACTTGAGATGCAATGCGAATACATAAGAGGAGATGAACACCATGTTGAAGAAACCGTTTAAGGGCACCATTAAGCTCGATGTCCGCGACTCGGTTCCCGATTGGGAACCATATACACCAACCAGAGCTCCTGATGGAGCGCCAAACATTCTGTTCGTGCTATACGACGACACCGGAATGGCCGCATGGTCGCCATTCGGCGGCCGGATCAACATGCCCACGATGCAGAAGGCGGCCGATAACGGCCTGATGTATTCGCAGTGGCACACGACTGCGCTTTGCTCGCCGACGCGTTCCACACTTTTGACCGGACGCAACCACCACCTCAACGGGAGTGCCTGCATCTCGGAAGCGGCGACTGGATATCCCGGCGCGAACGGCCACATTCCGGATGAGTGTGCCACGGTCGGGCAGATCTTGCAGGACGGTGGCTGGAGCACGTTCTGGCTGGGCAAGCACCACAACCTCCCTGAGACGGACACAGCCGCAGGCTCCACAAGGCATGGATGGCCACTGCAGAAGGGCTTCGACCGCTTCTACGGTTTCTTTGGCGGCGAAACTAACAACTGGTATCCCGACCTGGTGGAAGACAACCACGCCGTTGACCAGCCGTATTGGCCGGAACAGGGCTATCACCTCTCCAAGGATCTTGCCGATCATGCGCTGCAGATGATTAAGGACCAGAAGGCAGGCAATCCGTCGAAGCCCTGGTACATGTGGTTCTGCCCGGGAGCCAACCATGCGCCGCACCATGCTCCGAAGGAGTACATCGACAAGTACAAAGGCAAATTCGATGACGGCTACGAAGCCTACCGCGAGTGGGTTCTGCCGCGCATGATCGCCAAAGGCCTTCTGCCCAAGGGAACTGAGCTCACTCCCATCAACCCGATGCCTGCCAAGATTGCGACCCCAGAAGACGCGGTGCGTCCCTGGAATACGCTCAACGCCGACGAGAAGAAGCTGTTCTCACGCATGATGGAAGTCTACGCGGGATTCTCGGAATACACCGACGCACAAGTGGGACGGATCATCGACTACCTGGAGCAGAGCGGCCAACTTGAGAACACCGTCGTCATCTACGCCGCCGACAATGGTGCCTCGGGAGAAGGCGGCCCCAACGGAACCGTCAACGAGAACAAGTACTTCAACAGCTATCCGGACGATCTGGCCGAGAATATGAAGCTCCTGGACAAGCTGGGAAGCCCCGACACCTACGGGCACTATCCGACCGGTTGGGCCGCGGGGACCTCAACGCCGTTCAAGATGTTCAAGCGCTACTCGGAATACTCGGGCGGCACCTGCGATGCTCTGGTCATCTCGTGGCCCAAGGGCATCAAGGCGCGCGGCGAGATCCGGAACCAGTATCACCATTCCACGGATATCGTTCCAACCATCCTGGACATCTGTGGGCTGGAAATGCCCAAAGTCTACAAGGGAGTGGAGCAGATTCCGCTCTCGGGTATCTCGATGCGCTACACGTTCGATGCGAAACCTGACGGACCAACCCAGAAGAAGCGCCAATACTACGCGATGCTTGGCACTCGCGGTATCTGGGAGAACGGCTGGAAAGCTTCTGCTCTGCACGCGCCGATGCCCTCCAATCAGGGGCACTTCGACAAGGATGAGTGGGAGCTCTATCACGTGGATGTGGACCGCGCCGAGTCCAAGGACCTGGCCAAGGAGAACCCTGAAAAGCTGCAGTCGCTGATCAAGGCCTGGTTTGAGGAAGCAGAAAAGAACAACGTGTTTCCACTGGATGACCGCCTGGGTGTTGACATTCTCACCGACCCGCGGCCCACGGAGGAAGCACCCCGCGAGCGGTACATCTACTATCCGGGAACGACTGCGGTTCCGGAGTCCGCCGCCGTCAACGTGCGGGGACGTTCCTACAAGATCCTCGCCGATGTCGAGATCACCGATCCGAACTGCTCGGGCGTCATTTTCGCCCATGGCTCGCGCTTTGGCGGTCATGCGCTGTTCATTACCGACAAGAGGTTGCACTACGTTTACAACTTCCTCGGCTACAAGCCGGAACAAACATTCGTCTCCCCGGAACTCAAGCCCGGCAAGTACACGCTGGGAATGGAGTTCGTCCGGGAAAGTGCGGGGAAGTACCGCGAATCCTTGGGTAAGACGAAGCTCTACGTTAACGACAAAGTCGTAGCTGAAGGTCCGATGCGCGCACAGGTGGGCAAGTTCACCCTGTCGGGCGACGGCCTCTGCGTCGGCTACGACAGCGGCGATGCAGTCGCCACTGGCTACAAGTCCCCCGGGACATTCAAAGGTGGGACCATCCAGTTCGTCGGTGTCACGGTCGAGAAAGCACAATACCTCGATCTGGAGAAACTGGCAGCGGCAGCGTTCTCCGTCGACTAATACGTAGACGCACTCAATCGATTGAACCGGCAGCTCGAACCTGGGCTGCCGGTCAGCGCACCGGCTGGTCGGCTCCGCAGCAGGCGCGTGCGGGACGGGAAATTGAATCCGCGCTGCAGGGCGCGATGACAGAGGATTTGAATCGGTACACATGAGTTCACGACAGAAAAGGGTCGACCCCACACACGGTTGGGAACCGAATGCAATTCGAATACATAAAAGGAGACGAAGACAATGGCTAAGAAAGCGTTTAAGGGCATCGTTAAACTCGATGTGCGCGACTCGGTTCCCGACTGGGAACCATTTACTCCAACCCGAGCTCCTGCGGGAGCGCCAAATATTCTGTTTGTCTTGTTCGACGACACCGGCCAGGCTGCCTGGTCACCATATGGCGGTCGCATCAACATGCCGGTACTGCAGAAGCTGGCCGACAATGGCCTCACGTACACGCAGTGGCACACTACGGCGCTCTGCTCGCCGACGCGATCCACACTCCTGACAGGACGCAACCACCACCTCAACGGCATGGCCGCGGTTACTGAGCTAGCGATCGGATTCCCTGGCTGTAACGGGCACCTTCCGGACGAGTGCGCCACCATCGGGCAAATCCTGCAGGATGGCGGCTGGAGCACGTTCTGGGTGGGCAAGAACCACGGCGTCGCTGAAACGAACATCGCCGCCGGCTCCACCAAGAGGGAATGGCCACTCCAGAAGGGTTTCGATCGATTCTATGGCTTCTTCGGTGGTGAAACCAACCAGTGGTATCCCGACCTGTTTGAAGACAATCACGCCGTTGACCAGCCATATTACCCGGAGCAGGGCTATCACCTCTCCAAGGACCTGACGGACAAAGCCCTGCAGATGATCAAAGACCAGAAGGCTGGCAATCCGTCGAAGCCCTGGTACATGTGGTTCTGCCCGGGAGCCAACCATGCTCCGCACCACGCTCCGCAAGAGTACATCGACAAGTACAAGGGCAAGTTCGATGATGGCTACGAAGCTTACCGCGAGTGGGTCCTGCCGCGCATGATCGCCAAAGGCATTCTACCCAAGGGAACCCAACTCACTCCGATCAACCCAATGCCGCCCGATGTCGCGTCTCCGGGCGATGCTGTACGCCCGTGGAATACGCTCAACGCTGACGAGAAAAAACTGTTTTCGAGGCTAGCCGAGGTCTACGCAGGATTCTCCGAGTACACCGACGCACAGGTGGGACGCATCATCGACTACCTCGAGGAGAGCGGTCAACTCGAGAACACCGTTGTCATCTACGCGGTCGATAATGGCGCTTCCGGAGAAGGCAGCCCCAACGGAACGGTCAACGAGAACAAGCTCTTCAACAGCTACCCGGATGAGATGTCCGAAAACTTAAAGCTCATCGAAAAGCTGGGAGGCCCGGACACCTACGAGCACTACCCGACGGGATGGGCTGTTGGCTTCTCGACGCCATACAAGATGTTCAAACGCTACTCCGAATACGCGGGTGGCACCTGCGACCCGTTGGTCATCTCATGGCCAAAAGGCATCAAGGCGCGTGGCGAGATCCGAAACCAGTATCACCACTCGGTGGACATTGTCCCCACCATCCTGGACATCTGCGGACTCGAGATGCCCAAAGTCTACAAGGGAGTGGAGCAGTATCCGCTCTCGGGCGTTTCGATGCGTTACACCTTCGATGCGACGCCGGACGCGCCGACGCAGAAGAAACGCCAGTACTATGCCATGTCCGGCACCCGCGGGATGTGGGAGAACGGCTGGAAGGCGGCCTCTTTGCACGCACCATGTCCCTCTGATCAGGGACACTTCGACAAGGACCAGTGGGAGCTGTATCACACCGACGTGGACCGCTCGGAATCCAAAGACTTGGCCAAGGAACACCCTGAGAAGCTGCAGGCGCTGATCAAGGCCTGGTTCGAAGAAGCGGAGGCGAACATGGTACTGCCTCTGGACGACCGCAATGTGACAGCCGTCCTGACCACGCCACGGCCTTCCGAGGAAGCGCCCCGCGAGCGATACAAGTACTACGCAGGAGCGTCTTCGGTACCGGAAAGCGTTGCCGTCAACGTCCGGGGACGTTCGTACAAGATCCTCGCCGACGTTGAAATTACCGATCCGAACTGCTCGGGTGTAATTTTCGCCCATGGATCGCGCTTCGGCGGCCACGCGCTGTTCATTGCCGACAAGAAGTTGCAGTATGTTTACAACTTCCTCGGTATCAAGCCTGAACAGACGTTCGTCTCCCCGGAACTCAAGCCCGGCAAATACACGCTGGGAATGGAGTTCATCCGTGAGGGCATGGGTAAAAACCACGAGTCCGTCGGCAAGACGAAGCTCTACGTGAACGACAAGGTAGTGGCCGAGGGGCCGATGCGCGCACAGGTAGGCAAGTTCACGCTGTGCGGCGATGGCCTCTGCGTCGGCTACGACAGTGGCGACGCTGTCAGCGAACGCTACAAGTCTCCCGCGACATTCAAGGGCGGGAAGATCCTCGGCGTTGGCGTAGTGGTCGACAAGACGCAGTACGTCGATCTGGAGAAGATAGCCGCCGCAGCGTTCGCCGTTGACTAGCACATAGGTGCACTTCATCCACTAGCCGGCAGCTCGAACCTGGGCTGCCGGTCAGTTGACTTCATCGGCGCCCTGGCTGGGGGGAGTCCAACAGAGTTGCATCATCCGGAAGCTCGCCTGGAGGTGTTCAGTATGAAAGACGAAAGATTTTCGCGACGCGAATTCATTGCAGTCTCGACGGTAGCAGGCGCAGGGATACTTGCTGGAAGACTGCCTTCTGCGGCGGAGGAAACGATGACCAAAAAGACTTTCACAATTTTGCACACCAATGATATGCACTCTGCCCTTATCGGAATGGGACCTTCGTCAGACTATACGCCGCTCGCGACCAACGACGACGACACTCGAGGTGGTTTTGCTCGCATCGCAGCGCTGCTGGCGACGCGACGTGAAGCGCGCAAAAGCCAAGGGCCTGTTCTACTCCTGGATGCCGGTGACTTCACCATGGGCACTCCCTTTGCTGCAGCTACTCGGCAAACGGGCGGCGAACTGCAACTCATGTCGCATATGGGTTTCGACGCAACGACCTTTGGCAATCATGAGTTCGACCTTGGGCCTGATGGTTTAGGAACAGAAATCAGAGTTGCCTCCTCCGCCGGTCGAATTCCCGCAATTCTCCCATCGAACAGCAGTTTTGCGGCGAGTGACCCGTCCTTAGCAGAACTTCAACGACTGGCAAAAGAAAATGTGATCCGTCGTTATGTCGTGATCGAGCGGGGCGGTATTCGCTTTGGCATCTTTGGTCTGATCGGGAAAGAAGCAACGATCTATACATCTGGCGCGGGAGCTGTCCAGTTCACGGACGCCATCGAGACCGGTAAGGAAATGGTCAAGATCCTTCGCGAGACGGAAAAAGTGGATGTGGTTATCTGTCTCAGCCACGGCGGCGTCATCAAGGGGAAGGATGGGACCTACTCGGAAGGGGACGATCTCCGAGTTGCCAGAGAGGTTCCGGGAATCGACGTGCTAGTTGGTGGACACAGCCACACCGAACTGCCAGAACCAATCATCGTCAACGGCCGGGTACCCGTGGTTCAGACGGGAAAAGAAGGGAACAATGTTGGCGAAATGGTGATCACCATGGAAGGCGACAAGGTGCATGTGGACTCCTATCAGCTGCACCCCATCGATGACTCCATCGCCGGCGATCCCGCCATCGATAGCGAGATCAACACTCTCAAGAAATCGGTGACGGCGGCCGTGTTTGCGTCACGCGGGTTCAGCGTCGATCAGAAGCTGGCCGTGGTGCCGCGGGATATCCCCAACACGTTCACCGATATCACTGCAAGCACGATATTGGCAAACCTGATCACTGACTCTTTTCGAGAAGCAACCAAGGCCGACATCGGACTCACCGCGAACGGAATGATGCGCGCGAGCCTCAGGCGAGGGAAAACAGGTGTGCAGACGGTCTACGACGTATTCGCCGTGGCACCTCTTGGCGGCGGCATCGTTGATAAGACTGCTGGCAGCGCCTTGGTAACGGCCTACTTTACCGGCAAGGAGATCAAGAACATTCTCGAAGTCTTCCTCGTGGATAGCCCGACTCATCCAGGAGAAATGTTCCCTCGCGCCTCTGGTATGCGGTTCCGGTATGACACGTCACGTCCGAAATTTGACGTAGTGACAGACATCGAACTGGGAGACGTTGATCGCGGTTACAAAGCGATTGATATCACGGGAAAAGACGGGCGCTTGTACAGCATCACCGGCCCTCTCATGTTTGCCTCGCTCGTTATGGGTATTCCCAAAATGACCAAGGGCGCACTCTCACTTGTTCCTAAGAACAAAGATGGGCAACCTCACGCATCCAGGGCAGAGGCACTGGAGCTTCCTCGTGACAGCACCCCGTACTTGCTGGCGCCGGCGGGCACGCATGACCCCAGCAGTATCGCCGTTGGAAAGGATCCGCACCAGGAGATCAAGGAATGGCAGGCGATTATGGAACACCTGCGCAATCTGCCGGCAAAGCAGCACGGCGAATTGCCAATCGTCCCAGTTGATGAGCGCGCCGCGGAGGTGCGCTTCTTCAAGGCGGGCTAACTGGTACCTAACCTGAGGATCTCGGTTAGGGCTAACAGAGAATGAAGCTTTTATTTTCGGAACAAAAGGAGCGCGTATGCATCAACTTGGAAACTTTGACACCGCGTTGCAGGAGGTTTCGGAGTATCAGGAGGGAGCGCTGGCCTCGTGGAATGAGGGCACGGCGAAACAGTCCATCCTCGATTTCGTAAAACGCGTTACGACTGAAGGCAGTCCGGACTTCGTACCGCTGGAAGAACGCATCGCCGTCTTCGATAACGATGGCACGTTGTGGTGTGAGCAGCCGGTCATCCAGCTCGTCCACATCATGGAGCGCTGGGTAGAAATGGCCCAGCAGAATCCGGCGCTGCGCGATCAACAGCCGTGGAAGGCTGCCGTCGACAACGACATGACTTGGTTCCGGATGGCCATCAAGAAGCACTATGGCGGTGACGAAAGCGATATGCCTGCCATTGCGAAGGGTGTGCTCTCCGCGTTCGAAGGTCTGACGACGGAGGAGTTTTCCCAGCGCGTGGATGCCTTCTTCCGAACAAAGTCGCATCCCAAGCTCAAGCGCTTGTATCGCGACTGCGGATATGCACCGATGGTCGAACTCCTGCGCTTTCTCGAAGCCAACGGGTTCACGACCTACATCGTGTCGGGCGGCGGGCGTGATTTCATGCGTCAGATCGCCAGCGACATCTATGGCATTCCGCCGGAGCGCGTGGTCGGCACAAGCACGTCCATCGCATTTCACGAACAGGGTGACAGCGGTGACCTGCAGATGAAAGCCAAACTCGATGTCTTCGACGACGGGGCGGTGAAGCCGACCAGGATTTGGAGCCGGATCGGGAGGCGTCCAATCTTCGCTGCCGGCAATTCCAACGGCGATATCCCGATGCTGCAGTTCGCTAATAAACCGCCGCGGCCGGCGTTGCGGCTCCTCGTCCTCCATGACGACGCGGCTCGTGAATTCGATTACGTGTCGGGCGCCGAGAAGTCTTTGGCGCTGGCGAAACAGTATGGATGGACGGTCGTCAGCATGAAAAATGATTGGAGCCGTGTTTTTGAAGAACTAAAGAAATAGAACAGATCGCTCCAGAACCCGTAGCTCGAACTTGTGCTGCGGATCACTGGATGGAATTGATTGGGAGGAATTAATGAAGAGCGCAAAGTTTCAAATACTGAGCATCGTGTTATTGCTGCTGCTAAACGCAGCTTGCAAGAAATCTGGTTCCGACAGTGCCGGTGCTGCGAACACGGCTGCAAACACTCCAGCAGCAAGCCAACCGGTGCCAGCCCCAGCACCAGTCGCACCAGCCACCCCACCACCTCCATTTTCGGCGGCACAGAAGTTGGGGATGTTCGCATACGCCAAGAACAGTCAGAGCAGTGATCAGCAATTAAGAGACGAATACGACTGCTACAACTCAGTCCAGCAGCAGACCGGCATTGACCCAGAGGCTCCGGCGCCATCGGGTCCATCTTCTGCCCAGGTGCAGGCTGCCGAACAACAGGCGGCCGCTAATGCACCTGAAGCGCAAGGTGGCAGGGCCCGCGGAGCGGCGCGAGGTGCTTTGGGAGGAGCGGCTCTGGGAGCCATTACTGGAAATGCTGGTAGGGGAGCGGCCGTCGGCGCCACCGTTGGTACTGTGCGCGGCGGAAGAAATCAGCGCGCAGCGAACGAACAGTCCAAGGAACAGGCGGCACAATCGGCAGGAGCACAAATGCAACAGCAAGCCAGTCAGGCCAAGGCCGCATACAACAAGCAAATGGACACCTTCAAACGAGGGTTCTCGGCTTGCATGGACGCACGCGGATATTCGGTCAAGTAGCTCCGCCTTCGGGTTGATAGCGAAATCGCGCATGGCAAGGCTCAAGATGTGATTCGAAAGACGAGCACGAAGCTCGATGTGAATGGGAAAGATCGTTATATGAGGAGACTACTAGCTCGTATCGCGTTTTCGCTCCTGCTGATGAGTGCAGGAGGCGCGATGGGGCAGACGCCGGATTCAATCCATGCCGGCGGTAACGACCCGGATCTCCCACAGCCCGAGACGAAAGCGGCATCCCTCTCGAAGGGGCAGCAGGTGAGTTCGCAGGATTCTGAAGCGGTGAAGAAGAAATCATTCGGCACTCCAGACATTCCCAGAAAGCTGGCACGCCTGCCTCATTATCAAGGGAAATATTTCTCGACGACATTAGGGTTTGTTGGACTTGTCGACTACAACCACTTCAAGCAGGACTCAAACAGCATTACCCAGGTTGGGCGCCAGAACGACCAATGGGATGACCGCTCCACCCGCTTCATTCTCTTGGGGACTATTGGACCCGAGGTATACCAGACGCATTACTATGTAGCCTACGGCTGGAATGGTCCCAAGGCTCACGAAAATGGCAAGAAGGACTGGAGCTTTACCGACTTAATCATCACGGCGCCCGTCGGCCCGTTGGGAGCGCTGACCTTCGGCAAGACCAAGGAACCGTTCGTTTACGAAATAGTCGGTGACGCCACATTTCTCCCTCAAATCGATCGCGTGCTGACCCCGTTCTTCCCTTCTCGAAGTGTGGGCCTCCAATTAAGCAATACCGCATTCAAGAAACGCATGACGTACACCACCGGGTGGTTCAATCAGTGGTGGGTGCAAAAGACCGTTTTCGACGAGACCGGGAATGACTTTGCGAGTCGAGTGACCGGGCTAATTTCGATCAACGAGGACGGTTCCAGGTATCTGCACGTCGGCGCGAGTGCACGTTACTCGGGAGCGAATAATGGCGTGGTCCGCCTGCGGGGCAGGGCGGAATCGAACGTATCGAGCTACTACGTCGATACCGGCAACATCCCGGCCTCCAATCAGAAGGAGTTTGCGCTCGAAGCTCTCTGGACACGCGATCGTTATTCGGTCCTCACCGAATATACACGCTCCCAAGTGAATGCTACTCAAATCGCCAATCCTTCCTTCTATGGATTCTACGTGACTGGCTCGGTATTTTTTACCGGAGAGCACCGGCCGTACGATCGCAACGTCGGCTTCGCCCGGCGCCCGATCCCGAAACGCCGCTGGGGAGCGGTAGAACTGACGGCTCGCTACTCACGCCTCGATTTGAATGACAAGTCGATTCAGGGCGGATTGATGAATAAAGGAACTCTCGATTTGAACTGGTTCCTCAACCGCAGATGGAAATTGGCAATGGCCGGCGGCTTGGTCAACCTCGACCGCAAAGGGCTCAACGGCTACACCACGATTTTCCAGACCCGCATCCAATACGTCTTCTAGAAAGAACCATGACCAAGCCAAATCATATCCGGTACCCGGTTCTACAAAGTGTGGGTTTTAACAGTTCCTCATCGCGAGAGGGTAGCCCAGCTCATGCGAGAGGACGTAACAGAGGAGGAATCATGACTTGCAGAAGATTTATCAGGATCATGTCCATCATTACGCTGCTATTTGTGTTAGTTGCCTTGTCAAGCTCAATCGCTTCCGCCCAAACCAAGTTAGAAGGAGTGATTAAAGGACGCAACGGAGCGCAAATAATTCTCCAAACGGCAGATTCGCCGAAGGTGATCATTCTGCTGACGGACAGCACGGATGTGGGCCAGTTTCAGGGCGCACTCAAAGCACGCACAAAACACATGTCTATGGCCGCCCTCGTTCCAGGGCTTCCCATCAAAGTAGAGGGGACCTACAACTCCGAAAATCAGCTGGTCGCTGCGACGGTAAGGTTCAAGGGAAACGATTTGGAACAAGCGCAGGCGATCCAGGCCGGTTTGGCTGAGACGCAGAAGCAAGCGGAGAAAAATAAAGAGGAGTTGGAAAAGCAGAACGCTGAGCTTGCAGAGCAGAATGCGGCCCTGAAAGAGCAGAGTGAAAAAGTGGCCGCAAACAAAGCAGAGATCGATGCCGCAGTTGCGCGCTTCGGCCAGCTCGATGACTACTACATCCTCGATGAAGTAACCGTGTATTTCGCCAACGGTAAGGTGAAAGTTGATCCAAAGTACGCTCCGCAACTGGTAGCGTTGGCCGAAAAAGCAAAGAACATCAAGGGGTACATGGTCCAGGTAAAAGGGTACGCCTCGTCATCCGGCAGTGCTTCCTTGAACCAGAAGCTCAGTGAAGATCGCGCCAACAATGTTGCGAATATCTTGCTACAGCAGGGGCATGTCCCGCTTACCAACATGCTGGCCCCGGGCGCAATGGGCGAGAGTCGCCAGGTAGTTAAGGATAAAACAGCAGATAGCGAGGCCGAGAACCGTCGCGTCGTCGTCCGAATTCTTCAGAATAAGGGCATCGCGGGATTGTAGTAAGAGCCGGGTGCCGCCACAGATCGATTAAGTCAAAGATGGCTGGCTTTTGCTGCAGCGACATCGCGGGTCGAGGTTGACAGACGCACCGGAATGAACGCCGGTGCCTCCTGGAGGTGCCTTAAGGCGCCGTCCGAGCGCTGTTGGAGTTCTATTCGATGAACTGCCATGGGTAAACAACTAGTGTTCGTCTTTATCGTTCTCGCTGTGTTTTGCGATTCGCTCGCGTTGTATGCCCAGTTCACAGATCCGCGTTACTACGGCAACAATCCGGTTGGCATCAATCAGGTCGAGTTGGACTACGCCTATGCTCGCGCGAACGCGTCGATTGATACCTCACTTATCGTTGAAGGCGCAAAACTAAGTCTGAATCAGGGAACGGTTAGATACACGCGCTATTTCAGTCTCTTTCATCGGACGGCTTGGGCCCAAGCCTTGGTTCCCATCGCCGGCCTCGAGGGTTCTGTGAGCGGCGCTAACATCGACCGTTCCATCATTGGCACCGGCGACTCCGCCTACGAAGTAGCCATGCTGCTGTGGGGAGGGGCGGCGCTCGATGCGGCACAATTCGCGAGCTACAAACCGACCACCAGCGTGGGTGCGAGCATCACCATCACCGCGCCTACTGGGCTATACAATGCTGACAAGGCTCTAAACCTTGGTGCGGATCGCTGGTCGTTCAAGCCAGAAATCGGAATCTCGCATCCCTTCGGACCAAAGCAGAGGTGGGTGGTCGACGCCTACGCAAATGCCTATTTCTTCACCGATAACACTTCTTATCAAGAAACAGAAATCCTCCGGCAGCAGGCGCTAACCGGACTCGAAGGACACGTCAGCTACGCCGTTACCTCCAAACTGTGGGCAGCTTTTGATACCCGCTACTCCTTTCGCGGCGATACCTCTGTCAACGGCATAGACCAGAACAACGGACAACAGAATTTCGTTCTTGGAAGCGAGATGAATATTTCACTTAATCCCCGGAACACGCTTGTCTTGGTGTTTGCAAAGGCATTGGTGCACGACAACGGTGCGGCTTACACCGGTTTCGGAGTGAAGTATGTCTACAGTTGGGGTAAGGGTTACAAGTAACCACGCGACCGTTCCCTGTTGTCAGCTATGGCAGTTTTGAGAGGTTGACGAAGGACGATTTTCTGCGAGTGGCGCTTTGGAATGGCACGCAGAGAGTTCGCAATCGCGAGTGAATCAGCGGTTTCTCAGAGTGCAGAACCAAATGCAAATGATCGGAAGAGAATTCAGTTTGTTTGACGGGCCGTCACACTGCTTCCGTGCCATGGGGCTAGGTGTGCTTGTAGCACTCTTCTCGCCATCGGCTCAGACCCAGACCCATACCCAGACGCAGACCCAGACTTATCAAACCTGGCCTGAGATCGACACTTACATCAATCTGAACCAGAATTTCAGGCTGTACTTTATCGCAACACAAACGATAGAGAACAGCCAGGGAACAGATGCCGAGATTGGACCAAACCTCGACTTCTTCTTCATGCCTCTATTTAGAAGAAACAAGGGCGTCATCTTCCAATCGGACCAAGCCAAATCCCGACTTTTTCTATTCAGGGTGGGGTTTCACTATGTGCCTTCTACGAGTGGTCCCGCCGAGCAGCGTGGCGTTATGGAGGTGACCGGGCGGTATGCTCTGAAATCCGGGTTCTTATTTTCGGTCAGAAACCGAGCCGACCTGCGATTCATTAGCGGTACGTTTTCATGGCGCTATCGCGACCGGCTGACAATGGAAAGAACAGTTTCGATCCGCTCCTATCATTTCACGCCCTACGTTCGCGGCGAGGTGTACTTCGATAGCAATTATGGGAAATGGAGTAGAACTTCTGAGAATTTGGGGGCTGCATTTCCGATCCGCAAACATACTGAGATCGAGCCCTACTACGAGCATCAAAACGACACAAGTAAATCGCCGAATCGCCAGATCAACGCTTTCGGAATATCGCTCAACCTTTACTTTTGATTTCGCGGTCACAACGATTTGTGAGCAGGGTTCGCAAGTTCGAATCAACATATGGAAACTTGCGACTCATGCACTCTGCTCTGTGGTTGAGCTCCGCCTCATTGCATTGGTCCGCTACCACCGGCTAGAACACGCGTCCCAGAGAAAAGAACCATGTCGCATGTCCAGTATCTCCGACACTTCCGCCCACAAACACAGGTCCAAGCGCAGTCTGCGCGATCACTCCGGCTGCGCCGTCAGTAGGAAGTTTGCTGACTCCGGGAGCGTTGTACATTTTGCCAATTTCGAACATCGCGACGGCGTAAATGCCTCCGCCTAAAAATGGTGGCAGATTGGCTAAGTTGTGCAGGTATCCAGCTCGGCCGAGAAAGAATTGGTTTCCGCGTACCTCGTTCTGTCCGTAGGCGAGCAACCCGGACGTGCTCCCGAGGAAGTATTGCGGAAGCCCAGTCTGTTCGTAACCCAGGGTTGACCCGCCCCTACCGACGAGGAAAACGGAACTCGGCCGCGATACGGCTTTGAATAACTCGGTGGTGAGTTCAAGACTTGGGAAGGCCTCCGCCGATCCCGGGCTCGTGTCCACCCAATGGAAGGTCACCTGCTCCAAGTAACCCTGACGCGGAATGACTGGGTTGTTCAAGTGATCCATCGTGAAGCGAAATCGCGAAGCACCAACTTGGCCCGAGACCGATGGAAAATCCGGAGTGCCGAGCCTTAGATGAGCATTCAGATAACCGATTTCGTAGCCTGCACGTACTTCGCTGAACCGGCTCAGTGCATAGCCAAGGTCCATTCCGGCTCCCGCCCTCCCGATGCGGTAGTCGGCCTTTGGGTCTCCGTTGCCAAAGAACCACTCCGCACTACTGCTTGCACTTGCGCGTGGAGCTACAAACCATCGCGAGGTTGGACTAATTCTCTTGTAGAACTCGGCGCCAATTCCGTAGATGCTTCCTAACATGAAGTCCATGCGCACTTCGGAGCCAAGTCCTCCGACATCGAGGAATGTTAGCCTTCCTCCCATCGCAAATGTCACATCGTCGGGCTGCGTACCATTGACGTCGAAAGCTAGTTGCAGAACAGGGGGAGCATTATTCTTTTCGCGGATGCCAACCAAAAGGCCAACTTTGCCGTCAGCTTCAGTCAAGTAATAGGTAGCGCTTTCGAATCTTCCCACTCCAGTCAGACGCGTGAGATACTTTTCCAGTTTCTGCGTGTCGATCGGCTTTCCCACCAGCGGCTCAAGATACTTCTGGATCTTTCGATTCGCATCGTCGCTGCTCCCTTCTACTCTGACAAACTGCGGAATGCCCACGATATTTTGTTTGCGTGCGTCGCGCCGCGCCACGTACTCATCCCACGCTGCCTGATCGAGAGCATAAGGCAACAGGATTTTAGCCTTCTCCTCTGC
>Ga0335085_10009303_pt1 | contig 14846 bp, 11 predicted proteins | sample Lox_Sample_45_FD_206712 | JGI IMG/M metagenome (GOLD analysis project Ga0335085, IMG submission 206712) | Soil microbial communities from Loxahatchee National Wildlife Refuge, Florida, United States - Lox_Sample_4.5 | ecosystem: Environmental > Terrestrial > Soil > Wetlands | place: USA... | reverse complement strand
ATGCACAGGCCAGTGTTGCGGCACAACGCGTCCCCGATGCAGCAGGCATTCGATACCTTCCACTGTACCCGCCGCAGGTTTCGATCTTCTTTATTCCACTCTCGCACCTTTCTTATCGCTGGGCTCTCACGGTGTGGTGGACCTGCACCACGGTAGTTTACGGACTGTGCTGCTATTTCGTCTGGCGAGCCTGTCCGCATTTGCGTGACTCCGGTTGGAACGTTGCCCTGCTAGCGGCGGCATATCCGGCATTCTTTCATCTGATTGCATGGGGACAGACATCGGCCATTGCGCTCGCCTGTTTCACGCTTGTCTTCTTCTCGTTGCGGAACCGACGATATTTCGTTGCAGGACTGGTTTTGGGGTGCCTGGCTTTCAAGCCGCAACTCGGGCTGGCCGCCACGATTCTTTTTATTAGTCTTGGAAAATGGAAGGTCCTGGCTGGGACCGTTCTTTCAGCGGCAACACAAGTTTCGGCAGGGATTCTCTACTACGGGATGAGGCCTTTCGGGTCGTGGCTCCGTACGCTGCTGAGCGTGCGATCAATGCTTCCGGCCTTTGAACCGAGGCCTTATCAGACCCACTGCTTGCGGACCTTCTGGTCGATGATTGTTCCTTCGGACAGTTTATCGTTCGCGCTATATGTGTTCGGAGCGGGAGTTGTCCTCGCGTGGACGATCACTCTGTGGAGAAAGCGCGCGATCTTGCCCTTACGATTTTCCGCGCTGCTCCTGGCGACGGTGCTGGTCTCTCCGCACCTCACCGTTTACGATCTGGTGATCCTCGCACCTGCATTGCTCCTACTCGCAGACTGGTTGATCTCTCAACCGGCAGCCGGTTTCGGTATGGGCACACTCCTCTACCTCGTTTACTTTCTTCCGCTGGTGGGGCCTTTCACGCGGTGGATTCACATCCAGTTGTCGGTCGTCGCCATGACGTCGCTGGTGTATATGATTTGGCGACTTTGCGTGAGAAACGTCCCAGGCAATGTTGTACCGGCCGCTACGCCGAGTGCAGGCATTCACAACGGAGGCGCGAACTAACGCTGGCCAAAAAGGAACGTGAGTGCATTGGGGAAACGCCGCGCCCAGGCAGATTCGTGATGAGTCGCGCCGTCTTCGATCAGGAGTGCGAGGTGTTTCTCGTCCAGTCCGGCGCGGCGAAGAATCTCTGACAACTCACGCACGTCATCCACCGTACTCCGGTCACGATCTTCGCGGCCCGACTCCGCTGTTCCAGTCGCCAGGAATACTCGCTCCGGCCAGCGCCGGGTCCGGCGACTCTCTTTGATCATTTGACGGTTCGAAGCCCACAGTGAGGGACTCTCGATCAATAACCGTCCGATGAATCCGGGGAGGACCGCCGCGGTATAAAGAGAAATCAGCGCACCGAGCGAAGAGCCTCCAAGTCCGGTGTTCGCGGGTCCGGAAGCTACCCGATAGTTACGCGTTACAAATGGCATTACTTCTTTGGTAAGAAAATCAGGGTAACGGGCGCCTTGCACCCGGAGCATCATCGGACTTAGCGAACGGTGCGGCATATACTCACGGAATCGGTCTTTGCCCGCGTTATCGATCCCGACAATCATCATCGGGGGGACCAAACCTTCCCGAATCAATCGATCCGCAGTTTCGTCGACCTGCCATTCGACACCGGTGAATGAAGTTGTCGGCTCGAACAGATTCTGACCGTCATTGAGATACAGAACCGGATACCGGCGGCCTGGGTTCTGAAGGTCGTCGTAACCCGGAGGCAGCCAGACGCGCAGGAATCGCGTGTTGCGAAAAATCCGGCTGCGAAATTCATGCAATCGCAGATCGCCGGCCGCCGCTTCCACGCGAATGACGCCACGGGCAACACCGCTGTTCTCAGTTTTCTGGATTTCTTCCATCTAGGAAAAGCGCACCATCAGAATACAACGTCAGATTGCGTCATGCGCTGGTAGACCGGTACTTTGCGATCGCTGACAACACCGTGATGAGGAAAATCAGCACCTGCGAAATCAGGCACAGGATGCACCAAGTCTTCAGTTGATAGGCCTCGACATACGTCAGATACATGGCAAATCCCAGACCCAAAACTGAGGCTACCAACAGTTGCACCGGCGTCTCCGCTCGAGACCTCCTGAAAGTTGACAGCAGAAACAATAGGGCATAGCCAGCGACTCCTATACCGGCGACGGGAATTCCCTCAATCTCGGAGTATGCGCTGCGGTTCACGATGTCGCAATTGAAACTCTGGCTGAAGTCGCAGTAGGACGTTGCTGACTTCGCATAATGGCGTTGAAGGGATACGGCGGACACGATCCCCCCGGCGAGTGAGAGAACCGCGATGCTGATAAACAGGGGGCGAATCCTGGCTTCGCTCACGGCAAACTGCACCCGCTCTTCTGGCTGAGTTCCTGCAGGGAAAGTACGCCTTCCTTCGGAGGGTCGCTGCCAAACTGCCAACTGGGAAATAGTTTCACTCCCGCGGCTTTGCACTCGGCTGTCAACTCGTGCGGATTGTTTTCACTCGCGCATTCCACGTAGGTCACGTAGTGAAATGCCGAACCAAATTCGCGCTTCTGGTCCGCGCAATGGGGGCACCAGTAGAGGCCGTACATCTTGGCATTCCTGGTGGCGAGGCACTTGGCAAACGAATCGTACTTGTGATTCTTGTAGTAGCGGCCGGCAAGATAGGCACCGACCAGTAAAAGCAGGATCACTGCGTAGAGCAGGCCCTTTTTCGCCGTGCTCTCGCTCCCATCTCGCTCCAGCTGCCGCTTTCGCCGCTCTTCGGACATATTGTTTCCTTATATCACGCTGACTACGCAACCACATTCAACGCAGCGGGTAATACATCAAGTTCCTGGCAATGCAAGGAGAGGACCTCGCCGTCAACCATCACGTCGACGGGACTCTCAAGGTTGAACTCGATGTTCTGGACTGCTTTGCGTTCAGCCAGCGAGTGCTGGATGTGTGTCCCGTCGTAGAGTGTCGGCAGGTTTCTGATCAGACCGAGTCGGCCGATCGGTCCCCAGCGGACGTATTCCACCAGGCCATCGTTGACTTCAGCCTTGGGCGCAATCATCATCGTGCCGCCGGTGAATTTGCTGTTATTGAAGGTCAGGAAGAGGCATCGGCGGGTGTCAAAGTTCTCTTCTCCCGCAACTCTGACGGGAAAGGGGCGCCGGTTGAATCGCGCGAGCGTCAGGAAGATCGAGGTGATGTATCCCAGTTCACCCCAATTGCTAAAGCGCCGGGAGCGAAGAGTCGCGACATCCGCGGAGAAGCCCATGCTGAGAAGATTGATGAAGTAGAGAACACCGCCGCGATGCCGCATGCGCATCACGTCGCAGGGACGGGTTTTCTCGGCCAGGATTGCCTCGATGGCATACTCGACCCCGCGATCGCTGAAATCCCTTAGAAAGGAATTCCCCGTGCCCAGCGGCAGAAATGCCAGCGTTGGAACCTCGTGACCGATGGCTTGCGGGAAGAGACCGTTGACTAATTCGTACGAAGTTCCATCGCCACCAACCGCGATGAACTTTCTGATGCCACGAGCATAGGCATCTCGAGCGATTTCGGTGGCCTGTCCGGCGGACCGAGTGGTTGCGGCCTTTACTTCGATGCCAGCATCGCGCAGACGCTGTAACGCCGGACCCAGCAGCTTATTGCTGCGTCCGCCGCCTGCGGCCGGATTCACGATTGCCAGGTAGGTTTGCCCCAAAGCTGATTCTCTAGTGCTAAGCCAAGAATTGCTTTGCCAGTCTTATTCGCGAGTGCGCATTCGCAGCGTCGAATTCCACTTCACAACTGGACGACTGCCGTTCTCTCCACAGATTTTGCAATTTCTTCCGCCAGCACCTGGCGTTTGATCTTCATCGATGCGGTGCGTGGAAAATCCTTGTCCCACACGAGATATCCGCTGACCCGCTTGAAATCGGGCAACTTTCGGTTACGCGAGGAAGTGTCCTCGAGTAGCGCATTGTCGAACCTCTGGTTCTGGTCCAAGCGGAGAATGATTACCAGGGACTCTTTTCCCAACTCTTTCCCGGGCCAGATATAGTTCGCGGCGAAGACGGCGTATTCCTTGAGCGGTAGGCCGTCGAATACCGTTTCAATGTCCTCGGGATAAATGTTCTTCCCGCCTTCAGTAACGATCATGTTTTTCTTACGGCCGAACAATTGCAGGTGGCCATGACTCTCAAATCGGCCCAGGTCGCCGGTTAGAAGCCAACCATCGACGATCGAATCGAGTGTGAGCTCTGGATCATCGAGATAGTGCGACATCACAGTCTTGCTGCGTACAGCAACTTCGCCGATACCCTCTGCATCGGGATTCAGTATGCGAAGGTCGACTCCCGGTAGTGGCTTTCCGACAGTGTCCGCCCGGAAGGGCTTGAGATCATTCAGCGTGAGAGCCGTTCCTGCCTCAGTCAAGCCGTAGCCGTTCACCACCGGAATCCCGAGATCGTAAAAGAACTGCATGGTGGAGGGCTCCATGAATGCTCCACCGGTGATCAACGCCAGCAACTCTCCGCCGAAACCCTTGTGAACGTTCCCGAGCAGCAGGCGGCTTAGCTTAACGTTGGGGCGACTGCGCGTAAATGCACGATTCATCGCAATCATCGTGTTCAGCAAAGCGCGTTTCCATCCTGGAAGTTCGACGAACTTGGCGCGCAGACCTCGCTCCAGATTCTTCACAATCATCGGAACGAGGGACACGTAAGTGATGCGATAACGCACGAAAGCATCGCGTACGAACTCAGGGCGCAATGTACGCAAATGTACGACGCAGGCTCCGCAGACGAAGGGTCCGACGAAGCCGACCATGAAATCAATAGCATGGTTCGTGGGAAGAATGCTGAGGTAGCGCACGCCGGGCCAAAATGGGTACCACGCGGTGAGCGAGCGGCACTGTTCAAGATAGTTCTCATGCGTCAGGACGCAGCCCTTGGGCCGGCCTCCCGTCCCGGACGAATAGACGATACAAGCCACGTCGTCGCGCTGGCGCATGACGAAGTCGGGGGCACCTTTGCGCTTGAAGTCTTCCCAGCGAAATGCTCCGGCCAGATCGGTGGCAAGAGGAGCTTCGGTCACCAGAACCATCTTGGTTGCGATGTTCTGAAAGTCGGGCGACTCCATGATCGCGCGCCATAAGTGATACTCGACAATCAGGATCTTGGCTTTGCAGTGGGCGAGAAGCTGCAGGTGTTCGGCTGCTGTGAGCTTATAGTCGATAGGAACCAGCACTCCGCCGCAATAGAAAATCGCGTAGGCCGAGATCAGCCACTTCGACTGATTCGTCATGATGATCGCGGCGCGCTCGTTGGGATCGAAATCGGCATCTTCAAGGGCGCGGGCGAGAGGAAGTGCGACTTCCTTGAAGTCTGAATAGGTGAGGCGGAGTTTCTCGCGATCGCGCTCGGCTTCGATGAGGCAGACTTCCTTCGAGAAGCGGTCGAGCGCATCGCGCAAAGCGGCGCCGAGACATGTGTATTGGCGGAGATCGAGCATTAAAAGCTTTATTTGACCACAGACTCACACGGACAGAGAGAAAAGCCGTGTTTTCAGTTCATTATTAGTTAATGCTGTATTAAACCTTTAGGGCTGGATGCATCCCGCTCAAGTCACAGTCGCGCCTGAATCTTGGCCGCCAATGTGCGGAAATCCGCCACGCCCTGCAGTTCATAGTCGGGTAATTCCACGTGAAAATGATTCTCCAGTTTGGTCAGCAGGTCGAGCGCCTGGAGGCTATCAATCCCCAGAGTCTTGAAGAAGTCGTCGTCGGGGGAGAGCTTTTCGCGCGGAACTTTGAAGTGCGCGGCCGCGAGGGTGATTATTTCATCCAGTGTCTTTTCCGCAGTAGGCATAGTCAGTCATTCTAAATGAGATTTGGCTACGGCAAGTAGGGCTGAGCCGTGGTGTTCTCAACGAACTTCTTCAATCCGGCTTGTACGGCCGGCTGCGGCAAGAGTTCGCAGAAGATATCAATCTCCTGCCTTAATTCATCCAGAGGGATCGGCTTAATAAATCGTTTGGCCGATCGAGTCGTAATGCGGTCGAACTTTGCCAACTGAGAGGCTGTTGCCCGTGCGGCGCGAAGCCCTTCGCCTTCTGACACAACCTGGCTGACCAACCCGATTTGTTGGGCTTTCGTGGTATTGAAGCTGCGACCAGTCAGGAGCAAGTCTCGCACGACCGCGTTACCGACGTCCCGCTTGAGACGCGGTATTCCACCGAAACTTGGAATGAGGCCCAGGCGAAGCTCTGGAAAGCAGAAGCGCGCCAGTTTGTCAGCAACGATCAGGTCGCATGTGAGCGCGAGTTCGAATCCACCACCGAAAGTGACACCGTGCACGGCCGCAATTGTGGTCAGAGGCGCGGCATCAAGCGCGTTCATCACTGCATGGATACGTTGGAGATACTCCCGGGCGTGCCGGGCCACTTCCGATTGGCCGAACTCCTGAAACCAACCGTACAACTGCCGCAAATCAGCGCCCGCGCAGAAACCACCTTTCAAGGTGCTGTAGATGATGAGTGCGTGTGCCTCGCGGCTCAGGGCCTGGAGCACGGCAACGAACTTCTCCAATTCCTCGAGCGTTTGGGAACCGATCTCGTTGAGGGGCTCGCGATGCAGTGCCATCTCGATGATGCCATCTTTCAAGTCCCAGGAGAGCGTTTGCCCTTGATATTGTTTCATGCGTCGATGGCGGCCCCTATCCTGCCTGCTTTACCCGGTACATGTCTTCGATCTCATTTTTCATTCGTGCAGAGATCAGATCGCGTTTTAGTTTTCCATTCGCGGTTAGCAATCCGTTTTCGATCGAAAACGGCTCTGATCGAAGACAGAATGCCCGCACCTGTTTGTAGTGAGGGAGGTGCGAGTTCACTGCATCCAGCACCGCCTGAACTTGATCTCGGGTGATGCTTCCTGTGACGATTGCGGAAAGATAGCCACGACCGTTTCCTACGATCACCACCTGCTGAGAGGTTGGGAGTTGGCGAGCAATTTCTTCTTCGATCGACTCCGGAGAAAGCTTATGCCCGGAGCCGAGAACGATAAGATTCTTGATACGTCCCACAATGCGCCAAGTACCAGTGCTATCGATCTCTCCTTGATCTCCGGTATGAAACCATCCATCGCGCAGGACTTCTGCGGTTTGCTGCGGGCGATTCCAGTAGCCGGGAAACACGCCTGGACCGCGCACTACAATTTCGTCATTCTCGGCGAGTTTCATTTCAATCCCTGCGATCGCGGGACCGACACGCCCTGGAACTGCTTTCGCCGGATCATCCATCGTGCAGATGCCGGTCGTTTCGGTCAAGCCGTACACCTGTAACACAGGAATGCCGAGCATGCGAAAGTAGTCCTGGGTCTCAAGAGTGAGTGGGGCCGAACCGCAGATGAGCGCCTTCAGGTTAGGTCCTACCATCTTCTTGCGGATCGCGGGAAACACTGCGATCCTTGCGATCCAGAACCACATGGCTCCCGAGGAGATCGACCCGGGCCCTTTGCCGGTCCAAGCCGCGATCGCGCGTCGATAGATGACGTGAATCAGTCCGCCCTTCTGCTTGATCTGTTCATCCACAGCGCGGCGCATGCGTTCCAACAATTGAGGCACGTTCAAGAAATAATGCGGAGCGACGGCAGGCATATCGGCCGCGATCTTCGCGAGGTCGGTATTCAGGATAACCAGACTGCCGCGCAACATGAAGGTCAGAACGGCGATCCATGACGCACAGAAACTGAAGGGCAAGTAATGGAAGATACGATCCTGACCGGTTCGTCCGCCCATCAACAGATCGAGTCGCGCCGAGGTGCAGCCGAGCATGAAGGCAACGTTCGCCGCTGTAAGAACGACGCCTTTGGCTTCGCCGGATGTGCCGGATGTATAGATGATCGTAACCGGATCTTCCTCGCGAACCTGCGGACGGTCGAGGACGACTCCTTCGACCTCTACAAAAATCTCGTCAAACAGAAAGTGCGGAGGAGCCTCGGCCCATGCCTGCTGGATCCCACTGCGCAAAGCCGCATCCCCGCAGCAGATGATTGCGGGAGTACTGTCTTTCATCATTGCGACTAGTTCAGCAGGAGCCTGACGAAAATAAAGCGGAACGACGATCAGGCCTTCGGCCATGGCCGCGAGATCCAATGCAACCCAGCGAATACTGTTCGACGCCAGCAGCCCGCAGCGGTCGCCTTTCTTCAGGCCTTTGGAAGCGAGGAATGTGCGCGCCTTACGAACTAATTCGAGAAACTCCGCTGCGTTGACGCCGGTGATTCGGCCGTCGCGGATTTCCAGCAACACCGTCGAAGTGGACGCGGTCTTGAGCTGAGAAAAGATGTCACCGACAAAGGGCATAGTTATCTTTTAGGGATCGTATGACTACCGATAGGCGGCGACCAATTGTCGCAGAGCAGCATTCATCGGCGGCAGGTAGTCCTCCCAATTCCATTCGCCCGTACGCGTTTGAAATTCGGGATACCGACGCTGAACCTCCTCCTCGAAGAAGACTCCCATCTGCGCCATCACTTTCAGATTCTTCACCACCGTTCGCGCGATCGCGTCGGAAATGCGCTCACCTTGACTGGCCAGTACTTCCAGCGCGGCCAGCAGCTTCAATTCGAGATCCGGATCATCTACGGTCATCAGCAATTCAGGGTGGCCCCGCTCGCGCATCAGATTGCGAATGCGTTCATCCATGGTGATGCCAGCGGATGGCACGAGCGCAGGCATGGAAGTCACGATGCCGTGATACCGGGATGAGGCCATCATGTGACACGACCGCAGAATGCTGACCAACTCATACATGTTGTATTGATCCGAAGTCAGCACGGGCACTCCACCTAGTTTTTCGGAGATGCGGTTTGCGGGCCGGGCATCCAAGCGCTCGGTAGCCACAAGAATCACAAAGACGTTGTGCTTCTTACGAAAAGCATCAACCGCATTCGCAATCGATGTGAGGTAATGCTGATACGCGCGATCGGCGGCCGGACCCGAGTTATGGAAATAAACGGTGCGATAGTGACTGTCCTTGTAAGCGCCAGTGAGACTGTGCAGCGCATACTTCGCGACCGAGGCCTTGACCGGCCATTCGAAAGGATTGATCGGACAAACCACCAGGACCGGCGTCTTTCCGTCCCAGCCGACTTGCCGCAGAACACCCTGCCCGTACTCTGCGGGCTTCGGCTCAAATGTCCATGCAGTATCGGTTCCGAGCTGCGTTGGAACACCAAGTTCGCTCAAGACGGATCGCGACTCTTCGTTTCGCGTGATGACCAGCGAATGCTTGCAGTAGCGCGCGCACATCTTTGCCACGAGCGGATCCATGTGCCCAGCTTCTGCGCCATACCCGACAGATAGTTTGTTCTCCACGGCGGCGATCCCGAGAGAACCGATCATCATCGTGGTCAGTGCATTGGCGAACTTGCTCTTGAACATCGACCCTTCGCACGCAATCACCCCGTGATGCCTTGGCACTTCGTCGGCGAGAAACGGCGGAAAAATATCGGGCAAATGAACCTGCTTGGTCCCTTCGAAATATCCTTTGGAGAATTCGAAATTCTGACTCATCACACTGAACTCGACGCGTTCGGCTCCCAGAATGTGACGGATCTGCCGCAGCATTTCTTCCACGCGCACGTCGGAACCCATGTTACGGGTGCCGTTGTAACCCGCGAAGAGAAGTCTTAACTTCTCTCCCGGCCGCCAAGGCTTATGGCCGCCCAGCATCCACCGCGCTTTGGCTCGCTCGATGTTGGTGCTCACCCACGCTTCCAAGATGAAGTCCATCATGCGGCCGTACCTCCTTTGGCTGCAGGCCAAGGCTGGTACTGGTACTCGAAGTTGTTTTCGCGGCTGAACTTCAGCAGCGGAAGACAGTACTGCGAAAACGGGACTGGCTGACGGCCCAACTCGGAGGTCACCCGGGTATTGTCGAAAACGGTATTCCACACCAGGTAGGGCATGAAGACCTTCATCAGAGAAGCGCCCTTGCCCATCGTACCTTGGCGATTGGAAAGAAAGTTGACGGAACCAGTGAATGGCTTTTCAGCGAAGGGCAAAAACACAGGCTTGCGTTTATGCTGAGCGTCAGCCAAGGCCGTCGTCAGCTCGCGAAATGTCTGCGATGAAGTGCCGGAAGAGAGATGATAGGTCTCGTGTTTCGGCTGGTCCTTCTGATGCAGGGCAGCAATTGCGTCGGCTACGAAATCGACGTTCACAATGTCAATCTTGTCGGTTGGTCGAAATGGCAAGACAGGCAGTCCTGCAAGAAACACGAACGCCTTCACCATATCGAACTGAGTTGTTTCGGCATGCCGGCTGTCGCCCAGCACGATGCTCGGGCGAAACACGGTTTTAGGCGTATCGGGAAGCAGCACGCGGGTCATGTGCTCGCAGAATTTCTTGGTGCGGGCGTAGGGATCGTAGTCCGAGCGGTCCCACTCGATCGAACGGTCTTCGGTCACGAGTTCGTTGCTGCGCTTGCCTGCTACAGCGACGGTACTGACTTCACTGAAGCGCCGCAGCCCGTGATAGTGCTCAGCTTGCCGGGCCAGCGTCAAAACCTCAAGGGTTCCACGCAGATTCACGTTCAGACAGCTCTTTTCTGATTTGCGGTTGAGCGACGCCGCACAGTGAATTACCGAATCGGTCGTGTGTACGAGGCGGTCATATTCGTCGCGGTTCAGGCCGAAGCCGGGTGCTGTAAGATCGCCGCAGAAAACGCGGACCCTTGTTTGCAAATACTCGTAGAACTCGGGAAACGGCAAATGCAGCTGCAAAGAGCGCCAAAGACGCACTTGCGCATCCTGGGGATCGCGCGCGCGCACCAGAAGATTCAGTGAGGCGCCATACCCGTGGAGTAGATTGGCGGCGACATGCGCGCCGATGTATCCGGTCGATCCGGTCAGGAATATCGCCACGTTGCTCCGTTGGTTCCGGTTTTCACGGCGTCCGTATTGGCGCCCGCAAGCTGAAGACTGCGCGGAGGGCGAGCTTCCAATGGTCGGCCTTCGATCAAGGGATACGTCCAGCGCCGTAGTGCCGGGATGTGAATGTTAATCCAATACTCCCACCAATCGAGCGAGCGCGTGTCGTAAGCAAATTGATTCCGCTCCTCAGACACGAGCGCATAGGAGAGCTTTTCAACGTTTTCTGCGATGAAGTCATGCTCATTCAGCAGAATGAAGGGCTCAAACAATTCGATTAATTTCTCCACCCGCTCCAGGCTCCGCTCGGTCTTCACGAGAGGGGCCCGCTTCAATGGCAGGGGAGACATAACGCGCTGGATGGATTTGATGATCGCTCTCTGTGCCGGAGCCGACATGCGGTTATACCGTTCCTTGGACACTGGAATGGCATCGAACCGCAGACGCAGCCACGATTCCAGTCCTTCCTGCGCACGGTAATGCTTGCGGTGTGCGAGAGAAGTCAATTCGATCGACCTTCCCATATCGCAAGGATTGGTCACTGAGGTCGCGAGTTGATAGAGCGGGTCGTGGCGACGCTCCATGACGGCTGCAGCAATCAGCGTCATCCCTGCGCAGACTGAATCCACCGGGATGATGTCGAGTCGCTTGCTTTCATTCGATGGCAATTGCCGGAAGTAGGTCCCCAGAAGATAAGAGAGCGAGGCCGACGTGTTGATGCCCTCGTTCCAGCCCAAAAAAGGCTTCGCTACGGAGGTCTCAACGATCGCAGGACGCACGACTGCAATCGGTAATCCAGCGCCACGCTTGATGATCAGCGACTCTGCCAAGCTTTTGGTCAGGGTGTAGGTGTTCGGCCATCCCAGTTCTTTGGCGCGCCTGGTTCCGGCCTCCGTCAGATACGTTTTCAGCCAGCGCACACGGTTCTTGCGGATCTGGTTTTCGAGGGCGGCACCTTGCAGATTCCTGGCGGCATGCTCTTTGGCCTGCGCCTGCATCCTGAGGCCAGACGTCACTTCTTCGCTTTCCGACCGAGTATCGGCTTCCTGGATTAATTCATGCAGAGACTGCCACTCGCGCTCGGCATCGAAGTCCGCAAGTCTGTGCGGAGTGTAATTGGGAGTCAGCTTCTCCGGAACGCGCCCGTCCTGTTCGCCAGCCACATAGCAAGTGGAGAGATGCAGGAGGCCGGCGTGGTCGGATCCACGCACGAACTCGAGAATATTGACCGCGGCGTCGGTATTCGTTGCTAAGGCATCCCGAAGGTCGGGATTGAAGTCTGTGAGGCCCGAGCTATTGATGACGAGGTCGAGATTCTTCTGCAAAGTACGCGCTGTCTCGGCCAGACCCAAGCCCGGTTGAGTAACGTCGCCTTCGACGACCGCGACCTTGTCGCGCAGAAAATCAGCAAGAGCATCCCCATATTTTTCGAAGAGTGGGTCAAAGACTGGAGAGTCTTCGATCATCTTCTCGAACCGGCGCTCGCCAGGATTCGACTTCTGACGGCGAATCAACAAATAGATCCGCTTCACCTCGGGTAGATTCAAGAGCGTATTCGCGAGCCAGACTTTGCCGATAAACCCGGTAACACCGATCAGCATGACCTGCTTGCCGGAAAATGCTCGGTGCACCGAAAAGCCTTGAGCCTGTTGCTGCCCATCGAAGTGGACAATGGGATGCGCGGGCACTTCTATTTCGCGAACCGCTGGTTTTACGGCGGCACGCAGCTCTTCGACCGAAAGGTCAAGGTGCCGCGCAAGCGTCTTGGGAGCCCGGCGGCCATCGGGCATATTTTCACGGAAGGGAGCGAAAGCTCCGCGCGGCCGAATCACAGGGTCGAGGAGTCGTCCGGTGGCGGTTCCATTGCGGAATTCGAGACGATTGGCCACGATGTGCCGCACACCCAGGTGCTGCGCGAGGGGACGCATCACGTGATCGAGGGCCTGGCTGACCAGGATCACATCCGCGCCCGATTGAACCAGCTCCTGTACGGCCTGGACTCCTTTGGCTTTGAGACGCGGCTTAAGCTTGTATTCGAAATACTCTTCGCCCAGCAGATCCAGACGGTCTCGAGTTACCCCTCGTAATACCGTGTGCACCACGCGGGTGGCGAACTTGCGGTTCGTGGCGTAAAGGAATGGGCGCAGAACTGCCATGAGGAAGATGAGGCCGCGGCGCCGAATGCGTTCGGCGAAGGTCTGGGCATTCCAGGTAAAGAAGGCCACCGGCCGGACCACGGTCAGGTCAAGCAGACTGCCCTCGACCCGCCAGTAGACGGTGGGGGCCGCACTGGTGTTTTGATTCGTTGCTTCCAAAGTTACGATTCGTGCCTCTTGAGCTAGCGTGCTCGGTATCCAGGCGGAATTCTGATTGTAAACAATCCAGGGGCTCGGAACGAAGAGGAACCTCAAAAAAGCATCAAGTTGACGCAACGCAGGCAAGTGAAAATCCCCACCTTGACCTGAAATTTCCGGGTCAAGATGGGGATCTGTTCAGAAGAAAAGAGACAACTACACCAAACCTTGATCCAGCATGGCGTTCGCGACCTTCACAAAGCCGCCGATGTTGGCGCCGTTCACCAGGTTGCCGGGCGTGCCGTACTTCTCGGCCGTTTCGAAGCAGTTCTGGTGGATGGCGATCATGATCTTGTGCAGACGGTCGTCGACTTCGTCACGGGTCCAGCTCAGGCGTGCGCTGTTCTGGGCCATTTCGAGGCCTGACGTGGCCACGCCGCCCGCATTGGCAGCCTTGGCCGGTCCGTACAGGATCTTTGCATCCAGGAACATCTTGGTCGCTTCGAGCGTGGACGGCATGTTCGCGCCCTCGGCCACCAGCTTGATTCCATTCTTCAGCAGATTCGCCGCATCTTTCGCGGTGATTTCATTCTGCGTCGCGCTCGGGAACGCGCAGTCAGCCTTGATGTTCCAGAGCGGGTTGTGCTCCAGCTTGATATCAGTTGGCATGAAGATAGCTTTCTTGAACTTGTCGGCGTAGTCGCGGATGCGTCCACGTCTCACGTTCTTAAGCTCTATGATCCAGGCCAGCTTCTCGCGGTCGATGCCATCGGGATCGTAGATCACGCCATTCGAATCAGAGCAGGTAATCGGCTTCGCGCCGAGATCAAGCAGCTTCTCGATGGTGTACTGCGAGACGTTTCCGCTACCAGAAACCAGACAGAGCTTGCCGTCGAAGGTTTCTTTGCGCGTCTTCAGCATTTCTTTCGCGAAGTAAACACAGCCATAGCCGGTCGCTTCCGGACGAATCAGCGATCCGCCCCAGCCCAGGCCCTTGCCCGTCAGGACACCGGTGAATTCGTTGCGCAGCCGCTTGTATTGGCCAAAGAGGAAGCCGATTTCACGTCCGCCTACGCCGATATCGCCGGCCGGAACGTCGGTGTCCGGCCCGATGTGGCGCTGCAGCTCGGTCATGAAGCTCTGGCAGAAGCGCATCACTTCGTTGTCGCTCTTGCCCTTGGGATCGAAATCGCTTCCGCCCTTGCCGCCGCCCATGGGCAGCGTGGTAAGCGAGTTCTTGAAGACCTGTTCAAATGCGAGGAATTTCAGGATGCCGAGATTCACGCTGGGATGGAAACGCAGGCCACCTTTGTAGGGACCGATAGCGCTGTTCATCTCGATGCGGAATCCACGGTTCACTTGAATGTTGCCCTGGTCATCGAACCACGGCACGCGGAACATGAGGACGCGCTCGGGCTCCACAATACGCTCGAGCAAACGAGCAGACTGGTATTCGGGATGCTTCGCAAGAACCAGCCTGAGAGAGTCGAACACTTCCGCAACCGCCTGGTGGAATTCGGGTTCGGCGGGATTTTTCGCTTTCACACTGATCATCACGGATTCAATGTAGTCCCCTGGAACCTTGATTCCCGGGGGTGTCATCACGGACATAGGCGCTACCTCCGTAGCTAC
>Ga0335085_10009302_pt1 | contig 14846 bp, 13 predicted proteins | sample Lox_Sample_45_FD_206712 | JGI IMG/M metagenome (GOLD analysis project Ga0335085, IMG submission 206712) | Soil microbial communities from Loxahatchee National Wildlife Refuge, Florida, United States - Lox_Sample_4.5 | ecosystem: Environmental > Terrestrial > Soil > Wetlands | place: USA... | reverse complement strand
CCGAGTCCCTCAGGCCTTTGAGGCTTGCATTTTTTGAGCTCATCTGCATTGCTCGCGGCCTGGACACAGGCTTTTTCTTCATTGAGTTTGTTCAGGCGCTCCTCAATTTTTTGGAGGATACCGGCTTTTGCCTCATTGAAGTTTTCGGGCGTTATGTTCTTTGCTCCCATACCGTGGGAAGGGGGCATGTTTTCTCCCCGCATCTCAGAAAACGAGACTTTTGCTACTGCACTGAGCAGCACTACAGTGAAAATCAAAACCATTGCCTTTCTCATGTCTTCTCACCTCCTCTCTTATGTGCGTGATCTTGTTTATAACCTTAGACAAATGGACACAGAAAAGGTTTAAAGGCGACTAAGAAAAAGATCTGCATGCTCGTAAAGACCGAGAATAGTAAATAATAAAACGTGGCTGAAACTCAAAATAAAAGACCGTGAATTGTGAAAGGACTCGGCAAAGGCTTGACAGTCAGGTATTTTAATATACACTGGATTTAGAAAGTACGGGAGAGGGGAAGGAGGGAGCCATGGACAAAAAGGAAGAATATATCCAGAAACTGGATGCGCAGCTCAGGGACTGGAGCGCAAAGATCGATGAACTGAATGACAAGGCCGAAAAGGCAAAGGGCGACATCAAAACCGAATACACGAGGCAGTTAGAGGCACTAGAAGCATTACGGGAATCCGCTCTGAAAAAGCTTGCAGAAATGACCGAGGCGAGCGGGCAGGCCTGGGAAGAACTTAGAATAGGCGCTGAAAAAGCCTGGCATGAGCTGAAGACTTCACTTGACAATGCAATGGCAAAATTCAAGCAGCCTCAACCTCCGGTTTCCTGACATGCCAAATGGTGCAAGGGTTTCTTAATTCCAAAGCGCCAAAGCAAAAGACCGTGAGACATGAACAGTAAAGTGCATAACTAAAGTCCACCTTTCCAAGTTCCCGACCATTGCTGCATAATACGGGGATCCGGATTCAGGAACCTCGACTTTCCAGGCTCGGATATGTGTATGTTCTCCTTGCCGCGGGGTTGTGGGCCTTGTCAGGCCCTGCCGCGAAGTATCTCTTTCAAGGTGGAATGTCACCCTTCGATCTTGTGCAGCTCCGCACCACAATCTCTGCGGCCATGCTATTTGTGTGGCTGGTGGTATGGAAGCGGGATCTCCTCAGTATCGCACGAAAGGATTATCTTTATTTTCCCTTGCTCGGCATCACGCTTGCAGCCATGCAGTTTACGTACCTGTATTCCATAAGCAGGATTCAAGTTGCTGCGGCAGTGCTGCTTCAGTACCAGGCGCCGGCGTTCATCGCCGTGTATGCAATCTTCATCAATAGGAAAAGGCTTTCCATTGGTACCCTTGTCTCGCTTTTTGGCGCAGTCATGGGCTGTTATCTTATGGTGGGGGCGTATAATCTGAATCTCCTCCATATGAACAGGGTAGGCATCATTTCAGGACTGGCCTCAGCGGTTGCCTTTGCCCTTTATTCTGTGAGGAGCGAGTATGGTATGCGTACCTATGCACCTTGGACCGTGTTCTTTTACGCACTGGTTTTTGCGGCAGTTATCTGGAATCTGCTGTATCCACCCTTTTCAGCATTCCACGCGCGTTACGGTGCCTCTGCATGGCAATGGATTCTGTTCATCGGTCTGTTCGGGACAGTGCTGCCTTTCGGCCTTTATAATGAGGGAATCAAGCGTATCCATTCAGCGCGCGCAAGCATCACTGCAACTTTAGAGCCTGTCATGGCAGGGGTGATTGCGTATGGGTTTCTTGGTGAGATGATGGAGCCGTGGCAGATCATGGGCGCAGGCCTTGTCATCGCTTCAATACTCCTTCTTCAGACAACCCAGGATCCCGCGTAACAAATAAACGTGAATCGTGAGCTGTGAATAGTAATTGGAGAATCGTGAAAGGTGGGCAGAAGTACCATGGTTGATAAAGCAAAGATCCATTGGCGAAATAGCTCTCACCCATATCCCACACTCTCTGACACTGGCTTCATGTCTTCTTGGTATAGTAGAAGAAAACATTATCTGAAGGAGGTAATAGTATGATGCCCGAAGATCTGGCAGAACTGAGAAAACTCTATATGGGATTCACCTCAGCCCGCGTGGTGATTACCGCAAATAATCTGGGGTTTTTTGATTGCCTGAAGAAGGCGGCGAATGCAGCCGATACGGCAAAAAAGCTGAAGACGGATGAACGCGCCACGGAAATATTGCTCGATGCACTGGCCGGCTTAGGACTGGTTGTCAAAAGTAAGGATGGCAGGTACCGGAACGCGGTAGTGAGCAACCGCTATCTTGTGAAGGGCATGCGCCTCTACCAGGGAGACATTGTGAGCCACGCATCCACCATGTGGCAGAACTTTTCCTGTCTGGATAAGGTGGTGAGGACCGGAAGACCCGCCAGACAGGGCTTTGACCACGAATCATTCATCATGGGCATGCATAATCTGACCGTTCTCCGCACAGAAGGCCTTATCAAGGCAATCGGGCTTAGTGCGGTCAGGACCATGCTTGACCTTGGCGGTGGCCCGGGTACCAATGCCATGGCAATGGCAAAAAAAGGTGTGAAGGCCACCATCTTCGACCTTCCCGAGACCATCGCAATCGCCAGGAAGGTTGCCCGCCGCGAGGGAGTAAAGGGCCTTAATTACATTACCGGTGACTTTCACGCTGATTCTATCGGCTCAGGGTATGACCTCATTTTGTTGAGCCAGATATTCCATGCCTTTTCTATTGAAGAAAACAAGGCCCTTCTTAGTAAGTGCAGGAATGCCCTGAACCCAGGGGGAAGGGTGGTGGTGCAGGAATTCCCCATCAACGATGCACGGACGTTCCCCCCCCACAGCGCGCTCTTCTCGGTGAACATGCTTGTGGGTACCGAGAGCGGCCGGTGTTATCCACCCAGAGAGATGAAGCAGTGGCTGGCAGAGACGGGGTTCAGGGATATTGTGGTAAAGAATCTGCCGGAGACGGTCCTTGTGGAAGGAAGGGGCAGCCGGAATTAACTAACAGAGGGGCTTCTTAAGTCTTTTAGAGGCAGACTCCTCTTCTTTCCGCGCTCGTCCACACGGACAAAGGTTATGGTGGTTGAGAAGGCCTCTTCCTGGCTCCCGGTCTCTAAGTCTCCGGAAAAGACGTTGATGGTGTACTGCACCGCTGTGTTGCCCTCCCGGCTTCTCCTGCAATGAATCCTCAGGATGGCCCCCTGCCTGATGCTTTTCCGGAAATCCACCTTATCCATGCCGATTGTCACGAAGTGGCAGCCCGGGTAATCAAGACTTGCCGCAATCCATGTTGACTCATCCACCCATTTGATGAGATTTCCGCCAAAGAGGTAGCCGTAGTGATTGAGATGTTCGGGGAGCACAAGTTTATAGGTTTCCATAAGGTTCCCTGTAGCTCACATTTTCTCTGGTATCCGTTTTCTATGTTATACCAAAAGGCAAAAAGAAATCATTGGTCGGATAGTTCGGAAAATTAGAGTTGTATTCGCGCTCATTTTTGATACACTCTTAATGAAAGGTCACGGACAAAAAATATTTCACTCAAATGATGCGAATCAAGGAGGATGGTATGAAGATCATTTGGAGTATCATGGTGGCTTTTTCACTTGTATTGGCAGTTTCATCACCTGCCGTAGCGAAACCGGCCATCGAAGGGAAGGAAGTGAGTTACCGCGCTGCGGGTGTGGAAATGAAGGGCTACCTTGCCTATGACATGAGCGTTATGGGCAAAAGACCAGGGGTTCTTGTGGTTCATGAGTGGTGGGGGCATAACGAATATGCACGGAAACGTGCGCGCATGCTTGCAGAAATGGGGTATACTGCTCTTGCTGTTGACATGTACGGAGAGGGAAAACAGGCAATGCATCCTGACGATGCGGGGAAATTCTCCTCAGAGCTCATGAAGAACTTCGACACTGCAAAGGCACGTTTCATGGCTGCAATGGACTTACTTAAGAAACAGCCCACTGTTGACCCTGGGAGGATTGCTGCCATTGGGTATTGTTTTGGCGGGGGGATTGTGCTGAATATGGCACGGCAGGGCGTTGATCTGAGAGGGGTAGCAAGCTTTCATGGAGGCCTTGCAGCGGTGAAGCCTGCTCAGCCGGGTGGGGTGAAGGCCAAGATCCTTGTTCTCCACGGAGCGGATGATAAGTTCGTTACCCCCGAACAGATCGAGGCGTTCAAGAAGGAGATGAAAAATGCGGGAGCTGATTTCCAGTTTATCGCATATCCGGGAGCTATCCACAGCTTCACCAATCCTGATGCTGACGAATATGCAAAAAAATTTAATCTGCCCCTGGGCTATAACGCGGAGGCGGACAAGAAGTCGTGGGAGGAACTGAGAAAATTCCTTGAGAAGATTTTTAAAAAATAACGAGGAAAGTAATAAAGCCAGGAGCGCCATATCTCTGGAAGTCAGGGGGAAAGATTGGGGCAGAGAAATTAATTTTGAAATTATAGGAAAGGCCCTGTATAATGAATCCAGAGGGATTTCAGGGGCGACTCACGCAGTTCATGAAATCCCGAAAAAATTATTCATATGGAGGTGTAGGATGCGTTATTTGGTTTTTATGTTGCTGTTATTACCTTCTTTAGCGTTTGCCGGACAGGGAGAAAAGTATTCTCTGAAGTGTGAAGACATTTCAGGGGGACAATGCAAAAAAACATGTGCGGAAAGTGACACGAAAGTGAAACAGGTTGAAATAATGGAAGGAGAAAAAAAGGGAACAATCGCTGATACGGATTGCAGCGCATCCGGCAAAGATTACAGCTGTTGTGTTGATAAGGAAAAAATCAAGAAATAGCCTTCTTACGCCTGACCATTGCGTGGCAAGAGGGGATTACGGCAGGGGTTGCATCGGACAGTGAAAAGGCCCGTGTGAGAGCGCGGCCATTTTTCAGATCGTCCGTTGCCGCCTCAATTCCCCTGTTCAGCATCCACTGAAGTAGTTCATCGTTTCTGGTTACTAGTCCGGTCTTTTGCCTCTGTTTATCCTTTTTCCAGACACAGGCCATGAGAGATAGAATGGGCGGATCAATTATGTGCGGAGGTCTTGGTGACGGAAAAGGCCTGGATTGATCTTACTACTGGAAGCACATGGGAAAACATTTGGCGAATGTCGTGGCCAATGCTCCTTGTGATGTTTCTCAATTTTCTTGTGGGTCTCACCGACATCTATGTTGCCGGCTTCCTCGGCCCCGAGATCCAGGCCATCGTGGGATTTGTCTCCCAGCTCTATTTCTTTATTATCATTGTGGCAAACGCCATAAGCATTGCCACAGTGGCGCTGGTCTCGAGGGCTGTGGGCGCGGGCAAATTCGGTGATGCCCTCTCTGTAGCAAAACAGTCCCTTCTTTTCGGCATTGCGTGCGCCCTTGCGCTCACCGGTGCCGGACTGCTCTTTCATGATAAGATCGTGTCCTTGGCAGGTTTTTCCGGGAATGTCCGGCAAATCGCCGATGACTTTTTTATCATCTTCGCCTTCGCCCTTTCGCCGAATTACCTCGTGATACTGTCCAACGCGATCTTTCGTGCAGGAGGTGAGGTTCGCCTGAGCCTCCTGGCGATGTTCTGCATCAGTGTGATTAATATCGGACTGAATTTTCTCCTGGTCTTCGGACTGTCTTCCTTTCACGGATTTGGCTACAGGGGCATTGCCTTCTCCACTGCAGCCGCCATGTCCGCGGGCACGATTGTATGCCTGATTCTTTTCAGAAAGAGCCGCTGGAAGAATATATTTTCTGGCCCATGGTATGTGTCGGCTGATCTTGTGAGGAAGATAGTTCTCCTGAGCTGGCCCGCAGCCCTCATACAAATATCGTGGAACGCCGGCGGTATTGTGCTTTACAATATCCTAAGCCATCTTCTGGAAGGGGGTATCACTGCCATGGCAGCGCTCACCAACGGACTGAGGATCGAAGCCATCATCTACCTTCCCGCTTTTGCCCTCAGCATGGCGGCATCAGTGCTTACGGGTCAGAATCTTGGCGCAGGGGCATCAGAAAGGGCGCAAAAGATAGGATGGAAGATAGCTGTTTCAGGGGTCTTGTTTGTCAGTATTATGGCGCTGCCGATCTTCATATGGGCGGGTGACATTACCTCACCGGTGGCAAAGGATTGGCAGGTACTTGCCGAGACTACGCGCTACCTAAGAGTCACGATGCTGTCCGAGCCCTTTATGGCGCTCAGCGTTATTCTGGGAGGGTGTCTCCAGGGTGCCGGGGATACGAAAGGGGCGATGCTGGTCATCGTGAGCGCACTCTGGATTATCCGTTTACCCCTTGCGTATCTTCTCGCGGTTGTCTTAGGATACGGCGCCTTCGGCGTCTGGCTCGCCATGGTTATATCCATGTGCGTTCAGGGCATTGCCATGACTATCCGGTTCAGAAAAGGAAGATGGAAGGAGGTGAGGCCCTGGGGCTGAACAGCGCTTGCCCCTTTCCCACGCATGTATGCGAACGTCCAGCTGCCTCTGATCGCCTCATGGACCTTGCGGGCAAGCTCGTTCATATCGAAAGGTTTCTGGATGAAATGCACCCCTGCATCGAGCACAGCGCGATGGACAATGACATTTGTTGTGTATCCAGACATAGGAAACGCTTTCATTCCTGATGGGAAGCCCTTAAGCCTTTAGTGGCAGTGAGGAATCCAAGAGGAACATAGACATTGTCAGACGCTCATAAGGTCCTCTTACTCTGTTTCTGCTGGTACATCAATGCATCTGCCCTGGCCAACAACTCATCCAGAGACTTCGTACATTCCGGAGCACAGCGGAAAATTCCGGTACTGAACGATAACTGATAATCCCTGCCTTTGTTCTCATTCCTGGTGCGGAGGTGCGCGTTGAGGCGGTCGATGACGGTCTGCTCCGGGGGAACGTCCACGCCCTCAAGGAGGAGGACCGCGAACTCATCGCCACCCATGCGGCCGATGATGTCTGACTCACGAAAGCATTGCTTCAGGATTAGTGCTGTCTCTGCAATGGCAGCATCACCTTCCTGATGGCCGTACTTGTCATTGATGGTTTTCAAACCATCCATATCAACGGCAATAATAATTATTCCCTTCTTGAGCCGCCGCGCCATCTTTACGTGCTGTTCGGCCATGACCAGAAATCCCCGCCTGTTATAAAGCCCGGTCAGTTCATCGGTTAATAACTGGAGATGCAGCTGCTCCTCCATTTGTTTTCTCTTTGTAATATCATTGAGAGTGACGACTGTTCCCCAGAACTTTTCACTCACGTCTAGCATCCGCTTCAACCTGACATGAAACCAGCGCGCGCCCTCGAGCGTTTCAAGGTCAATATCAAAGGCACTCTCCCCATCCGTGTGTGTCTCAAGCTCTTTCAGTTTATCGTTCAGCCACGGGAGATACTGGTTGTTCGGGTTTTCGTCGTAGTACCGAGAACCAGGTATGTTCATCCCGGTTAGAAGCAAAGCTGCGGAATGGTTGAGGTTGTCGATCTGGTTCCCGCGGTCCAGCAGGAAGATGGGCTCGTGAATGCTTTCAAAAATAGTGAGATACTTGTTCTTTTCATTTGTTATGGAACGGTTAGCTGCCTGAAGCTCATCAACCCTGGCATCGTTTTCCTGGGCAGACCATTCGCTGCAAAACCCGATCTCCACACGGTCAAAGACACGATTTACAAAAAGAATATATAGTTCTCTCTCGATATCCCCGAATGATGACCCCAGGACCAGATCTATATAGCTTTGCCGGTAGTATTTCATCAGACCCAGGAACATGGCAATACTGATACCTCGTGCCCTGTGGCGCCGGGCTTCTTGGATACCGAAGGCTGCAATAGGATCCTCGCCAACTCTTTCATCCGGATCCAGTTCAGGCGGTGCGCCGTGCATATGAATGGCTGAAATGAGGGTATCCGAGAGTCCTTTGATTGAGATCCTCCACGCCTCAGCGAGGGTAGAGGTATATTTCGTATACCCGTAATCTTTCGCATAGTAAAGTACTCTGTGCATGAGCCAGTCCTCGTGGGTGGCAATAAGTTCTGAAAGGGGTTTCATGTTGAAAGGTGCATCCTCTTGCATATGCAGTGCCTCACTCTCCTTAATTATGAACGTTTTCTGTCTTCGCGGTAAAGGTTCATCAGCCTATTCCAATAATGTGTATAGGGCAAGACCGATGCCAGTCTGACAAATAAAGCAGAAATACGCCCTATTCCTGAGAACCCTATGATACGGAATGTTTTTTTGTCATTGGTGAGTAAAGGCGCAAAGCAGAAAATTGTCTCATATGGCGCACTGTGGTCAAAACCCGGACGGTGCGACCGGAAATCGGTCAAGTTTATGACCGCTACAATGAATTCTTTGCATGGCGCGATGGTACTGAGATGACTGAAGGCTTTTACGCCCAGGAACCATTGTGGTGGCTTGTGTGGTAACAGAAAACACATCCAAATTGCTCAGGATAACGCTGCCGTGGTACAGTGGACACCAATGAAACATATTAAAGAATGCCATTTCTACACACATGGGAATCCTTTCATCGGGTGAGCACTTGGAAAGGAAGGGAACCCGGGATCAATTAATGTCTGTGCGCCTCGTGCGCACTCATCAATAGGAAACGATCCGGCAGTCTATGGCATGGTCTTTGCTTGAGAGCTGGTAATGTTCATTATTGTCCTCTACCTCCATCCGGGTGTGCGTCGAGACATCCCTGGCAGGAAAGGAAGAGAAGGAGGAAGTGCAGGAAGTCTTCTGGATGATGAAAGAATAGCACGCCGCTGGCAACTGGAGCTATAGGGTAGGCGACACCGCATCACAATGAGGTGAGATCCGTTTCTTCAGCTGACCTCATTTCTGCACTGTTTGGTGGCGAACATTCTGCATAACAAGAAACGGGGTGCGTGGTATAATGGTGCTCAGTAGAGTGTACAATGCTCAACATATATAAAACATGCTAAAAAAGACAAACAGGGATCTCGTTTATCTCTCCATCGTTCTTTTCCTTGCATTCTTCCTCACTGCTTTCACGCTTGTCTTGAATTTTGGGCATACCCGTTCGGAGTTTCTCACTTCATACATACGGTTTCCGCTCACAGAAGCGCTCATTAATTTTAATTTCCTGTTCTTATTAGGACTTCTGTTTGTGTTGTACCGTCACTGGAGAAAGGAAAGAAGCACGCGCAGGAGAAATGAGGGAACACTCCTTTCTTTGCAGAAGGCTGTTGAGACTATGCAGATAGGCGTAACGATCACTGACCGCAACGGGAAGATTATTTACATCAATCCTGCTGATGCGGAAATGCACGGCTACCGAGTGGAAGAGTTGACGGGCAAGGACGCGAGAATCTTTGCTCCTCCCCACATCTGGAAGGCAAAGTCCCCGGAGTCAATGCTCATGAGGTTTCGGCGTGAGACTATGAATACCAGGAAAGACGGCAGTACCTTTCCCGTCCAACTCATGTCAGACGTGGTCACGGATGCCGAGGGCGAGGTTTTTGCGGTCATCACGACGTGCGAGGATATTACCGAGCGCAAGAGGAATGAAGAGACCATAAAGCAGTTGGCGTTCTACGACCCCCTCACTGGCCTTCCGAATCGTTCGTTATTTAATGACCGTTTGAATCAGGAATTGGCAAATGCACGCAGGCACAAAGAGTTGCTCGCAGTAATGTTCCTTGACCTCGACCGGTTTAAGGTAGTGAACGACACCCTGGGGCACGCGGTAGGTGACCTCCTACTCCAGGAGGTGGCGCAGCGGTTAAAGGGCATTGTACGTGAAGGAGATACGGTCAGCCGCTTCGGAGGCGATGAATTCGTGATGATCTTTCCGGATACCATCCGCCTTGAGGACATCTCGGTTATTGCGGAAAAGATCCTGAGGAATCTGTCCAACGTATATGTGCTTAACGGGACTGACGTTCACATTACGGCAAGCATCGGCATAAGCGTATTTCCTCACAACGGTGACGAACAGGAAGTCCTTGTGAAGAATGCCGACACTACAATGTATTATGCCAAGGAGCAGGGAAGAAATAACTTTCAATTCTACAGTGCGACGATCAATGAGAATGCTTTGGAGAGACTCATCCTCCAAAGCCATCTCAGGAAAGCAAACAACAATGAATTCATTGTGCACTACCAGCCCCTGGTGGACTTAAGGAGCGGCAGGATTTCCGGTGCAGAAGCACTTGTGCGCTGGCAGCACCCTGAGTATGGCCTGCTGAGCCCTGTTAAATTTATTCCTCTCGCAGAAGAAACAGGGCTCATTTCGTCCATCGGAAAGCATGTATTTTTTACCGCCTGCGCTCAAAACAAAACCTGGCAGGAAGCAGGGTTCTTCCCCATTCGTATGGCCATCAATATCTCGGTGCACCAATTCAATCAAAAAGACTTTATCAAGATGCTGAAAGGTGTGTTGGATAAGGTGGGGCTTGCGCCTGAGTACGTGGAACTGGAGATAACTGAAAGTATTATGATGCAAAATCTGGAACACACTGCGTCCACACTCAATGAGCTGAAGGCCCTCGGAATACACTGCGCTATCGATGATTTTGGTACGGGGTATTCCTCGTTAACCTATTTGAAACAGCTCCCCATAGGAAAGCTGAAGCTGGATAAGTCTTTTGTGCGTTCCCTCACTAAGGATCCCAACGATGATGCGATTTCCAAGGCGGTTATTTCCATGGCGCACAGCATGAATTTACGGGTCGTTGCCGAGGGAGTGGAAACCGCTGACCAACTTGAATTCTTGCGCGCTCACCATTGCGATGAAGCACAGGGCTTTCTCTTTGGCAAGCCTATGACTGCAAAGGAATTCGTGCAACTGCTCATTGCAGGGGGAGAACAATACGCCGGAATTTTGGTTCCCGCCTGAACAGCGATATCCGCGTTTCTTCCCTGCATGAGTTTGTTTCCTTTTGGCCATCCTTCATAATCACCCTCACGTTGCCAAAAGGAACTCCTCGCTGCCCGGCTTTCTACAAGGCTTGCTCTGATTCCGTTATAATGAATGAGCACATAGGGGAGATATGAAAAAGCTATTGCCGCACACTTCACGTGTCTCACCTTATATCACACCTGATGGCCTGAGGCGCTTAAGTGAGGAACTGTCTTATCTGTGGAAGAGTAAACGGCCCCAGGTCACTCAGGCTGTTGCTGAAGCTGCTGCCATGGGGGACCGCTCTGAGAATGCAGAGTATATCTACGGCAAGAAGCAGTTGCGCCAGATTGATGCGCGTATACGGTTCCTTTCAAAGAGATTGAGCGAGGTAGTCGTCGTGGACAGGATACCTGATGATACTTCAAGGGTATTTTTTGGCGCATGGGTTGAACTTGAGGATACCAGGGGGAACAAGTCCAGGTATCGCATTGTGGGACCTGATGAGTTTGACCCTGACAAAGCGTATATAAGCATTGATTCACCTATGGCAAGGGCATTGTTACGGAAGACAGAGGGTGAAGAGGTGACAGTGAGCAGCCCTAAGGGGACGGATACTTTTGTGGTAGTATCTATCCATTACGGTGGCTCTAGGGTCCATGGTGCCAAAGAGCAAGGAGGCAAAGGAGTAGCGCTGAGGAGCCGTGACCGTTAGGAAGTGCTGAGGGTGTTGCATTGTTCCCTTAAGATATACTTTAATAATACTATTGTTGAAAATTATCGGAAGAGGGTATAAAAAATGGACGCAATACTCAGAAAAGTTCAGGAGCTTGCCTTACTTCATGACAAGGTCGATCCACGGATTGTCAAAGAAAAGAACATCAAACTGGGCCTGAGGAACGAAGATGGCACTGGCGTGTTTGTGGGCATCACGAGCAAGGGCCAGGTAATCGGCTATGAGAAGGTCGCCCATGGCGACGGCATTGAGCAGGTCAATCCTGTGCCGGGGAAGCTCTTCTATTGCGGATATGACGTTGTGGAACTGGTTCAGGAAAAGGAAAATGAGGGCCGTTTCGGCTTTGAAGAGACCGTCTATCTGCTTCTCACAGGTGAACTTCCGGCAAAGCAGGACCTGAAGGCATTTTCCCAGCTGCTGGGCAAAAAACGGGCGCTTCCCATTGAAGTAAAACAGATGATTCTCAACAGACCCCGTCATAATGACCAGATGGGGTCTCTTCACACCATTGTGTCTGCGATGCACCTCTTTGACAAACACCCGAATTCCATTGACATGAATGATGTGACGCGGCAATGTATCGAGCTCATTGCAAAGTTTCCGACCATTATCGCGTATAACTATCTTACGTCGACGATGGAGAAAAAAGCTCTTTCAAAATTGAAAGAGCCGGACCCGCAGCTGAGCATGGCCGAGAACTTTCTGCACCTGCTGCTGGGCGAAGTGCCTGGCAGGGCCACAGCCGAACTCTTTGACACGATGCTGATATTTCATGCCGAGCACGGCGGAGGGAATAACTCCACGTTCTCGACCAGATGTGTCTCATCCTCAGGTGCAAATACCTATATGGCACTCTGCGCCGGAATCGGGTCACTCTCGGGCCACCTGCATGGAGGCGCCAACGAGGCGGTTGTCACAATGATCCAGGACATCAAGCAAAAGGTGAAGAATTGGGAGAGCGATGACGAGGTGACCGCATACCTTGAGCTGATCGTGGACAAGAAGGCAGGGGACAGGTCCGGAAAGATTTATGGGCTGGGCCACGCGGTGTATACCGTATCAGACCCCCGGGCGGTATTCCTGGAGCAAAGGGCAGGGTCACTCTCAAAGGCTGTCGGACGGGACGAGGAATTCTCGCTTTACAAGAGGATTGCGCGCATAGCGCCACGACTTGTGAAGGAAAGGAAGGGAAAGGTGGTCTGCACCAATGTGGACTTCTACTCGGGCTTCGTCTATCAGTGCATGGGTATCCCTAAAGAGCTTTTTACGCCGATCTTTGCCATGGCGCGTGTGGCCGGCTGGTCCGCGCACAGGATCGAGGAGATCGTCCAGGGCCGGATTATAAGGCCTTCTTATGTTACGTCGTTGAAAGGCAAGAAGACTTACATTCCTCTCTCCAGCCGCTGAGGGGACGGATGTAAGCCGTTCTTCTGTGCGAGGGGGAGCAGGGTTTTTCTTTCTTTTGGCGTAAATCCTCATGTGCACTTATCCTGTTCTTATTCTCCATAAGGAAGGAGAGTGCGGCCCTTTCCTGCAGGGGAGACTACGGAGGTTTCGGAATGGATATGGTTCTTGATGACATGGAGGTTCGCATCCTCGGCTGCCTTATGGAGAAGGAAATGACTACGCCCGAATACTACCCCTTGTCTCTGAATGCGCTGATCAATGCTTGCAACCAGAAATCGAACCGCAACCCTGTTGTTTCCTTTGAAGAGTCTGCCGTGGCGCATGGATTGCAGCTCCTCCAGGAAAAAGGCCTTGCGCGAAAAACTCACTCTGCGGGGAGCCGCGTTCCCAAATATCTCCATGCGATCCTCGACCAGTTTGATCTGTCGAGACGGGAAATGGCCGTTCTCTGCGAACTCTTGCTCCGTGGCCCCCAGACCGTGGGAGAACTCAGGACCCATGTGGAAAGGATGTCGGCCTTTGAAAACTTGGGGGAAGCTGAAAAAAGCATGCAGGTGCTGGTAGAGCATAATCCTCCCCTGGCGATACGGTTACCAAGGGAACCCGGCAGGAAGGAGTGCAGGTACATGCACCTTTTTTCCGGGGAGGTAGGCACAGAAAAAGCAGGGTATGAGTTACCGGATGAAAAGTCGGCTCCCCAGAAGGGGGCACTTGAGAAAATCATCAGGCTGGAGGAGGAGGTGGCAAGGCTCAGAAGAGAGCTGGAGGAGCTCAAGCAGGCCTTCTTGCTGTTTAAATCACAGTTCTAAGTATTCCCTCCTGTTCACGTCTTTCTTTCTGAGGCCCTCTTCTATTTGCGAGAGGATACCGTGGAGCATGCGCGCCTCTCGCTCCGTGACAGCAGCCTTTGCCAGGAGTCGCTTCAGGTCCCGCATGATCTTTTCCTCATCGTCCCTGATACCCTTGGGTGCATACCCCAGCATTTTCATTAGCTTTCTCAGTCTTTGAAAGAGGTTGGAGAGATCCTTATTGCTGATGATTGCAGGAGACTGGCTGCACGTGTAATCTGTATACGAGAGCTCATAGGCCACGATGAGCACTGCCTGGCCGAGATTGAAGGAGGGGTTTTCAGGGGCGGCAGGGATCCTGATCATGAATGAGCATACCGAGGTCTCGTCACTGGTAAGTCCCCTGTCTTCCCTTCCGAAAAGCAGGGCGACGCGGTTTTTTTCGGACAGATGCCTGACCCTTTCTACCACCTCCCGAACAGGATAGACAAGGCCGCGCTTCTTCCCGGTCCTCCTTGTGGTGCCGATGACTACGGACACGTCCTTCAGTGCAGGCACCAGTCCCGAATGCACCTGAACAGTGGAGAGAATATCTTGGGCCCCATGGGCAAACCATCCTGCTTTATCTGAAGGGAATTCCCTCGGACGGACGAGTTCGAGTCTCGAAAACCCGAGATTTTTCATTGCCCGTGCCGAGGCGCCTATATTCCCGGTCTCCATGGTGTCGATGAGTATAAAGGAGATGTTGTTTTTCCATCCGTCCATCACCATAAGGATAAAGGAAGAAGGAGGGTGAGTGCAATGCGCGCGTGGTTGAAAAAGGTACGGAACCATCTCTCAGTGCTGACGTTAAGGAACAGTAAGGTGTCGTAGCGAAAAGGGTGCAGCCATTTTCTCCTTGACTAACTGTTTGGGGACGTGCTATCCTAATTGCAGAATTTTGGAAGTTTTTGCGTTTATGAGGCCACAAAGACTTTTGACTTTGTGGCCTTTTTTGTTGGGACCTTCTGAGATTTGAGTCTAGAGAAAAGGAGGTAAAAGGAAATGGAACAAGGAACTGT
>Ga0335085_10009301_pt1 | contig 14846 bp, 14 predicted proteins | sample Lox_Sample_45_FD_206712 | JGI IMG/M metagenome (GOLD analysis project Ga0335085, IMG submission 206712) | Soil microbial communities from Loxahatchee National Wildlife Refuge, Florida, United States - Lox_Sample_4.5 | ecosystem: Environmental > Terrestrial > Soil > Wetlands | place: USA... | reverse complement strand
GCCCGGGCGACGAGATCCATCACGGCCTTGTCGGTCTCGACCTCGGCCAGGATCTCGCCGCTCTTCACGGCCTCCCCCGGCTGCTTGAGCCACTTCACGAGGCGGCCTTCCTCCATCGTGGGAGAGAGCGCTTCCATGACGACGGGCGTCGCCATATCAGTCGAGGTAGAGCACCCGGCGCGCCGCCGCCACGATCTTTTCGACCGATGGCTTGGCGGCGCGCTCGAGGTGCTTGTTGTAAGGCATCGGGACGTCCGCCTGCGTAACGCGGATGATCGGTGCGTCGAGCGAATCCAGCGCTTCCCGCTGGATCACGTCGACCACCTGGGCACCGATCCCTGCATGGGGCCATCCCTCCTCGGCCACGACGCAGCGGTTCGTCTTCGTCACCGATGTGACGAGGGTCGTCTCGTCGAGGGGACGTAGGGAGCGGAGATCCACGACCTCGGCGCTGACGCCGTGCTCGCCCGCCAGGTGCTCGGCCGCCTTGAGCGCGGGCGCCACGGTCTTGGAGTGGCAGACGATCGTGATGTCGGTACCGGCCCGCTTCACGTCCGCCGAGCCGAGGGGGACGAGATGCTCACCGTCGGGCACCTCGCCCTTCGTGTTGTAGAGCATCTCGCCTTCGAGCACGACGACGGGATTGTTGTCGCGGATCGCCGATTTGAGCAGCCCTTTGGCGTCCGCCGGCGTGGCGGGGGCGACGACCTTCAGGCCGGGGATGTGCGCGAGCCACGCGTCCCAGGCCTGCGAATGCTGCGCGCCGAGCTGGAGCGCCGCGCCGTTCGGACCGCGAAACACGATCGGCACCGGTACCTGGCCGCCCGACATGTAGAAGATCTTCGCGGCCGAGTTGACGATCTGGTCGAGCGCGAGCAGCGCGAAGTTCCAGGTCATGAACTCGACCACGGGCCGGAGCCCCGCCATCGCGGCGCCTACGCCGACGCCCGCGAAGCCCAGCTCGGCGATCGGGGTGTCCACCACGCGCTTGGGCCCGAACTCCTCGAGCAGGCCGCGGCTCACCTTGTAGGCGCCCTGGTAAACCCCGACCTCCTCGCCGATGAGGAAGACGTCGGCGTCGCGCTGCATCTCCTCGCGCAGCGCCTGGTTCAGGGCATCGCGGTAGGTAAGGGTGGGCATGTCAGTCGGACAGCACGTGGGCGTGGAGCGCGGAGGGGTCGGGGTCGGGCGCGGCCTCCGCGAACTTCACTGCCGCCTCCACCTCGGCGCGCACCTCGGCATCGAGGGCCTTGAGCCCGTCCTGGTCGAGGGCGCCGGCTTCCTCGAGCGCCTGGGAGAGCCGCGTGATCGGATCCTTCTTCTTCTGCTCCTCGACCTCGTCCTTGGTGCGGTAGACACCGTGCAACGGGTCGGACATCGAGTGCCCCATGAAGCGGTACGTGCGCACCTCGAGGAGGGTGGGGTGCCCGCCGCCCCGCGCCCGCGTCACGGCCCGCTCCATCGCGCGCCGCACCGCATGGACATCCATTCCGTCCACCAGCTCCGCCGCCATGTCGTAGGAGCAGGCGTGCTCGACGACGTCGGTGACGGCGGCGACCCGCTCGAACGCGGTCCCCATGCCGTAGCGGTTGTTTTCGCACAGGTAGATCACGGGGAGCTTCCAGACCGAGGCCATGTTCAGCGCCTCGTGGAACGCGCCGATGTTGACCGCCGCCTCGCCGAAGTAGCAGACGCACACCTGGTCGCCGCCGCGGTACTTGATGGCGAAGGCGATGCCCGTCGCGAGGGGAAGGTGCCCGCCGACGATGGCGTGCCCGCCCATGAAATGGCGTGACACGTCGAACAGATGCATCGAGCCGCCCTTCCCCTTGGACGAGCCGGCGGCCTTGCCGTACAGCTCGGCCATCACCGCCGTGGGCGGGACCCCGCGCGCCAGTGCCTGCCCGTGCTCGCGGTACGACGAGATGACGTAGTCGTCGGGCCGGAGCGCGGCGATCGAGCCCACGGCCACCGCTTCCTGGCCGATGTAGAGGTGGCAGAACCCGCCGATTTTTCCGAGGGCGTAGCCCTCGGCGGCCTTCTCCTCGAAGCGGCGGATCAGGAGCATGCTCCGGAGCAGGCCGCGGTCGAGGTCTCCCTGCGCGGCGGGGCCGGACTGGACGGTCGCGGTCGCCACGTCAGCCTACCGCGGTGGCGCGCTCGACCTGCTCCCAGGCATGGTAGCTCGAGCGCACGAGCGGGCCGGCCTCGACGTGGCGATACCCCATCGCGCGCCCGAGCGCGGCGAGCTGGGCGAACTCGTCGGGAGTGTAGTAGCGGGCGATCGGGAGGTGGCCGCTCGAAGGGCGCAGGTACTGCCCCAGGGTGAGGATGTCGACGCCCGCGGCGCGCAGGTCACGCATCGCGCCGATCAGCTCGTCCCACTCTTCACCCAGGCCGCAGATGATGCCGGACTTGGTGAGGAGGCCCGCGTCGATCTGCTTGGCGCGTTCGAGCAGGGCGAGCGCCCGTTGGTAGCGGCCGCCGGGACGCGCCAGGCGGTAGAGGCGCTCGACGGTCTCGAGGTTGTGGTTCAGAATGTCGGGTCGAGCGGCCACGACGATCGCCAGCGCAGTCTCGTTCCCCTTGAAGTCCGGGATGAGCACCTCGACGGAGGTGGCGGGGAGCCGCCGCCGGATCTCCCGGATCGACGCGGCGAAGCTTTCGGCGCCACCGTTCGGGAGGTCATCCCGGTCCACGCTCGTGATCACGACGTGCTGCAGGCCGAGCCGCTCGACCGCGACGGCCAGGCGGGTGGGCTCGAGGGGGTCGAGCGGGCGCGGCGTCCCATGCGCGACCGCGCAGTAGGAGCAATTCCGCGTGCAGACGTCGCCCAGGATCATGAAGGTGGCGGCACGATGCTCCCAGCATTCCCCGACGTTCGGGCAATGCGCCTCCTCGCACACGGTGTGGAGCGCGAGCTCCCGCATCAGGTGCTTCACCGCCACGTAGTTCGGACCGCCCGGAGCGAGCACCTTCAGCCATGACGGCTTGCGGCGGTGCTCGATGCGATGGGGGCTGATTGGCGGCGAGGGGGCAAGCTGGACGAGTGGCGCGGCCATGACGTCCTTAGGTGTTGGCGCAACGGGAAGATAGCCGCTTCGGGGAGGAGCGGGTAGCGCAAATCAACCGCTCGGTTGAATATCGCTCCCACGGGCCTTGAGCCGGCGGAGGTGCTCGTCGATCTCGGCGCTTGCGGAGAGTGTGCCATCCGCGATGTCGGCCAGCTCCTCGGCTTCCTGCCACTGGCGTTCGAGCTCGGCCAGCTCGGCGACCTCATCCACCGCCATTTCGAGGGCAAGCCGGCGCTCGCTCGCGAGTGTGCCGAGGGTCGGCTCGCGCCTCGCGACGTCGTGGATGAGCTGCTCGGGGCCGCCCGCCCTGTCAACTACGAGCGCGGCCACGTCGGCCCGACGGCGGGCGGCACGCGCGGCATTCAGGAAGGTGAGGCCGCGGCGCAGCGCCTGCGCGGCGTCCGATCCGGTGAGCCGCGCGGCCTCTGCGCCGCATTTCGGACAGCGGACGATCAGGGCCGGACCGTCGTGCCGCTCAACGGTGAGCCGGCCGTGCCGCAGGTGGCGCGCGCGCAGCTGCAGCAGCGTTCCGCACGCGTCGCAGATCGGCGGCTCGGTAAGGGCGACCCGCCGCTGGCCGAGGAGAGCGATGTAGGCCGAATCCGCAACGCGCCCGAGGTTCCAGACGAGGACTCCGAACGATCCGCCTGCGGCGACGTTCGCGGCGATCCCCACGCCGATGGCGGCGATGGTGAGCGGGACCACGACCCGCGCGCGCTCACGCTCGCGCGCCTTCAGGCGCTCACCGTAGCGCCACTCGGCCAGCTCGGTCCGTGGTGGCGCGCCCACGCGCACCAGCTCGGCGCGCGCCCAGCGGATCAGCGACACCTGCGCGGTCGCGGCCACGACGCGTCCCTCGCGCGCGGCGCGGGCCACCGCATCGATGCGCTCGAGGCGGTCGTCGAGCGGCGCCAGATTCCAGCGCCCGCACGCCTGGCACACCACCCACAGGCGGCCGCGCTGCTCGTCGAACGCGATGCGCCGCCCCACGCCGAGACCGGAGGGCCCCCCATCTCCCGCAAAGGCCCCGTCACAGAACGCGCACGTGCGGTACACGCAGTCTCTCCTACTTTGCCGACGCGTCGAGGCGGCCGGGCCGCCAGCCGGCGACATTGACCGTGGTATCGCCGGTGGTGAGCAGATCGGCCATCACCTCGCCCGTGAGGGCGGCGAGCAGCACGCCGCTCCTGCCGTGGCCCGTGGCGTACCAGAGCCCCGGGACCTTGGGATCGGCGCCCACGATCGGGCGGCCGTCCGACGTCACCGGGCGCAGGCCTGCCCACATACGCCGCACCGAACCGGAGACGAGCGCGGGGAGGAGCCTGACGGCACCGCGGAAGATCTGCGCCAATCCTTCGTTCGTGACGCGGCAGTCGTAGCCCGCGTGCTCCATCGTGCTGCCGAGCAGCGCTTCCTCGCCGCGCGCGAGAACGTAGGAGTGGTCGTCGAAAAGGATGCCCGCCGGCGTGTTCGCGGGCCAGAGCGTGGCGGCCATCTGCCCGCGCACCGGCTCGACCGGGAGGGTGCGGGGCAGAGCACCGACCGTCCCCGACCACGCACCCGCGGCTACGACGACGTGCTGAGCGGCCGTCAGACCTTCCGTCGTGGTGACACCGGTGGCGCGGTCCCCCGTCCGCGCGATCGCGACCACCCGCTCCGCGACGAGCGTGGCGCCGAGCCGGCGCGCGTCGGCGAGGCACGCGCGCGTGAGCCCCTGCGGGTCGAGCGCTGCGTCCTCGGACGCGAACAACGCTCCGCGGCACTCGGCGCCTTCCCCGGCCGCCGCGCCGGGCCAGCGCTCGCGCAGATCCTCGGGCTCGAGCCAGTCGCAGCGCAGCCCCGCCTGACGCTGCGCGGCGACTTCGTCCCGCAACCGCTGCTCCGCCTGGGCGTCGAAGGCGAGGGAGGCGATCCCGGGTCGCCAGAAGCCGATGTCGATCCCGGTGGTGTCGGCGAGCTGTGGGGCGAGCGGCTCGTACAGGTCGCGCGCGCGGACGGAGAGACTGATCGTGTCGGCGTCGGCGGGCTCGATCTGGGCTGCGAGCATTCCGGCGGAGGCGGGAGAGGCAGCCGCGGGGTCGGGGCCCGGCTCGAACACGGCCACGGTGAGTCCGCGCAGCGCGGCGGCGCGGGCGCACGCTGCGCCCACCACGCCGCCACCGATCACCGCAACGTCACACGCTCGCATGCGCTGGCATCGGGCTGAAACCCGGGGTAACATTCCGACGTACGAACGACGTGTAACGGTTCAGGGAGGACACCATGTTTCGAAGCATAATCGGTTTCGCGGTCTTCGCGTTCGTGGCCCTCATCGCGCTCAAGGTGGTGCTGAGCCTGTTCGGGTTCGCGCTCAGCATTGCCATGATGCTGCTCGTGTGGGCGGCGATCGGATTCTGCATCTACTTCGTGGTCCGCCTCGTGAGTCCGAGCACGGCGGCGAGGATCCGCGAGGCGATCAGAGGGCGGCCCGCCTAGCGGTCCCACGGCAGGTCTCTCCTAGCGGCGATCCAGTTGATCGAGGACCCCCCAGGCGAGTAGCGGGATGAGGATCTCGTGGTGGCCGGTGAGCTGGATGCCGCGCCCGCCCGCCACCGTCGGCCGCTCGACGACGTTCACGCGTGGGCGGTAGTTGCGCTGCATGTCGCAGTCGCAGGCGGTGAATCCCGTCGGCTTTCCTCCGGACAGATTGCGCGCGATGCTCAGCGCCTTCACGAACACCTCAGGCATCATCACCGCGCTGCCCAGGTTCAACACCACGCCGCCGTCGTCGAGCGCCGGGAGCAGCTCGGCGAGGCGGAGAAAATCCCGGTAGCTGGTCGCGCCGATTGCCGCGCCGTCGGCGGCGGGGTGCTGGTGGATGATGTCCGCCCCGATCGCGGCATGCACCGTGACCGGCACGTCGAGGGACGCGCAGGCGAGCAGGATGGATGTCTCCGGGGCCGCGAGGGTGCGGCGGCGCGACAGCTCCTGGGCCAGCGCCTCCCCCAGGCCGCGCCCGGCACGGGCGCCCTCCGCGATGGCGGCGTTCATGTCGCGGCCCGTTTCCTCGGCCATGCCGAACGAGCCGTCTTCCAGACCCGCGGCGACGTCTTCGCTCGTGCCGCCGTAGGCGGCGAGCTCGAAGTCGTGAATCGCGGCGCTGCCGTTCATCGCGACCGCCGTGATCACGCGCCGCCGCATCAGCTCGATCAGCAGCGGGCCGAGCCCCACCTTCACAACGTGGCCTCCCAGCATCGCGACCACTGCCCGCCGGCCCACGGCGCGCACCATCTGATCCACGACGAAGCGGAGGTCGTTGGCCGCCAGCACGGACGGGAGCGCTTGCCAGAACGCCCCGAACGTCGCGTCGGCGCCCGGTAGCTGGGCGAGCTGGCCCGGGCCAACCCGGTTGGCGCGGCGTGCGACGGACACGGTCTTGAGACGGGAGCGATCAGCCTCGCGGTAGTCGGTCATGGTGAGCCTGCGGCGGTGTACTCCTTGAGCTTCAAGGTCACGAGGCCGAAGGAAAACTTCGACTGCAGCGCCAGGATCACGCGCGCGGGATCGTCGGACAGCCAGATGCGCGCGTCTGCCTTCTCGGCGAAGATGCCGCCGCCGTTGGGGATCATCGGCGAGATGACGATGGCGTCCCATTGGCGGCCGGCGACTTTGACGTGGTCGCGCCCCACGACCTCGACGATCACCGGGTTACGGTCGGGACGGAAGTAGCGGCGATACTCATAGCGCTTGCCGGCCTCGAGGGGGACGGTACGGATCCAGTAGAGGAACGCGGCATCGTCCAGCGGATCGGCGACGGTCGGGAAGGTGGAGTCGCGGCCCGCTTCGCGATAGAACCCCGAATCGGGGTAGATCTCGAACTTCCGCTCCCACGACTTGCCACGCTCCTCGGTCTTGTTCCAGTAGCGGCGCGAGCGGAAATCGGCCCGGCCCACCCACGACTCGAGGGTCTGGTCGAGGTGGTACCACAGGGCCCCACCTTCGATGTGAAAGCGGAGCCGCACCGTCTCGGCGCCCCGCACGGAATCGAGGCCGGCCACCTCCATCGTGGCCTCGCCGACGCTGAACGCGCCGAAACGGGCGCCGAAGGTGAGGCGTTCCCCCACGGGGAATCGTACGGCGGTCGAGCTGGGGGGGGCGGGGGCGGGATGGCTGGGTGGCATTGAATGGCCGTGGGATGGCGCGGCCTGCGCGGGCATGCCCGTGACCCGAACCGTGCAGAGGACGAGGAGCGCGGCGGTCGTGAGCGCGGCGCGGACCGCGGCGCGCGCTCGCCACGCGCGCACGAGCTGCTGCCAGGGGCCGGTGCGGGGCGGGCGCTGAATCAGGTCGTAGCGGGCCGCCGCCGTCACCACTTCGACCCGCCGCGCGTGGAGCGAGAGGTGGGCGAGCAGCTCGGCGTTCGCGCTCCATCCCTCCGTTGTGAGCAACGGGCCGGAGTCGCGCCGCTGGGCCTGCCGCCATGCAATGAGGCGCAGCGCCAGCAGTCCCGACACGCTGTCGCGGACGCCGGGGACCGGCAGCAGGCGGGGGGCCCACCGGCGCGCCCAGCGCAGCGCGAGCGGCGCCGCAGCCCCCGGGCGCCGGTCCAGCAGCTCTGCGGCCACCACATCGGCCCCGGACTCGAGGCGGCGGACCATCTCGGGCATGGTGTCCGCGGGGTGGCTCAGGTCGGCGTGCAGCGTGATCGCACAATCCCGTTTGGGACGATCGGTACGTTGCAGCGCGAGTTGCAACAGCTCTTCCAGGCTGCGCGCATATCCGCGGCGCTCGCGATGCGCCACGACCGTCATCGGCAGCACCTTGGAGTAGGTCGCGAGCACCTGCGCGGTGTTGTCGGTGGACGCGTCGTCGCACACGAGCAGCTGGTACTCGCGGGGGAAGGCGGTGAAGACCTGTCGCACCTTCCACAACACGAGCCCGACGGTCCGCGCCTCGTCGTGCACCGGAATGCACACGTAGATCATCGCGCTGCAATCTAGACGAGGGCCCGGTAGGCGGCCAAGACGCCGCTCGCCATTGCGGCGGCGGTGAACTGCAGGGGCAGCGGAACGGGGGAACCGTGCGTCAGCGCGCGTACGACCAGTTGCGCCAACGCCTCGGCATCTCCCACCGGCGCCAGCCATTCCGCCGCGACGATCTCCGGGAGGCCGCCCCCGCGCGTCGCGACGACGGGCTTGCCGAGCGCGAGCGCATCGAGCGCCACAGTGCCCAGGCCCTCCTCGGCGGACGAGATCACCACCACGTCGGCGGCTGCGAGGAGCGCCTCCGGCCGTTCGGTCCAGCCGATGAAGTGCGTGCGATCCTCGACTCCGAGCGTGCGACGCAGGGCGTCGAGACGCCCCGCGAGCGGCCCCGTGCCCGCGACCACCCAGTGGAGGTCAGGGCGGAGCGCGCGGGCGCGCGCGGCGGCGCGCAGCAGCGTGGCGTGGTCCTTGGCCGGCTCGAGCGCGGCGATGTTGACGGCGAGCGGCGCGCCGGCGGGCAGGCCGAGTGTCCTCCGCTGGTCGAGCGGCGGCGTGGCCGCCCGGCGCACCTCCGCGACGTCCACGCCTGACGGAACGAGCGCGATGCGACCCGGGGGGACTCCCGCGGTGAGCAGCGCGTCACGGACCGCGGCGGATATCGCGATGACGAGGTCGGCCTCGTGGAGCGCGCTGCGGCGCCGGACGGGGAAGACGACGCGGCGCGTGGCGACGAGATGGGGCCGGTCGCCGCGCGCGAGGGTCCCCCGCGCCCACCGCGCGAGCGTCAGGGCGTGGGCGTTGTGCGCGTGGACGACGGCGGGGTGGAATGCGCGCAACTCGCGGGCGAGGCGCCACAACGCCCGAGGGTCGAGTCCGGCCGCCCACGGCGTACCGCCCACGGCGATGCCGTCCCGCCAGGCGCGGCGCGCCAGCTCGCTCCCACGGCGCGTGACCAGTCGCTGCTCGACCGCACGGCTGCGCTCGAGCTCGCGCGCGAGCAACCACACCTGGCGTTGGCCGCCGCGCCATTCGCGCCCGGAGTCCACATGGAGGACGCGCAGGTGGCTCAGCGCGGCTGCGCCGTCAGGCGGCCGAGCACGCGGCGCAGCTCGGCGAGGGCGAACGGTTTGTGCAGGTAGGGGCGACCGAGGCTCTCGAGGAAGTGCAGGGTGTCGCCGCGCACTGTGTCGCCCGTGGCGAACACGATGCGCTGCGCGGCCTGGGGGTCCTGGCGCGCGAGGCGTTGATACATCTCGCGGCCGCCGAGGTGGGGCATCCGCAGATCGCAGATTATCGCGTCGAAGGGCTCGGCGAGGGCGCGCTCGAGCGCATAGGCTCCGTCCGTCGCTACCTCCACGGTGTGGCCCCAGCTCTCGAGCGTGGCGCGCATGTAGTAAAGGATGTGCGGCTCATCGTCCACCACGAGAACGCGCAGGGCCCGGGCATCGAGCGCGGGCTCGGCCGTGGGTGAAGGGCGCGGCGCGCTCACCCCCCCGGGCAGCTCGACCGTGAACGCCGCGCCCGAGCCGGGCCGGGCGTCGAGGGTGATCCGTCCGCCGTGCTCTTTCACGATTCCCTGGCAGATCGAGAGCCCGAGGCCCGTGCCCTCGCCAGCCTTCTTGGTGGTGAAGAACGGCTCGAACACCCGCGGCACGAGCTCTTCGGGAATCCCCGGACCGTTGTCGGCGATCGTCACCGCCACACCGTCGAGCCACCGGCGCGCCGTGACCCAGATCCGCCCACTCCGGCCCGCGCTCGCGATCGCCTGTGTGGCGTTGCTGATGAGGTTGACGAACACCTGCGTGATCTGGTTCGCGTTGACCTCGAGATCGGGGAGGTCGGGCTCCGCCTCGAGCGTCGCCTCCACCTTGTGCGCCATGAGCTGGTTGCGCAGCAGCGCCAGCGTCGACTCGAGAATCGGCCGGATCTGCTGCACCGTGCGCTCGGCCTCCTGGCTGCGCGCGAAGGAGAGCAGGTTCCGCACGATGGTCGCCGCGCGCTCCGCCTCCTGGCGGATCACCTGGAGCGGCTCCGCGAGGGCCGGGGGGATCTCCCCCGACTCGGTGAGGAAGTCGGAGAACCCCACGACCGAGGCGAGCGGATTGTTCAGATCGTGCGCCACGCCGGCGATCAGTTGACCGATCGCCGACATCTTCTCAGACTGTATGAGTTGATCCTGCAGGCGGCGCTTGTCGGTCTGGTCCTCGAACACGAGGACCGCGGCGCCGGCCTCCTTGAGCGGGAGAGCCATGAAGCCGAGCACGCGGTCCCCGGCGCGCAGCTCGATCGGGGTGGGGGTGCGCTCGGTCACGGCGCGCGAGACCGGCTCGGCCCATGCTGGAGGCAGGAGCGACAGCCAGAAGCGGCCCGGAATGGCGGTGATCGGGGTCTGGACCAGGTTGGCGAACTGGCGATTGCCGCGGCGCGCCATCCCCTTGGAGTCGACGATGCAGATGCCCTGGGTGATGGCGTCGACCGTCTGCTCCCACTCGCGCTTGGCCGCCGAGAGCAGCTCGACCAGGCGTGCGTTTTCGAGCGCCACCGCCAGCTGGGCCGCGACGGCCTGCACGGCGGTCAACTGGAGCGGGCCGAACGCGCCACGGCGCTCGGTGGATACGGAGACCGCGCCGATGGGCTGTCCGGCGGCGACGAGGAGCGGCGCGCCGATCCACGCTGCGGGTGCGGGCTTGCCGAGCTCGACGCCGAGCGTGCGGGCCTCCGCGGCGACGCGGCTCGCGATCAGCCGCGGCCCGCACCGCAGCGCGAGCTGCACCAGAGGATCGTCGGTGCGCGCCAGATCGGGCGCCGAGTCGTACGCGACGGTGAGGTGGCGCGTGTCGACGTCCAAGAGCACGATGGACAGCCGGTCGGGCGAGAGGAGATCGGTCAGCGCCCGGGCGGCGGATTCGACCGCGGTCGCCGGACGGTAGGCCCCGGCGAGCTCCTGCGCCAGCGTCGTCAGGCGGGCGACGAACTGGCCGTCGTTAGATGGAGGCTTGGTCATGATTCTCGCGAACGTGCGTAGCCGCCTGCGGGCGGCGGATCTCCGGCTCGTGGTCCTCGCGCTGGGCGGCGGGGATGGAGCGCGGCGCACGCGCTACGAGCAGATCCTCGCAGAGGAAGGCCCCGACCGCCTGCTCGACGACCCCGCGCTCCTCTCGGCGCTGGTCGAGGTACGCTCGCTCGCGGTCCCGTCGGCGCTGCTCTTCACCTACGTCGCGGTGCGCCACACGCTCCTCACCGGCGGGACGGACGACCGGGCGCTGGCGGACTATCTCGCCGCCTTGCTGCTCGAGTTCGGGGACCACGACCGGCACACCCGGGTCCGCGACCGCGACGACGAATCCTACCGCTATCTGGTGGACATCCTCGCCGACCTCGCCCAGCAGGATACGGCCGGCGAGCGGGGTTTCCTGCTCCAGGCGCATCTCGGAAACTACAGCCTCTGGCTCGCCGGACTGTTCCCCGACTACATCGCGGCGCGGCGGACGCGCCGCGGCGGTCCCGACCTGCCCTACTACGACAGGCTGGGACGCCACGGCTACGCGCTCGCGTCCCGCCATCGCCTGGCCGAGCGCTTCGGTGTGGCCGGCATCTTCCGCGCGGCGGCGGACCGCTTTCCCGCCCTGCGGGCTGCGTTCAACCGGTTGAGCGATCGGATCCTCTTCCCCTTCCCAACGGTGATGACCCCGGAGCGCCTGCTGCGCTCGCTCTGAGCCGGCGCTACTCGTCGAGGAAGCGGGTGGGCACGAGCGTGGCCGCCTCCACCAGCGCCTCGGCCGACTTGATGAATCGCACGACGATCGGCAGTGAGCCTTGCAGCGTGATCTTGCGCTGCATGATCCCCGCGATGGGGCCAAGCTGCTTGCGGATCACTTCCTTCCAGCGCGCGTAATCGCTCGTGAGAACGAACGGCGCCTTGCCGGCTTCCGCGGAGGTCACGATGCTCGCCGCGCGGCACGCGCCGCGATCGAGGTCGAGCCAGATGCCGACCGCCTCGGCGAGCCCGATCTCCGGGCGCGGGTTGACGATCAGGGCGACCGGGCCGTGCGTCCACTCCAGCGACGCGGCGCGGTAGGACGGGCTCGCGTTGATCGCCGCCTCGTACGCGGCAACCCAGTCGGCCGATGGGAAGGGATGCGACCCGCTCACTCCACCGCCTTCGCGAATCCGCGGAACAGGGCCTCCTCGACGTCGTCCTCCGGGTGCCACTGCACGGCGAGCAGCCAGGGGGCGGCGGCGGTGGCCGGCTCCACCCCTTCGATCACCCCATCGGGGGCGCGGGCCGAGACGCGCAGCCCGGGAGCGACGTCGCGGACGGCCTGGTGATGGCGGCTGTTCACGGGCGTCGGGTGCTCACCGATGGTGCGCGCGAGCAGGGTGCCCGGCTCGACCGCGAGGGGGTGGCGCGATTCCTCGTCCTTGTGGTCGATCGGTCCCGGCCGCTCGGTCGGGAGATCCTGATACAGCGTTCCCCCGAATGCGACGTTCAGGATCTGGATGCCGCGGCAGATGGCGAGGACCGGCATGCGGCGCTCCTGTGCCGCGGCGATCAAGGCGACCTCGACGGCGTCACGGCGCGCGTCCGTCCTGCCCAGGGCGGGATGGGGCGCGGCGCCGAAGCGCGAGGGCACGACGTCCTCGCCGCCCGTGAGCACCAGTCCACGCACGGCGTCGAGCACGATGGAAGCCTGGGCGGGCTCGAGGAGCGGGGGCACGATTACCGGCACGAGGCCCGCGCCGAGCAGCGCCTGCACGTACGCGCTGTTCAGGGCCACCCGGTCGCGGCCGTCGACCGGGCGGTGCGGGGCCGTCACCGCGACGAGCGCGCTCACTGAGGGGCGGGCGCGGCGGCGCCGAGCAGGGGGCAGCGAGGGTTGCTCACGCCGCGCCAGTCCACCCGCACGCCGTACAGGGGAATGGAGCGGTCGCTGCCGGTGATCGTCCCCACGGTCGGGTAGCCGTGCGGGGCCTCGGACTCGTAGATCAACACGCCCTGCACCCGAGCGGTGGAGTCGTCCACCACCAGCACGCCGTAGCCCCCCGGCTCGGGCGGGAAACCGGATCCCTGATAGCCCATGACGAGCTGGTTCGCGTTGTACGCGATGAGCACCTCGCCCTGCTGGGGCTGCACGGCCACGCGGGCGGGGAGCGATCCCGGCAGCCCGCGCGGTGCGTCGTGCAGCACGTACGGGAGGTTGGCGAGCTGCTGCTGAATCAGTGTGGGCCCCGCGAGCTGGGCGATGCCGCAGGTGGGCGAGCGCGAGCGATCGCCGGCGCAGGAGGCGAGCACGGCCAGGGGGAGGACGGCGGTGCAAGCGCGCAGCGCCGCAGTGGAGCGGAGCATGCGGGCAATCTAATGAATCCAGACCACGCTCACCGTCGCGGTGCGCACCGGCACGAGCGTTTGCGGGACCAGATTGTAGATGTAGTTGAGCGCATTCGCGACGAGGAGCCGCGCCTCGAACGCGCCGCGCGTGACGGTGGCGCGCGCGTCGAGCACTTTGGGCGAGAGGAGCGGAATCGCCGGGCTGTACAGCTCTACGCGATCGTAGCGGTACATGTAGCGGAAGTCCGCGCCGACGCTGAAGGCCCCGAGCGTGTAGTCGGCGCCGAGGGTGAGCAGGTGCTTGGGACGGAACGCGAGCGGCCGCTCCGGCACCGTGTCGTGCGCCAGCTCGCGAGCGTAGAGGAACGTGTAGGCGAGCGAGGTCGTGAGCCGGTCCGACAGGGCCGACGCGGTCGCGCTCACGTCGAGCCCGGCAAGTCGAGCGCGCTGGAGGTTCTGGAACTGGATCTCGAGGCCGCTCGAGCTGACCGCCGGCTCGATGTACTGCTCCGCCTCGGTCCAGAACAGCGCGCCGTCGATGCGCGTGCCGCGCGCGGGTGTCGCCGCCGCGCCCAGCTCGAACGACCATGCGGTCTCCGGCTCGAGGTCGGGGTTGGCCTTGGCGCACACCCCCCCCGGCAGGCACGAGGTCGGGTACAGCTCGGCAAACGACGGACTGCGGAACGCGCGCCCGGCCGACGCGCGCCAGGTCACCCTGCCCGCCACGACCATGCCGACGCGCGGGCTCACCAGCGCCGTGCCGCCCCCGCCGTCGCGCTGGACGTAGTCCACCCGGGCTCCCGCGGTCAGCCGCATCCGGCCGAACCGCTGCTCTCCCTCTCCATAGCCCGCCAGCTCGGTCATCGTATGGTCGCCGAACGCATCGCCCGAGATCTCGGACCGCGCGAGCTCGCCCCCCACGGTGCTCACGCGGTCGCCGTTCGACCGCGCGACGGCGCGCACCTCCGCGCCGTACCGGTCCGACACGCCCGCCTCGCCCGTGGGCATGCGGATGTCGTTGAAGTCGCTGTGCAGCCAGGACCCGCGTCCCATCCAGGAGAAGCGCTGCGACGACTCATGGTTCAGCGTCGCAGCGAACAGGCTCTTGTTCGAGGTCGTGTAGGCGCCGAGGCTCCGTGCCGTGTCGATCTTGAACGGCTGGTAGGCGAGGCCACGATCGTCGCAGGCGCCGTACTCGCACCAGACGACCGGCACCTCGTACTCGTGGCTCGCCCACGTCCCCTCCGCGCGCAGGCTCGTGGACGGGGACGCGAGCCATTCTCCCTTGCCGGCCACCTGCCAGGTGTGACCCCGGTCCTGCTCCCGGTAGCCGTCGGTGTGGTGGCCCACGGCGGTGACACTGCCGCGCAGCGCGTCGCCGCCGTAGGACCCCGTGACGGCCATCAGCTCCTCGCCGCCCGTGTAGTCACGGAACCGCCACACCGTGTCGGGCGGATTGGAGAAGCCCCCGCCGGTGGC
>Ga0335085_10009300_pt1 | contig 14846 bp, 22 predicted proteins | sample Lox_Sample_45_FD_206712 | JGI IMG/M metagenome (GOLD analysis project Ga0335085, IMG submission 206712) | Soil microbial communities from Loxahatchee National Wildlife Refuge, Florida, United States - Lox_Sample_4.5 | ecosystem: Environmental > Terrestrial > Soil > Wetlands | place: USA... | reverse complement strand
GGGACACGGTAGCGATCGAAGCCGCGTTACTGGGCGCTGCGGGCGCCGCAATAGCCTCGTATGTTTCAGTGATGTTCCTGACCAAATATTTCAGGACGAGAAACCTAACACTTTTCGCCGCATACTGTTTGCTCGCAGGCCTTTTGAGCTACGCTCTCTTGCGCCGTTGAACGTCGTTGATTTACAAGTCCCTCGGCTTCGATTGTCCCAACCACTCCCTTGCATTCGAACCGCGCGACAGTACATTCTTGCTTGTTAGACAATAGACCTTTCCGGGCAAGTTGATAAATTCACTGTAGCGGCGCGGCAAGAAGAACCTGATGACACTACGCTGAAGGACGTACCGCTAGCATGAAAAAAAGGCGGGCCATTTGGCACGCTCGGAGCTGTGTCTTTGGGCGATGTTTTCGCGTGGGGGAATTGATGCTTGCTCCGCGCGATAGCAGACGGCGAGCTAAGACAAAACTGGGCTTGAGCGCTACGACGACACACACTTTGATACTCAGCGAAGCATTGTTCTTTCCATACTCGAAGGAAACCCGGATGCTGAGATCGACGCATTGCTATCACTACGAAGCAGTCGGAAATAGACGAACAGTGCGCCGCTGAAAAAAAGTACATCCGAGCCGAGCTCCAGCCACATCCGCGGACGCGACGGTGGTCCCGTACCGAAGCAACCGCAGTCGAGCACGAGACCTCGAACCAGCGCCGAGAGCAGCGCCGAGAAAAAGACCATGGAGATCAGGACCACCGCAAGTGCTCCGATCCTCCTGATCCGCGGCACGAGAAGCAGGAGACCGGATCCGACCTCAAATATTGGCAAGCCCGCCGCCAAGAGATTAATCGCGACTGCGGGCAAGATGGCGAATGCAGCGATGGTGTCGGCAAACTGCAGCGGCTCACTAATTTTCTCGGCGCCTGCGTAAATAAACAGCGCGGCAAGTGCGAAAGCGATGGCCGGCACAAGGTAATCATGGGCTGTCTTGCTATGGAGCATCATCGGACGCCCCCCGCGACACTGGTAGCGCGGCCGCTGACCACGCCTCCCACCCGCCGGTGAAGACGCTCACATTGGTGAACCCCAAGGTGATCAGCGCATTGGCAACGAGGCGGCTGTCGTGGCAGACACCCCCGGAGCAATACACGATGATGGGCTTGTCGCTCGCGGCCTTGAGTGCGCCGGACAGATTTCGATAATCGTGCGCGAAGTCGTCCCGCGCTAGATTGAGCGCACCCGGAACGTGTCCCTGTATGAAGAATTGGGCGGGACGCGCGTCGAGGATCAAAGCACTCTTGTTTTCGACGGCTGCGCGGAACTCCGAAAGTCTGATAGTCGGCGCGGGCGGGAGCGCGAGCGGGGGTGCCGTAACCAGAGATGTCAGTTCGGCATCAAACCGCTGCTCGGGTGTCTGATAGACGAGCGGAAGCGGACGTGCCGAGAACCGATTGATCAACAACCCTGCGGCCAGAGATATCAATGCAATCAGAAACACTCCACTGAGATCGAGCGCAACTCGGCGCGCGATCCTGTTCGGCTGAGACAGGAGCTTGGGATGAGGATTTGCAATCATCGGTGCTTAGCTCACGGAGCTACCGGTTCCATTTGAGTCGGCAGTTAGTTTCTGTCGAGCAACTGCTGCAAACGAGTAGCCGGGGAATTACGTTTGATGTGCCCGGGATGTGCCGTGTTCAAAGCACACTCCGGTGTCTTGGCCGCACGAGGTGGCCGGAATTCTGCGGGACGCAATTGCTCGTTGACCGCCCACCGCTGAAATTCCGATGGAGCGCTTATCAAGACACGGAATCGCATGCACACGGTTCCGCATCCGCAACCGGAATCGCAATTTCCGTACAATTCACCTGGTGACTTGACCAAAACGTCTAGTAGGTGTGCCTGGCCCGGAATGATGTCAACCGATTTCTTCATTCCCGCGATCCAGAAGCTGTGTATGGAATCGGCAGAACGCAGTTCCAGCTGAACCTCAGACTCGCTCGGCAGATACAAAACATTGCTGGTCTTGACGCCCAGCGACGGATAATCAAACTCCCACCACCACTGATGCGCTACGGCTCTGACGGTGAGCCCGGAGCCGGCCAAGTATGGTCGAGCAACAAAAAACACTACGGCAGACATAAATGCCAGGACCGTCAGCGACGCTGTGGATACTCGTGACGATTTCATGCGCTCACCTCTTAGAGGGTAGCCGAATTCGTTTCTTCGCGAGAGGTTACGGATCCGCCCGCCGCCGCCCGTTCGAGATCGTCAGCTACGCGCCTTGGTGCGGCCTTATCCCCGATGTACTGCAGCAGCGCGTGACCGTTGGCGCCAACCAGGAAGAATTCGAGGACATGATCAACCGTTCCATCCCCCTCGCGTCTCCGAAACAGATTGAACCGCGCCATCACCTCGTCGATCTGCTTTGGTGTGCCAGTCAGGAATGACCATCCCGCGACGTCGGCGCCAAACTCTTTGGCGTATGCGAGGAGCTGCCCCGGATGATCATGCTCCGGATCGACGGTGATCGAGACGATTCGCGCTTCCTTTCCAAGCGCGGGGCCCAACTGAATTGCGATCGCCTTCATACGCGAGGTAAGCAACAGGCATGGGCCGGGGCAGGTCGTATAGATGAAGTCGAAGAGCACCGGTTTGCCCCTCAGCGAGGAAAGGGACATTTTCTGCCCGTGTTGGTCGATCAGCGTTATGTCTGGGAGGCAGTCGGAGAAATCGCTCATCACGAAGCCTCCTTTCTCGTCGATCTGGTTGGCTTGTTGACGGCAACCCGCCGCACTGAGGCACAGCATAAGGGAGATCAGTAGCGGAGCGGCCAAGCGAGGAATGATCGAGATTCGAATCCGAAGCAAATTCATATTCACTTTCCCGTGCGCTTCAGTGAGGTCTCGAGGTGAGAACCGCCATTAGCGATTCCTCAGCGCGTTGCTCCTGCGCCCCGTTCCGATAGTCATCGCGCTCGCGTTCGGACAATGCTTCTCTCTCATGTGATGCGTCAGTTCTGCACGCGTTTAGGCGCTTCTCTCGCTCACGGGCGGCCTGCTGCTGGTCCTCTTTCGAGGCGCTGGGACTTGCCGTCATCGGGGCAATTTCATGGTCGCTCGACGCTGATGCCTCGCTTGTGCATCGACTTTCGCGGTTGTCGATTTTCTGACTCTCTCGCTGAAAATAGGCGATTCTCGGATCGTGATCGGACGGCAAGCCTCGCGTGCTGGCGCAGCCCGTGAGCAGCAGTACCCCGAGTAATGACAGCCTCAGGCAACCCATAAGCCGCGGCCGAGCCTCAATGCGTGGAACCTTGTGTGCCTGATGCTCCGGACAACAGGGGCATCACTACTGCCGCCAGCGTTTGTTCCGTCAATGGCTTGTCGTCCGGCACCAGCTTTGCCCGCAGAATTCCGTTTTTGTCGATCACATAAGTCACCGGCAGCGCGCTTGGTTCGTCGAACCCGTCGGATTTAGTGTCCTTCAGCATCGCCGCCGGATAGCTGAACGATGCCATGATCTTGGCGACTTCGGATCGATCATGCGGACGGTCCGCACTCAGGCCGATCATCTCCAGCCCCTGAGCGTGATAGCGTTTGTAGAAGGCGTCTAACGCCGGCATTTCCTTCCGACATGGCGGACACCAGGTCGCCCAGAAATTCACGATCGTCACCTTGCCCCGCTCGGCCGCAAGATCGAACGTATGGCCGTTCAACTCTTGGACTATGAGCGCCGGTGCCGCTTGTCCGATGCCTGTGGCGCAGAGCAGGCTGGAAGGGTCCATTAATGCCACGAGCACCAACGGCAAGGCAATGAAGAGAACTCTCGATCTTAGTGTCATCCCCAAATCCTCAGAAATCGTAGCTGAAGATCGTTTTGATCAGGTAAGGAGTAGTTAACTGGTTTCCGTTCACAAACTGGAAGATGGGGAATTCAATGTCAGCATACCAGTGAAAATTCTGGAAGCCGATCTCACCACCCGGAGCAAGCAGCATGCGGTCATAACCGCTGTTGGGAGTGTCTGCCTCAGAACCCAGATCGTGCGTGCGAACCGAACCGAGTATGGAAAGAAACGGAGCAAGTTCAGTAAGCTGCCCCACTTTGCCAAAGTCGTAGAAGGCGCCGAGCGCGCCGTTAAACTCCTTCCCGGGAGTGTAGTTGCCCGTTGTGCTGAACGGATACTCGTACGCCGCCTGGATGTACCAGCTAAACGGGCGGTCGCGGAATGTAAGACCAACGTTTCCGATCCGCTTTGGTAGATTTCCAATCTTGTAGGCGCCCAAGAGAAGATCGGTGCTGCCGGTTCCAATCGAGGTGTCGCGATCAAAATCGTTATATGTGTGGTCACCGGTTGGAAGCTTAAATCCAGCCAGCAACCCGAGCGACATGTCTTCGGACAAGCCCGTGTACATGCCCCAAATTCGCACGTCGCCAAAATTGGCATGGTTGTACTGATTGATGTTGTTGCCGTCGCCTTGCGTTCTAAAGGTTCTGATCGTGTACGGGACGGTCACCATCAATCCCCAGCTGCGATTGAACATGTATTGACCGCCCGCAGTCAGAAAATGGGTCTTTATCTGCTTGTCGTCGTTGTTGCTGCCGGAGGACGGCTGCGTGGCGTGCCAATTGATGTACTGGTTCATGAAGTCGTACTCAAACCATACCGTGCCACCAGCGCCGTTCGGTATAAGCGATGGAGTGCCCACGTCGAAGACGCTGCAGCCACAGGCGCAGGCCCAGCCCCAACTTGGTGTCAGAGTTACAACGAGTCCCGTCACAAGCGACAGCAGTCCGACCGCGCGCCAGAAACTGGACGCACCCCAACGCGCTCGCCACGAAAGCCTAACCGGCCTAATAGGCCCCATAAAATTTCTCCCCGCGACACTGCCGCGCAGAAAGCATCGACTCTCGGGCGCTGGACCAGCGTCAGGAGTCAACGAAACAAGTTTGTCGATGCGGAACGGCCTAGAAGGAGCGCTTTGGTGGCGGAGTATCGGGTGGTACGGCGAGTTCCACTGTTCGAGCAGTGGCCTTTACCGTGAGCGAGATCAGAGATAACAGAGCGAATCGCGGTGCATTGGTTGCTGGACGCGCGAGCGGGGTGTTCGACGTGCAGTTAAATGCCTGAGTTGGCTGACAAATGTTCACGGTGAATTGAGGCTGACCGGGGCCGGCGATGACTACAACGCCGCCAGCGAAGGTTGTCCTGCTCAGCAGCAGCAACAGTGCCACTATCGAACTGAGAGCCTTGAGGTCCGTGTTTGAGAACAGCCGCCGCATACTGCCTCACCACTCTTAGAACAGGCCTCGTTCGCGTTCAAGATCCGTCGACTTGATGGTCACGGTTTGCCCCCGAATCTCGATCGGTAGCTTTACCGGGACGCATGACGCCAGCCCTGATTCCATGGTTTCCAGCCGATAACGGTTGCCGCAGTATCTGCAGATCAGATTCCCATCGGAGCTGACGTAACCCTTATGATAGACGTAGCAACGTCGGCAGGCGTCAAAAGCCGCTTTAGTTTGTCCGGTTGAGTCGCGAGCCAAAAGAAACCGGATTCGTTCGCCTGCACGATCTCCGTACGCGAAGAAGTGTACCTCGCCAGGCAGCAGATCGCGGGTGTCGATGCGTATCTGAGGACTCGCTGCAACTTGAATGAATCGGGGACCTCGGGTCACTGCGAGCAGTGACACTCCGCCGATCATCAAAAACCCTGCCGTGATCAATACGGGAGCCCAGCGACGCGACCTTTGACCCGAGCGTTTCACTGATTCGCTTTATTACGCCGCGGCCGCAGGAGCGTCAAGGACGTCTCGGTCCGCAAAGCTCCGAATCTCGATTACGTCCATCTAAAGAGAAGCATACTTGACAGCCGTTCAAGTATAACGGTATCCGTTTCTGCAAAGCCACCCGCGTGACCGATGGCGGCCGTTCAAGGAACGGCTGTAGGGCGCACTTACCGTAAACGGTGAGTTCCCGATTCTCGATGGAGAAGCGAATTGATGACTCTCTTCCGCTCATCAGTCGCGCGCGCCGTCACGTTCGCATCTCCAGGCTTTGTTGATGCAAGCACGGTGTTTGGCTGAAACGCGCTTGGTTGATTCAGCTGGATCCACGGCGACTCCGATGTCCGCTCGGCAGTCGGTTGGGAGCCGAGGATGAGACCGCTCCAGAAGAAGATCCTTCACTGGAAGGGAACATTCCGTGCTCTCAATCGTTCGGATCTACTCTTGCTTTATGCGGGACCTGTACCTGGGTTCGGCTCCGCATTGTGGCATAGCCACTCGCAAAATCACGTTCCCCATGTCCATATCGAAGCTGGCGAGCTCAACGAAGAGCGTGCACAGGAGCGCCATCGGCATCGTCATGACCTCGAGGACCATCAGCACAACGACTATCATCGCGGCGATGACGACACGGACCATCCCCACAATCATCACGGTCATGAAGATTCAACTGACGATGGCCATTGGCATTTCGTAGTACCCGCTGAGGCTCTCAGCCTTTCGCAGCAACTGCTGGTATTCGCTGTATGCGAAGTTTGGGTCGTAATTCACGACCTCGCCTGTCGCCCCATAGGATGCCGCAGCGCGTTTTCTGCTCGAGCTCCGCCGCCGCTCGTTTCGCCTTCATAGAAATCATCGAGATTTGACCTTCTTTGCCGGGATCGGAATCGCAGGGATCCCCTTCACCGGAGTCGCAGCGATTTATTCCGCTCCCGATGGGAGTATCTCGCCTTGAGAAAAGCATCTTACGGCGTCGCACTCGTGTATCCTTCATTGGTCGCGCTGGTGTTTTGCCTGGCGTTGTCCGGATCCAAAGCGGTGGCCGGTCAAAAGCAAACCGCCTTTCCACTTGCCGGTACCGTTGCTGACGCCCTTGGCCGGCCCGTGCCGGGTGCCATCGTGACGCTCCAGTCTGGTGACGGTCGGCCCGTCACCGAAGCAACCACCAACGATCACGGTCAGTTTCGACTATCTGAATCCGTGGCCGGCACATATGCGCTGGTGACTCACAGAAAAGGCTTCAGGCCCGCGACCAAGATCGTCATCTTGCCCAGGAGTGCGGGGAAACATCTGGAAATCGTGCTGGAATCAGAAGAGGCCTTAACCCTACCGGTAAGCGCTGGTCTGGTTCATCCGCAGAACGGGCTCTCCCAAACCGGCACCAACAAATACACTCTGACTGCCAAAGACATCACCAACCTCCCTGAAGGCGAGGCGACACCGCTCAATCAAGTCGTCCTGCAGATGCCGGGTGTGGCGCTGGATCAGAACCAGGAGATTCACATCCGCGGCGAACACATGGGCATCCAGTACCAAATGAACGGCATCTTGCTGCCCCTGGACATGAACACCGATCCGACCTTCACGCAGCTGCTGAACTCCTATTTCGTGCGGAGCGTCGGTCTTATCGACGGGGCTCTGCCGGCGCGCTACGGATATCGCACATCCGGCGTCATCGATATCCACACCAGAGACGGATGCGACGACAATCACAACAGCGCTACTCTCTATGGGGGGCAGCGCGACACGGCGCAGGGCAGTTTCGAACTTGCCGGATGCGCCGGCGATTTCAGTTACTTTCTGACCGGTCTCTTTCAGCAGTCGAACCTCGGTTTTAGTTCCGCGGTGGCCGCGCCGGATCCGATCCACGACGCCGTGACGTTGGGACAGAGTTTCGTCTATTTGACCTACAATCTCGCACCGACGGCCAAGCTGAGCCTGATCTCAGGGATGACGCTCGCCTTCAACCAGTTTCCGAATCAGGCCAACCAGCCGCCTCTGTACCAGTTGGACCACATCAATCCCGCGACATATCCGTCGAGCGCGATCGACTCGGGATTGAATCAGCAGGATTACTTCGGCGTCTTCGTTTTGAACGGAGTCATGGACGCCAACTGGGAGTATCAGTTGGCGTATTCGGCCCATTACAATGCACAGACTTTTTATCCCGATCCCGTGGGCGATCTGATCTATCAGGGCATTGCATCGAACGTGTTCACGAGCGATCTATCGAACACGCTCGAAGGCGATCTCACGTATCACTGGGGCGCCCACGCGCTGCGCGGCGGTTTCTACCTGGGCGAATATGGCGTCGAGTCCGATCAGACCTCGCAGGTGTTTCCGATCGTCAATAACATTCCCGCGATAACGCCGATCACGCTGACCGCCAATCTCAACAAGCTCAACTTCGTGTACGGAGTTTATCTCGAAGATACGTGGCAGATAACCGATCGCTTAAGCGTCAACTTCGGCTCGCGATGGGATCGCGTGACCGGCTTCACGATCGACAGCCAATTCAGCCCCACCATCAATTTTGTTTACAAGCCGCTGATCGACAGCACGCTGCACGCTGGCTTTGCGCGAAATTTCCAGGTTCCCAATTTCCAGAATGTCTCATCCGGAAGTTTCAAGCTGTTCGCGGGCACTAGCGGCGCCGTCGGTACGAGTCCAAGCGGTAATACGTCGCCTTTCGCGGAGACCGATTACGTCTGGGATACCGGTTTCACGCAGCAACTCGCACCGCTTGTGCCGCATCTGGCGTTCGCCAACGACAACTATTTCCGGATCGATCGCCACTATCTCGACGAAGGCCAGTTCGGATTCGTCCCGATCGATGCGCCGTTCAACTATGTCCGCGGATATGGCGCCGGCACCGAACAATCGCTCACGTACAATCTCGAGAATTTCGCGGCGCGTTTGAATGTCTTCGTCGCGCGGGAGGAGGATATCGGCGTTGCCTCGGGACAGTACAACTTTCCGGCCGACGAGGTCTCATACATCGACCGGCACTATATCGTGCTCGACCACACGCCGCTCGTCGGCGCGTCGGGCGGCGCCGCCTACCGTTGGCGCGATTATCAGTTCACTTTCGACGGCCTCTTCAGCAGCGGGCTGCGGGGCGGGTTCGCGAACGAGGAGCAACTTCCCAAGGTCTGGCAGTTCAATCTGAGCGCGGCGCGGGATTTCATGGTTCCTGGCTTGGGCAAGTTCAACGATCGGATCGTTCTGCTCAACATCTTCGATCGGACAAACCGGATCCGTCCCGCAAACGGCATTGGTGTTTTCCAGGCAGCCTACGGGCCGAGGGTCACCGTGTACGACGCGCTGACCGTGCCATTACCTTCGCTTTAGCAGGTGTTGAAAGGCGCGGTCGAAACGGTGCGTTTCTCGAATTTACTAAGCCGAGGGCCGGTCGTGGCGCATAGGCGCGGCACCGATGCGCTTGACCGGAGCCCTGTCTTGCTCGGCTAGAGTTCGCAGCGCGGCTATACCGAGGATGACGTCGGACTCTCGCTTGTCACATTCGGGTATGAGGCTCGGAACCGATGTCAAGCCAAACCCGAAATGGCCAATCTTCGAACAATTGGCCGGGGTGGCTCGCACTCTTGGTTATGGCCCGCCGCCTGGGGTCGCTTGATCTGCTCGCCCAGACCGAACGCAGCGTCAAGGAACTGGCAGGACCAAACAGCCTTACTGTCGCCAACGCTTCCCAACACCTGCAACAGCTGCGCCGTGTCAGCCTAGGCGGAAGGACGCCGAGACGGGAAGAGGGCGATCTACAAGCCGGCAGACCCGGAGGTGCTGCTCGGCGCCTTGTCCCTTATCACGCAGCGCAACGTCTGCGGGTGGAGAAGGTTCTCAACATTTTAGCTCCGAAAGCGCGACAACCTGGAAGCGGTGTCACGTAAAGAACTGCTGCGGCGCACGCGCGACGGGCTTGTCACCGTAATAGATACCCGCCCGCTTGAAGAGTCTTCCGCAGGTCACCTCGCAGGCGCGATGAACGTGCCGCTTGCTGAACCCAAACGCTGGCTCGCGATCGCCTCATTGATGATTCCCGCGGTTTCACTGGTACCGCTCGGCCTTGACAGGAACGCCGGTCTCTAATTAATTTTGAGAATCATTCTCAAAATCATGGCAAGACAGCTAACATACGCAGTGTTGGTCGTCATGGCAGCGTCTTTCGTTGCCGCCCAGTTCGTGGCGGTGACACGGACGAATCCTCCGGCGCAAGGGGCTCTAGTCGCGCCGTTACAGATCGCCGCGATTCTTAGGCGCTCTTGCTACGACTGCCATTCCAACGAAACCCGGTGGCCCTGGTACAGCCACATCGCTCCGTCCGCCTGGCTCATCGTTCGCGATGTGGACCTTGGCCGCAAGGAAATCAACTTCTCCGAATGGGGCAACTACTACCCTCCTACCCGGCAGCGAAAGCTCGCATGGATGGGACGGATGCTGGAGGAGGAGAAGATGCCGCCCTGGTCCTATCGGTTGATGCATCCCGGCGCGCGTCTTACCGAGGCCGATCGAGATGCGCTTCGGCGCTGGATCGAGTCTGAACTAACTGCGCCCTCGGCCCCGACCACGAACAGGTGAAGGATAAGCCGTGAAGAGCCATCCCCGATTGATTGTCCTGATCTCGCTGCTTCTGTTGTGCTCGCGCCGTGCGAGCGCACAGATAGATCCATACGAATTTGAGGTGTATCCGTACGCGACCGAATCGTGCGGCGTGATCGAGCTGGAAACTGACAATGCCGTGGTCGCTAACGGCCATAGCCGGGCCGGAACAGGGACCAATGACGCAGGAGCCCATCCCAGCCAGGGCATGTGGTACAGCGGCGAGGAGCTAACCTACGGCCTAACCGATCGCATCGAAGCTGCTGCGTACGTTACCTTTGCTTACCCGAGCGGCCACGGATTTTGGTGGGCGGGCGACAAGGTGCGCCTGCGCGGCAGACTTTTCGACGAGGGCGTCTTACCCGTCGACCTCGGCTGGTACGTCGAACTCGAATGGCACAAGACACCCCAGTTTGACGACGCGGATCTCGAGCTCGAGCTGAAGCCGATTATCGAAAAAGACTTTGGACCTCTATCACTGGTTCTAAACGCGGTCTTCGAAAAACCTCTGTATGGCGCGGGACACGATCAAGGTTTCGAGTTCGGTTACCGAAACGGGGTCTACTACCGCTGGCTACGCTATCTATCGCCCGGTGTCGAGTTCTACGGGGGCGTCGGTCTCATTGACGACAACGATCCCTTGAACGACCAGCAGCACTATATCTTCCCTGTGCTCTGGGGCCAGCTTCCGCACGGTATTGAGTACAGTGTTGGACCCGGCTTCGGTCTGACCAGCGGATCCGACCATGTACTCATGAAATTCAACTTAGAGTTGGAGCGTTTTGTCGGCGCTATCTTCGGGCCGTCGTCTGACTCCGGCTGGTTCCTTTAGAGAGTGCGGCAACTGAAAACGGACCCTGGGGCAGGTCGGCCGCCACGGACCGTCACCGACCGCACCAACGGGTGATCACAGATGTGCAAGAGAATCAGATTGGCAGGAAATGGAAACTTCAATGTCGATCTCTGCGAGTGTGGAGCGATCCATCTCGCTATCGGCGTTACGACCATCAGACTCGACCCCGATGCGTATCGAAAGCTGACATCTGTTCTCGATGACGGTGCTCGCAGCTTGGAAGCGAATGCGCTCGGCAACCCAACCCTTCACTGAAACACCAAGCACGTCGGCCGGACCTAATATTGATGGCAAAGAAGAAAACAGTTCTGTTCGGATTTGTAGGGACGACCGTGATACTAGCCGCTGCAATGATCCCCACTATAACATCGGCGCACGCAGGGGATACTGCGCCGCAGCCGGTACGGTCGGTCGCTAATCCTTGTCCGCGCCTGTCAGCAGGGAGCGTGGTCGAGAACCCGCCTGCCCTCTTCAGTCGCAACGGAATGCTCGTGGTAGATTTCTCCTATCAGAGCACCACGGACGGGGCTGGCAGGACACTTTTCTGCTTCATGACGCCGGAAGGCTTGGAGAATCCTACCCTTCATGTCCATCCTGGTGATCACTTGATCATCAACGTCACGAACAACGCGCCAGCGGCTCCAGTCCAAATGCAGATCAACTCGCCCAACTGCGGCGCGGCGGAAATGACCGATTCGTCCGTGAATATTCACTTCCACGGCACCAATACTTCGCCGACTTGCCATCAGGACGATGTGATCCACACGGTTGTCAAGTCCAGCGAGACCTTCAGGTACGACGTTCACTTTCCGCGGAACGAGCCGCCGGGGCTGTACTGGTATCACCCGCACATTCACGGGCTCGCCGAAGCAGCGGTTCAAGGTGGTGCCACCGGAGCGATCGTCGTGGACGGGCTTGAAGCTATGCAACCCGCCGTTCGCGGGTTGCCGCGGAGAGTGTTTGTGATCCGGGATCAGAACGTGACGGGCAGCCCGACTCCCGGCGGGCCAAATAACGTGCCTTCATGGGATCTCTCACTTAATTTCATCCCGATTCCGTACCCGGAGTACACGCCCTCTGTCGTCGAAATGCGCTCGGGCGAAAGGCAACTGTGGCGGGTTGTGAATGCATCCGCTGACACCATCCTCGACCTGCAGCTGCAATATGATGATGAGCCGCAAAATCTCGAAGTTGTCGGCCTCGACGGAGTCCCTACTGGCTCTCAGGACAGTGCTCGGCGCGGGAAAATCCTCCATACGACGGACGTCCTGCTAGCGCCTGCAGCACGCGCCGAATTCATCGTGACCGGCCCATCACCGTGGGTGAGAAACGCCGCACTTGTGACCTTGGCTGTGGACACCGGACCGGACGGCGACAGCGATCCGCAGCGCCCCCTGGCTACGATTCGGACAGTTGGTCGGCCGGGGTCCGCGCGGCCAAGCATGCCTGAAACCGCCGAACCGTCATGGCCGCAACCCTTCGAAGGGCTTGCAACCGCGACACCTTCTGCGGAGCGTAAGCTGCATTTTTCCGAAGTCCTTTCGGACTCGAGCAATCCCCTGAGTCCGACCAACTTTTTCATCACCGTCGATGGAGCGACGCCCGAAGTGTTCAATCCCAACAACCCGCCGGCAATCGTTACAACTCAGGGCAGCGTTGAGGATTGGACGATTGAGAACCGCAGCCTAGAACACCATGAGTTCCACATCCACCAGATCCATTTCCTGGTGCTTTCGCAAAATAACTTCGAGGTCAACGGCAGCAAGCCGGATTCTATCATCCAAGGGCAATACCTCGACACGATCCAGGTTCCCTACTGGGACGGAAACCCGAACCATCTTTATCCGAGTGTCACGGTCCGCTTGGACTTCCGCGGACCCGATATCGGGGATTTCGTATACCACTGTCATATCCTCGGCCACGAGGATAACGGGATGATGGCGATCATTCGGGTTGAGCCCTCGACGATCGCCGCCGCACTCGAACGGTTCCGCATCGCGCTCGCTTCAACCAGGTGGTTTCACACCACCGAGCGCGCTGCCACCTCGACGTGGTGCGAGCGCGGCCGAATGGTGACTCGTGTGCTGCAGCGTGACGGTCACGAACCCTCGACTCAAACAATCAGCGAGCGCTAAGCGTAGATACAGAGTAAAGAATGAGCTGAAAGCGACGACAGGAACTTGCAACGCTTGCCGAATCCACGGAGTTTCCATGTCGGAGAAACGGATCTGGCCGATAAAAAAGCTTGAGCTGATTCCGTGGAAGAAGCAGTGCGGCGAACGGTGCCCTGCGGCTCGGGCAGATCGGGCGGCTGGTATCGCTTCTAAATCTCAGTGCTGCCGGCCGACCCCGGAGTCTCTGAGGGCCTCTTCAAACTGTCCACAATCCTGGAGCAGTCTTGCCAGAGAATCCGCGGCGTGCGAAATCTGCGTTAGTCTAAGGGTCAAGTGTTGAACCCTCGCAAATTCACCTTCGGCGGAACCTCCGCGATCGTGACCAGTATGGGGCTCGTCATCGGTCTGGGAGCCGCGAGAGCCAGCACCGCCACGATCGTAAGTGGATTACTGATTGTCGGCCTCGCTGATAACATGACCGACTCGCTCAGCATTCATATGTATCAGGAAGCAGAGAGGCTGGACCAGCGGGCGGCGTTCAAAGCGACGACCAGCAACTTCGTCACTCGCATTCTTACCGCCCTGAGCTTTGTCGTTGTGGTGCTGCTGCTCCCCCGCGCATACGGCGGAATCGTTGCGCTCTCTTGGGGCTGTCTGTTGTTGGCTCTGATTAGTTTCGCAGTAGCACAGGCCCGGGGAGCGAGCCCCTTGCGGGAGACTGCCAAACACTTGACAGTCGGTGCTTTAGTTATCGCCGCCAGTCGCCTCATCGGCGGATGGATCGCGGCTTACGTTCACTAGACCGCCGATCAACGGAGAAAGTTCGGAAGTGAGTCACCCTCCTTGTGTGAACGGCACGGCCGGGAATCGTGCTGCTCCTCAGTAGCATGCTGAAGAAACTCAGTCTTCACTGACTCCGAATTGATGCCGCGGGCCATAAAGTAATGGCGTTTGTAACGAAGTATGCACACTAATTCCGTGGCCAGCACCTCATTGAGTACTTCGATAACGCGTTTGCGATCGGCCTTGTAGCCTCCGGTCACCGCACCTTCTTCCATGTGCTTGCGAGCACGCTCACGAATCTTCTTCACATCGGATAGGATATCCTAAAAATGGAAGAGCAGCACGCCCATGATATGACCAACTTGCTGGCCAAGATCGCCGGTAGCTGAGTCGGAGCCGGGAGTACGCTGAGACTGAGAAGTTTCCGAATCAGAGAGCTATCGAATCGGAGGGCGAATCGGTGGAATTGGACTTCCGAACAGTTGAACCCGCGCTTCTGCAGGACATATCTCATCGGTGCGAAGGGTTCTCGCGATGTCGCTCTCATCGACCCGGTGCTCGAACACGTGCAGAAGTATCTTGAGTTGCTGCAGCGCGAGGGAGTCCGGCTGAGTCACGTCTTCGACACCCACACCCACGCCGATCACATATCGGGAGCCGGAGCGCTAAGGAACCATACCGGTTGCGATTACGTGATGCA
>Ga0335085_10009298_pt1 | contig 14848 bp, 13 predicted proteins | sample Lox_Sample_45_FD_206712 | JGI IMG/M metagenome (GOLD analysis project Ga0335085, IMG submission 206712) | Soil microbial communities from Loxahatchee National Wildlife Refuge, Florida, United States - Lox_Sample_4.5 | ecosystem: Environmental > Terrestrial > Soil > Wetlands | place: USA... | reverse complement strand
TGTCGTGGTGCAGGACGTCGCCAAGCTGCGTCAGCTCGCCAATGACGACCGCAGCGCCGTGCGCGGCACCTTGCGGACGATCCGGTGATGGCCACACGCGTCCTCTCTCCGCCCGGCTGGAAAGCACCGATCGGTTACGCCAACGGCCTCAGTGTACCGGCCGGCCGCATCGTCTTTGTCGCCGGGCAGGTCGGTTGGAACGCTGAGCAGAGATTTCAGAGCGAGGAACTGGTTCCGCAGTTCGAGCAGGCGCTAAAGAACATCATCGCCATCGTGGCCGAAGCGGGCGGCGGGCCGGAGCACATTTGCCGGGTGACCGCGTTCTGTATCGACAAGCCCGCTTATCTCGCCGGTCGGCGCGAGCTCGGCCGCATTTGGCGCGCGTTGATGGGCCGTCATTACGTCGCCATGAGCATGATCTTTGTCGCCGACCTGTTGGATCATCCGGCGAAGATCGAACTCGAAGCGACCGCGGTTATTCCCGAATAGACGAGTTATGGCCGGGCATGACGCCTTAATGAGCGAGCTTCGCCACCAACCGCCGCGCCAGCGCCGCCGCCGCGACGCGGCGATAATTGGCCGAGGCGAGCGTGGTGCGCATCGGCTGCACTTGCTTCTGCACCAGACGATCGAGTTCTTGGAGTAGTTTGTCATCGACCGGTCGGCCGGTGAAGGCCTCGGTGCCGGCGACGAGAAACGGCCGCGAATTGGTGCCAGTCAACGCGACGCGCAGCGCGCCGACCGCGTTGCCCACCATGGCCAATGCAACGGCAACGCCCGCCAGCGGAAAATCGATCGCCGCGCGCTGCCGCACTTTCTCGTAAGCGGCCGGCGGAGGCGACGCGGGCATGTGCACGGCCACGACGAGTTCGCCGGGCGCCAGCGCCAAATGCGCCTTGCCGTCCTCGACATAAAGCTCGCTGAGCGGGATGCGGCGCTCACCATTGGCTCCCGCGACGTCGATTTCGGCGCCATAGACAATCAGCGCCGGCGCCAGGTCGCCGGAAAAAGCGGCGTGGCAGCGCTGACCTTGCGGTGCGACGTGACAGGTGTCGCCGCGGTTCTTTAGGCAGTAGGCGTTGGCGCTGCGCCACCATTCGCTCTGATTGTAATAGATGCAGCGCGTGTCGAGGCAGAGATTGCCGCCGACGGTCGCCATGATGCGGTGGCCGGGCCCCGCGATCGCGGCGGCGGCGTGCGCCAGCGCGCCATAGCGGCTGACAATCGTTGTGTCGCGGGCCAGCGCGTCAAGCGTGACGCCGGCGCCAATGCTCACGCCGCGCGCATCGCTGCGGATACCGCCCAATTCCTCGATGCCGGAGAGGTCGATCAGCACCGCCGGGCGGGCGATGCCGCGTCGCATGTTGACGAGGAGGTCGGTGCCGCCGGCGATGAAGCGGCTTCCCGGATCGTGCAGCCGTTCGGCGATCGCTTCTTTGACGCTGCGCGGCTGCGTCACGCGGAATTCGGCGATCGGCGCGGTCATGATGCGGCCTTCACGGTCTTGGCAAGCCGTGCCTGCCGCCGGCGCTGAATGAGCGCGTCCATCAGCCGGTCGGGCGTCACCGGCAATTCATTGAGATCGATCTTGATGGCGTTGGCGATGGCATTGACCAAAGCCGGCGGGAAGCCGGCCAGTGCGCCTTCGCTTGCTTCCTTGGCGCCGAAGGGCCCGTTGGGATCGCGGCTCTCGACGATATAAGTCTCGATCGGCGGAGATTCGGCGATTGTCGGCATGCGATATTCGAGGAAACTCGCATGCGCCGGCAGGCCATCGAGATAGTGCGTCTCTTCGCACATCGCCTGGCCCATGCCCATCCACACCGAGCCTTGGATCTGCCCTTCGACCGCCAGCGGGTTGATGGCGTGGCCGCAGTCGAGCGCGGCCCACACCTTGTCGACGGTCACCGTCGCGGTTGCCTCGTCGACGCTGACTTCGACGACCTGCGCGGCATAGCTGAAGCCCATGGTCGAGCCGACCGCGCCGCCGCGATGCTTGCCGCCCTGCATGTCCGGCGGACAGGTGAAGGAGCCTTTGACGGTAATCGCGCCCTCATCGACCAGCGCCGTCGCCACCACATCGGCGAACATGAGGTTCGACTGCTCGCCCTTGCCGACGCGGAACACCTCCCCGCACTCGATGTCGTCGATCTTGGCCTCGAGCTTCTTCGCTGCGGCCTTGACCAATACAGCCTTGAGATTCTTGGCGGCGTCGATCGCCGCATTGCCGACCATGAAGGTGATGCGCGAGGAATAGGCGCCGTTGTCTTTGGGCGTGACCGCGGAATCGGCGGCGACCACGCGTACGCGATTGAGCGAAATGTTGAGCGTCTCGGCCACCGCGATCGCCACCATGGTCGAAGAGCCCTGGCCGATCTCGTAGGCGCCGGTGAGCGCGGTGACGCCGCCGTCGAAGTCGAGCCTGAGGTTCACCACCGCGTGCGGCTCGCCGGTGCGATGGATCGGCTTGGCGGCGCCGCTGACGTAATGCGAACAGGCCATGCCGAGTCCCTTGCCCGGCGGCAGCTTGCCGATGCGGTCGCGCCAGCCGCTGGCGCGCTCGACCGTGTCGAGGCACTCGGGCAGGCCGTAGCTGTTGACGGCGAGATCGTTCAACGTGCGCGTCGGCGCCTGCAGCAGATTGGCGCGCCGTACGGCGAAGGGATCGAGCTTGAGCTCCCGCGCCATGCGGTCGAGCAGACATTCGAAAGCATGCCGCATGTTGACCGAGCCGTGCCCGCGCATGGCGCCGCAGGGCGGCAGGTTGGCGTAGACGCGGTAGCCGTCGTATTTCACCGCCGGAATGTCATAGAGGCCCTGCAACAGCGCGCCGGCATAGAGAATGGTGATGATGCCGTAGCCCGCATAGGCGCCACCGCGCTGCACCACCTCGCATTCGCAGACGGTCAGCCGCCCATCCTTGCGCATGCCGAGCTTCAGGCGGATATCGGTCTGCGGCCGCGCCCGGTGGGTGATGAAGGTTTCCTCGCGGCTGAGCTGCATCAGCACCTTGCCGGCGGCGGCGCGCGCGAGCAGCGCGGTGACGATTTCGAAATTGAGCACTTCGACGCGGGCGCCGAAACCGCCGCCGATGAACGGCTTGATGACGCGGATGCGCGAGGAATCCATGTCCAAGCAATGCGCCAGCATCAAATGCAGGTAGTAGCCAACCTGCGACACCGACTGCACGGAGAGGCGGCCGGTGGCCGGATCGAATTCGGCGAGCGAGGCGTGCGGTTCGATCTGCGCGTGATTGATCTCCGCGCAGTCGAATTTCTCCTCGCGCACCAGCGCGGCTTCGGCGAAGCCCTGCCGGAGGTCGCCGAATTCGTGGTGCACGTCGCGCTCGAGATTGCCCGGCTTGTCGTCGTGCAGCAGCACGGCATCGGGTGCGCGCGCCGCGTCCGACGTGTAATAGGCCGGCAACACCTTCACCTCGAGTTCGATCAGCGCCAACGCGCGTTCGGCGGTGTCCGCGTCGACCGCCGCCACCGCCGCGATCGGCTCGCCGCGATAGCGTACGCGCCCGCGCGCCAGCGGATATTCGTTCATCGCGATCGGCAACACGCCGTAGGGGCGCGGGCAATCGTCGCCGGTCAACACCGCGACCACGCCGTCGAGCGCGCGTGCCTTCGCCACGTCGAGGCGGATGATCTCCGCATGACTATAGGGGCTGCGCAGGATGCGTCCGATGAGCGTGTTATTGTGGTCGAGATCGGCGGTGTAACGCGCCTTGCCCGTGACCTTGTCGATGCCATCGATGAGCGGCACGCCCGCACGTTTGCTTGCGCGCGCCTCTTGCATTGTCATGGCGCCGTTTCCGCCGCGGCTTGCACGGATTCGATGATCTTCACATAGCCGGTGCAGCGGCAGAGATTGCCGGCGAGCGCGGCGCGGATGTCCGCCTCGCTCGGCTTGGGATCGCGCCGCAGCAGCGCTTCCGCCGCCATGATCATGCCCGGCGTGCAGAAACCGCATTGCGTGCCGAGCTTCTCATGGAAGGCTTGTTGCAGACGGTTGAGCCGGCCTTGCGTCGCCAGGCCTTCGATCGTCTCGACCTCGTGGCCTTCGCAGCGCACCGCGAGCGTGATGCAGGACGGCACCGCTTCGCCGTCGACCAGCACGGTGCAGGCGCCGCATTCGCCGCCGTCGCAGCCGATCTTCACGCCGGTGAGCTGTGCGACCTCGCGCAGGTAATCAACCAGCAGGGCCTGTTCGGCGACCGCGTCTTCGCGCCAGCGCCCGTTCAGCCACAATCGCAAAAGTCGCTTCTTCGGCTGCGCGGCCGGCGCATGCATGGCAGCACTCCTTGCGTTGAGAAATGCGCCGATCGCCGCTTTGTTGCCATGACTAAAATCAAGCCTATACACTTCGGGTTGCAGCGGCGAACTACCTAACCGAAGTCAAGGAACGTGCTCCGTCGAGCCGTTAGATTTTCTCGCATCGATTTTCATGACGCGAGACGCCGCATGCTGCGCGACTACAACGCTGCCGTCGATTTTGTCGATCGAAACGTCGCCGAAGGTCGCGGCGACAAGACCGCTTTTATCGATCCGTCGCGCAATCTTACTTACGCGGAACTGCGCGACGCGGCCGCCCGCATCGGCCCGATGCTGGCGCGCATGGGCATCGAGCGGGAAAATCGCATCGCGCTCGTCCTGCTCGATACGATCGAATTTCCCATCCTGTTCTGGGGCGCGATCCGCGCCGGCATCGTTCCCGTCCTCATCAATACGCGCCTCACCGTCGACCAATATCGCTATCTATTCGAGGACTCGCGCGCCAAGGCGGTCTTCGTGTCCACGGCCTTGCTGCCGACCATTCAAGAGGCGGCGAATGACGTGCCGACGGTGAAGGAAGTCGTCGTGGTCGGCGGCGGCCCGACCTCGGCGCCGCGGCTCGACACGCTTCTGGCCGCGGAGAACGAAGGCGCCGCGCCGGCGCGAACCTGTGCCGACGAGGTCGCCTATTGGCTCTATTCCTCGGGCACCACCGGCATGCCGAAGGGGACGATGCACGTGCATGCGAACCCGAAGATCATGGCGCAGGCGGCCGGCCAGCGCCGCATCGGCTACCGCGAAGACGATCTCGTATTCTCCGCGGCGAAATTGTTTTTCTCTTACGGCCTCGGCAACGCGATCTTCTGTTCGATGTGGGTCGGGGCGACGTCGGTGTTCTATCCCGAGCGGCCGACCCCGCAGACCGTGTTCGAAGTTTTGCGCGGCTATCAGCCGACGATGTTCTTCGCCGTGCCGACGCTGTATGCGGCGATGCTTGCCGATCCGGAATGCAAGAAGGAGAACATGTCGTCGCGCATGCGGCTCTGCTTCTCCGCCGGCGAACCGCTGCCGGCGCATGTCGGCGTCGCCTGGAAGGAATGCTTCGGTCTCGACATCGTCAACGGCGTCGGCTCCACCGAAATGGGACACCTGTTTCTGACCAACCTGCCGAATGCCGTGGAATACGGAACCTCGGGCGTGCCGGTCGAGGGCTACGATCTCCGGCTGGTCGACGAGCACGGCGGCGACGTGCCCGACAACGAAATGGGCGAGATGCTGGTGCGCGGCGAATCCTCGGCGGCCGGCTACTGGAATCAGCGCGAAAAGACGCGCCGTACTTTCGTCGGCGAATGGACGCGCACCGGCGATAAATATGTGCGGCGGCAGGACGGCGTCTACACTTACTGCGGCCGCACCGACGACATGTTCAAGGTCAGTGGCATCTGGGTGTCCCCTTTCGAGGTCGAGGACGCGCTGGTCAGCCATCCGAAGGTGCTGGAGGCCGCCGTCGTGCCGGTCGAAGACGACAGCGGGCTGGTCAAGCCGAAAGCCTTCGTCGTGCTCAAGGACCAGAGCGAGAGCACAGCGAGCCGCGCGCTCTATGAAGAGCTCAAGGTGCATGTGAAACGCGCGATCGGGCCGTGGAAGTATCCGCGCTGGATCGAATTCGTCGACAGCCTGCCGAAGACGGCGACCGGAAAGATTCAACGCTTCATGCTGCGCGGCAAGGGCCAGGCGGCGCATGTCGGTGGTCCCTGATGCCGTCGCTTGCGCATTTCGATTGGCCCTTCTTCGGCGACGAGCACCGCCGCTTTGCGACAGCGCTGGCGGATTGGGCGGGCCGTGAGGCCGGTCGACACATCGACCACGCCGAGGTCGATCGGTCCTGCCGCTCGCTCGTGCGCGCCTTGGGCGAGGCCGGCTGGCTCAAGGCGGTGGTGCCCGCGGCCTATGGCGGGCTCAAGGACCGGCTCGACGTGCGCACGATCTGCGCCGCGCGCGAAGTCCTCGCCTGGCACGACAGCCTCGCCGATTTCGCCTTTGCCATGCAGGGGCTGGGCACCGCCTCGATCTCGCTGTTCGGCAGCGACGACATCAAGGCCAAATATCTGCCGCCGGTGGGCGAGGGCCGTCACATCGCGGCATTCGCGCTCTCCGAGCCCGAGGCCGGCTCCGACGTCGGCGCGCTCGCCGCGACGGCGACCAAGGACGGCCCGGCGCATATGCGCATCGACGGGCTGAAGACCTGGATCTCCAACGGCGGCATCGCCGATCATTACGTCGTCTTCGCGCGCAGCGGCGAGGCGCCCGGCGCCAAGGGCCTGTCCGCCTTCGTCGTCGACGCCGATACGCCCGGTCTCGAGATCGCCGGCCGCATCGACGTCATCGCCCCGCATCCGCTGGCGACGTTGCGCTTCACCGGCTGCCGGGTGCCGCTCGCCAACCGGCTCGGCGGCGCCGGCGAGGGCTTCAAGGTGGCGATGGCGACGCTCGACATTTTCCGCTCGACGGTCGCCGCGGCGGCGCTCGGCATGGCGCGCCGCGCCTTCGACGAGATGATCGAGCGTGCGGCTAAGCGAAAATTGTTCGGCGCTCCTCTTGCCGATCTGCAGCTCACGCAAACGGCCTTGGCCGACAGCGCCATCGACATCGATGCGGCGGCGCTGCTCGTCTACCGCGCCGCCTGGGAGAAGGATCGCGGCGCCCCGCGCATCACGCGCGCGGCCTCGATGGCGAAGGCCTTCGCGCCGGAAATCGCGCAGCGTGTGATCGACCGCGCCGTGCAGCTCTTCGGCGGCAACGGCGTGCGCTCGGGGGTCAAGGTCGAAGCGCTTTACCGCGAAATCCGCGCCTTGCGCATCTATGAAGGCGCGACCGAAGTGCAAAAGCTGATCGTGGCGCGGGACTTGCTCAAGGCGCACGCCGCGAGGCGCCGTGAGGCGGCCGAATAGGACAGCGATGGTACTGACCGAGGAACAGGAAACCATCCGCAATACCGCGCGCCAATTCGCGCAGAGCATTTTGCTGCCTAATTCCGCCGAATGGGACAGCAAGGCGGAGTTCCCGCGTACGGCGCTGCGCGAATTGGGCAGTCTCGGTTTCATGGGCATGACGGTGCCGGAAGAATGGGACGGCGCCGGCGCCGACTACGTGTCCTACGCGTTGGCGATCGAGGAGATCGCCGCCGGCGACGGCGCCGTCTCCACCATCATGAGCGGGCATAACTCGGTCGGCTGCATGCCGCTCGTCGAATACGGCACGCCGCAGCAGAAGGAAAAGTATCTGCGCCCGATGGCGCGCGGCGAACTGCTCAGCGCCTTTTGTCTCACCGAGCCGCAGAGCGGCTCCGATGCCGGTGAAATCCGCACGCGCGCCGAGCGCCGCAACGGCGGCTATGTCCTCAACGGCGTGAAGCAGTTCGTCACCTCCGGCAAGAACGCCGATGTGGCGCTGGTCATCGCCGCCACCGATCTGACGCTCGGCAAGCGCGGCATCAGTTGCTTCATCGTCGACACCAGGGCGCCCGGCTATTGCGTGCGCCGCGTCGAAGCGAAGATGGGCCAGCAGGCCTCCGACACCTGCGAGGTGCAATTCGACGAGCTGCAGGTGCCGGCGGAGAACCGGCTCGGCGCCGAAGGGCAGGGCTACCGCATCGCGCTCGCCAACCTCGAGGGCGGCCGCATCGGCATCGCCGCGCAAGCCGTCGGCATGGCGCGCGCGGCGCTCGACGTCGCGCTCGCCTATGCGCAGGAGCGGCGTAGCTTCGGCAAGACCATCATCGAGCATCAGGCGGTCGCTTTCCGCCTCGCCGACATGGCGACCGAACTCGAAGCAGCGCGCCAACTGGTGCTGCATGCCGCCGACCTGCGCAACCAGGGCCTGCCCTGCCTTAAGCAGGCCTCGATGGCGAAATTGTTCGCCACCGAGGCCGCCGAACGCATCTGCTCCGACGCCATCCAAACGCTCGGCGGCGCCGGCTACATGGCCGATTTCGGCGTCGAACGCATTTACCGCGCGGTGCGCGCGAGCAAGATCTACGAGGGCACCAACGACATTCAGCGTATGGTCATCAGCCGCGCCCTGGTGAGCCAGGCCGGACAGGAAAAGCGGAATTGACCATGTTGCTCAGCGAGACCGCCGCCGGCGTGACCACCCTGACGCTGAACCACCCTCCGGTGAACGCGATCAGCGACGAATGGGTGCGCCGGTTCGAGGCCAAGCTCGACGAGCTCGCGCGCGGCCCCGCTTTTGCCGTGCTGCATATCCGTTCCGCGTGCAAGGTGTTTTGCGCCGGCGCCGACCTCAAGGAAATCCAGGCGCGCATGGACATGACGGACGGCCCCGACCGCATGTACGCCTATGCGGCCGGCATCCAGCGGCTCTATGCCCGCATCGAGGCGCTGCCGCAGGTGACGCTCGCCGAAATTGGCGGCGCGGCGATGGGCGGCGGCTTCGAATTGGCGTTGGCCTGCGATCTGCGCATGGCCGCGGCGGAAGCAAAACTGGGCCTGCCGGAAGTCCGCCTCGGATTGATCCCCGGCGCTGGCGGCACGCAGCGGCTGACCCGGCTGTGCGGCCCGGCGCTCGCCAGCCGGCTCGTTCTCGGCGCCGAAATCCTCGACGGCGCAGCCGCCAGCGTGCTCGGCCTGGTGCATTGGGCGGTGCCGCGCGCCGAATTGCCGCAGCGCGCCGGCGAAGCCGCGCGCCGCATTGCCGGCCTGCCGGCGCCGGCGCTCGCCGCCGCCAAGGCCTGCATCGCCGCGGCCGGTCACCAGGAACGCGGCGGGTTTGCCGACGAGTTGGAATTCACCCGGCAGCTGCTCAACGATGCCGAGACGCGCAAGCGCGTTTCGGCATTTCTTTCGGGCGCCGCCGAATCTGCCAAGCAGCGTGACAAAGGAAGCGCATGATGAATTTCGATGGCAAGGTTGTACTGGTCACCGGCGGCGCCTCGGGCATCGGCAAGGCGACGGTAACGGCGTTCGCCCGCGCCGGCGCCACGGCGATCTGCGCCGACCTGAACGTCGCGGCCGGCGAAGCGCTCAAGAAAGACGCCGCCGGCGCCAATCTCAAGGTCGATTTTGTCGCCATCAACATGGCGAGCTCCGACTCGATCCGCGCCGCCGCCGCCGCGGTGCTGAACAAATATCCGCGCGTCGACGTGCTCGTGAACGGCGCCGGCTGGGGCGACATCCAACCCTTCATGCAGAACGCGCCGGACTTCATCGACAAGGTGGTCGCCATCAATCTCGCCGGTCCCGTACATCTGACGCAGGCGTTGCTGCAGCCGATGATCGCGGCGAACGGCGGCAAGATCGTCAACATCGCCAGCGACGCCGGCCGCGTCGGCAGCGGCGGCGAAACCGTCTACGCCGGCGCCAAGGGTGGGCTGATCGCCTTCACCAAGTCGCTCGCGCGCGAAGTCGCGCGCTATTCGATCAACGTCAATTGCGTCTGCCCCGGCCCGACCGACACGCCGATGCTCGCCACGCGCTCGGAGAAGCTGCGCGAGGCGTTCCTCAAGGCGATTCCGTTCCGCCGCTTCGCCAAGCCGGAGGAGATCGCCGACGCCGTGCTGTTTTTCGCCAGCCCGCAGGCCGACTACGTCACCGGCCAGGTGATGAGCGTCAGCGGCGGGCTCACCTTCGCTGGTTAGCGCTCACAGGATTTCATGGAGGACATCATGACTGCTGCTGTAATGGCCAAATCCGGAAACGGCGCCGACACCGCCGCGCGCTTTCGCCCGGCCGGCCTCGACTTCGCCAGTTTCAAGCCGAAACATTTCCTCTGGTCGGTCGCCGGCAAGGTGGCGACCATCACCCTGAACCGGCCGGAGCGGAAAAATCCGCTGACGCTCGAATCCTATGTCGAGTTGCGCGACACGTTCCGCAATCTCACTTACGCCGATGAGATCAAAAACGTGGTGATCGCCGGCGCCGGTGGCAATTTCTGCTCGGGCGGCGACGTGCACGAGATCATCGGCCCGCTGGTGGAGATGCAGCGCAAGGACGACATGGCCGGCCTCATCGCCTTCACCCGCATGACCGGCCAACTGGTGAAAGAGATGCGCGCCTGCCCGCAGCCGATCGTGGCGGCGATCGACGGCATCTGTGCTGGCGCCGGCGCGATCATCGCCATGGCCTCCGATCTGCGCGTCGGCACGGCGCGCAGCAAGGTCGCCTTCCTGTTCGTGCGCGTCGGCCTTGCTGGCGCCGACATGGGCGCTTGCGCTATCCTGCCGCGCATCATCGGCCACGGCCGCGCGTCCGAGTTGCTCTATACCGGCCGCGCCATGGACGGTGCCGAAGCCGAGCGCTGGGGGTTCTACAACAAACTGAGCGAGCCGGAGAACGTGCTCGCCGATGCGCAGGCGCTGGCCAAGACCCTGTCCGACGGCCCGACCTTCGCCAACTCCATGACCAAGAAGTGCCTGCACCAGGAATGGAACATGGGTGTCGAGGAGGCGATCGAAGCCGAAGCGCAGGCGCAGGCGATCTGCATGCAGACCAAGGACTATGAGCGGGCCTACGAGGCTTTTGTTGCGAAGCAAAAGCCGGTGTTCCAGGGCAACTGACCGCTCGTTCGGGCCGAACCGGCCCGGCAAGGGCTTGTGCCCAAGCCCGGGAGGAGGGCAAAACGGTGCGGTGACGCGCGGGCAACGCGCGCGCCGCATCGCTAACGGCGGGGAGACGCATCGATGGTTGCGAGGGCAAAATTCGGGTTTATTCTCTTCGCCCTGGCGCTGGTTTTGCGATTTGTCGCGCGGCGTTATCCGCAATTCGCCGCGCGGCTGAAGGAGCGCAATTTGGTCGCGCAGATCAAGGCGCGCGACGAGGGTATCGGCCGCTGGATCGAGATCCGCGACGGCAAGGTCACGTCGCGCGCCGGCCTGCACGCCAAGCCCGACATCACGCTCGCCTTCAAGAACGCCACGACCGGCGCGTCGCTGCTCACCCCGCCGATCAACTGGCTCAATCAAATCAACGCGCAGAAGGACTTCACCCTCGGCGTCGAGGGCCCGGAGGACCTGACCAATTGGTTCGCGCAACTGCTCATGGCGATGCAGACCGCGCATTGGAAAATCGGTACGCCGACGGCGGACGGCGCCATGCGCTATTGCAACATGACCAATGGCGGGCCGGTCTTCATCACGGTCAAGGACGACAAGATCGTGCGCATGACGCCGATCGATTTCGACGACCGCGATCCGCCGCCGTGGACGATCAAAGCGCGCGGGCTTGAATTCACGCCGCCGCGCAAGACCACGCTCGCCCCGCACGGGCAGAACGCCAAATCGATCATCTACGCGCCGAACCGGCTGCTCCATCCGATGAAGCGCGTCGACTTTGATCCGCACGGCGAGCGCAATCCGCAGAACCGCGGCAAGTCGGAGTATGTGCGTATCAGTTGGGAGGAAGCGCTCGATCTCGTCGCCAATGAGATCAAGCGCTGCAAGCGGGATCACGGTCCGGGTTCGGTCGCCACCTCGCACGGCTCGCACCATACCTGGGGCAATATCGGCTATTACCTGTCGGCGCTTTATCGCTTCGCCAACGCGGTTGGCATGACACGCGTGCATCACAATCCGGATAGCTGGGAAGGCTGGTATTGGGGCGCGGCGCATCACTGGGGTTACACGCTACGCGTCGGCCAATCGGAGACCTACGGCACCGTCGAGGACTGCCTGCAGAACTGCGACATGATCGTGTTTTGGGCCGCCGATCCCGAGAGCACGTCCGGCTCATACGGCGCGCAGGAAGGCACCGTACGCCGGCAATGGCTGAAGAACCCGAAGCTCGGCATCAAGGTCGTCCACATCGATCCCTATTACAACGCCTCGGCGCAGTTCCTGCCCGGCAAGTGGTTCGCGCCCAAGCCGACCACGTCGCCGGCCATGGCCATGGCCATCGCCTATGTGTGGATCAAGGAAGGCCTCTACGACAAGGATTACGTCAAAACGCACACCGTCGGTTTCGACAAATGGAAGGCTTATCTTACCGGCGAAGAGGACGGCATCCCGAAGACGCCGGAATGGCAGGAGAAGGAAACGGGAGTGCCGGCCAAGGACGTGCGCGCGCTCGCCCGTGAATGGGGCAAGAAGCGCGTCTATCTCGCGCCCGGCGGCTGGGGCAACGGCCACGGCGGCGCCTGCCGCAACCAGACCGGCATCCAATGGGCGCGCACTATGGTGTGCCTCGCGGCCATGCAGGGGCTGGGCAAGCCCGGCATCAACATGGGCAATCTGCAGTGGGGCTGCCCGCTCGATTTCAATTTCTATTTCCCCGGCTACGCCGATGGCGGCATGTCGGGCGATCTGGAAAACACTTCGATGCCGGTCGAGCTCTACCAGCGCATGCCGCAATTGCCGACGATCAGCTCCAATGCGCAGACCATCCCGCGCATCTGGATGCCGGAGGCGCTCGCCGCCGGCAAGGCCGAGGGCTACCGCTGGAACGGCAAGTCGATCGAGCACCAGTTCGCCAAGTTCAGCTATCCGGCGGCGGGCCACGCTCCAGTGCGCATGCTCTACAAATACGGCGGCTCGATGCTCGCCACCATGAACAACACCAACCGCCATGTGCGGATGTACCAGTCGGAGAATCTCGAATTCGTCGTCAACCAGTCGATCTGGTTCGAGGGCGAGGCGAAGTTCGCCGACGTGATCCTGCCGGTGTGCACCAATTTCGAGCGCGTCGACATTTCCGAATGGGCGGGCCTCGGCGGCTACGGCCACCACGGCCAGCAGCAGCTCAATCACCGCGTCGTCATCTTCCAGGCGCCGGCGATCGCCCCGCTCGGCGAATCGAAGACCGACTTCTGGATTTTCACCGAAATCTGCAAACGGCTCGGGCTCGCCAACTATTTCAATGAAGGCTGCAACGAGATCGACTGGGTCAAGCGTCATTTCGACGCCTCCGATCTGCCCAAGGTCATCTCCTGGCGGGAGTTCATCACGCGCGGCTATTACGTCGTGCCGGCGGAGAAGGAGCGCCTGCGCGCGCCGGTGTCATTCCGCTGGTTTTGGGAAAACCGCAAGAAGGACGTGCCGGAGGCGCAGCCGCTGCCGTCCGACTACACCGAGGAATTCCTGCGCGGCCTGCAGACGCAGTCCGGCAAGCTCGAATTCGAGTGCAATAGCCTCAAGCGCGCCGCCGATCCGGAGCGGCCGCCGATCGTCAAATACGAGCCGTCATGGGAAGGCCCGCATTCCGGCGATCTCTACAAGCGCTACCCGCTGCAATTGCTCACCCCGCACTCGAAATATTCCTATCACACGCAGGGCGACGGCAAGGATTCGTTCCTGCTCAACATCGAGGATCACCGCGTCAATATCGACGGCTGGTACTACTGGATCATCCGGCTGAACGCGGACGACGCCGCCGAGCGCGGCATCAAGAAGCACGACCTGGTCAAGGTCTACAACGACCGCGGCGCGGTGATCTGCGCGGCGCTGCCGACGCAGCGGCTGCCGCGCGGCGTCTGCCACGGCTACGAATCCTCGGCCGTCTACGAGCCGATGGGCGAGCCGGGCAAGTCCGTCGACCGCGGCGGCGTGCTCAACCTGCTCACGCCCGAGCGCACGCAAACCCGCAGCACGCATTCGCTCGCCGGCGCGCAGGCGCTGGTGCAGGTCGTGCCGTGGGATGGCGGCGCCGAGCACGTCTCGGAGACGTTCGCCACCATGGACAAGGCGCGCGAGGTGCGCGGCAAGCTCAGGGCCGCGCAACTCATGCCGGCAAAATAAGGGAAAACGGAGGACCGATCGAATGGCCTATGTATTCAAGGAAGACGAACTGCCCTCGCTGATCGACGCCAAAAAAGCGCGCGAGCGCATCTTCTTCGTCAACCAGGAGCTCGCCAAGATCGACGACATGCTGGCCGGCGTCATGCACTACAAGCAAGGCGCGGCCTCGCCGCTGCATCTGCATAAGAATTGCGAGCACTTCTATTTCATCATCGACGGCAAGGCGACGGTTGAATCCGACGGCGGCGTGCGCCCGGTCGGCCCCGGCGACATGATCTTCATCCCGGCGGAAGAGAAACACCGCCTGCGCGCCGAGACGCCGTTGTTCTATTTCGAGTTCCAGGCGCCCAACCGCTTCAAGACCACCATCCTCGAAGGCACCGACGACGACCTGCGCTGGGAGCGCAAGGACGGCAAGGTCTGGATCCAGAGCTGAGGGGAGAAGCACAATGTCATTGACATTCATCGATACCAACGCGTTGCCGAAAAATCCTTCCGGCGGGCACGGCGAGGTCACCGAGGTGCTCAATGCCGCGCTCTGCGGCGCCAAGAACGTGCACGGCTCGCTGCGCTGGCTCAAAGGCGCCGACAGCTTCAAGGCGGACGCCGCCGGCAAGCACCAGCTCATCTATCTCATGGACGGCAAGGGCTCGATCCGGCTCAACGAGCGCGACTATGCCGTGGAAAAGGGCGGCGGCGTGTATCTCGGACCCGCGGAAAGCGCGACCGTAACGGCGCGCGAGGGAGCGCTGAAGCTCTTTCATCTCATCGTGCCGCAGATCCCGAAGTGAGTGAGCGACGAAGCGAGCGAGATGGGCGATGA
>Ga0335085_10009297_pt1 | contig 14851 bp, 8 predicted proteins | sample Lox_Sample_45_FD_206712 | JGI IMG/M metagenome (GOLD analysis project Ga0335085, IMG submission 206712) | Soil microbial communities from Loxahatchee National Wildlife Refuge, Florida, United States - Lox_Sample_4.5 | ecosystem: Environmental > Terrestrial > Soil > Wetlands | place: USA: Florida... | reverse complement strand
AGAAGAAATCTCCGGTGGTTCGCTTTCCCGGCCGCCGGAACGCCGGTGTACACTGCTTCTCATCACGCAAGGGAGCGCCCTCTGACGATCACCTCTCCACTCGGCGACAAACATCTGGACAAAGAGTGGAAATTTCTTTGCGCGTGCGCCTCCCCGCTGCCGGTTCCTGCTGCGGCGTTGTCCCGCTCCCAGGCCAACCTGGACTGGGACCTCGTGCTGGAACTCGCTGAAGGCCATCGCGTCCTGGGAGTCCTCGCCGCGCGACTCAAAGAAACCGATTATGCCGATGTGCCGGCGGAGGCCAGGGAAAAGCTGCAAGGCCGCATGCGGGCGCAACACCTGTTCAGCCTGAGCATGACCGCGGAGCTTTTCCGCATCCTGGAACGATTCGCAAAGGCGGGCGTCGAATCGCTGCTGGTGAAAGGCCCGGTGGTTTCGGTGCTGGCGTATGGAGATCCCGCCATTCGAAGCTATGTGGACCTCGATCTCCTGGTGCGCAGCGAAGCGATTCTTTCGGCGTCGCAAATCATGGCCGCGCTGGAATTCGACGCCGACGTTCCCGAGGCAGCGATTCGCGCGGGGAAAATTCCCGGGGAATATTTATTTTCGCGGCCAGGCACGCGCCAGATGATCGAACTCCACACGGAGAAGACGTTTCGTTACTACCCGCAACCGATGCGCGTGGAAGATTTATTCGCGCGTCAACGCCGGGTCCTGGTGCATGGCAAGGAGATTCCCGCGCTCAGCCTGGAGGACGAGTTCGTCCTCAACTGCATTCATGGCGCAAAGCATTTCTGGGAACGCTTGATGTGGCCGGCGGACGTGGCCGCGATTGTGGTGCGCCACCCGGAACTGGATTGGCGGCGGGCGCAAACGGCGGCGGCGGATGTGGGAGCAGAGCGCCTGCTGTGCGTGGCGCTGCTGCTCAGTGAGTCTCTGCTGGGTGTGGCGGTGCCCGCGGAAATGGCCGGGGCCGTGAATGCGGACAACTCGGCCAAGGCCTTGGTTCGGCAGATTAAGGGCTGGCTGCCGTACGCTGGTTACATGGCCCCGCGGCTGTTTCAGCGCGCGGTCTTTCGCTGGAGGATGGGCGGCGGCAGGAACGGCGGCACCGGCTACCTGTTGCGGCTTTCTCTCTCGACAACCGAAGACGATTGGGCCGAAGGGCAGAAAGGCTCGCGCCTGTGGGAAATACTCCGCCGGCCGATCCGATTGATACGCAAGTACGGCCAGGGCGGCTGAAACTCCGGGCGTTGCGGTTTAGCGGAAATCTACTCGCAAAAGGGAAGCCCGGCGCACAAAGTTCGTGGCCGGGCTCATGTGTCTGCAAGGAAACTCAGATGTTGGTGTGTTCGGAAAGGAAGTGCTCTTCCTCTTCCTGTTGCTGCGGCAATTCCACGGACAAGGTGAGTTCCGCCTTGTTGCGCAGCACGCCGAGCTTGATCGTTTTCTCATCGCGCTTGGTCAGCAGCTTTTCGCGCAGCTCGCTCGCGCTGCGGATGCGTTCACCGTTCATGCTGGTGATCACGTCCCCAACCTTCAGTCCGGCTTTCGCGGCGGGAGAATTATTAAAAACATTGCGGACCAGCACGCCCTCGCCATCCGGCGCGCCGAAATAATGCCCGAACTCGCCTTCAAGGCTCTCGGCGTCAATGCCGAGCAAGGGATGGTCGGGAGAAACAAACGTGAACGTCCGGAGATGGTCCAGCCCGGAGAGGTCGGGCATCGCCGGCAATTCCGGCATCTTGAACGCAAACGCCTTCGGATTGGCGGAGAAAACTTTCAGATTGCCCATTTCCGGCTTGCCAACGGTGACTTTCACATTTTGCGTGCGGCCATCGCGCCACACGGTCAGGTTCGCGGTGCGGCCCGGCGGAATCTCGCGGATCATGCGCCGGAACTGCTCCGCACCTTCCACGCGCTGGCCATTGATCTCGAGCACCACGTCCTTGTCTTTCAGTCCGGCTTTCGCGGCGGGGCTATCGGGAACTACTTTCCCCAACACGGCGCCGCGCTCCTCCGGGAGCTTCAGCTGCTTCATGGTGTCCGCGGAAACTTCCGAAACGCCGACGCCCAGCCAGCCGCCCGAGCCCACAAAGACCTGCAGATCTTCATCGTCGTCGCCGTCTTTCAGGTCGTTGTAAACCCGCACCTTCGGATTGCCTTCCTGGAGTTCGCTGGCGAGCGTCGTGACGCGATCTCTCAGCATTTCCAGGCGCTCCGCGAATTCCGCTCGCTGCGGCGCTTCGACCGCCAGATTTTCTTCGGCGCATTCCGGCTTGGCTTGCGGCGGAGCCTCCTGCTCTTTTTTCTGCCTGGAAGAACCCGGCAGGGCGATCAGCGCCACGCCCATGGCGCTCAACCCCAGGATGGTCCACATGCTTCGGTGATTCATGATTCGTTCTTCTCCTTCGTTGATTTAGACGCGGGAGAAACTAAATGGTCGACCGCAACGCCACGACACGGATTGCGCCGTTCACGGTGCCCAGCTTGATTGGCGATCCGCCCTTGCCCAGCCGCCCGTGCAACACGCGAGGCTGTATGGCGCCTTCCATCACGAAAGGCAGGTCGGTCGTAAAGCTTCCATTCATGCAGCGGGCTTCCAGATCCGCTTGCGAGTCGGCAGGGATGGCCAGCAGCACCGAGCCATTGGTGGTTTCCGCCATGGTTCCATGGGCCAGCGACGGGTGCTTCAGCTCCACGTAAACGTTGCCGTTCGTCGTGCGCGCGTGCAGCTCGCCGCTGCTTTCGTAAACCTCGATATTGCCGTTGACGGTGTGGAGATCGCCGAGCGAGTCGAGATCCTTCACGCGCAAGGTGCCGTTCACCGTGTTGATATGTTTCAGCAGCGTGCGCCGCGGCACGTGCACGGTGTATTCGACGGCCACCTCGACGCCCTCTTCCTGGGGATAGCGCGTGGAGATGGAGAGATTGTCCGGCGTGGAGTTCACATCAATGGATACCAGATCGAGCTTCGACTCCTTGTCCGGAGTAGTTTTGACCGCGCGCACTTCGACTTCATCCTTGTCCCAGCCCTCGATGCGCACCGTTCCATTGATATTGCTGAGTTCCAGCGTTCCATCGGGCTTCAGGTGATAGGTTTGCGCGAATTCGCGCGTCACCCCGAAGCTCGCGGGAACACCCAGAACGCATGCGGCCAGAAGCGTCAGACCAATCGCTTGTAATGCGGAGCGAGCTTTCATACTGCCTCCTTCGCGGACAATTCCTACGACTACCCCAGGTACGACAACCAAATTCGAAGCGCCCGCCCCACAACGCCACTCAGTGGAGTTGGAAGTTAAACGCCAACGTCGTGATCACGTCCACCTTCTTGCCGCATACATCGAGAGGAGTTGCGCGCCATTGTTGCACGGCCGCGCGCGCGGCATCCACCAGCGCCGGCTCTCCTTCCAACACTTTTTCTACCGTAAGTGTCCCATCCGTTTTCGCCCGTACCTGCAGCACCACCATGCCCTGGATTCCCGCTCGCCGGGGCATCTGCGGATAATCCGGCGGCGGCGAGACCACCAGACGCTTCTTGAATTCCTCCGGGTCTTCGCTAACCCCACCGAAGAAAGTCATTTGTAGGCGATTTTTCCAAGCGCCCCACCATTCCGACGCGGTGTCGCAAGCCGGGGCGGCCGCCGCGGCCGCGGGCCGCACCGCTGCGCCCATGCTGGGCCCGGGCTCCTCGAATCCAGACTGGCTCAACTTTTCCACCAGCCGCTGCTTCTGTTCCTCCTGAAGGCTCTTGCGCAGCGCCATCTGTTCGTCCACGTATTGCAGGCGGATTTTCCCGTCAACGCTGCGGAGCTTTAACAACGCGCCTCCGCCGTTCAGCGCGCCCGAGGCGTGCATCGGCCCGCCGTCGTACGGTTGCACATTCAACCCCAGCGCGGGGTCGGCTTCGATGCGGTCCGGCCCGCCGTTTTCGACGCTGGCCTCGATCGTCGCCGCCAGGTTGCGCGGCAGGAACACCACGATATCTCCTGTGCCGGAAGCGAGCTGCGATGGGCCGGGCAATCGGACGGGATGCGAGGAATCCCCGGAATCGGGAGTGATCCACGCGGTGATGTTGCCGTTGCCCGTGGCCGCGCGAACCACGTTCGAAACGCGCGTCAGGCAAATGCCGCCGCCGCTGGTTTCCACTTCCATCGGTCCCGAGACATACATCACGCGCACGCCGCCGCCGCCGGTCTCTGCATGTACCGAGCCGTGCACCTCGCCGAAATCGATCTGGCCGCCGCCCGTGCGCACGCCGACAAGCGCGCCCGCTTCGCCAACGGTGATATTTCCGCCGTCGGTTTCAAGTTGCGCGGTGCCTTTGATGTGCGCTGCGCGGATGTGCCCCCCGCCTGAGTGCAATTTGGCGTTCCCATCGATATCGCGCGCCTGGATGAAGCCGCCGGCCGTATACGCGTCAATATCGCCCACCACGTCCTGCACGGTGATGTGCCCGCCTTCCGTATCGATCTTCGCGGCAGGCGTGTTGTTCACGGCGGGGGTGCGATTGTAAATTCCGATGCGCCCGGTGGTGATATTCCCGCCTTCGGTCATCAGCAGCGCATGGCCGCCGATGTCCCCGGTTTCGATGTCGCCCGCCCCGGTATGGACCTCCACCGAGAAATTCGCCGGAACATAGACCGTGTACTGCGCCCAGAACTGCGCGCTGCGGGCGGGGGTTCCCTTCATGCGGGGCAGGAAGCCATTCAGCAGCACGGTCCCATTCGCGTTCCGGGAATTCAGGGTGAAATGGTTGAACAGGACTTGCGACAACGGCCCTTGGGCGTCGGTCTCCAGATGCACCGTGTAACGAATTGTGCTCGATGCATTCGCGGGCTGCGGAAGAATGTGTACGGAACCCTGGTCGGCGGTCAGGGAAAACGCATGCGCGTCTCCCACCTGGAGTTCGCCGGATCGTTCCGTGGACGCGTGCGGGGGAGCATTTTCGGCGGCGGAAACTGGTGTTAGAAAGAGATACAGGCCCAGCGAAAACACCGCGCAGGCGCTCAGCACGAGCGCACGCGGCCCAATCCTTCTCGAATTAACAGTGAAACCGTTCACATCCATCAAAGACAGCCCGTCCCGAATCTCTTAACGATCGCTGCGTGCGTTCAACTGGCGCAGCGCCGCGGCGCTCCGGAGCCGCACATAGCGGCTCGGGTCATGGTGCTGGAGAACTTCCAGCTCCCGGATTACGGTGGAACTCGATGCACCCTGCGCTTCCGCAGCGGCGGTTGCCGAAACCGCATCGCTGCCGGGAATGGGCGGCATGCCGGCCACGGGCATCCCTTCTCCCGAAGCATCCGGTTTTTCCAGCGAGCCCACCAGCAAGTTCACGGCTTCCACGCGGACGCCCGGATTGGTGTCGTGCTTCAGCGTGTCCATCAGCAATTCGCGGACGGCATCGTCTGACGTGGAATCGCGCAGAGCTTCCAAAGCTTTGAGGCGCACGGCGGGATTCGGATCCTTGCGCGCCGCGGCGAGCAGAGCGTCCCGAACCTCGGAATCCTTGGCCTCTTCCTTCAACGCCTCCAGGCAATCCAGCCGCGTGCCCGGGTCGAAGCGATCGCCGTTTTTCACCATGTACATCACCACGCGCTTCACATCGGGATCGGCCATGCTGCCGCTGAGTTCCATGGGCTGTTCGGCGTTCAATTGTACCCGGACATTTTGCGTCCCGGAGCCCGTTGCGGGCATGAAGTTGATCCCGGCCACCGCCATTTTGGAAAGCTGGTCGTCGGAAATATGCGGGGCCGGCCGCACATTCACTTCCAGACCCAGGGTATTCGCAGTTCCGCGGGCGGCGTACCATTGCGTCGCTTGCACGCCGGCGAGCACGCCCACAAAGACGAGCGCCGCGCCGCTCCACACTGGCCGCAATGCCATCCAGCGGCGAAATGCGCTGAACACCGGCGTCTTTTCCAGCACCGGCGGCCGCACGATGTCGTCCAGATTCTCTGCCAGTTCGCTGCGGCATTGCGAAAGCAGCAGACCGGAGCCATCCAGGCGATCCGCTTCTTGCGGCTGCAAGGTCAGCAGGGCGTGAAATTTCTTTTCTTCGGCGAGTTGCGCGCTGCACGCGGCGCAGACGGTAAGATGCTGCTCGATCAGGGCGACTTCTTTTTCATCGGTTTCGCCATAGGCGTAGAAAACCAGCAGCGGGGCAACCTGCCTGCAACTTTGCTGGGAATCCGCGGGGCTCATCGGAGTTCTCCCAATTGGCTGCGGAGTTTCCGGGTAGCGCGGAACAGCGAATTCTTCACCGTCTCTTCACTCGTCCCCAGGGCGTCGCCAATGGCGCGCAACTTGAGGCCTTGGTAATGCTTCATTTCAAAAACGACGCGTTCGCGCGGAGAGAGGCACTCCATGGCGCTCGCCAGGCGCTTCTGAATCTCCTGGCCGATCAAGTGGCGCTCGGGATCGGCGGAGGGCCGCTGTTCCTTCTGGCGCTCAAAGAAATCGGTGATGCCTTCTTCGTAGTGCGCGGGGTGCGCTTCCGGCGCCTGATCTTCGGGACGCGCTTGGCGGCGGCGCAGGTGATCCAGGCAGACGTTGGTGACGATGCGGTAAAGCCAGGTGTAGAAACTGCATTCGAAGCGGAAGCGGTGGAGATTGCGGTAAACCTTCAGGAAGGCTTCCTGGTAAACGTCCCGGGCGTCCTCGGTGCGTTTCATCAGGTTCAGGGCCAGGCGCAGGACGTCCCGGTCGTAGCGCCGCACCAGTTCCTCAAACGCCAGTCGGTTGCCAGCCTGGGCCTCTTGGACAAGCGTGCGCTCTTCCAGTTGATTCAAGGTGGTCCCCGTGGCCAGGGCCGCGTTCGAGGAACCGGACTGGCCGCTTTCGTCCGCTAATGCAAAAGCCAAACGGGGTAGAGGCATCGCTTATCTTTCTGCAGGCTCTTGTCTAACTTGCTGATTCAAGAAGTGTTACGGGATCGGCAGGAAGCGGCCGCTCGCGTAGCACGCCCGATAGACAATTTGGACGCCTGGCGGCGGCTTTTGTGAGCAAACCCGAGCCCCTCAAATGCCCGTGCCGAGGCGATCCTTCCCCCATTGGATGCCTCAAATCGCGCCGCCGTATCGCCCCTGTGATGCGCGCTAGCCCTCCGGGGTGGGTTGGCCCGCAGGAGCCGTCCGCCACGCCACCAGCGGCCATCCCAGCAAAAGGACTAGGGCCGCTAGAATCCCGTAACCTTGAGTACGATAGAACCCGTCGGTTTGTGTCAGGAGTTCCACCGCCCCGGACAGCAGCGCCGTGCTGGCAGCCACCAGGAAGCACCCCAGCAGGTTGAACCGGGCTACCCAACGGATCCCGTAAACCACGACACCGAGAACTAGTACCGAGCCGAGAAACTCCTTCAGAAAGTCGGCCGCATTGCCCCAGTCCGAAATCAGGGCGGCAGCCAGGACGAAAAAGAGCGCCAGGCGCAGCCATCTGACCCGCAACTCCGCTCCGAGAAACGAAGCGGCCAGGGCGAAAGTTCCCGTCAGATAAAGCGCTCTTAGAACCGCTCCGCAGATCACCGCAGCCGCGGGATAGATGGCATCCAGATTCTGGCTGAAGCTCGCCGGATATTCGCGATGCAAGGTCGGCCACCAGACATCCAGCGCGCCCAGGAAATGCCGCACGCCGATCAGGACCCCCGTGCCGCCCAGCGCGATCCAGAACGCATCGCGATAGTAGTCTTTCGGCATGCCCAGCCAGGCCGGGATCCGCTCGGAGCCAAACGCGCGCGCCCCGAACGACCAGCCCAGCCCGAACAGCAGCAGCAGAGCGCCGAACAAAAACACCCCACCTAGAAAAGTTAGGACCCCGCTGGTGGCCAAAAAGATCTTGAACGGAATGGCCGTCCGGTAACCGGCAAGCAGGCCCGGAATACCCTTGCCCAACAGGAAACTTCCGGCAAACGCCGCGAATCCCGCCGAAGCCCACAGCGCCAAACGCCGCCAGGGCACAAGGCCCGCCGGCTGCGAGCGCAAGCCCAAAAAGAAATACACCAGCACGACGACGACCGCTGCCACGCGAAGGATCCATCCCCCCAGCGTGAAGAGAATGCGTGGCAAGGTTTTCTCTTCCTGCTTCCGGCGGAACTCTTCGGGAATTTTGATGTACGTCCGGTAATCCGCTGGTTCGTCGCCCAGCACCTGCAGTTCGATCCGGGCGTAGGCGTGGTCGGCGGGATCAGAGATGTTTCCGGCGCCGGCGTCTAGCGGCGTGTTCTGCTGCCATGTCAAGATATGGTCCGTGCGGTTCGGTTTTTTGTCGGAGTTCGCCTCCACGAGCTTCCAGCCGCTTAAATCCATACGCTTCTCGTCGCGAAGAAATCTCTCCGCCAGCGCCTGCGCTTCCTCTTTGGAAAGATTTGCGCCTTTCGCGGCTTCCGCGAGTTTGTGGTGGAACGAATGGAGCGAGCCGTCCGGCCGGAGCACAACGGCGAACTCTTCGGGCTGCGAATCCTTGAAATAACGGACCAGCCACAGCGCGCCGGGAACTCGCTCCTCGTAAATCTTGTTGATCTGCGCGATCGAAAGCCGGCGGCGGAGGTATTCGTTGACGATCTCGTCCATGTTGTCGCGAAATTCGGCTACGCGGTAATACGGGGTCGGATCCAGTTGGTGCTGCCGCATCACCGCGTTCGCGCGCGCCACAGCCCCGCGGCCGTTGAACCCAAGCTGCAGATAATCGCCGATGGCCGGGCGTTTCAGTCCAATCGCCAGTGCTCCACCTGCGACGACGCACAACGCCAGGAAGCCGATCGTGCCCATGGTCAGCGCTTCATAACGGCGGGCTGCCGGCTTCGCTTCTTCGACCGAGGGCTGGCTCTCGAGCGAGATTTCCGTGGCGGGCTCCGCGCTGTTCAGCAGGTCGTCCACCGGCTCAAAACTTCCGCGGATCAGGTACGAAATGCCGGACCAGGCCAGCGGCGCGACCCCCGCCAGTCCAACGACGATCCCGGAAATCTTGAAATAGTAATTGTCCGAACGGATTAGCAGCAGGCCGACCAACGAGGCGTCCACCGTGTAATGCCAAATCAGTGTCGCCAGGATGCCCCAGCGCAGCATCACCAGGCCTGCGACAATCCCAATCAACCCAACCTCGATCCCGCGCACGTATCCCGGCTCCTGCGGATAGTTGCTGTGCAGAAAGCTCCAGAAAAACGCTGGCAAAATCACCGCCAGCACGCGCGAGCCGCTGATTTTTTCCAGGAAGGGAATGGCGAACATACGGAATAAGAATTCTTCGCTGGTCGCCGCGGTAACGCCGATGGCCACGCCCGCGATCCAGGGAAAGGCCGTGTTCACCGCGTCGCTGTAGTTCAAATCCTGCGGCGCCCAGGCTCCCAGTTTGCTGGCCACGATGTAAAACGCCACGAGGAAGCCCATATGCGCGGCGGCCATCGAAATGCCCACGACTGAGGAGCAGAAGAACTCCTTCGAGCGGATGCTGCGCAGACGAAACGTTTCATACAATCGCAGCCGCGCGCGTTGCGCGGAACGATACAATGGCTCGCCGCCGGGGATCACCAGCATCACGGTCAGGCCGGTCGCCACCGATTCCAGCAACACCAGGAATAACCGCAAGGCTACGAATCCACGGTAGGAGTCGTGCGTGTCGTAACTCGCGAACAGCGAGCTCCATTCGTTCAGCTTCATCAGCAGGTACAGCGCCGTGACGAGGCTTCCGATCAGGATGGCCGGCATCCATGTCGTTTTCCGCTGCCGCATCAGGCTGATGCCCAACCAGACAGCGCCGCCGAGCAAAAATCCGTACGGGAGAAAGGCGATGCTCTCGTAGAGATTGTTCGTCGAGCGAAGATGCTCGTAGGTGCGCGTCCACGCCTCCGGAACCTGCAGAAATTCCTGCGTTCCGCCGATGTGGTCGCCTTGCAGGCCCACTTCGAGGCGGTACACGGCGTCTTTCGCTTTGAAGTCCTTGCGCTCCCAGGTGAACGACCAGTCGACGCGGTTTGGGCGCACTTCGGAATTGGCTTCCGCCGGCAGGAAGTCCCAGTTGTCCAGGTTGACCCCGAGTTTCGCCTGCGCAAATTCCTGCGCTGCGGCAAGGGCCGCTTCGCGGTCCAGAGATTTTGCGCCCCGCGCTTCCTCGATCTTGTGGCTATAGGCGACAACTCTTCCCGCCGGACTGACGCGCACCCGGTACTCTTCTACCTGCAGCGGTTTGAAATACCGCACTTCCCAAAACCAGATGTTGAGCTGCGAAGACATCAGGCGGTTGGCATCTTGCAAGCCCAGTTCGCGTTCCAGATAGGTTTTGGCGTTATCGTCTACTTGAAAGGTGATAGAAGAGCGGTAGCCGTCGAGGTTCTCGCCAAGGCCTTGCACAAAATCGTGCGCGCGGTGCAGCGCGTCGTTGCGCGAAACCTTGAAATCCACGGACGCTTCGGGAAACGCGCGGAAGAAATAGCGCTGGGCAAATACAAGCCCCAGCGCGCCGCAAAGAATCCAGAGCAGCAGCGCTCGCTTATCGGAACCGGTCAGCCGGACCTCCGCCACAAAAACCTCCTTACGGGCGCCTTGGCGCGCCTCCCACTCTAGCGATACGCGGCCCGGTGCTGCAAGTTTCACGAAAAGCGAAGCTTAGGCAGGGATGGTATAAAGAAGTAAGGATGCCCATCAGCCTGCAAACCGAAGTGCGCATGGTCAAGGGAGTGGGGCCGCAGCGCGCGGAACTCCTCGCCAAGCGCGGGATTCACACGCTGGAAGACCTGCTGAATTATTTGCCGTTCCGCTACGAAGACCGCATCCACTTTTCCAAGATTAAGGACGTCCAACCCGGCGGCACCTACACGCTGCGCGCGCGTGTGATGAGTGGCCAGGCCGTCCGGGGCATGTACGGCCGCGACGCCATCTATCACCTGCTGGTGCAGGACGAAACCGGCTCGCTGCCCTGCAAGTTTTTTCACGGAGGCTACTTGGAGGACCGCCTGAATGCCGGCCAGCAGCTGATCCTCCACGGCAAAGTGGAAATCGACAAGTTGCGCCCCGCCCGCCGCGAAATGGTGAACCCCCAGATTGAAGTTCTGAGCAGCGAGGAAGTGGACTCGACGGAAATGGGCCGCATCGTTCCGATTTATGAAGCCATCGGCACTTTCGGCTCGCGCATGATTCGCCGCTCGATTTACACCACGCTCCAGAATCTTGAGACGAATATTCCGGACGTGCTGCCGCCGGGTTTGCGCGAGCGGCTGCGCTATCCCGTGCGACGCGAGGCGCTGATTCAGACGCATTTCCCCGAGGCTGGGGAATCCCTGGAGGCGCTGAACCTGTTCCGTTCGCCCGCGCAGCAGCGCCTAATTTTCGAGGAATTTTTTCTCTATCAGCTCAGCATGGCGCTGGGCCGCAAAGCGGTGCGCAAGGAAACCGCTATCGCCTTTCGCGTCCGCGAAGACAAAGTCCGCGGAGCGCTGAAACGCATCCTGCCGTTCAAGCCCACCGGCGCGCAGAAACGCGTGCTGGCGGAAATCGCCGGCGACCTCGAAAAGCCGGCGCCGATGAATCGCCTGTTGCAGGGCGACGTCGGCAGCGGCAAGACCATCGTGGCCCTGCAGGCGGCGGTGATCGCCATGGAGAACGGCTGCCAGGCCGCGCTGATGGCCCCCACGGAAATTCTCGCCGTCCAACATTTCCTCTCCGCGCGAAGAATTCTGGCGCCTGGGGGGTATTCCGTGGAATTGCTGATCAGCGGCCTGAAACCCGCCGAAAAGGCCGCCGCACGCGAGCGGATCCGCACGGGCGAGGCGCGCATGGTCATCGGCACGCACGCGCTGATCGAGGATGAAGTGGAATTCGCGCGGCTCGGATTCGTCGCCATCGACGAGCAGCACCGCTTCGGCGTGCTGCAGCGCAAGCGCCTGATGGACAAGGCGTCGAAGACCGGTTACACGCCGCACGTCCTGGTGCTGACCGCCACGCCCATCCCCCGCACGCTTTCGCTCACTCTCTACGGCGATCTCGATGTTTCCGTCCTGGATGAATTGCCGCCGGGACGCACTCCCATCGAAACGCGCCTGAGCAGCCAGAAACATCTGCCCGGTGTCTGGGAATTCCTTCGCCGCGAAGTGGCCGCCGGACATCAGGGATACATTGTCTATCCGGTGATCGAGGAATCGAAGCTGGAGCTCAAGGCCGCGGTGGAAGAATACGAGCGTCTTTCGCGCGAAGTGTTTCCCAAGCTGAAGGTCGGGCTGCTGCATGGGCGCATGTCCAGCGAAGAGAAAGACGAGGTGATGCAGCGCTTCCGCAAGAACCAACTGCAGATTCTCGTCGCCACCACCGTTATCGAAGTAGGCGTGGACGTGCCGAATGCCGCCGTCATGGTCATCGAGCACGCCGAGCGATTTGGCCTGGCGCAACTTCATCAGCTTCGCGGGCGCATCGGCCGTGGCGCGCAGAAATCGCATTGTATTCTGGTGGCACCCGGCCGTTTGACCGACGACGCCAGAGCGCGCCTGGAAACCATGGTGCGCACCACCAACGGTTTTGAAATCGCGGAGACCGATCTGCTGATTCGCGGCCCCGGCGAATTCTTCGGCACGCGCCAGTCCGGGGAACTCGGTTTTCACGTCGCGAATCCACTGCGCGATCGCGAACTGCTGGAAACCGCCCGCAAAGAGGCATTCCGTCTGGTGGAAGATCCCGCGGAAATGGATTCACTGCAGCGCACGCTGCGGATGCTGCCGCCGCAATGGCAGCGCCGCTATCATCTCGCGCGGATTGGCTAAGGGGTTCGGATGCGCATCATCGCCGGAAAATTTCGCAGCCGCCAGTTGAAGAGCCTCAAGGGATTGTCGCTGCGCCCTACCAGTGACCGCTTGCGGGAAACGCTTTTCAATATTCTCGGCGATCTCGTTGCCGGCGCGCGTTTTGTGGATCTTTTCGCCGGCACCGGCGCCATCGGCATCGAAGCGCTCAGCCGCGGGGCGCTGGATGTGATTTTTGTCGAAAAACATGCCCCGACGATGGCCCTGCTCAAGAAGAATCTCGAATCGCTCGAAATCCGCAGCGGCGTACGTTCGTTAACGAAAGACGCCCTTCATGCGATCCGGCAACTTGCTGCCGAGCGAACCTCGGACACTTCGCGCATCGACATCCTCTTTCTCGACCCTCCCTATGCCGAAAAAGACCAGTACACCGAAATCCTCGCTCTCCTCGGCGAATCCCATTTGCTTGCCGACGGCGCCGTGGTTATCGCGGAGCATCTCCGCACTCTTGCACTTCCCGAGGCCTTTGATAAGCTGCAACGGGTTCGCGCGTTGCGCCAGGGCGACGCTGCGCTGACGTTTTACCGGTACCGTCCCCTCAATCCGCCGGAGAATCCCCGCTCCGAGTAAACCTTCGCCTCGCGACGCACATCTCTCTCAAGAGCCTTTGTGAGGGCCGGAAGGGTAAAGACGCGCGCGTCGGGGGCGCGGTACAATTAAGGTTTTATGGCAAGGAAGTTCCAGGTCAACCGGTACGATTTGCTTGGTCAGGCGGAGCTCTACCCGCCGCACATCACGCTGCCCGGCGAGATCGAGCCGAAGCTCGAAATCGCCTGGGACAGCTTCCATCAGAATTTTCTCAGCAACATTCCCGTGTTTTTTCAGCGCGCCCGGTTTACCGGCGCGGTGCCCCTCACATTCGTTTTGCGCGATTGCCGCGTCGAGCACCGTTTCCCGCGCCGCGGCCTGCTGGTTGCCGCCGTTGCCGAAGTCTGCCTGCTGTTGCTCCCCTGGCCGAATCTTCCGGCGGCCCCGCGCAAGAACCACGCCTTCGACAACACCCAGCTCACCTGGTCTGGCCCGGTCGACGATCTGCCGCTGCTCGACATGCCGCGAGTGAAAACCGCGCCGCATGTGAAAAACGCGGACCAAGTCCCGCCCGCGCCGGGAGCGGACGCCTTCCATCCGCGCCAGCGCATCTTCACCGATCCTTCCCGCCCGACGCATCCCCGCCAAACCCTCGTGATTCCCGCCGCGCCGCCCGATGCGCCGAAAATTCTTCCGGAGATGCCCAACGTCGTGCACCTCGCCCAGACCGCCGCGCCGCCGCGTCCGCAACTCGAAATCAGCCAGCAGGCGCTGGCAAAGCTTCACCCGCGCAGCAAGAAATCCGCAGCCACAACCGACGCGCCTTCCCCGGATCTTCCGAACCTGGAGACGAAGCCGGCGGATATCAGCCTGGCCTCCCAGCAAACCGGCCCTGCGCGGCCCAAACTCGAAATTAACGCGGGCTCTGCGCCCCGCGTTGCCGAACGAAAGCAGGCAGGCGAAGTGGCCGTGGTGCCGGATGTGGCGCCTGCGAACTCGAATGGCGCCGCGGTTTCCAGCCAGACGCTGATCGCCCTATCGGCCTCGCCTGCGCCGCCGACTCCGGTCGTTCCGGTGCCCGAAGGAAATCTGGCCGCGCGCGTTTCGATTTCGCCCGAGGGAAAAAAGCCCGGAGCCCCGGGAGGCTCGCCGGCCTCCAACACTTCCGCTGGCGGAGGTTCGTCAGCGGGGGGCGCCACCAGCGGGGGAGATAATTCGTTGGGAATTGTGGTCAGCGGCGGCGATCCCAAGCCTCACGCTGGAATCTCGGGTCTCGGCAATGCTCGCGGGTTCAGCGAGTCAAAGCCCCAGGCTTACTTGAAGCGCGCGGATCCCAACGCACCCGTCGAAGATGAACCGGTTCGCATCGGCCCGCCGAACTTTGCCGCGCTGCCGCCGGGCGCTGCGCCGGAGCAGATCTTCTCCCGTCGCCGCGTTTACTCCATGAACGTGAACATGCCGAATTTCAACAGCGCTACCGGCAGTTGGATCATTCATTTTTCCGAGATGCATTTAGCCGCGGCGCCCGGCGGCAACGGA
>Ga0335085_10009296_pt1 | contig 14853 bp, 15 predicted proteins | sample Lox_Sample_45_FD_206712 | JGI IMG/M metagenome (GOLD analysis project Ga0335085, IMG submission 206712) | Soil microbial communities from Loxahatchee National Wildlife Refuge, Florida, United States - Lox_Sample_4.5 | ecosystem: Environmental > Terrestrial > Soil > Wetlands | place: USA... | reverse complement strand
ATTCAAAAGGTGGAAGAGGTTGACCAGGGTTTTCATGCCCGGAAGCATTCAAAAAGCAAGATCTATGAGTATCGGATTCTCAACCGAAATCTTCGCTCTGCTTTTCATCGTGGGTATGTATGGCATATTCCCCAAAAATTGGACTTGGCGGAGATGAAGAAAGCGACGCAGGGTTTGATCGGGGAGCACGATTTCTCGGCATTCCGGACGGTGGGATCCCCCACTCGGACAACGGTTCGAAGGGTGTTCCGGGCGGAGTGGAAGGGGGGGCGAGACGGCCTCATCCGGTTTGAGATTGAAGCCAATGGTTTTCTAAAACAGATGGTGAGATCCATCATCGGGACTTTGGTCGAAATCGGGAAAGGCAAAATCAAGGCTGTGGATTTGAGGAGAATCTTAAATTCCAAAGACAGAAAAGAAGCGGGCCCGACCGCTCCTGCCCAGGGGCTTTTTCTGAAAGAAGTGAAATATTAGATCGCCTCAAACCCTCTGCTGGCTTTCTGCCGTTGTTCCTGACTTTTCTCTTGACACCTCTCGCAAATTTCCCTAAATTTTACCGAAGAACGATTAAACGTGAAAAAATAGCGTGAGCCGGAGAATATGAAAAAGAAAAACCTTCCATACGAAACAAGAGTGCCTGTTCGATTAACCCTTCGCGAACGCGATCTCATTCGCAGCAGCACGTTTCTTGATCCTGATTTTGGCAAGGGTGGGGTTGCCGATGGTAAATGCGTCACCGTCGATTTGTCGCTTGATGAGATTGGGGAAATTCAGGGCTACGTTGCTGCCGAGGCAAATCATACCCGCAACAGCAAACTCGAGAGGGAACTTAATCAACTTTTTGACAAGTTGCAGGCCCTTCTGGATGAGCACGGATGGAACGGCTGACGGCATAACTTAGAGAATGGGGGATCCTATGGAGAACAAAAGTATCAGCCCGTCGTTTATGCTTGGAGTTTTCATCTGTATTGGTTTGGTATTACTCGGATATTTGATATCTGGCAGTGTCGTTAAAATCAAAGCCTTGGAAAGAACGGTTGAGGTGAAAGGGCTTTCTGAACGGGAAGTCCCGGCCAATATTGCGATTTGGCCGATCAAATTCAAAGAGGCGGGGAATGACCTGAATGGCCTGTTTTCCTCCCTACAGCGGAAAAACACGATCATCGCCGAATTTCTTAAGAATCAGGGATTTAACGAGAAAGACATCTCCATATCTGCTCCTGCGATCGTTGACAGACAAGCTCAAGAAAATACCGAATCGGATAAGAGCAAATATAGATATTCGGGTACTTCGACTGTAAGTGTTTATACCGACAATGTTGACTCCGTAAGAAACGGGATGCAGAAGCTGATTGAACTTGGGAAGTTAGGAATTGCCATATCCGGGGAAACCTATGAGTCGAAAACGCTTTTTCTTTTTACAAAGTTGAATGAGATCAAGCCTGGGATGATTGAGGAAGCAACAAAAAATGCCAGGGAAGTAGCGGAGAAGTTTGCCCAGGATTCAAAAAGCAAGTTGGGGAGAATCAAAAGTGCATCCCAAGGTCAGTTTTCGATCGAGGATCGTGATAATAACACGCCATACATAAAGAAGGTTCGAGTTGTTTCAACTGTCCAGTACTATTTAACAGATTGATATTGCCTACGCACAACCTGGCCTTTTGTGCGAACAGCGAAGAATTGCCGCCAACAAAAGGAGTCGGAATGCCGGAACTCAACCCTAAACATGTGCAAACAGTCATAGACATTATAAACCGGGGTCCGTATTTCAGGCACCTCTCCATGCCGGTGAAGGACCTAGGCAAAGGGTATTCGCTGGTGGAACTCGACATTGGCAATGAGCACCTAAATCCATTTGGCGGACTTCACGGCGGAGTCTATGCTTCAGCGATCGATACGGCTGCCTATTGGGCAGTCTATTGTGAGCTGGATGAAGATGTTGGACTCATCTCGCTCGATCTGAAGGTTGATTATCTTGCTCCGACGAATGCGGGTAAACTGATCATCAAAGGACGGAGCATCAAGATCGGAAAAACAATTTGCTTGGCAGAAGCCACCGCTTTTGATCAAAATGACAAATGGCTTGCCCATGGAATTTCAAAAATGATGGTGACTCAAGGTCTTCAGACAATAAATGATGCTCTTGATTTTATAGGCGCCGGACATCTTCCGCCGAAATTTATTTGATTGGCCAATCGTTGCAAGGTCTCCATGAATAGTATTATTTTCCTACCCATCATCTCATGGGTTATCTCGGGCGTACTCTTAACCATTATCTCGTGCGCATCGAGTCCGCCGAAGGTGGAATTGGTGGCAGGAAAACTGAGACCATGCCCAAGTAGTCCGAACTGCGTGTCCAGTGAAAGCGATCGTCCATCATCGCGGGTTGAGCCGTTGACCTTCAAGGGCGCACCGGAAAAGGCGTGGGGCGATCTCAAAGAAGCCGTAAGCGAAATGGGAGGGAAGATTCAAGAAGAGCACGACGGTTATCTCTGGGCCACATTCACCAGCAGAGTGTTCCGCTTTGTTGATGACGTGGAGTTCAGGATGGTTCCATCAGATGGCATCATTCATGTAAGATCGGGGTCGAGGGTAGGGTATTCAGACCTGGGAGTGAACAGGAAAAGGGTAGAGAAACTGCGGGCTGTATTTAGTCAGAAGGAGGATAAGGGGCCTGGCCGCTGATTTAAGCGCTCAGTTTGCAACGGTGAAGAGATGAAGTCGAAGAAAGACACAAAAGCCAAACTCTATTCAAGGTATCCCCTGTCCAGTGTGGTCATCTACAACGGCAGCACGGTTCTGCATTTTCTGTTAGGCGGAGTTGGAATCGTCTTCGGCTATAGCTTTTCGCCATGGGCCGGCTACATACTTGGCGGACTGTATGTCATTTTGTCTTTTGTTGAGATGTACGTGGTCATGCCCCTGAGCGTTTGCCCGAACTGTGTTTACTACCGGGCCAAGGACTCTCTTTGCATATCGGGCTTGAATATCCTCTCGAAGAAGATTGCGAAGGAAGGAGACCTGAAAGATTTTCCGAGAAGGGCTCAAGGTCTATTCTGTCCGAATAATTTGTATCTGGCCTCGCTCCTCATTCCCATCGTGGCGATGATTCCCGCTTTGATTGTGAATTTCTCCGTTATCCTGCTCATTATTTTTCTTGCCGTGGTAGGTCTACTTCTGCTCCGGTTTTTTATCATTTTTCCTAGGATCGCGTGTCTTCACTGCAGGGCGAAGTATGAGTGCCCGCAGGCTGGAGCCATGGGCGTTCGCAATCGGTAGCGATTGCCCTAAATTTTAATCAGGTTATACTTCCTCGTTCCCATCCCGATTTCTTCGGCATAAGCCAATTGAATGTTCCAGTCCACCTCCGGGTAAACAGCCCTGAACTTGTCCTCTCCGGGATTCCAGTTCTTCTGCAGCTTGGAAGTTCTGTTTCCGGCTTCTCCATTGACCAAATCAACAGAGGCCTGATCAATCGCAACCGGATCCTCAGAAGAGAGGATCCCAATATCATTGACAATGGGTGCGTCGGAATACCCATAACAGTCGCAGGCAGGGGAGATCTGAGTGAGGAAGTTGAGGTAGAGAACCTTTCCCTTTTTCTTTTGAACGGCTCCAAAGGCGTATTCCACCATTTTCTTCTGAAAAATAGGGATGCTCTCATTCCATTGGATTTCAATCGCCCCCGAAGGGCAACTGAGGATGCACTCTCCGCAACCGACGCATCTCTTGGGATCGATAAAGGCATTTCCACGCTTGCTTTCGACTCCCGATTTCATTGTCAGCATTGAAATCGCTTCCTGTGCGCACCAGATGAGACAGGTTTCACAACCTTTGCATGCTTTTTTCTTTACCTGGGGAGAAATCGTGGAATGTTGACTCAATTTTCCTTCACGGCTGGCGCACCCCATTCCCAGGTTCTTTAGGGTTCCTCCAAATCCGGAAAGTTCGTGGCCCTTGAAATGGGTGACAGTGATGAGGGCGTCTGACATAGAGATCTCATGGGCGATGGAAACTGTCTTGAAAATAGGTTTGTCAATTCGAACCTTTGCTGCGCTATTGCCTCGCAAGCCATCGGCGATCAGGATAGGAGCATCAACGACAGACTCTGCAAACCCGTTTTCTACGGCGGTGTTCAAATGGGAGACCGCCTCGCTTCGTGCTCCTGTGTAGAGGGTGTTGGTATCGGTCAGGAAAGGTTTCCCCTTATATTGTTTGACTCGATCCACCACCCTTCTCAAGAAGATCGGCCGAACATAGGCTGTATTTCCTTTTTCCCCAAAATGGAGTTTGATCGCCACCAGGTCCTTCTCTCTGATCTTTCCCTTCAGATCAGCACGGTCCAAAAGGATATCCAGTTTATCAAGAAGTGTTTTTCCCGATTGGAGCTTTAGGTCCGAGAAAAAGACGGGAATGAGCATCGTAGAATCTCCTTTGCGCCGTTAGATTATCGCAATTTCGCACTTTCTTTTATTGGACCGGCGCCACCGCGAAAATGACAGCACTCCAGAAGGAATGTGAAGTGATTTGAGCCAGCAGGTCTCTTTTCCAAAAATACAAAAAGCCCCAAAAGGCGCCGGCGACAAGGGCAGCCAGGATGAGCATAAGGTTCCAAGAAAAGACATGGACTCCTGCGTAGAGGGCAGTGGTTATCAGATAACCTGTGAAATTTCCCCATCTTTCCATCAGACGATCCTGGAGAAATCCACGCCAGAAGATTTCTTCTCCCGGGCCGGTGATGAAGAACAGGAGCAGGAAGATGAAAACCTTGTTTGCTCCCGCTCCTAAAGAATAAATTCCTCCGACCTGGGTTTTTGCTCCGGGAAGGATGATCGGGGCAAGTTTGTTTCCGAGGAGAAAAATTGAATAAAGAATCAATGCCGAAAAAAGACCGAGAAGGAAGGAGCGGAAGTGAACGGATATGCTTGGCCTCTGCCACAATAAAGAATAGAGAGAGACAACCACTACCGAAAGGCCGATTTTCACCCAGAAATTTCCGCCCGACCAGCCAAAGGTGATCGCCCAGCAGACAGACGCTAAGGCAACGGCTCCCCAGATCACAAAGGCACCATTCTATTCAGGATAAGGGCAAGGATGAGGAGGAGACCAAAAACGGTATTCAGTTGGGCGGTGATGGCGTCCGCAGCTTCGGGTATCCTTTCCATGAAACTTTTCAAGAGGTGAATCGCCTTCGGGAGGGAAAGAAGGACCAACAAGCCCCAGAGGCCCAAGATCCCAGCCGCTATGATCCCGACAACGTAGAGGTAGGCAGACAGGATCAGGCCGGCATAGAGGAAGAAGCTCTTCCGGCTGCCCAGAAGGATTCCAATCGTTTTGATGCCCTGACGGGAGTCATAAGCAATGTCCCGGATGTTATTCGCCAGAAGAACCAGCCCGACGAGAATCCCAAAAGGGATAGAAATGCAAACGGCCTTCAAAGAGAAAACTTGCCGTTGAACCGCATAGGCCCCTGCGAACATCAAAGGTCCCCACATGAGGAAGACAAAAAACTCTCCCCAGGCTTTATACTTGAATTTGATCGGTCCGGCCGTATAAAATACACAGGCCAAAAAACCAATCAATCCGATCCAAAAAACGAGAAAAGACCGTCCGAAGGAAAGGATCAACCCGATCAGAACTGTTATTCCGGTGAGAATGATCGCTTCAGTCAGAAGTTGGGCGGGGGTGAACATGCCCGTAAGAATGGGTTGGGGACGATAGCGAGCCGTGGGAGAATCAGGCTGGTCTACCTGATAGAGTGTGTCAAAGTAATCATTGCAAATATTTGCAGTCGCATGGAAGCAGACGATCCCGATACAGACCAGGGCAAACCATCCCCAAAGAATGGGACCCTCTTCTGCGGCGATGAGGGTTCCTGTCGAAACGGAGATCAGGGACATCGTAAAAGACCAGGGGCGGGTCGCGATGAAATAGTCCTTGACTCTATGCTTGAATTCTTTTCTTTTTTCTTCCATAACGTCCTTAATATAAGAGAAAGTCGGCCCCCTGGCAAGACCATAAGAAACGCCCGACAAAGACGCCGAAAGGGTTGACTTTTGATTAAGAAAAAAGGTAATTTATACCATTGTTCTCTGAGATAGGATAAGCGACGGAAAGGAGAGTAGATGAGACGAGTTGAGCCAACCAACATTCGCAACATAGGAACCTTTGGTCACGGCGGGGAAGGGAAAACCTCCCTGGTCGAGGCCGTTCTCTTCGATACCGGGGAGAATACCCGCCTGGGTCGAGTCGACGACGGATCCTCTTTAATGGATTTTGAACCGGAGGAGATCAACCGGAAAATTAGCATCAGCGCTTCTCTTTCTCATTTCGAATGGAACAAATATTCGTTTCACGTCATCGATACGCCGGGGTACGCAAATTTCATCGCTGAAGCAAGGGCCTCCATGCGGGTGGTGGACGGAGCGATCATGGTGGTGAGTGGAAATTCAAGCGTCAAGGTCCAGACTGAAACCGTATGGGGATATGCCAATGAATTTCAGGTGCCCCGGATTCTTTATGTGAGCAAAATGGACACGGAACGGGCCAATTTCCTCAAAGTGGTTGAAGAGGTGAAGAAGACGTTCCCTTCTCAGCAAGCCGTCGCTGTCCAGTTTCCTATTGGAGGAGACGGAAATTTCAAGGGGATGGTCGATTTGATTCAGAGGAAGGCGTATTTCTACAGGGAGGATGGAAGCGGTCAGTTCGAGCTCAAAGATGTTCCGCCGGATCTAAAGGAAGAGGTGGAACGACTTCGCGAAAAGCTGGTCGAAACCGTCGTGGAAATGGATGATCAGTTGATGGAAAAATATCTGGAATCCGGAGAGGTTTCCGTTGAGGAGGTCGTTCGGTGCCTTCGGAAAGGGACGATGGAGAGGAGATTGGTCCCTGCCGTTTGCGGCTCCTCCGTTCGAAACATGGGGACTCAGCCTCTCCTGGATCTGGCAGTTTCATGTTTTCCCTCCCCGTTGGAGAGGGGTCCGGTTCAGGGAAAGAATCCCAAGACGGGAGAACCTGAGACCCGTGAACCCAAAGAGGAGGCGCCTTTCTCAGCTTTTGTATTTAAAACGATCGCCGACCCCTTTGCGGGTAAACTGAACCTCTTCAGGGTCTACTCCGGGACCGCAAATGCCGATTCCACCCTCTACAATTCCAAAAAGGATGTAAGAGAGAGAATCGGTCAGATTTTCCTCCTGGAAGGGAAGAAGCAGAAACCGATAGGCTTTGCCGGCGTGGGGGATATTGTGGCGGTCGCCAAGTTAAAGGAGACCACGACGGGTGATACCTTTTCGGAAGAGAAAAAGCCCATTGTCTTTGAAGAGACCAAGTTACCCCTTCCGGTGGTTTCCTATGCGCTGACTCCAAAGAGCAAAGGAGATGAGGATAAGATCACTGCCTCGTTGGCGCGTATTCACGAAGAAGATCCGACGATGATGTTGGGCCGGGATGAACAGACGGGCGAGATCATCCTCTCCGGTATCGGGCAGACTCATGTGGAGGTGATCGTTGAAAAATTGAAAAGGAAATTCGGCGTAGAGGTCAACCTCAGTGTCCCGAAAGTTCCTTATAAGGAGACCATTCGTGGGGCAAAGAATGGTGTGATCTATCGTCATAAGAAACAGACCGGGGGGCGGGGACAATTTGCTGAGGTCCATTTCGATGTTTCGGCTCTCCCGCGGGGTACGGGTTTCGAATTTGAAAATGCCCTGACCGGGATGAATGTCCCAAGGAATTTCGTTCCGGCAGTTGAAAAGGGAATTGTTGAAGCGATGCAAAGTGGCGTTCTGGCGGGTTTTCCTGTGGTAGATGTCAAGGTGCGATTTTACGATGGAAAATCTCACGAGGTTGATTCCTCGGAAATGGCTTTCAAGCTTGCAGCCATCATGGCTTTTAAAAAGGGAGTTCAGGACGCCAATCCAGTGCTTCTCGAACCGATCATGAAAGTCGTGGTGACGGCGCCCGATGAGACGATCGGTGATGTGATCGGCGACCTCAACAGCCGCCGGGGGAGGGTATTGAGAGTCGATGCCAAAGGGAATTATCAGATGATCGAAGCCAATGTTCCCATGTCAGAAATGCTGAAATATGCGCCTGATCTTAATTCTAAAACAGGGGGGCGAGGGACATTTACCATGGAATTCTCCCACTACGAAGAAGTCCCTGCCCAACTGGCTGAAAAGGTAATCGCCCAGGCCAAAAAGGATAAAGAGAAAGAAGACTGATTTGAAGATAAACCCGAAGCACGAAATCCGAAATTCGAAACAATATCGAATCACCAAAATTGGAGACGTAAAGCAAAGAGGATTTACATTTGGGCCATTTGAGAATTGGGATTTTGAATTTGTTTCGGATTTCGATATTAAGATTTCGAAGTTGAAGCTTTTATGAGGGCTGTGGTTCAGAGGGTTAAATCTGCCCAGGTCAGTGTGGATGGCCAAGTCTCTGGGAAGATTGGAAAGGGCCTTCTCGTGCTCCTTGGTGTAGGGAAGGGCGACGGCGAGAGTGATCTCTCTTTTTTGACCTCCAAGATACCTGAACTAAGAATCTTCGAAGATGCCTCCGGAAAGTTTAATCTATCCTTAAGAGAAATTGACGGAAAGATTTTGGTTGTCTCCCAGTTTACCCTTTACGGCGACTGTCGGAGAGGAAGGAGGCCTTCTTTTACGGACGCGGAAGAACCGGCTGCTGCGAAACATCTCTATGAACAATTCATTTCAAAATTGAAAGGACAGGGCCTTTCGGTTGAGACCGGCGAATTTCAGGCTAAAATGGAGGTTCATCTCGTCAACGACGGACCGGTCACTCTTTTATTAGACAGTAGGCAAGGATAGGGTGAGAAATCGTGAGAAGGAGTATTTTCCTGATTTTCTTCATTAGCTTCTTTCTCTTCACTGGGTCAATAGCCGTGGCCCAGATCACGAAAGGAGGGAAGGAGATGGGGACTAAAGACGTCAGGGAGCCTGCTCTGGCAGGATTGTGGTATCCTGGCGACCCGGAAGTTCTTTCCCGAGATGTGAAGCGCTATCTTGAGAACGCGAAGAGGGAGGCGGTGGGGGGGCAGATCGTCGCTCTGATCTCACCCCATGCAGGATACATGTACTCCGGTCAGGTCGCAGCTTATGCCTATCGACTGGTAGAGGGGATGGCCTTCGACTCTGTAATCGTCGTCGGACCCAGCCACAGGTATGCTTTTAAGGGTGCATCCCTCTGGGCTCAGGGAGGATTCCGAACCCCCTTGGGAGTCGTCCCGGTGGATGTTGAGCTTTCGAAAAAACTGATGGAAAAGCGGAAAGAGATTCGGTTTATCCCCGAGGCACATGCACAAGAAAATTCTCTCGAACTCCAGATTCCATTCCTCCAAAGCGTTTTGAAGTCATTCAAACTGGTTCCGATCGCCATGGAGCCCGATTGGAGTTGGGAAACCTGTCAGTATTTGGCTTCAGCGATTGCGGAGGCAGCAAAAGGGAAAAGGGTTTTGTTGGTCGCGAGCTCCGACCTGTCCCATTATTACACCTATAAAATCGCAGTTGAACTAGATCGTATTATCTTAAATTATATCGAGCGGTTCGATGTAGAAGGATTAAATCGTGACCTGAAGAGTGGCCGTGCGGAGGCCTGTGGGGGAGGTCCGGTGATCACGATCATGTTGGCGGCCAAGGCATTAGGGGCTGACAAAGGCCAGGTACTGAAATACCTCAACTCTGGGGACGTGACCGGGGATCGGAGTCGCGTCGTGGGATATGCGGCTGGCGTTTTTTATAAGGCAGCCGGGGGGAAAGAAAAGATGAAAGAGGAGAAGAAAGTAGGGGTGAATTTAGGTTTGAACGAAGAGGAGAAAAAGACCCTCCATCATATTGCAAAAACGGTCATTGAGAATAAGGTGAAAGGAAAGCCCGTCCCTGACTTTAAGATCGAGTCCCCTATTCTAAACGAGAATCGAGGGGCCTTTGTGACGCTTCAAAAAAGAGGGCAACTGAGGGGTTGCATCGGTTATATCGAAGGGCATGGCCCGCTCCACAATACGATTAAAGAGATGGCCGAAGCAGCCGCCTTTCGTGACCCTCGGTTTAGTCCTGTAAAAGAGAAAGAATTGCCAGAGTTGGATATCGAGATATCCGTCTTAACCCCTCTTCAAAGGATTAAGGACGTCAATGAGATTCAGGTGGGGACGCATGGAATCTACATTAAAAAAGGATGGTATTCCGGTCTCCTTTTGCCTCAAGTGGCTACAGAATATGGATGGGATCGTCAGACATTTCTCGATCATACCTGCCAAAAGGCTGGCCTTCCTTCCTCGGCATGGAAAGAGAAGGATACAGAGATTTACATCTTCTCGGCAGATATCTTTTGAAAGATAAAAGGCGGAGAATCCATTTAATTTTGTTGACAGGAAGAGAGGTTTCTTATTTAATATAAAAAAGGCCGAATCGAAACAAGCGGGGGAACCGGTTTTGTTGGGGTGAATTCCGAATAGGCCGGAAAGGATATCCCTTAATCCTAACCCGTCAGCTAACCCCGCAGGCGACTAAGGGAAGAGATGGAAGCTAGGGGATCTCCACCTAGCTATTTTTTTTGGGATGGATATGAAGAGCGAGGTTCTCACAGGACCCTCTTGTCCGGTGGAGAAAGTTGAACTCCGTAGAGACGTAACCGTCTGGGGCTCCTACATGTGGGGGTACGCCGATGTCGGTGCGGACATCTATGCTGCCCTCGGCCTGGTGATGGGGGCTGCCCACGGCGGGGCGAGCCTTGCCTTCTTCGTGGCCGGGCTCATCTACATCATGATTGGGCTTTCCTATACGGAGATGGCGTCCACTTACCCTGTCGCAGGAGGAGGCCATTACTATGCCCTCAGGGGACTCGGGGATTTCTGGGGCTACGCCGCAGGAGTGGCTCTTCTCTTGGACTACACCATTGACATCGCCCTCTTTGCCACGGCTTCCGCTGGATATATGAACTTCTTTATGCCTTTTATCATAGGTGTTCCTCCGGAATATTTTGCGATGGACATCTGGGTCTTTAAGAAAGTGAATCCTATCTGGGCAGCCGAGTCTCTCATCCTCATCGTCTTTCTCATCTGGCTCAACATCAAGGGGGTCCGGGAATCCTCCCTTTTCAATGAGGTCATTGGCGCCATCGATATCATCACCGAATCGTCCATTATTGTCCTGGGTTTTCTTTTCGCATGGAAACCGGAGCTCTTTGTTTTTCAGTGGAACACCCAATTTCCAAGCCTGAAGGAATTCATGTATGGGTCCTCTCTTGCGATCATCTCTTTTGTGGGGCTGGAGTCAATATCCCAGGCGGCTCAAGAAACCAGAAGACCAGCCACGATCATCCCCCGGACTTCAATCACATTGATCTTTACAGTCTTCATCTTTGCCATGGCCTTCTCTACGATGGGCCTCGGTGTCCTCCCATGGCAGGAATTTCCCCAGGGAGATCCTGTGGCCAAACTCGCCCATGCCATTCCTATTTTTGGTGTGATGGCCGGACCCTTTGCAGCGATCCTTGGGGCAACGATCCTTCTCATCTCTTCTAATACCGGTGTCATGGGCGCGTCCCGTCTCACCTATTCGATGAGCGAGCTCCATCTAATCACTCCCTGGTTTGATAAAGTTCATCCGAAATATCGTACCCCCGTGCGAACCATCGTCTTCTTCTCCTTGATTGGGATGCTTGAGGCGGTCCTCGCCTTTCTAACACCCAGCGCCATGGATACCCTGGGGAATATGTATGCCTTTGGCGCAGCGAGTGGTTATCTTCTTGTTTTCATCTCAATGATCAAGCTTCGGTTCTCCGATCCTTATTCTCCACGGCCGTACAAGATGCCTCTCAACATCAAATGGAAGCACAAAGGGAAGACGGTAGATGTCCCGGTGCTGGGATTCATCGGGATGATCGGGGTCAGTTTTATTCTGTTTGAGGTTATTCTGACCCATGAGGTAGGTCGTATTGCTGGACCCGCGTGGGTGCTAGTCTGTCTCATTTATTATAGCTGGTTTCGAAAGAAAAAAGGGTTACCTTTACTGGGAAGTGTGAAACACAACTGGGAGGAGGAGCAAAAGAGTATTTTGACCTCGGCAGAGGAATTTGACATGCTCGAACAATATAAAATCGCCCTGGCAGAGAGAGATAAACGTGAGAAGGAGAAGAGAGTTGGTAAAAGCACCAGCGGCTCCTGAGCGTCCCGGTTGGCGGGATTATTTTCAGATGATCACGACCGGCTTCATGGTCGTTCTGGGTTTTTATATCTTATGGCAGACCCTTTTTGTGAGGTGGGCGATTCCATCTCTGATTTTTTCAATTGCCCTCGTCCTCTTCGGCATCTTCCGAATCAGAATGATCTGGGCTTACTTCCAGCAGAAAGACAGGAGAAATGGGTTCTGAGATTCAGATCAGCTTTATAGGGGCATTTCTGGCTTTTATCTTTACGGCGTCTATGACTGCCCTTCTCTGGTGGATGCTTCATGTCCCGAGAGCCATTCCCCAAGCGGCAGCCAAGGCCAGAAGGGCCGTGGGAGCGATTAAGAGGGTCTTGGTCCCAACCTCAGGGACTCCTTACTCTGAGCGGGGGATTGAATTGGCATGCCGTCTGGGGGAGGAGCAGAGGGCGGAGATCTATTTAATCAATGTGATTGAAGTCCCAAGAACACTGCCGTTGGACGCGCCCCTGGTTGAGGCGGAAGTCAAGGCAGGGGATGTAATTAAAAGGGGCGAGGAGATTGTGACCCTGCGGGGGCTTCCGGTAAAAGGGGAAGTGAAGCGGGGCCGTGTCGCCGGGGAAGAGATTATCAGAGCAGCCAAAGATTATGACGCCGATTTGATCGTCATGGGAATTCGATCGCAGGTCACGATGGCTCAGGATATCTTGGGTCGTAATTCTGATCTGGTTCTACGTCGAGCTCACTGTGAGGTGATTGTGGACAAACTCTTTGAGCAGTAGAATGGGAGGAGTTGGATGAAGGTGATGATTATCGGTTGTGGCAGAGTCGGAGCGGTTCTGGCGAACCGTTTAGATGAGGCAGGACATCAAGTGGTGGTTCTCGACAGAAATCAGCAGGCCTTTCGGAGGCTCTCCGAAAAATTTTCTGGTAGGCGGATCGTGGGCAATGGTTTGGTGGAAGAGTATGTGCGTCCAACGCTGCAAGAAGAGGCCGATATCCTTTTCGCTATGACGGATAAGGATAATGTTAATCTGATGATTGTCCAGAGAGTGAAACGAAATTTCAATTTAGAAAGGGTCGTTGCCGTGGTTCACGACTCCATTCTGGCAGGACTCTACAAGGAGCTGGGCGTGGAGACGGTCTGTCCCACCGACCTGGTTATAAAAGATTTATTACAAACGATCCAAGAAAGATAATGGGGGAGTCATGTATATCATTATTGTGGGCGCTGGAAAGGTCGGATATCATCTCGGAAGTTTGTTGATGGCCGGAGGGCATGAGGTGATGCTGATTGAGGAGGACCGTTCCAAGGTAGAACTCCTTTCTTTGGAGTTTCACGATGCGATCATGCAAGGAGATGGTTCAACGGTCGAGGTTTTAAAAGAGGCAGGGGCCAACCGGGCGGATGTGGTTGTAGCGACGACGGGCAATGATGAGGACAATCTGGTGATCTGTCAAGTTGTAAAATTGATGTTCCTTCGCCCCCGGACCATTGCAAGGGTTAACAATCCACGGAATGAAGAGCTTTTCGCTGGCCTTGGAGTGGATGCCTCCGTCAGCGCAACGAAGATCATCAATGCCGTTATTCAGGAACAGGTCAAAGCCGGAGATATGATGATTCCCTTGCTCACACTGAAAGAAGGAGATGTGGAAATAGTCGAAGTGGAACTCTCCCGTTCTTCGCATATTGTGAAGAAAAAAATTAAGGATCTATCCATGCCTCCCGCATCCATTTTTATCGCCGTCATCCGGGGAGAAGAGATCATCATTCCCCATGGGGAGACGGAATTTCAGCCGGAAGACAAGGTTCTTGCCCTCGTCAAGCGCACGAGTGAACAAGCCCTCCGGAAGATGCTGTAATTCAGGTATCGATGCCCCCGGCCGCAAGTCCCTCCCTCCATATCCTCATCGTGGATGATGAGGTGAACATCCGCAGGACGCTATCGATCTGCCTTGAAACCGAAGGCCACAAGGTGATTGCGGTAAGTAATTTTCAGGATGCTTTGGCGGAGGCGTCGAGAAGGTCCTTTGAACTTGCATTTGTGGATCTACGGCTCGGTACGGAAGATGGGCTTGATTTGATCCCTCCTTTGCTGGCAGCAGCCCCTTGGCTCAAAATCATTGTGATTACGGCCTTTGCTTCCATCGACACGGCTGTTGAAGCCATGCGGCGCGGGGCAACCGACTACATTCCGAAACCTTTTACGCCCGCTCAAGTGAAACTCGCAGTCCAAAAGGTGTTTGAGATGCGGACACTGGAGCAGAGAGTGGCAGCCCTCCAGGAAGACCTGAGTCGATTAAACCCCGAGGCGGATTTTTCGACCACGAACGCCGCCATGCAGCGAGTCATCAACCTTTCACGCCAGGTCGCTTCAACGGACGCGACCCTTCTGATGCGTGGGGAAAGCGGGACCGGTAAAACGGTTCTGGCCAGGGCCATCCATCACTGGAGCCATCGAGCCAACAAACCGATTTGTATCGTTTCGTGTCCTGCTTTTTCCGCCGAACTCTTGGAGAGTGAATTGTTTGGTCACGTCAGAGGGGCTTTCACAGACGCGGTGCGGGATAATCCCGGACGCATCGCAACCTGTGAAGGCGGGACCCTTTTGTTGGATGAGATCGGCGATTTGCCGGCAAACCTGCAGCCAAAACTTCTGCGCTTTCTGCAGGACAGGGAGTATGAAAG
>Ga0335085_10009295_pt1 | contig 14853 bp, 12 predicted proteins | sample Lox_Sample_45_FD_206712 | JGI IMG/M metagenome (GOLD analysis project Ga0335085, IMG submission 206712) | Soil microbial communities from Loxahatchee National Wildlife Refuge, Florida, United States - Lox_Sample_4.5 | ecosystem: Environmental > Terrestrial > Soil > Wetlands | place: USA... | reverse complement strand
ATGCGGCCAAACGATGCGGGCTGGATCCCGGGCTCTACAAGATCCTGCGGCACCCCGAGCGCCAATTCATCGTCTCGGTCCCCATTCAGCGCGACAACGGAGAGATCGAGGTCTTCACCGGTTTCCGAGTGATCTACAACACTTCCCGGGGACCGGCCAAGGGCGGCATCCGCTTCGACATGCAGGTGACCCTGGACGAAGTGAAGGCGTTGGCGGCCTGGATGACCTGGAAATGCGCCGTGGTCAACATTCCCTTCGGCGGCTCCAAGGGTGGGGTGGTCTGCGACCCGAGCACCATGTCCAATGCAGAGCTGGAGCGCCTGACCCGCCGGTACACTTCATCGATCATCGAGGTCCTGGGCCCCGATTCCGACGTCCCCGCTCCCGACGTCAACACCAACGAGCGGGTGATGGCCTGGGTGATGGACACCTACTCGATGCACAAGCGGCACACGGTGACCGCGGTGGTGACCGGGAAGCCGATCGAGATGGGCGGGTCGCTGGGCCGGCGGGAGGCGACGGGACGCGGGTGTATGATCGTGACCCGGGAAGCGCTGAAGAAATTGCGGATGCCGGTGGCCGGGACCCGGGTGGTGGTGCAGGGGTTCGGGAACGTCGGCTCGATCGCCGCGCAGCTGATGGAAGATCAGGGGATGACCATCGTCGCGGTAAGCGACAAGTCGGGCGGTGTCTACAATCCCAAGGGGCTCCGGGTGAAGGACCTGGTCGCGCACGTCAAGCAGCATCAGTTCCTCAAGGGCTACCCCGGAGCCAAGCCGGTCGACAACGAAGAGCTGCTCACCCTGGACTGCGACGTGCTGGTACCGGCGGCGCTCGAGAACGTGATCACCCACAAGAACGCCGGAGACGTCAAGGCCCGGATCATCTGCGAGGGCGCCAACGGGCCTACCGCGGCCGGCGCCGACAAGATCCTGAACGACAAGGGGATCTTCGTCATCCCCGACATCCTGGCCAACGCGGGTGGCGTGACGGTGAGCTACTTCGAATGGGTGCAGGATCGGGGCGGCTACTTCTGGGACGAGGAGACGGTCAATCAGCGGCTCGAGCGGATCATGGTGCGGTCGTTCGACGAGGTGACCAGCATGGCCAGTCGTCATGGACTGGATAACCGGATCGGCGCGTACATGCTGGCGATCGAGCGGGTGGCCGCGGTCCACCGGATGCGCGGGATGTATGCCTGATCCCGGGCGACCGGTCCGGCGCTAGGCGGTGGAGATCGCGATCCTGGCGGTGGGGAAGCTCCGGCCCAGCTTCCGGGAAGCGTGCGATGACTACCTGAAACGGCTGGGACGGTACGCCACGATCGTGGAGCATCAGGTGCCGGAAGCGTCGCGTGCCGGGTCTCCCGCCGTTCAGCGACGAGAAGAAACGGCCCGGCTCCTGGCTCGCCTTCCCGGCCAGTCCCGCCGAGTGGCGCTTACCCGCCAGGGCGAGCCGTGGAGCAGCCGGGAGCTGGCCCACCAGCTCGAGCAGTGGAGGCAGGGCCGGCGACCCGTCGCCTTTCTGCTCGGCGGGTCCCACGGGCTCGACTCCGATCAGTTCGAGGCCGCTGACCAGCGATGGAGTCTGGGCCCGCTTACCCTGCCACACGAGCTGGCCCGGGTGGTGGTATGCGAACAGCTCTACCGGGCGTTCACGATTCTCCGGGGCGAACCATATCACAAGGGCGCCGACTCGTGAGACGCGATCGCGGCCCCAGCCGCCAGCTCGGGCGCTCATGACCGAATGGTTCGAGGAATGGTTCGGGGAAGAGTACCTCCATCTCTATCCGCATCGGGACGAGCGGGACGCCGAGGCGCTGATCGGCCTGGTCCAGCGGACGCTCCCGTGGCAGCCGGGGTGGCGAGTGCTCGATGTGGCCTGCGGCCAGGGGCGCCACCTGCGCGTGCTGACGCGACTGGGCGCCCGTCCGATCGGGGTGGACCTTTCCGAGGGCCTGCTCCGTAGGGCGCGTGAAGTAACCGATCGGCCGCTGGTGCGCGCGGATATGCGCTGGTTGCCGGTCCGCCCCGCCTCCATGGATCTCACCCTGAATCTCTTCACCAGCTTCGGCTACTTTGCGCACGACGACGAGAACGCCATGGCCCTGAATGCCATGGCGGACACGGTGCGGCCACAAGGGTGGTTCGTCCTCGACTTCCTCAATGCCGATGCGGTTCGCCGTTCCCTGGTTCCGTGGGAAGACGCTACGCTGGGAGAGGTCCGGGTCCGGGTCGAGCGCCGGATCACGACCGACGAGCACTTCGTGATGAAGACGATTGTTACGCCCGATGGGCAACGATTCCTGGAGCGGGTTCGGCTGCTCAGGGGCCCGCAGCTGGAAGGGATGTTTCAGGCGGCCGGGCTTCGGGTCACTCATCGCTTTGGCGACTACACCGGCGCTCCCCTCGCTGAGGGGAGCCCTCGAACCATTCTGATCGCGCAGCGAGCATGAGCGTGCGATTCGTAGCAACCCCGCTGGGGGCTCCACTCCGCTGGCCCGAGCCGCGCGACGGGAAGATGCCACCCCTGGGCGTTGCGATTCAGAGGCCACCCACGTCGGTGCCGGCCTTTGAACAGTCGCTGCGGCGGCTGGAGGAACCGGGAGTCCTGGTCGTGACGACCGGCCAGCAGCCGGGCCTGCTCACCGGACCCCTGTTCACCATGTACAAGGCACTCTCCGCCGCCGCGCTGGCCCGGGTGCTGGAGAGCCGGTGGAAACGGCCGGTGGTCCCGGTCTTCTGGATTGCCGGGGACGATCACGACTTCGCCGAGGCCAACCACGTCTCCTGGCTCGGGAGCGATGGCAGCCTGGTGACCAGGACACTACGGGAGCGTCCGGCCGATGCCGCGCTGACACCCATGTATCGGGAACCACTGGGCCCCGAGATCGAGGGGATCCTTGGTGCCCTGGCCGCCGATCTCCCCCCGTCCGAGTTCCGGGCCTCCACCCTCGAGTGGCTGAACCGTCACTATGTCCCGGCGGCCACGCTGGCTGGCGCGTTCGGCGGCGCGCTCACCGAGCTGTGCGCCCCGTTCGGCGTCGTCTGCCTCAACAGCAGCGACCCAAGAGTCAAGCGGGAAATGGCTCCGCGACTGCTCCGCGCCCTCGAGCTGGCGCCCAGCCTCGAGCAGGCGCTGGGGGATCGGGCGGTCGAGTTGGCGCGAGGCGGCAGCGATCCCGGCGTCGCCATGGCGGATGGGGCCACCCTGGTGATGGTCGAGGGGAAACTGGGCCGCGACCGGTTGGTGCGGGATGGGAGCGGCTTCGTCGCTCGGCGAAGCGGCGAGCGGTTCGACTTCGAGCAGCTCAGGCGGATGGCCACGGAGGCGCCCGAGCGGCTGTCCCCCAACGTGCTGCTCCGGCCCGTGGTGGAACGGACGCTCTTGCCAACGGTGGCCTACGTGGCCGGACCGGGCGAGCTGCGCTACCTGGAGCTGACCCCACCGCTCTATCGGAGCCTCGAGGTTGAGCGGCAACTGCCGCTCCCACGCTGGTCGGGCATCATGGTCGAGCCCCGCGTGGATCGGGTTCTGGAGAAGTTCGAGGCCACCGTCGAGGAGCTGCTCAAGCCCGGAGCGGCCCTGGAGGCCCGGGTCCTCCGCACCCAGCTTCCGTCCGAGGCACTGGCGGCGATGGCCCGCCTGAAGGAAGCGACCGAGCGGGAGTACGGCGTGCTGGCAACGGTCGCGCGGGATCTCGATCCCACCATCGAACGGCCGGTACACACCGCGGAGAACCAGGTGCTCGCGGGGCTCCGGGACGTGGAGAAGCGCCTGGTACAACACCTGAAGAAGCGGCAGGACACCGAAGTGGCGCAGATCGCGCGGGCCCGCACGGCGGTGTGGCCGGCGGGTAAAGCGCAGGAGCGGATCCTGACCATCGCTCCGTTTCTGGCGCGCTACGGCACCTCGCTGCTCGAGGGCCTGCACACGGAGATTCTTCGCTGGTACCAGGCCGGTCTTGAACCGGCCGGGGTTCCGTCGTAGACTCGGACCATGTACCTGATCGGGATCATCCTGCTGGTCGCCCTGCTCATTCCTATCATGGGCATCCTGATCGATTCTCCCATCGGTCGCGCCCTGGCGCGGCGACTGGAGGGGCCGGAGCCGGTACCCACGAACGTGGCGGAGCTGGCCAAAAAGGTGGAGTTGCTGGAGAGCGAGGTGGACGACCTCCACCGCTCCGTGGAGGCGTTGCAGGAGGAGAACGCCTTCTATCAGCGCCTGCTCGAGGAATCGTCTTCGCGACCCAATCTTCCGCGGCCGAAACCCTGACCGCCCGCGCCCGCCCGGCTCGGCCGGCGGCGATGGTGGCCGCCGGTATCTTCGTCTCCCGGATTCTCGGCTTCGTCCGGGAACGAGTCTTCGCTCACTACTTCGGGAACTCCCCGGCGGCCGACGCCTTTCGCGCGGCGCTCAAGATCCCCAACCTGGTCCGCAATCTCCTCGGCGAAGGCACCCTCTCGGCCTCGTTCATTCCGATCTATGCTCGCGCCGCCGAGCGCAACGATTCCGGGGCAGCCCGCGCCCTGGCCGGTGCCACCCTGGGCATCCTGACCGCCATCACCGCGTTGTCGGCCCTGCTGGGCATCTGGCTGGCCCCCGCCATCACCGACTTCGTCGCTTTCGGATTCCCGCCCGAGACCCGCGACCTGACCGTGCGCCTGGTGCGGATTCTCTTTCCGATGACCGGCCTGATGGTGGTGTCGGGGTGGTGCCTCGGCGTCCTCAATACCCATGGGCGGTTCTTTCTGCCGTATGCGGCGCCCGCGATCTGGAACATCGCGGGGATCGCGGCACTCTGGGGCGTGGCCTCTTGGCGACCGGGCTCCACCATCGAGGAGCTCGCCATCGCCTTGGCATGGGGCACCTTGGTGGGGAGCCTGCTGCAGGTGGCGATCCAGCTTCCCACCTGCGCCCGCCTGCTGCAGGGCCTTCCGTTTTCCCTCGACTACCGGAACCAGGAGCTGAGGACGGTGTTCCTTTCCTGGGTCCCGGTGGTGATCGGTGCCGGGGTGGCTCAGATCGCGTCGATCGTGGATACTCAGCTCGGCTCGCTGACCGGCCCTGGAGGGGTGGCGGCGCTGGGGTACGCCCAGCTGCTCCAGACGCTGCCCATCTCGCTCTTCGGGGTCTCGGTGGCGGCGGCGTCGCTTCCCGACCTCTCGCGCGAGGCCGATGACCAAGCAGGCCGCCAGCTGCTGCGCGATCGGCTGGGCGCCGGGTTCTCGCGGATCTTCTTCTTCGTCGCTCCGGTCGGACTCGCCTATATCGTGCTGGGCCGCCCGTTGATCGCGGCCCTCTTCCAGACCGGACGGTTCGGGACCCTGGAGACCGATGTGGTTTCCGGCGTGCTCGCCGCCTACGGAGTCGGGTTGCTGGGCTTCGCCACGGTGAAGCTCTTCGCTTCGGGGTACTATGCTCTGCGCGATACCCGCACCCCCGTCCTGGTGGCCGCCACTTCGCTGGCCATCGGCACCGGCCTCTCCCTCTATTTCATGTATCGAACGCCCTTCGGCGTGGCGGGTATCGCCTTCGGCTCATCTCTGGCCGCCTTTCTCAATACCATCCTTCATGTGGTGGGACTCGACCGGCGGCTGGGCATCACCATCGTGGGCCGGGGCGAGCTGGTGGCGGTCGGTCAGGTTGCCCTCGCCTCGACGGTGGCCACGGTGGCGGGATGGGGAATGCAGAGTCTGGCCGGGCGCTGGCATCCGATTCCGGGGGCGGCGGCGATCTACGGGGTGTTCGGCGTCGCTTACCTGGTGGCGGGGGCGTTGCTCGGGAACCCCGAAGCGCGACGCCTGGCCAGAGTCGGCCGCTGACGGTTGCCTCCCGGCGCGCTGGACCCGCCCCCTATTTTTCCTTCATGACGGATCTCCCCGACACACTCCAGCGCAAGCTGGACACGCTCCCCGACGGGCCGGGTGTCTACATCTGGAAGGGTGCGGGCGGGGAGGTGCTCTACGTCGGCAAGGCCAAGCGACTCAAGAGCCGGGTGCGGAGCTACTTTGCCGCCGACCACTCCGGCAACCCGATGCACGAGCGCCTGGTGCACCTGATCGCCGACGTGGACACCATCGTGGTCGCTCGGGAGCCTCAGTCGCTCCTTCTCGAGAACAACCTGATCAAGGAGTATCAGCCGCGGTTCAACGTTCGACTCAAGGACGACAAGAGTTATCCCTCGATCGCGGTGACGCTGGGAGAGCCGTTTCCGCGAGTGCTGGTCACTCGACGGCTGAACCTTTCTGGCGCGCGATACTTCGGTCCCTACACCGATGTCGCTCTCCTGCGGCGAACCCTGGGGATCATCCGCCGGATCTTCACCGTCCGAAGCTGCGCCGACGACCTGCCGCGTGAGCGGCGGGAACGTCCCTGCCTCGATTATCACATCGGCCGGTGCAAGGCGCCCTGCGTCGGGTGGCAGAGCGTCGAGGATTATCGCCGGATGATCGACGAGGTGCTGGCCTTCCTGGAAGGGAAGACGCTGGACGTTCGCGAGACGCTGCGAACCATGATGACCGAAGCCAGTGAACGGACCGATTTCGAGCGGGCCAAAGACCTCCGGGACACGCTGCGGTGGCTGGAGCAGCTGGAGGCGCCCAGCGCGGTGCAGGTGATGGGGACCGGTAACGCCGACGTGGTCGGCTACGCGCGGGACGGGGACGATGCGGTCGGCTTGCTCTTCCGGGTAAGGGAGGGCCGGATCATCGCCCGGGAGCATCGCTTCCTGGAAAACGTGGAAGGCGAGACCGACGAGGCGATCCTCAGTGTGTTCCTCGCCCGTTACTATCTGCCTGGACCGGATCGGGCCCGGCGGGTAGTGCTTCCGTTCCCCCCGGAAGACCTGGAGAGTCTCCAGGCCCTGGCGCCCGAGAGCACCTGGACCTTTCCGACCCGCGGCACCGCGCACCGCTGGGGGGCCCTGGCCGACCAGAACGCGCGTCATCTGCTGGAGAGTCTCCGCATCGAGTCGTTCGAGACCGACGAGCGGGCCGAGGATCCGGTCTACGCGCTGGGACGCGATCTGGGGTTGAGCGGAGTCCCCCGCTCGTTCGTCTGCATCGATATCTCCACCAACCAGGGGCGTGACACGGTAGGGAGCCTGGTCTGGTTCGAGGTGGGGCGACCGAAAAAGAGCGAGTACCGGAAATTCAAGATCAAGGGACTAGCGCAGCAGGACGACTACGCGGCCATCCACGAAGTCGTGACCCGCTACCTGACCCGGAGACGAGACGAGAAGCTCGCGATTCCCGATCTGCTGGTGATCGACGGCGGGAAGGGGCAGTTGAGCGCCGCCCTGGATGCCGCGCGTGCGCTGGGATTCACCGACCTGCCCATCGTGGGCCTCGCCAAACGGGAAGAGGAGGTGTTCCTGCCGGGCCGGCCGGATAGCCTCCGTCTCTCCCGCCGGAGTTCCTCACTCCGCCTTCTGCAACGGGCCCGAGACGAGGCGCACCGGTTCGGGCTGGCCTACAACCGGAAGCGGCGGGCCGACCGGACGATCACCTCGGAGCTCCTGAGCATCCCTGGGGTGGGGCCGGCCAAGCGGCGTCGCCTGTTGGAGCGCTTCGGCAGCCTGGCCGGGGTTAAGAGCGCATCGGTAGCGGAGTTAGCCACCGTTCCCGGGGTCTCCAAGGCTCTCGCCGAACGGGTCCAAGCCCACCTCGGCGAATAAGTTCGGGGGCTCGATCGGCGATTTGCCAGCCGCTCGGCGCCCGGCGATACTTCACCCATGTCCAGTGGCCGCTTCGCGATCCTCGACCCGGCCGCCGGGATCAGCGGAGATATGCTGCTCGGCGCCCTGGTCGCCAACGGCGCACCGGCCGAATGGATCACCGGTCTCCCGGCGCGCCTCGGGATTCCGGGGGTAAAGGTCGAGCTCCAGCGCGTCTTTCGCTCCGGGATCGAAGCCACCCAGGTCACCGTCCGGCTTCCGGATGGCAGCACGGAAGGGCCCAGCCACCCCTACGGCCAGTCGCATTCGGATCCTCATCCGGTGCCGCATCATCACCACGGCCCCGGCGGGCAGGACCACGGCCACGACCACCATGCCGCCGGGCATGCCGGTCACCGGCACGTGGGTGAGCTGATCGCCATGATCGAAAAGGCTCCTCTCTCGGCCCGCGTGCGGGAACGCGCCATTCGCGCATTGTGTCTATTGGCGGAGGCGGAGGGACGGATCCACGGAGTGGCGACTGAGGACGTGGCACTGCACGAGGTCGGGGCGATGGATGCGCTGGTGGATATCGTCGGCGGCCTCGAGGGATTCGAGCAGTTGGGGATCGACCATGTCTATCACCGGCCGGTGACGCTCGGCGCCGGGTGGGTCCGGGCGGCGCATGGAGTGATGCCGGTTCCGGCGCCGGTGACTGCGTTGCTGGTGGAAGGGTTGGAGATCGGGCCCAACGGGCCGGTAACCGGCGAGGCGACCACGCCGACCGGTGCCGTGCTGCTCCGGGTGTTGAGCGAGGGAGCGCCTCCGGCTCGTTGGCGCATGGTGCGCAGCGGATGGGGTGCCGGGAGCCGCGATCCCGCCGAATATCCCAATGCGCTTCGATTGCTGGTGGCCGAGCCGGTCTCCGAGGCGGCGGAGGTGGTGCTGCTGGCCACCGACCTCGACGACCTGAGCCCGGAATACGTGGACCCATTGCGGGACGCGCTGGTTGCTGCCGGCGCGCTCGACGTGCAGGTATGGACGGTGCAGATGAAGAAGGGAAGACCCGGCTTCCGGCTCGAGGCTGCGGTGGCTGCGCCCGACGCCGATCGCGTCACCGAGGCGTTGTTCCGACACAGTACCACGGCCGGGGTGCGTCGCTGGACCGCGGAGCGGGTGACTCTGCCTCGACGGACCATTGAGGTGAGCGCGGGGGCCGGAGTCGCAGTGCGGGTCAAGGTGATCGAGACGCCAGGCGGCCCCCGAGCCAAGCCGGAATACGACGACATCCGGGCGGCGGCCGAGGCGTTGGGCCGACCGGCGCACGAAGTCGCCCGGGAAGTTCAGGAGCGAGCCCAACTACTCGCGGCCGGCGCACGACCGGCCGGACCGAACTCATCGACGAGAGAATCCGAATGATCAAGCCTCTGGCTGTGGGTCTACTGACTGCCGTCGCCGTTGCTCCTCTGGTCCAGCAGGACCCGGGGGTCGCGACCCTGGTGGCCACCACCATGAGCGCCAACAAGAAGTTCATTCCGCCGCTGTGCCCAATCAAAGCGAGTGGCAAGGTGGGAGAGGGTGGAGACTGGCTGAGGGCTGCCGTAGAGGCGTCCGACGCGGCCAAACGATCCAGCGCGCTGGACGAAGGCACGACCGCGCTGAACCGGGCCATCAACCAGGAGCACCAGGACAAGAACGCGGCCGCCTGGTACTACATGGGCCGGATTCAACTCATGAAGGGCGACGTGGTCGGCGCCGATTCCAGCTTCACCAAGGCCGAGAAGCTGGAGCCCAAGTGCGAGCTCGACATCGACTCGTACCGGGCCCGGGCCTGGGAGGCGCTGGCCAACAACGCATCCGGGCTTCGCAAGCAGGGGAAGAACGACGCGGCGCTGATCTACCTTCATGCGGCCGATCAGATCTACCGGTCCAATGCCTATGCCCCGATCAGCATCGGCGAGATCCATAGCGTGGCCGGCCAGCACGACAGCGCGCTCGCCTATTTCAAGCGCGCGAGGGCGATTCCCGCGCAGGACTCGGCCAGCACCTCGCTCCATGACCTGGCGACGTTCGACTACGGCGTTACCGCGATCGAGCTGAAGCAGTATCCCGAAGCGATCACGGCCCTGAATGAATTCGTGAAGGCGCAGCCCAACGATGCGCAAGGCGCCCGCGCGCTTTCCCGGGCCTACGAAGGAGCCGGCAAGGCCGATAGCGCCAAGATCTGGAGCGACAAGGCCGTGGCCCTGGGTGGCGCGAGCACCGCGGCGGCCGCGGACGTCAACCCGGCCGACCCCACGGCGCTCAATCCGCTGTTCGACCAGGGGGTGGCTCAGTTCAACGACAAGAACTATCAGGCGGCGGCTGCGACCTTCAGCAGCATCCTCGACAAGTCGCCGTATTACCGGGACGCCCTGTTCAACCTGGCCAACTGCCACCTCGGCCTCAAGAACGGTCCTGAGCTGGTCAAGGCCGCGAATCGACTGGTGGCGATCGAGCCATTGAACGACGTCGACTACACGCTACTGGGGCGCGGGTATCAGTTGTCGAGCGATAACGCTGGTGCCATCAAGGCGGTCGAGAAGCGCGAAGCCCTGCCGGTGAGCATTCAGGTGACTGGCTTCCGGATCAAGGCCGAAAGTGCCATCCTCTCGGGGAAGGTGACCGGCCGCGAGCCCAAGGACCTGGCGGGGACGGCCCTCAAGGTGCCGGTGCCGGCGATCGTGGTCGAGTACCTGGATGGGACCGGGAACGCGGTGACCACGCAGGATGTCGTCCTGCCCACCGTGGCGGAGGGCGCAACGCAGGAGTTCTCCGCGGAAGGGAAAGGGAAGGGCATCGTAGCCTGGCGGTATCACACCAAGTAGACGCGCGCTGGCGAGGGCCAGCCGGCGCCCGTAGGTTATGCAGCCGACGATTTCTACAGGAGCTGAAGCATGGCTGACGCGCCCCCTGCGCCGGACCGGGCGTTCGTCCGGGAGGAGTCGGTAGCCCGATTACTTCGCCAGTTGCTCGCCGATACGGTGAGCGACTTGGACGCCAGCGAGGCGACTATCTGGACCATTTCCCAGGACGGGCTGCATCTGGATGCGGCGCTGAACCACGGGCCCACCGCCGAGATCGTCGAGGCCCAGTCCGTCCCGGTGAAGGACAGCGTCGTCGGATTGGTAGCCTCGACCGGGTTTCCGATGTGCATCGGCCCCGAGGACTATCACAATCCTTCGGTCGACGCCGCGACCAAGACCCGGACTCTGGCCATGGCCGCCGCCCCGTTCTCCTGCGATCAGGAGCCCGCGGGGGTCATCTCGGCGATCAATCCCGCTGGCGGTGGGCTGTTCTCCGCGAGTCATCTCGAGACACTTAAATGGAAGGCCTACCTCCTCGGGCTCATTCTCGAGGACCAGCGTGCGCACTAGCCGTACGCGACCCAGGCGTGCGCCCTCGACCAAGGCATCGCTGGTCGAGGTAATCAACCGGTCTCTCGACGACGCCAGCAACGGACGAAGGGAATACGAGCGAGCCCTGGCCCGGGACCCCCGGGCCAGGGCTCTCCTGCTCTCACTGCGCAAGGTGCGCGGCCGGTTGTCGGCCTTCGGAGCGCTCCCCACGCGCTCGCCTCGGCGACTCCCCGACTCCCTCTGGGCGCGCCTGTCCGAGCCCCGCCCCCGTCGGGTCAAAGCGGACGTCTCGGGGAGGCTCTCCCCCCAGTTCGCTGCGGATTTCCAGCTGGCGCAGGAGGCGGCTCGGGGAGACCGCGAGGCATGGGAAACCATCCTGAGGAAATTCGGCCCATCACTCTCTTCGCTGATCGCACAGTACGGGCTGGCGCACGAGCAGGACGACATCCTGCAGGACATCTTCCTGCTGTTGTGGCGGCGGATCGATTCGTTCCGCGGCGACTCGGCGCTCAAGACCTGGATCCTGCGAGTCGCCATCAATTACCTGAACAACTACCGCCGGCGGGTCGATGCCAAACGCCGGCGTGAAGTGGCCACCGATACGCTGGGCCCCTCCGACGGCCAGTTCGACGTCCCCGGCGCTGAAGATCTGAGTCCCGAGCACCAACTGGAGCGGAAGACCCTGCGGGAAACCCTCCAGGCGGCGCTGGACCGGCTGTCCCCCAGCCGGAAGATCGCGGTGCTGCTGCGGGACCTGCAGGAGCTAAGCTATGAGGAAATCGCCGCTATTCTGGGGATTCCGGCGGGGACGGTGAAATCTCGGGTGGCGCGGGCCCGGATGGACCTGGCCGCGCTCCTCACCAGCCCCGAATAGGTGAAGCGGCGTTCAGCCGGCCGGGGCTCGCCCGGTCCGCGCGCCCGCGCTCCGATCGGTCAGCTCGGCGTAGGCCGGGCAGGTTCGCAGTAATTCTTCGTGGGGTCCCACCGCAGCGACCTTGCCGGCTTCGAGGAAGATGTTGAAGTCGGTGGCCAACACGTCCATGTCGTGGGTGATGATGATGCAGGTACGACCTTCCGTCGCCTCGAGGACTCGCGCCGCCAGTTCCCGCATCCCTTCCGGATCCACCTGCGCCAGCGGTTCATCGAGGATCAGCACCCGCTGAGGACCGGCGAGACCGCGAGCCAGGGACACCTTGCGACGTTGCCCGCCCGAGAGCGGGACTTCGGAGGCAAGGACCGTGTCCAGCCCATCCGGAAGCCGTGTCGCCACGTCAGCCGCCCCGGAGACCTTGAGCGCGTAGTCGAGCCGCTCGGGAGGGCACTCCCGACCGAAGAGGACGTTGTCGCGCAAGGACTCCAGCAGAAACCCCGGGGCATCGGTGAGCAGGGCGATGACGCTCCGCTTCCACTGGAGCGGCCAGTGAGTTACGTCCACTCCGTCCACCAGGAACGATCCAGCTGAGGGCTGGTAGTCTCCCGCCAGCACGCGCGCGAGCGAGGTTTTTCCGCACCCCGAACCGCCGACAATCCCGACCCGGGCCCCCGGAGGGATATCGAACGACACGCCTCGGACGATTGGCGCGGCCGCACCGGGATACGCGAACTGGAGGTCCCGGACCGCGATGGCCGGTGGCTTGGTGAGCCCGGCCAGCTGCGTTGCCGCCGTCGGCGGCTCTCCGGGATCCGCGGTGGCCAGGATGCGATAGATCGAATGCAGGTTGGGCCCGAACTGGAGCAAGAGACTGGGGAACGAGACTAGTGTAGCAAACGGCGCAGCCAGTTGGCCCAGAAGTGCCATTCCACCGATGATCCCGCCGGCGTCGCCACCAGTCTTGGCGATGACCAGGATGATCAAGGGCAGGTTCAGGTGCTGGAAGGTCTGGGTGATGATACCCCGCACTCCAGTCCAGACCCGGATCGCCACGTTCTTGGTCTCCGCGGTGGTCCAGGCATCCACTACCTCCTGGCCTTTGGTCTTTTCACCGCCGAGGTACAGCAGATCGCGAAGGACGTCGAAGAAGCGGGTCGTGATGGCCGCAGCCCCGCCCAGCGCCACCCGGGACTCCTCGAAGGCACGCCGCTCGGCGCGCTGCGTCACCAGCATTGAGACGATCTGGGCGAGGACGGACAGCGCGATGAACGCGCCCAGGATCAGCCAGCCGCCCTGGACCTGGGTCACCAGGGTGCGGGCGAAGACAAGGAACAGGACCACCGCCTCCATCAGGCCCAGGACGCCGGTGGTCAGGAGCGAGGCGGTTCCGTCTGCGTCGGTCCGCAGGATTTCAGCGGAGGCCCCGGAGCCTCGCTGGACCCGGGCAGCGGCCGGCTCCCGGTAGAGGCACCGCAGCACGTCTTCCCGGATCTCTCGTTTGAGCGAGATCCCCACCCGCGACCGAAGCACGTCGCGACCCAGCTGGATCAATCCACCGATGACGAAGAGCAGGACCAGGATCGACAGCAGTGGCAGCCACTGGCTGGTGGAATTGAGGTTGAGCATGGCGATGAGCTTGCCGCTCACCGAGCGGGCCGGACCCGCGCCCGGGGCGATGGCTCCGGACTCCCCGCTCACGATTCGGGGGAGGGCGCTGGTGATCTGCTGAAGTCCGGTGATCGCGGTCGAGTTCAGATCGGCGTACAGGTACGCCATTCCGAGGACCAGCAAGGCACGGGGGAGAAATCGGATGAAGTAGCTGCGGAGCCCGTACAGTGCCTTCATGTCGGCGCCAAACGAGGTCCGCTCCCGAGGCATCGCCTGGGGCCCGTGCCCCGCGCCTGGGGGAGGGCCGACGCGTACAGCTCCCCCCATGGGACCCATGGGCTGGGGGCCGGGCGCACCACCAGGACCGGCGACGCGCACTGCGCCGCCCGGAGGGGGTTGTCCGTTCATGTGAAGCGAATCAGTGGCACTGCCAGCCGGGTCTCGACCGGGTGCGACCGGGGGCCGAGCGCCTCAAGGACGCCGGCCCCCAATCGTACCTGGGCTCAGACGAAGCCCAACTCGGTGCCGTACGGATGATAGTGGTCGCCGCGGTAGTACCAGCCGTCGACGGCCAGGAAGGTCCCGTAGAGATAGTTGCTGTGCCAGACCCAGTCGCCATAGATGTTGAGCGCCAGGTGACGGCCTTCCACGTCGCCGCCGCTCTCGGCACCGGCCGCCGGTCCGGACTTGGCTTCCGGGGTCTTGGTCCCGTAAGGGATCACGGGCGAGTGCCCCAGCTCAGCGAGCCGGGAAAGGCTCAGGGCATGCTTCTCGGCGACAGCGCGGGGGAATTCGTACACCATTCCTCCGGGGCCCGTCAGGAAGACGGTATCGAGTTTCTGGGGCGGCTTGCGGGCTGCGGTGGCCATGAATCTCCTCGCTCCGGCCGTTCTGATCGCCGGTCATGAATGGTGTGACGACGCTCACCTGAGGCCCGACTCCGGTCCCAGTTCGCGCGTCCGGAGGGCATCAAATCACCCTCCATCGTAGGGCGCCAGGTTCGGTCGCCCCGAGGCTGCTGGCCTCGATCTATTGGACACAGGGTCCCCCGGACCGGTTCCCGTAGGGCGAAGCCGCCTTTAGGGAGGAGCCTCACCCGGGGCCGGGTTCCGGGGGGCGAGAATATAGCGTTCGAGCCGCCAGTCGGCGAGAAGGGGGGGCAGGGCAGGGCCAGGCCATCAGGCCTTGGCCTTCTTCCCCTTCGGAGATTCACCGGGTGCCTTCCAGGCCGGTGCCATTCCGTAGAGCGCGGTCTTGACCTCGCAGGCGTTCCAGTCGGGCCGGAGCTGCCGGATCCGCGCAGCGATGGCCGCCAC
>Ga0335085_10009294_pt1 | contig 14854 bp, 12 predicted proteins | sample Lox_Sample_45_FD_206712 | JGI IMG/M metagenome (GOLD analysis project Ga0335085, IMG submission 206712) | Soil microbial communities from Loxahatchee National Wildlife Refuge, Florida, United States - Lox_Sample_4.5 | ecosystem: Environmental > Terrestrial > Soil > Wetlands | place: USA... | reverse complement strand
TGGCGTCCGCGAGCAGCTCGTCGTACCACACGTCGCGCTCGGCCGTCATCGGGCATTCCGCCTTGGCCGCCCGCACGACCACGACCGTCTTGAGCTGCGGCAGGCCGGCGATGCCCTCGTCGAGGGCGGCCTTGACGCCGGCCGTCTTGCCCTTGCGCCGGGCGCCGTCCGCGGTGATCAGGGCCTTCGCGTCCGACACCTCGAGCCGCTCCCGCACCGAGCCGGGCGCGAAGCCGCCGAAGACCACGTTGTGCGGCGCGCCGATCCGGGCGCAGGCGAGCATCGCCACCACCACCTCGGGGATCATCGGCAGGTAGATCCCGACCACGTCGCCCTTGCCGACCCCCCGCGCCTTCAGCCCGTTGGCGAGCCGCTGCACGTCGGCGAGCAGCCCGGCGTAGGTCAGGTCGCGTTCTTCGCCCTCCTCGCCGCGCCAGTGGAACGCGACCCGGTCGCCGTGACCCGCCTCAACGTGCCGGTCCAGGCAGTTGTAGGAGGCATTGAGCCGGCCGTCGGCGAACCAGGAGTAGAAGGGCGGGTCGCTGTCGTCCAGCACGGAGCTGAACGGCGTCTGCCAGTCCAGCCGCTCCCGCGCCTGGCCCGCCCACCAGGCCGGGCCGTCCTTGGCGGCCTCCTCGCACACCGCCGGATCGCGCACCTTGGCGTGCTCGGCGAACTCCGGCGGCGGCGGGAACTCCCCGGCCCGCAGCAGCTGCTCGAGGCGTTCCTCCACCGATGGCTGCGTCCCTGGCATAGCTGATTCCTCCTTGCTCCTCGCTGGCTCGGCTCTTCGCCCGGCACCGCGTCACCGTCTGGTACCGCAGCGGCTGTGGCCGTGGCCCCGGACCGCAGGCCGTGGGCCGTGGCCGTGGGTGGCGGGCGGCGGGCCGCCGGCCGCGAAGTCGCGGGCCCTGCCCACGACGGCCCCGCATTAACCGGTCACAATGTCCCGGGCCCCTTTACCCTCCGGGTTCTTCAGACCTGCCCTCCTGGGGAACTTGAAACCGGCGGACGTCAATAACGTTGGGCAAATGCGCACCTGAACACCCACCTGAGGCGGCTGTCACAGCCAGCACATCCGCCCCGGCGGGCCGGCCGCGGGAAGGGGCAGGCGTGCCGATGGGCGGCTACCCGGGGGCGGGGGGGCCCGCGTGCGGCCTGGCCCTCGCGGCGGCGGCCCGCTCGCGCCCGACCGCGATCCAGCGCCCGATGAGCGAGCGGTCCGCCCCGGCGGCGATGCACAGCTCGGCCATCTGCCGGTACCGGGCGGCGTCCTGCCCGCCCTCGCCGAAGCCGAGGGCGGTGCCGGCGCATTCGGCCAGCAGGTCGGTGCGGCCGGCCGCGGCGTCGGTCAGCTCGGCGACCGCTGCGGCCTCCTGTTCGGCGGTGAGCCAGGCCTGGGCGTGCCGGGCGGCGGCCCCGGCGATCTGAGCGTACCGGAGCCGGTCAGGATCCGCCCCCGTCATCCCGGCAGAATAGAACTAGTATTTGATAGAGGCAAGGAGCCGCCTCAATCCCAGGCCCCCGACATATCACGGATTTTGGTCACGGGAAGATGAGAGCGAAACGGGCGTTTGACCAAGATCCGTGAAGATTCACCTCATCCCCCTCACCCATGCCGGCCGGGCGGCCGCACCTTTAGAGTGTGTCCATGACGGGCGAGGTGTCGCCGCTGGGCCACGGCGATGAGGTGGCCTCACCTGATGAGCTGCGTGCGTCGCACGAGGACCGGGACCGGGTCGCCGAGCTGCTGCGGATGGCCGCGGGTGACGGCCGGCTGACGGCGGAGGAGCTCGACGACCGGCTGGAGAAGGCGCTGACCGCGCGCACCTACGGCGAGCTCGCGGCGCTGAGCAGGGACCTGCCCACCGCGCCGGGGCTCGTTGCGGGCGCGGCGGGCCTGAAGCCGAAGGACATGATCCGCATCGACCGCACCAGCGGCTGGGCCAAGCGCGACGGCCGCTGGCTGGTGCCGCCACGGATCGAGGTGCGGGTCAAGAGCGGCCACATAACGCTCGACTTCACCGAGGCGGTGATCACGCAGCCGTTGCTGCGGATCGACGCCGACGTGGGCAGCGGCATGCTGACGCTGGTGACCAAGCCCGGCATCGAGGTTGACGCCGACGATGTGTCCGTGCGCAGCGGTGGCGTCAAGGTCCGGGCGCCATGGGGTCCCGAGGTGCCCGTGATCCTGCGGGTCGAGGTATCGGGCCGGGTCGGCAGCGGCCATCTCAGGGCGCGCCCGCCGCGCCGGACCTTCTGGCAGTGGCTGCTGCGGCGGCCCCGGCCCTATCAGCTCGCCGCGCCCTGACCCGGTGCGGCTTCCGCCGGGGGAAGCGATGCTGGCTGCGGGATCGGTGCCGGTGAACGGGGTCATCCTGACCCTGCTCGTGCTGGTTACCAGCATCGCGCTGGTGGCGGGCCTGGCGTGGACATCGCGGCGGCTGGTCGGGCTGCCGGTCGGGACACTGCGGGCGCTGATCGCCGGCCTGCTCGGCTTCGCCGCCGCCGAGCTCCTCGTCCGGACGCTGCGGCCGGTCCAGTCCGGGCACGTGGCCGCGTTCCTCACCGTGGTGCTGGGCGTTCCGCTGATCGTTGCGATGGTCTTCATCGTGGTGGCGGAGGCGCTGGTGCCGAGCGGGACCGTGCCGCAGCCGGTGGAAGTCGTGCTCGGCGCGCGGCGCGCGCTGGCGCGGTCGCGGCGCTATTCGCAGATCAGCCGGATCGCCGTCCGGCACGGGCTGGGCCCCTACCTGCGCGGGCGGGGGCGGCGCGGCGAGGACGCGGCCGGCGGGCGGGCGGCGCTCGCGCTGTCGCTGCGGCAGGCCCTGGAGGAGGGCGGGGTTACGTTCGTCAAGCTGGGCCAGCTGATGTCTACCCGCCGGGACCTGCTCCCGGAGGAGTTCATTTCCGAGCTGGCCCGGCTTCAGGACCGGGCCGAGCCGGCGCCGTGGGAGCAGGTGGAGGAGGTGATAACCGGGTCGCTGGGGGCCCCGGCGGGGGAGGTGTTCGCGGAGCTGCAGCCGGAGCCGGCCGCGGCCGCATCGATCGCCCAGGTTCACCGGGCGCGGCTGCGCTGCGGCGACGGCCCGGACGCCGAGGTGGCCGTGAAGGTTCAGCGCCCCGGGATCCGGTCCACCGTCGAACAGGACCTGGACATCCTGCTGCGCCTGGCGGACTCGCTCGAGGACCGCGCCCGCTGGGCGCGTGCGGTCGGTACGGCCGGCGTGGCGCGCGGGTTCGCCGCCGCCATGCGGGAGGAGCTCGACTTCCGGGTGGAGGCACGCAACATGGCCGCCGTCGCCGCCACCTGGCCGGGCCAGCAGCGTGCCGTGGGGGGGAGCGTCCCGGTCGTGCTGCCCGCGGTATATGAGCAGCTGTGCACCGAGCACGTGCTCGTCATCGAGTGGCTGGACGGAGTCAGCCTGCGCGAAGCCGGGCCGGTGATCGACGAGCGCGGGCTCGACCGGGCCGGGCTGACCCGAGCGCTGCTGCGGAGCATGGTCTACCAGATCACCGAGGGCGGCGTGTTCCACGCCGACCCGCATCCGGGCAACGTCCTGCTGCTCGCCGACGGCCGGCTGGCCCTGATCGACTTCGGCTCGGTCGGGCGCCTCGACGTCCAGCAGCGGTCCGCCCTGCAGAACCTGCTGCTCGCGGTCGGGCGCGCCGACCCGGCGGCGCTGCGCGACGCCCTGCTGGAACTCGTCACCCGCACCGAGGAGATCGACGAATGGCAGCTGGAGCGGGCCCTCGGCCAGTTCGTGGCGCGGCACCTGGTGGGCACCAGCCCGCCGACCGCGCAGATGTTCACCGACCTGTTCCGCCTGGCCTCCCGCTTTGAGCTGGCGATCCCGCCCGAGATCGCCACCGTCCTGCGCGCCCTCGCCACCCTGGAAGGCACGCTTTCCCTGCTGACGCCCGGGATTGACATTGCCGCGGAAGCACGCCAGTACGCTGCCGACCGCGTGGCCGCGCAGCTGTCGCCCACGGCCGCGCCCAAATCGGCCGCCGAGGAGATGGTGGCGCTGCTCCCGGTCCTGCGCCGGCTGCCCCGCCGGTTCGACCGCGTCACCGGCGCCCTGGAACAGGGCAGGCTCGGCCTCAACGTGCGGCTGTTCGCCGACGAGCGCGACCGCCGGGTGGTCACCGGCCTGACGCACCAGTTCCTGCTGGCGTTCCTCGGCGCGACGTCCGCCATCGTCGCCGCGATCCTGCTCGGCACGACCGGCGGGCCCGAGATCACTCCCACCCTCAGCCTCTTGCAGCTGATCGGTTACAACCTGCTCATCGTCGGCGGCATCCTCGGGCTGCGGGTGCTGTACGTCATCTTCCGGAACCGGTAGCGCCGGGGCGCCGGGCCCGGCCCGGTGTATCTGAACCGGCCTGCCGTGCTCCGTATAAACACCACCAGGGCATTGCGGGGGATTGGTGCACGGGGGGGCACATGCGGATTCTGCTGATTTCGAGCGCCTACAACAGCATGACCCAGCGCGTTCACGTCGAGCTGGCCGACCGCGGGCACGAGGTGTCGGTCGAGCTCGCGCTGGGCGACGAGGTGATGCGGGAGGCGGTCCGCCGCTTCGACCCGCAGCTGGTCATCGCGCCCATGCTGACCACCGCGATTCCGGCCGACATCTGGTCGTCCCGCCCCTGTTTCATCGTCCATCCGGGACCCCCGGGCGACCGCGGTCCCTCCTCGCTCGACTGGGCGATCATGGGCGGCGCCGGCCGCTGGGGGGTCACCGTGCTCCAGGCGAACGCGGAGATGGACGCCGGCGACATCTGGGCGAGCGCGGAGTTCGCGATGCCCCGCGGCTCGAAGAGCTCGGTGTACCGCACCGAGGTGGCCGACGCGGCGCTGGAGGCGCTGCTGCTGGCGGTGACGCGGTTCGAGGGCGGCGGCTACCGGCCCGAGCCGCTGGACTACCGCCGTCCCGGCGTCACCGGCAGGCTGCGGCCGCCGTGCCGGCAGGAGCACCGCCGGATCGACTGGCTGACCGAGCCCACCTCCTTGGTGCTGGCCAAGCTGCGGGCGGCCGACTCCCAGCCCGGTGTCCTCGACGTCATCGGTGAGACCGAATTCTTCCTGTTCGGCGGGTATGAGGAAGGTCAGCTGCGTGGTGATCCGGGCGCGATCGTGGCGCGCCGGGGCGGTGCGATCTGCCGGGCGACCGTGGACGGCGCGGTCTGGATCCCGCAGCTGCGCCGGCGTCCCGAGCCCGGCGGGCCGGCCACCTTCAAGCTGCCGGCGGCGCAGGCGCTCGGCGCCCTGGCCGCCGATGTGCCCGAGGCCATCGCGCCGCTGGTGCCGCCGGGCCGGCGCACCTACCAGGAGATCAGCTACCGCGAATCCGCCGGCGTCGGCTACCTGGAGTTCTCGTTCCCGGGCGGCGCCATGAGCACCAGCCAGTGCCGGCGGCTGCTGGCCGCCTACCGGTACGCCCAGCGCCGCCCGGTGCGGGTGATCGTGCTCGGCGGGCCCAGGGACGTCTTCTCCAACGGCATCCATCTCAATGTGATCGAGGCCGCCTGTGACCCCGCGGCCGAGTCGTGGCGGAACATCAACGCCATCAACGACCTGGTGGAGGCGATCCTGACCACCACCGGACAGCTCACGGTGGCCGCCCTCGCGGGCAACGCCGCCGCCGGGGGGCTGATGCTCGCGCTCGCGGCCGACGAGGTCTGGTGCCGCGGCGGGGCGGTCCTCAATCCGCACTACCGCCTGATGGGCTTGCACGGCTCCGAATACTGGACCTACACGCTGCCCCGCCGGGTCGGCGAGGAGGAGGCGGCCCGGCTCACCAGCGCGTGCCTGCCGGTCAGTACCGCATCGGGGTTGCAGTGCGGCCTGGTCGACCGGGTGATCGAGGGCGGCGCGGACGCCTTCCGCGCCCAGGTGGCCGCCCTGGCCGAGAGCCTCGCCCACCGCCCGGACTACCCGCGGCGGGTGGCCGTGAAGTCGCAGCAGCTGGCCACGGCGGCCATGGTGCAGCCGCTCCACGCCTACCGGCAGGCCGAGCTCGCCATCATGAACCGGAACTTCTACGACCCGCGCGAGCCGTACGCCCAGCTGCGCCACGCCTTTGTCTACAAGCAGAAGCCAGCCCGGACACCGCCCCATCTGTCCCGCCACCGGCCGGGCCCCATCCCCGGCGCGGCGCCACCGGCGGCCGGCCGGCGTCCGGCGGTGCCGCCGCGGGCGGCCGCCCAGGCCACCGTCAGCATATGTTGACAGACCGGCCGTGGGCCGCCCGGAGCCGGTGGGCCACCCGGGCCGCTCAGCGCAGCAGGTCCGCGACCGCGGCGATGCCGGACTCGACCGCGCGCTCGCTGACGTTCCCGAAGCCGAGCACCAGCTGCGGCGGGCCGGCCACGGCGGTGGACCGCTGCGGGCCCATCCCGTAGAGGCCGACCGAACGCTGGCGCGCCGCCGCGACGACCGCCTGCTCGTCGGCCGGCTCCGGCAGGTGCGCCACGGCGTGGAACCCGGCGGCCAGACCGGTCAGCCGCACCCCGGGCGCGTGCCGGGCCAGGGAATCGATCAGCACGCCGCGCCGCCGCGCGTACACCGCGCGCATGCGGCGCAGGTGCCGGTCATACCGGCCGGACTCGAGCAGCGCGGCCACCGCCAGCTGGTCCAGGCCGGATGAGCCGCGGTCGCTGACCCGCTTCTCCGCCGCGACGGCGCCGGCCAGCGCCGGCGGCACCAGCACCCAGCCCAGCCGCACGGCGGGCGCCAGCGACTTGCTCACCGTCCCGATGGTGAAGACGCGGTCCGGCGCCAGCCCCTGCAGCACGCCGACCGGCTCCCGGTCGTAGCGGAACTCGGAATCGTAGTCATCCTCGATGACGAACCCGTCGTTGCGGGCCGCCCACTCCAGCAGGGCGTGCCGCCGTTTCGCCGCGAGCACGACGCCGGTGGGGGACTGGTGCGCCGGCGTCACCACGACCGCCCGGGCACCGCTCGCCTCGAGCGCGGCGACGTCCAGGCCGAGCTCGTCAACGGGCACGGGCACCACGTCGACGCCCACCGCCCGGGCGCCCCGCGCGCTGTCGCTGACCGCCAGGTCCCCATGGCCGGGGTCCTCCAGCGCGGCGCGCCGGACACCCAGCTGGCTCAGCGCCCGGAGCGCGAGGTTGAGCCCCTGGGCGAACCCGGTGCAGACGACGATGCGCTCATGGTCGGCCGCGGCGGCGCGCACCCGCCGCAGGTACGCGGCGACCACCCGGCGCAGAACGGCGCTGCCGCGCGGGTCGCCATAGTCGAGGTCGGCGGTGGCAACGCGATCGCAGGCCTCCCGGGTCGCCCACGCCCAGTCGCCGCGCGGGAAGCTCGCCAGGTCCGGCACGCCGGACCGGAAGTCGGCGATCAGCCGCGGCGCCGGGACCGGCACCGGCCGCGGCCCGGCGGGAGCCGGGCGGGCACCGGCCGCGACCCGGGTCGCCGAGCCGACCCGGCTGGTCAGGTAGCCCTCGGCCAGCAGCTGGTTGTAGCACTCCTGCACCAGGCCGCGGGAAATGCCAAGCTCGCGGGCGAGCTCGCGCGAGGACGGCAGCCGCTCGCCGCCCTGCAGCCGGCCGTTCCGGATCGCGTCGCGGAGCCCGGCCTCGAGCTGTGACCGGAGCGGCTGGCCGCGCCCGCGGTCGAGCTGGAGCAGCAGCTCCGGTCCCAAACCGGACCACTGAATAGCCATCGAATTGGACCTTATCAGTGCTCCACTTGGCCCCTACGGTCACGTACATGAGCACCATGACCCAGGCCCGGCACCCCGGGCACAGCCAGCGGCCCGGCCGCCCCGCGCCGCGGGCGCGGCTGATCAGCGCCCGCCTCGCGCTGGCGCTGATGTCCTCCTTCGGCGCGCTCACCAGCTTCTACCTCCTGCTGTCGGTGACGCCGATGTACGCCGTTTCGGCGGGCGCCGGGAGTGCCGAGGCCGGGGTGGTGACCGGCTCGCTGATGCTGGCCACCGTGGCGGCCGAATTTGCCTCGGCCAGGCTCATGCGGCGCTACGGCTACCGCGCGGTGTTCGCCGCCGGGGCGCTGCTGCTCGGCGGGCCGGCCCTGGCGCTGATGGGCCCGCACAGCGTGGTCATGATCGTCGCGGTCAGCATCGCCCGCGGCCTCGGCTTCGGCCTGAACACCGTCGTCATCGGCGCCCTGGTCGCCACGGCGCTGCCGCCGGAGCGGCGCGGCGAGGGGATCGGCCTGGCCGGGGTGGTGGCCTGCGTGCCGGCCATCGTGGCCCTGCCGTCCGGGGTCTGGCTGGCCGAGAACACCGGCTACGCGGTGGTGATAGCGATCACCGCCGTCAGCGCGCTCGCGCCGCTGGCGGCGGTCCCCTGGCTGGCCGGGCCCTCCGGCCGCCAGGAAGCGGACCCGGGTGCGGCGCCGCCGGCTGGGCTGCTGGCCAGCCTGCGATCCGGCGGTCAGTTGCGGCCCTCGCTGGTCTTCGCGGCGACGACCGTGTCGGCCGGGGTGGTGGCCGCGTTCCTGCCGCTCGCGGGCGGGGTGTCCGGGGGCACCGCCGCGCTCGGGCTGTTCGTGCAGGCCGCGGCCTCGACGGCGGGCCGGTGGTGGGCCGGGCGCTACGGCGACCGGCACGGCCACGCCGGCCTGCTGGTTCCCGGGCTGCTGACGGCCGCCGCCGGGATGATCGTCCTGATCTGGGTGACGTCCCCGGCCGCCCTGATCGCGGGCATGTGCCTGTTCGGGACCGGCTTCGGGATCAGCCAGAACGCCACCTTCGCGCTGATGATCGACCGCGCGCCGGTCTCCGGCTACGGCACGGCCAGCGCGCTGTGGAACCTGGCCTACGACGCCGGCTACGGCGCCGGTCCCGCCGTGTTCGGCGTGTTCGTGGTCTACACCGGCTACCCGGCGGCCTTCGCCCTCACCGGGATGCTGATGGTCGCCGCGCTGGTGCCCGCCGTGCGCGACCGCGCGGCGAGGGCAGCGATTGCCGAGAGCGAGGGCGGCCCGGTCCCCGGGGATGTCGAGACGGGCGTCACGGCTCCGTCCTGCTGCTGAAGGCGCCCGCCGGGCGCGGCAACGGTCAGCCGATCTCGACCGGCAGCTGGTAGATCTCCTCGGTGGGGTGCCCGGCCTTCCCGCACCGGTCTGTGTCGGTCAGTCCAGGCCCCAGCACGTCCAGCTGGACATGGGCCCGTCGGGGGTGATGGCCAGCAGCACCCGGCCCTCCGCGGTCAGCCCGCGCAGCTGCTCCTCCTCGCCGGGGACGGCCACCCCGTGCTTTTCCCGGATCGCGCGGAAGCGGGGCAGCTCGGCGGCGATGTCCTCGCGGATCTCCGCCGTGCCCCGGACCAGCACGGCGCGATAGCCGGTGCAGTCGTCCACCAGCAGCTGCGCCCGGCTGTCACGGCGGAAGATCGCGTATTTTGCCCGGTGCCGCGTGGTCGATATGTAGAAGCGCTGGCCATCCCAGGAGAACCAGTTGGGGCTCAGGTGCGGGCTGCCGTCACGGCGGATACCGGCGACGACGACGTTGCGCGGCTCGGCAAGGAATGCCTCGATCTTCTCGGTTGATGCCATCCGGTCACGCTATCGGTGCCGGGCCGGCGCCCGCCGGCGCGCGACGGGTCGGCGCCGGTGACTCCCAGCGGGTCAAGGGCGGCGCAATCCGCTCACGCGCCCGGACCAGCAGCCGGACCTGGTGGCCCTGCCTGACCAGTGCGGCCACCGTATGGCTGCCGACGTATCCGGTCCCACCGGTGACCAGCACCCGCATCGACAGCTCCCCGCGGCGGCGACTGCCGAGTGTATGGCGTGGCGGCGTCCTGCCACGGGAACGGGGCAAGGTCGGGTTCGACCCAGCCGGTCCTCGCCTGCGGGCTGGCCAGGGTGGCCGGGCGGTAGAAGCGGGTCAGCAGCCGCTTATCGAGCAGAGCCGAGTGGTGGTCCGCGAAGGCCGGGAAGTCGCTTTCGCCGCTTTCCGCCAGGTGGTACCCGACCAGTTCTATCCAGGCCCGGCTGATGGTCGCGTGGTACTTTTGCGGCGCCCCCGCGTAGCGGGCGGTGCGCTGGATCCCGTCGCTGACCAGGCCGACCGCCTCGACAATGCCGCAGCGCCGCACGGCCAGCCACGTCAGATGGACGTGTTCACGGTGGCCGAACCGTCCTGCGCCCGCCATCACCTCGGCCATCAGCGCATCGAACATCAGCGCATCGAACACAGGCCCGCCGCCCAGCACCACTCAGCGCCTCCCGGGGGTCCGGCTCTCAGGGCCCGGGGGACAAAACAGCTGGTCAGTGCAGTCTTGATGGGGTGAGCGAGGGGACTCGAACCCCCGACACCCAGGACCACAACCTGGTGCTCTAACCAACTGAGCTACGCCCACCATCGTCCTGGCAGCCCGGCTGCCTGGCTGGATGAAGCATAGCGGTACCCGGTCACTGGGCCGAACCGGATTCGGCCGCCTCCGGGGCCGGGGATTCCTGGTCGGCCGGCCCGGTGCCGGTGGCGTAGCGCGCGGCGATCTGCCGCGCGCTCACCGAGTCCGGGCCGGGCGGTGGCACGAACACCGTCTCGCGGTAGTAGCGCAGCTCCTGGATGCTCTCCCGGATATCGGCGAGCGCCCGGTGACCGCCGTGCTTGGGCGGGCTGGCGAAGTACGCGCGCGGATACCAGCGCCGGGCCAGCTCCTTGATGCTGGAGACGTCGACCATGCGGTAATGCAGGTAGGCGTCGAGCATCGGCATGTCCCGGGCGATGAAGGAGCGGTCGGTGGCGATGGAGTTGCCACACAATGGCGCCTTCCGCGGCTCGGCGACGTGGCCGCGCACGTAGCTGAGCACCTGGTCCTGGGCCTCGGCCAGCGTCACCCCGGACGGAAGCTCCTGGAGCAGCCCGGAGGCGGTGTGCATCTCCCTGACCACGTCCAGCATGTTGTCAATCGCCTCGGCGGGCGGCTTGATGACCAGGTCAACACCCTCGTCGAGGACCGTCAGGTCACCATCGGTGACCAGGCAGGCGATCTCGATCAGGGCGTCGCGTGCGAGGTCGAGGCCGGTCATCTCGCAATCGATCCACACGAGCCGGTCGGTCATTCCTCCAGCTTAGAGGCTTGACCGGAGCCGCTGTCACAGTTGCCGATCTTCAGGCGCTGCGCCGGTGGCCGTTGCCCAGGCCGGTGATGTGGTCCGGCACCGCGATGCCCGGGCGCAGGGCCGCGTCCGGTTCCGGTTCGCCGAACGTCATCGCGATGGGCACCACACCCGCCCACACCCCGGCGTCCAGGTCGCCCGGGTCGTCGGCGGGCGGGCCGGTGCGGATCTTGACGGACGCCTCCGCGAGCGGCAGGGCCAGCACCGCGGTCGCAGCGAGTTCCTTGCGCGTGGGCTTGCGCAGCGCCTCCCAGCGGCCGGGGATCAGCTGCTGGGTGACGGCCCGCAGCGCCGCGAGGCGCTGCGCATCGTCGCTGACGAGCGTGGCCACGCCGAACACCACCGCGCTGCGGTAGTTGACGGAGTGGCTGAAGGCCGCCCGCGCGCAGACCAGACCGTCGAGGTGAGTGACGGCGACGCAGACCGGCTGGCCGTCGGCGGCCAGGATGGCCCGGTTGGCCGATGATCCGTGCAGGTAGAGGGTGTCGCCGACGCGGCCGTAGGCGGTGGGCAGCACCACCGGCGAGCCGTCCCGTACCACCGCGAAGTGGCAGATCATCCCGGCGTCGAGCACGTCGTACAGCTCGGCCCGGTCGGTCCTGGCCCGCTCGGAGTGGCGGCGTACCCGGGTGCGCTCGGTCACGGACAGGGGAGGCAGGACGTTCATGCTGGCCAGGCTACCGGCAAAGTGGTCTGATAGGAGTAGCCACTTTCCTGGGAGAATGGAAGACCACTTGTGCCAGCCTTGAGGCGTGCAGGCGTGGACCTGCCGCTCGCCGCGGACCGGGCGGGCCCGGCGCCGCTCACCGCCCAGCTCGTGGGCCAGCTGCGGGCGGCGATGACCGATGGGCAGCTGGCGGCGGGTGAGCGGCTGCCGTCCACCCGCGCGCTCGCGGCCACGATGGGGGTCAGCCGGACGGTCGTGACCGGCGCGTACGCCCAGCTGTTCGCCGAGGGATGGATCGAGGGCCGGCACGGCTCGGGCACCTACGTCGCCGACGGCGCCAGTACCTCCGATGGCACCGGTGTTTCCCACGGCACCGGTGCTTCCTACGGCGCCGGTGTTTCCCACGGCACGGGTGCTGCCGGTGCTTCCGGCGGCGCCCGCCGGGCGGGCGCGGGCGCGGACGGGCGGGCCGCCCATGCGCCGGCCGGCCGCGGGCGGCAGCCGGTGGCGGGGGCCGGCCCACCCGCCGCCCGGGGCAGGCCGGTGATCGAGCTGCGGCCCGGCATCCCCTGGACGGCCGGTATCGACCGCGCGGCGTGGCGGCGGGCCTGGCGCAGCGCCGGCGCCGAGACGCCCACCGCCGCCACCGAGCCGCAGGGCAGCGCCGCGCTCCGGGTGGCCCTCGGCGGCTACCTGCGGCGCAGCCGGGGCGTCCGCTGCGCGTCCGGGCAGATCATGGTGACCAGGGGCGTGGCGGGGAGCCTTGGGCTGATCGCGGCGGCACTGCTGCGGCCGGGCGACCGGGTCGGGGTGGAAGAACCGGGTTACCCGGCCGCGCGGGCGGTGTTCGCCGCCCACGGGGCCCAACTGGTCCCCTGCCCGGTGGATGCCGACGGCCTGGTCACCGGCGCGCTCCCGGCCGGGCTGCGCCTCATCTACACCACCCCCGCCCACCAGTACCCGCTCGGCGGCCGGCTTCCGGTTCCGCGCCGTCAGGCGCTGATCGCCTGGGCGCGCTCCACCGGGGCGCTGATCGTCGAGGACGACTACGACGGTGAGTTCCGGTATGACGTTGGGCCGCTGCCGGCCCTGTTCGGGCTGGACCCCGGCGTGGTGGTGTACCTGGGCACGACCACCAAGATCCTCACACCGGCGCTCCGGGTCGGCTGGCTGGTGGCCGGGCCGGAACTGGTGGCACGGCTGGTGGACGTCGCGGCCGGGCTGGGGGAATGGGCCGGCGGCCCGGCCCAGCGAGCGGTTCTCAGCCTGATCGGGACCGGCGATCTGGAGCGGCACATCCGCCGGATGCGGCACGAGTACGCCCGCCGCCGGGCGGCGATGACCGCCGCGCTCGGCGGCGGGGACGTGGGGGGCGGGGGGCCGGCCGGGCGGCTGCTCGGTGAGCAGGCAGGCATGCACATGGTCCTGCGGACCGGCCGGGACGCGGAGGAGATCGCCGGGGCGGCGTGCGAGCGCGGGGTGGCGGTGGCCACGCTGGCCCGCTATTTCGCCGGGCCCGTCACGGTGAACGGGCTGGTGCTCGGCTACGGCGGCGCCAGCAGCGGCGAGATCACCCGTGCCTGCCGGCTGCTGGCCGGCCTCGTCACCGCCAGCTAGTCCGGCGTAGTTCCTGGCTGGCCAGGACGGGCGTGTTCGGGGGATCATGCTGGGCAGGTCACCGGGCAGCGGTGGGCTGACCGGGGCATGGACGGGAGTGAGGCTGATGGCCGGAGGCGGCGTGCCCGGCGTGGAAGACACCGCCCGGCTCGGCAGCTGGCTGGCACACCACGGCATCCCCGCCGGTGACGGGCCGCCCGTGGTGCGGCTCATCGGCGGGGGGCGGTCCAATCTGACCTACCGGCTCGATGTCGGGCCCGGCCGTGCCCCGCTGGTCCTGCGCCGCCCGCCGCTCGGTCATGTGCTGCCGACGGCGCACGACATGGCCAGGGAGTACCGGGTGCTCACGGCCCTGGCCGGCACGGCGGTCCCGGTGCCCCGCCCGGTCGCGCTCTGTGAGGATCCGTCGGTCGTCGGTGCGCCGTTCTACCTGATGGATTACGTGGCCGGGGCGGTGCTGCGGACCAGCGAGGACGCGGGCGTGCTCGCGCCCGGTCAGGCGGGCCTGCTGTCCCAGCGCTTCGTGGAGATGCTCGTGCGCATCCACGGGCTGGACGTCGGGTCCGTCGGGCTGGCCGGGTTCGGGAAGCCGGAGGGGTACCTGGAGCGGCAGCTCGCACGCTGGCAGCGGCAATGGGAGCTGTCGGCGACCCGGGAGATGCCCGGATACGACGACCTGACCCGCCGGCTCGCGGCCGGGCTGCCGGCGGTCAGCGCCGCGGCACCGCCGGGCGGGCTCGTGCACGGGGACTACCGGCTCGACAACATGCTGGTTGTCCTCGGTGATGAGCCCCGCATCTCGGCGGTCGTGGACTGGGAGATGTCCACGCTCGGCGACCCGCTGGCCGACCTGGGCCTGGCCCTTGTCTACTGGACCAACCCCGGTGAGCAGGACTGGCTCGCGCTGGCGGCCTCGGTGACCACCGCCCCCGGCTTCGACACCAGAGAGCAGCTGACCGCCCGGTACGCACGGCTCACCGGCCGGGACCTGTCCCGGATCGGCTACTACATGGCGTTCGGCTGCTTCAAGCTGGCGGTGGTCCTCGAGGGCATCCACGCCCGGTTCCTGCAGCGGAAGACGGTGGGCGAGGGGTTCGAGCGTGAGGGGCAGGCGGTGCCGGTTCTGATCGAGCGAGCCCACCGGATGCTGGACGCTGACGGGTGATGTTCGCACGCCGGCGGGTGATGTTCTCACCGGAATACCGAGAAAAGATCGCCCGGCAGCGATAGATTCCTGCCTGGCCCCCGGTCCCCACTACGATCCCGGGGGGTTTGATGAGGCCCGGCGCCCCGCTCTCGCCGGGCCTCATCCCTGCCGGGTCTGGCCCGCCAGGAGCTTATGAGGGCCCGGCGCCCCGCTCTCGCCGGGCCCTCATCCCCGCCGGATCGGGTGATCCGGCGGGAGCTGTCTGAGGCCCGGCGCCCCGCTCTCGCCGGGCCTCAAC
>Ga0335085_10009293_pt1 | contig 14855 bp, 17 predicted proteins | sample Lox_Sample_45_FD_206712 | JGI IMG/M metagenome (GOLD analysis project Ga0335085, IMG submission 206712) | Soil microbial communities from Loxahatchee National Wildlife Refuge, Florida, United States - Lox_Sample_4.5 | ecosystem: Environmental > Terrestrial > Soil > Wetlands | place: USA... | reverse complement strand
GCTTGGGCCGGGTCGGCGTCCGGTCGGGCCCGGCTTCGAGCCGGGCGAGACGCCGCTCGTGGTCGAGGATGAAGTGCTGGTGGTCGCGCAGCGTCGCGTGCAGGTCGTTCAGCCGGTCCTTGAGCCCGGAGACGCCCGAGAGCCGGTCGAGCAGGTCCTGGATCGCGCTCATCGGCCGGCGTCCTTGCGCAGCGCCCGCATCTCGCGCAGAAATGCCTTGTGGTCGGCGATCATCTGGTCGGCGGTCCTGACCATCGCGTCGATCTCGGTCTTGGCCCGGCGGGTCGCGGCGTCGAGCAGCTCCAGCTCCTGCGGGGTGACGCCCGCGAGGTAGGCGTCGACCGCCGAGCGGATCTCCGCGGCGACCTTGGTCTTTCTCTGCTGCGCGCGCCGGGCCAAGCCGGACTTCTGCTCCGGCGTGAGGTACACCATCGTGCTCTGCATCGCCTTCATCGGGCGGCCCCCGGATCGATCGACATATGTCAAGTATATGTCATCGTCGACTTGGAAAGTCGCACCGGGCGGGCGGCTAGGCGCGCCTGAACTCCGGGAAGACGCGGGTCCCGGGCAGGTTCCGGGTGCCCCAGCGCGCGAGCGCGGTGAGCACTTCCTTCAGCCCGAGGCCCTTCTCCGTAAGCGAGTAGGCATATCTCGCGGGACGCTTCTGATACAGGTCCGCGCGGACCATCCCGCCCTCCTCGAGCCGGCGCAGGCGGTCGGCGAGGATGTTGGTCGGGATCTTCTCGGGCGCGGCCGCGAGCTCGCCGTACGTGCGCCGCCCGCGCAGCAGGTCGCGCACGACGAGCAGGGTCCACCTGTCTCCGGCGACGTCAAGCGCGCAGGCGACCGGGCAACTGGAGCGCGGCGCGGCGCCGCGGCTAGGCCTTTGGCGCACGGCGGGGCGAACCTGTCACTTGCATAATGCAAGTATAGAAGCTAGTCTGCGCGCTCCGCAATCGCCGCCCACCCCTGCCATGCCCGACCGCTCCCGCGCCGCCCTCGTCGTCACGCTCGCCGCGGCGGCCTTCCTGATGGTCACGATGGGCGTGCGCCAGGCGTTCGGCCTGTTCATCTCGCCGCTCAATTCCTCGACCGGCCTCGGCATCGCCGCCATCAGCTTCGCGCTCGCGATCGGGCAGTTCACCTGGGGCGCGATCCAGCCGGTGGCCGGCGCGCTCGCCGACCGCCACGGCCCGGGCCGGGTTCTCGCCGCCGGTGCGATCCTGCTCGCGGCGGGCCTCGCCCTCACGCCGCTCATGCGCTCCAGCTTCGGCCTCATCGTGACGCTCGGCCTGCTCGCCTCGATCGGCTCGGGCATGGGCAGCTTCTCGGTGCTGATCAGCGCGGCGGCGCAGCGCTTGCCCATGGAGTCGCGCGGCAAGGCCGCCGGCATGGTCAACGCGGGCGGGTCGCTGGGGCAGTTCGTGTTCGCGCCGGTCGCGCAGGCGCTCATCCAGGCGCTCGGCTGGATGGCCGCGCTGTGGTCGCTCGCCGCCATGGCGCTCGCCGCGCTGCCGCTGGTGCGCGCGGTCGCGCCGCGCGAGCCCGCAGCGGCCGCGCACCCCAGGGCGGGCGAGTCGCCCTGGCGAGCGCTCGGGGGCGCGTTCAAGGACAACAGTTACGTCCTGCTCAACCTCGGCTTCTTCACCTGCGGCTTTCACATCGCCTTCCTGGTGACGCACCTGCCGCAGGAAGTGAACCTGTGCGGGCTGCCGCCGACGGTCGCGAGCTGGTCGCTCGCGATCATCGGCCTCGCCAACATCGCGGGCAGCCTCGCCGCCGGCTTCGCCACCGCCCGCTGGCGAAGCAAGTACATCCTCGCGCTGATGTACGGCTCGCGCGCCCTGCTGATCGCGCTCTACCTCACCGCGCCGAAGACCGCCCTCACCTTCTACGTCTTTGCCGTGGGCCTGGGGGCGACCTGGCTCGCCACCGTGCCGCCGACTGCGGCCATCGTCGGCAAGCTGTTCGGTGTTCGCTTTCTCGCGACGCTGTTCGGCATGACGCTGCTGTCGCACCAGGTCGGCGGGTTCCTCGGCGCCTGGCTGGGCGGCATCGCCTACGAGCGCTCCGGCTCCTACCAGTGGATGTGGTACGCGGACATGGCCCTCTCGGCTGCCGCCGCGCTCGTCAATCTCCCGATCCGCGAAAGCTTGCCATCCCGAACCGCCCCGCAAGCGGCAGCCTGACCGCGAACGGCCAGGGGTCGAGCCCGAAAGCGAGGCCCAGCACGTTCACTTCGAGCCCTTCGACCGGGCTCGCCGTGATCCCGAGCAGCCCCCCTACCGAGATCTGCAGGCCGTGTCCGCTCGGCGCGGCGGCGAGCACTCGCCCGCGCAGGTAGTCCTTGCCGATCGCCGTCGCCGGCAGGTCCGCGCGGAGCTCCGGCACCCTGCGCAGGACCCAGGCGGTGAAGGTGTTGGAATTCGGCCCCGGCCAGGCCTGGTACTCGTCGCCGTACGGGTAGCTCCTCGCCGCGGCGTCGATCCGCGGAATCAGCGCCTCGGCCGCGGCGCCGCGCACGTCCGCCAGCAGCTCCGGCGCGTTGCCGTACCAGCGGGCGTCGGGATCGCGCTGGCGCACCGACAGCGCGGTGTCGTCCCAGCGCAGCTTCCAGCCGATCACCTCGTACACCGTGTAGGCCTTCGCTCGCGGCGGCTTGACCGCGATCCAGGTGTGCACGCCGAAGACGCCGCGCACGCCCACCGTGCGTGCGTCGTAGACCTGGATCACGGCCTCGGGCGCGCTCGCCGGGTCCGGCGCGAGGCCCACCGGCGCGTGGCTCGCGCTACGCCAGTCCTGCTGCGCGCGCGCGATCGCCGCCGCGACCACCACGAGACCGAGCGCGAGCGCGGCGACGCCGAGCACGCGCCGGCGCCTCAAGCCTTTTCCTTCGCCTCGCGAAAGAGGTCGAGCTTCTCCTGGATCACGCGATCGGAGTACAGGAACAGCACCGCGTCCGCCGACGCCTCGTGCGCGTGCGGCATCCAGCTCGGCGCGACGAAGATGTCGTGCGGGCCCCAGTCGAAAGTCTCGCCGCCGACCGTGCTGCGGCCGCGCCCTTCGACGACCGTGAACACGGTGCTGTCGGTCGAGCGGTACGGCGCGCTGCGAAAGCCCTTCGGCATCAGCTGCAGCCAGGTGGAGATCGTCGGCATCGCCCAGCCGCCGTTCAGCGGATTGATGTAGCGCATCTTGTAGGCGTGCCAGGGATCGGGGTCGCGCGTGCGCCGCAGTGCGTCGAGCGATTCGCGCGACTTGCGATACGGGTAGTTGAAGATCGGCGAGGTCTGCGAGCGGTGCTCGAGATCGACCGGGAGCAGGTTGTTGCCGAACTCGGCCGATGCCGCGCCCTCGGGCCGCTCGAGCTTGTGCGCCTTGCCGCCCAGGTCCTCGCGGAAGCTCGCGGCGAGCATGTTGACGACGTGCATGTCCAGGCCGTCGAGCCACACCATCGGGCCCGAGCCCTCGTTGCCGTGGTCGTGCCAGGTCCACGACGGCGTGATGACGAAGTCGCCCGGCTCCATCATCGTGCGCTCGCCCGCGACCGCGGTGAAGGCGTCCTTGCCCTCGACGATGAACCGCAGGGCGCTCGCGACGTGCCGGTGCGCGGGCGCGACCTCGCCCGGCAGGATGATCTGCAGGCCCGCGAACAGGCTCTGCGTGATCCGCGACTGTCCCGGCAGCCCCGGGTTCTCGAGCACCATGACGCGACGCTCGGCCTCGGCCGCGCCGATCAGCTCGCAGGCCTCCATCAGGTGCGGGCGCACGTCGGCGTAGCGCCACAGCGCCGGCAGCGCGCGCGTCGCGGGCGTCGCCGTCACGAGGCCGTGCAGCACGCGCCAGAGCGGGGCGAGGTGCTGGCGCTTCGCGCGCTCGTAGAAGTCCTTGCGGCCTTCCTCGGCCGCGAGGTCGACCGTGGGAACGATGCCCTCCAGCGCCTGGGCCTCCCGGTTCACGCTTTCGACTGGCTTCATGGCCTCTCCCGCTCTATTCCCGCCTTCTCGCGCACCCGCTGCCAGCGCGCGAGGTCCGATTTCATCTGCGCTGCGAGCGCCTGCGCCGTGCCCGGGGCGGGTTGCAACGACGCGAACGCCAAGCGCCGGCGCACGTCCTCGCGCGCGAGCGCGGCATCGAGCGCCGCGGCCAGGCGTGCAACTCCGCCCGGCGGCGCCGGGCCCTCGAACGCGAGCCCGTACCATACGCCGGTTTCGTAGCCGGGCAGCCCCGCCTCGGCCGCGGTCGGGATCGAGGGCAGCCCGGGGACCCGGCGCGGCGAGGTCACCGCGAGCGCGACGAGCTCGCCGCCGAAGACCGCGGCGCGCGCGGCGGCCGCGGTCTCCAGCACGACCTGCACCTCGTTCGAGGCCGCGGCCGCGAAGGCGCGCTCGACGCCGCGGTAGGGCACGTGCATGAGGCGAATGCCCGCGGTCTCGCACAGCAGCGCCGCGGCGAATTCCTGCGGCCGGTCGCTCGAGGCGTAGGCGAGCGCGTCCGGGTTGTGGCGCGCGACCTCGATCAGGCCCTCGAGGCTGCCGAATCCCGCTCGCGGGCCCGCGAGCACCACCAGCGGCATGCGCGCCACCATCGAGACCGGCACCAGCGAATCGAGCGCGCGGCGCTCGGCGGGCCCGCCGAGGACCGCGTCGATCATCTCCTGCGTGCCGAAGATGACCGCGCCGTAGCCCTCGGGCGCCTCGAGCCCCGGGGGATCGAGCACGATCGGCTCGCCCAGCGCCACCGCGAGCCCCGGCGCGATCATGCGCGCGAGCGGCGCGGCGCCGATGCCCGCGCTCAGGTGCAGCGGCTGCTCGGGCCAGTCGCCGGCGCGCGCGCCCGCCATGGCGAATGCGAGCAGGAGGCCGGCAAGCCGCCTCATGCCTTCAGGCCCGCGAAGTCGAACAGCTTGCGGTCCATGAGATGCGAGGGCCGCGCGTCGCCGAGCGCGCGCAGGATGGATTCGATGCGCCCCGGGTGCCGCGCCTCCCACTCGCGCAGCATCGCGCGCACCTGGCGCCGCTGCAGGTGCTCCTGCGAGCCGCACAGGTTGCACGGGATGATCGGGAAGCGCTTCTCGGCGGCATGGGCCGCGAGGTCGTCCTCGCGCGTATAGGCGAGCGGGCGGATGACGACGTGGCGGCCGTCGTCGGATCTCAGCTTCGGCGGCATCGCCTTCAGCTTCCCGCCGAAGAACAGGTTCAGAAAGAACGTCGCGAGGATGTCGTCGCGGTGGTGGCCGAGGGCGATCTTGGTCGCGCCGAGCTCGCCCGCGACGCGGTAGAGCGCGCCGCGGCGCAGGCGCGAGCACAGCGAGCACATCGTCTTGCCCTCCGGCAGCACGCGCTTCACGACCGAATACGTGTCCTGCTCGACGATGCGGAACGGCACGCCGAGGCCGGCGAGATAGGCCGGCAGCACCTCGGCGGGAAAGCCCGGCTGCTTCTGGTCGAGGTTCACCGCGACGAGCTCGAAGGGCGCCGGCGACTTCTCGCGCAGCTGCAGCAGGACATCGAGCAGGCCGTAGCTGTCCTTGCCGCCCGAGACGCAGACCATGACGCGGTCGCCGGCCTCGATCATGCCGAAGTCCGCGATCGCCTCGCCGGCCTGCCGGCGCAGGCGCTTGGCGAGCTTGCCCGCCTCGTAGGCTTGCTTGCGCGGATCGCGATGCAGGGTGACGACGCTCATCGGGAGCCCGGATGCCTTGGAGGCCTAGAGGAACACGGACCGCCCGCCGTCCACCGCCACGACCTGGCCGGTGACGAACGACGCGGTGCACAGGAAGTGTACCGCCTGCGCGATCTCCGCGGGCGTGCCGGTGCGCGCGAGCGGCGTGGTGGCGACGATGCGCTTGCGCTCGTCGGACTCGAACTGGCCATCCTCGGGCCAGGCGATCGCGCCCGGCGCGACCGCGTTCACGCGCACGCCGGGCGCGAGCTCGAGCGCCAGCGAGCGCGTGAGCGCGGCGAGGCCGGCCTTGGCGACGCTGTAGACCACGTAGCCTTTCAGCGGCCGCTCGGCGTGGATGTCGGCGACGTTGACGATCGCGCCGCCGGCGAGCTTCAAGTGCGGCGCGGCTGCCTGCGCGAGGAAGAGCGGCGCCCGCAGGTTCGAGCCGATCAGCTCCTCCCAGTGGCTGGATTCGATCTCGCCCAGGCGCGTCGGATAGAAAGCCGAGGCGTTGTTGACGAGGAAGTCCAGGCGCGCGAAGCGCTGCAGCGCCGCGCCGACGAGCGCCTGCGGCGCGACCGGCGCGAGCAGGTCGCCCTTGACGCGCACGGCGCTGCCGGCGCGTGCGGCGTTCAACTCGCGCTCGAGCGCCGCGGCCGCGTCGTCCGCGCCGCGGTAGTGGATGACGACGCTCGCGCCCGCCGCGTGCAGCCGCCGCGCGATCGCGGCGCCCAGGCGCCGGGCGGCGCCCGTCACCAGCGCGACCTTGCTCTCGAGCGAGTCGCCCGTCATGCCGCGGATTCTAGGTTAAATTGGCGCGCATGCTGCCCGAGCCCGGCGAGGATGCGCGCGCGGCGAGCGCGCGGCTCGTCGAGCGCATCCGCGCCGAAATCGCCGCCGCGGGCGGCTGGATCCCGTTCGCGCGCTACATGGAGCTCGCGCTGCACGCGCCGGGGCTGGGCTACTACGCGGGCGGCGCGGCGAAGCTCGGCGCCAGCGGCGACTTCGCCACGGCGCCCGAGATGGGGACGCTGTTCGCGCGCACGCTCGCGCGCCAGGTCCAGGCGCTGCTCGCGCCGGGCGAGCCGGTCCTCGAGTTCGGCGCGGGCAGCGGCACGCTCGCGGCAGCGCTGCTCGAGGCGCTGCCCGGCACGCCCTACCTGATCCTGGAAACGAGCGCCGAGCTCGCCGCGCGCCAGCGCGAGCGCCTGCACGACCGCGCGCGCTGGATCGAGCGGCTGCCGGAGCGGTTTCGCGGCGTGATCATCGCCAACGAGGTGCTCGATGCGATGCCCGCGCACGCGCTCGCCTGGCGACGCGAGGGCGTGATGGAGCGCGGCGTGGATGCGTCGCTCGCGTGGGCGGAGCGGCCCGCGGCGGGCGCGGTGCTGGAGGCGGCGAGGGCGCTCGGCCTGTCGCCGCCCTACGAGAGCGAGATCGGGCTCGCGGGCCGCGCCTGGATGGCGCTCGTCGCCGCGCGGCTGGAGCGCGGCGCGCTCCTCGTCGTCGACTACGGGTTTCCCGCGCGCGAGTACTACCATCCGCAGCGCGCCGCCGGCACGCTCATGTGCCACTACCGCCATCGGGCGCACGGCGACCCGTTCCTCTGGCCGGGGCTGCAGGACATCACCGCGCACTTGGATTTCACCTCGCTCGCGCACGCCGCGCGCGCCGCGGGCGCGGAGGTGCTCGGCTACTGCAACCAGGCGCAGTTCCTGGTCAATTGCGGCATCACCGAGGTGATGAATGCGACCGACGCGGCCGACGTCGTGCGCTATGCGCCGCTCGCCGCCGAGGCGCAGCGCCTGCTCTCGCCCGCCGAAATGGGCGAGATCTTCAAGGTGCTGGCCGTGGGCCGCGGCGTGCCGCGGCCGCTGCTCGGCTTTGCCGAGGGCGAGCGTTCGCATACGCTTTAGGCATGCGCCGCGCCCTGTTCGTTCTCGCGCTTGTGCCGCTGCTCGCGCGCGCCGACGGCGTCGACGAGGCGCGCCGGCGCTGGGCCGAGAGCCCGCACGGCCCGATGCTCGAGCGGATCCTGCCGCCCGCCGTCGAGCCCGGGCAACTGCCGGAGCCCGCGTCGCCCGGCGCGCAGCTCACCGCGCAGTACTGCGTGCAATGCCACAACCTGCCCAATCCCGCGATGCACCAGGCAAGCAGATGGCCCGGGATCGTCGAGCGCATGGTGTTCAGGATGGAAGGCAAGGGCAACTATGGACGCCTGATGGCCGACATGATGGCGGGCGTCAAGGCGCCAACGCGTGGGGAGACCGAGGCGCTGGTTGCCTACCTGCAGCGCCACGGCCAGAAGCCGCTGGACCCGACGAAGTATCCCGAGGCCTATGCGCCCTCGGGCGAGTCGTTCCGCCTTGCGTGCAGCCAGTGCCACGTGCTGCCCGACCCGCGCCGGCACACCGCGGCGGAATGGCCCGCCGTGGTCGCGCGCATGCAGCGCAACATGCAATGGATGAATCGCGTCGTCGGGACGCAGCCGATCCCCGGCGAACCGCAGCTGCGCGTGGACGAGATCAACGCCTTTCTCGCGAAGTACGCGCGCGCAAAATAGGGACGAACCTCATCTTTTGGCGCCATTCACGGCGGGGTCGGGACGGCCATGCCCTTCTTCACCGCGGGGCGCGCGTCGATCGTGTCGTACCAGCGCTTCACGGCCGGGAAGTCGGCAAGGTCGACCTTGTGCCATTCGTGCCGCGCGACCCAGGGGAAGGTGGCGATGTCGGCGATCGTGTACTCGTCGCCCGCGAGGTAGGGCGCTTCGGCCAGGCGCTTGTTCATGACGCCGTACAGGCGACGGGTCTCGTCGCTGTAGCGCTTGATGCCGTAGGGCACCACCTCCTTGTTGCGGATGAAGTGATGCGCCTGCCCGAACATCGGCCCCACGCCGCCCATCTGGAACATCAGCCACTGCAGGCAGATGAGCCTCGCGCGCACGTCCGGCGGGATGAGCTTGCCGGTCTTCTCGCCCAGGTAGATCAGGATCGCGCCGGATTCGAACAGCGTCAGCGGCTTGCCGCCGGGCCCCTCGGAATCGATGATCGCCGGGATCCGGTTGTTCGGGTTGATGGCGAGGAACTCGGGCGTGTGCTGCTCGCCCTTGCCGATGTTGATCGGGTGCACCGCGTAGGGCAGCCCGCATTCCTCGAGCATGATGGACACCTTGCGGCCGTTCGGGGTGCTCCAGGTGTAGAGGTCGATCACGCGCGTCTCCCCGGCGAAGCGGCCGAGTGTATCCTCTGGCCCGCGATGATCAAGTGGCTTCTCACCATCCTGCTGTCGCTCGCGATCCTCTCGGCCGCGACCCCCTGGATGCAGCGTCTCGGCATCGGCCGCCTGCCCGGGGACCTGCGCCTGCGCGTGCGCGGCCGCGACTACTTCATCCCGCTCGCCAGCACCTTGCTCTTCTGCCTCGTCGCCTGGATGGTTGGCCGCGCCCTCTAGGCCGTAAGGAATAACCGCCCCGGCGCGACTGTTCCCGGGAGCGGCATGAAAAGGATCCTCGTCCTCTTCCCGAAGGACTGGGACCGGCACGAATTCGAGCGCCCGGAGTACCGCGGCCGCTACGAGTTCGTCTACGCCGGCTTCGACCTGTTCCGTTTTCCGTCGAACCTGCAGCTCGCGACCTTCGACGTGTTCCGCTTCGTCAACCGGCTGCTCGAGCGCTTCCGGCACGAGCGCATCGACGGGGTCTTCAGCAACAACGAGTACTTCGGGGCGCTGATCGCCGCGGTCGTCGCCGAGCGGCTCGGGCTGCCCGGCAACGACCCGCGCGTGGTCATCACGGCGCAGCACAAGTACTACGCGCGCCAGGCCTTCGCGCGCATCGCGCCGGAGGCCGCGGCGCGCTGCGCGCCGTTCCCCTACGGCGTGCGCGAGCGTCGCGACCTGCCCTTCGAGCTGCCCTGCTTCGTCAAGCCGGTGCGCGCGACGTTCTCGGTGCTCGCGCGGCGCGTCGACAGCTTCGACGAGCTGCGCCGGCACCTCACGTTCTGGCCGTTCGAGAAGTGGGTGATCCAGAGGATCGTGAAGCCCTTCAACGACCTGATGCGGTGGTACACGGAGCTCGAGCTCGACGCGCACCACATGATCGCCGAGGAGCTCCTCGAGGGCGTCCAGGTGAACATGGACGGCTTCGCCCACGCGGGCCGCGTGCACGTGCTGGGGCTGATCGACGAGAACATGTATCCCGGCACCTGCGCGTTCCGCAGCTTCGAGTACCCGTCGCGGCTGCCGGCCGCGGCGCGCGCGCAGGCGACGGCGCTCGCCGAGCGCCTGCTCGCGGGCATCGGCTATCGCCACGGGTTCTTCAACCTGGAGTTCTGCTGGAACCCTCGGACCGGGCGCCTGTCGGTGATCGAGCTCAATCCGCGCATGGCCTCGCAGCTCTCGTACCTTTACGAGTGCGTGGACGGCGTGCGGCCCTACGAGGTGCTGCTCGCGCTGGCCACGGGCGAGTCGCCCGCCGTCGCCGCGGGCCCGGCGCGCTTCGGCCACGCGGCGAGCTTCGCGCTGCGGAAATTCGACGGCAAGCCGCTCTCGGCCCATCCGACGCCCCTGCAGATCGCGCGCGCGCGCGACCAGTACCCGGAGGCGCACCTGATGCTGTACCTCAAGCGCGGATCAAGCCTCGCGCGCGAGATGAAGTGGATGGGCAGCTATCGCTACGCCGTCGTCAACATGGCGGCGCGCACCCAGCGCGAGCTCTACTCGCGCTTCCAATCGCTCGCGCGGCTGCTGTTTCCCGCCTCAGACCTGCCCGCCTGAGCCGGCGCCCCGGCCGAGGACCTCGAGCAGCCGGGCAATCTCGCGGGCGTCGTCCCAGGCGAGGCCCGGCGCGACCAGCGTGCGCGCCAGCAGGTAGCCGAGGGCGAGCGAGAGCACCATGCGCGCGAGCGCCTCGGCGTCGAGATCGGCGCGCAGTTCGCCGCGCGCCTGGAAGCGCGCGACCGCCTTCACCAGGCCGCCCCAGAGCTCGCGCTTCCACAGCGGCGCGAAGCGCCGCCGCGATTCGGCGCGCGTGAGCAGCTCTACGAGCACGACGCGCAGCGCATGCGGGCGCGCCGCGGCCGCGGCGAGGCGCTGGCGCAGCAGCGTCTCGAACCAGGCCGCGAACGGCGCCTCGCCCGCGGGCGGCGGCGTGGCCGCCGCGGCGATCGCCGGCCCGACCACGCGCTCGAGCAGCGTCTGCTTGTCGGGGAAGTACTTGAAGAGCGTGCGCTCGGTGACCTTCGCCGCGCGCGCAATATCCGCCGTGCGCGTGCCCGCGTAGCCGCGCTCGGCAAATTGCCGCTCGGCGGCATCCAGGATTCGGTGTTCAGTATCCACTATACCTCTGTATAGTAGATACTTTACTTCCCTTCGATCGCCCTCGCAATCGCCGTCTCGCGCGCACGCTCGACGCGCGGGCCCACATCGCGCGGGTCCTGCTGGGCGATCGCCGCCGCGTCGACCGCGGCCGCCGCCCCATGCGCCGCTTTGATGCGCCCGAGGTCGAGACCGGGATCGGCGAGGCGCGCTGCCTGCAGCAGACCGGCGAAGCGCTCGGGCCGCCGGAGCGCATCGGCGCGCTTGAGCGCCTCGAGCAGCTCGGGCGCCGTGCGCGCCTCGAGCAGGGGCCGGCAGCGCGCCGCGGCGAGCGCGAGGTCGCGCTCCTCGTTCGGCGGCTTGAGTCGCTCGCACAGCGCGCGCACCTGCGCTTCGGCGAGGCCCCAGGTCAGCACGGCGAAGCGCACGGCGAGCGGCGCGCCGGCGGCCGCCGAGCGCTCGAGCGCCGCCCGGTCGTGCGAGAGCTCCGGCAGCAGCCGGGCCGTCAGCCCGCAGGCGTCCAGCGTCTCGAGCATTCTCGCGGGGTGCGGCTCCTCGAGCCCGCGGGCGAATTCCCGCCACACGCGCTCGGCGACCAGGTGATCGGCCTCGCCGGTCTCCACCATGCGGCGCATGAGCGCCATCGTCGCCTCGGCGACGCGAAAGCCGTACCGCGCGACGAAGCGGCCTACCCGCAGGATCCGCACCGGGTCCTCCTCGAACGCGGGCCCGACGTGGCGCAGCACGCCCTCGCGCAGGTCCCGCTCGCCCCCGTGCGGGTCGATCAGGCGCCCCGATGCGTCGCGCGCCATGGCGTTGATCGTGAGGTCGCGCCGCGCGAGGTCGTCCTCGAGCGTCACGTCGGGCGCGGCGTAGACCGTGAAGCCGCGGTAGCCGCGGCCGCTCTTTCGCTCGGTGCGCGCGAGCGCGTATTCCTCGTGCGTCTGCGGGTGCAGGAACACCGGAAAGTCGCGGCCCACGGGCTGGTAGCCCAGGCGCACCATTTCCTCGGGCGTCGCGCCTACCACCACCCAGTCGCGGTCGGCGACCGGCGCGCCGAGCAGCTCGTCGCGCACCGCGCCGCCGACGACGTAGGCCTTCACGCGTAGAGCTCGAACTGCGGCAGCGTCTCCGTCTCGGTCTCGGCGTCGCGCATCCACGCCTGCAGCGCGGGCAGCGCGAGCACGCGCCCGGCGTAGGCGCGGCACGCGGGCGGCAGGTCCACGGCATAGGTGCGAAAGCGCAGCACGACCGGCGCGTACATCGCGTCGGCGGCGCCGAATTCGCCGAACAGGAACGGGCCGCGGCATTCGCTCCAGATCGCGACGACGCGCGCGATCTCCGCGAGCACTTCGGGCGTGCGGCCCTTGCCGGGGATGTGGCGACGGATGTTCATGCACATGTGCTGGCGCAGGTTCGGAAAGCCCGAGTGCATCTCGGCCGAGATCGAGCGCGCGCGGGCGCGGGCGGCCGCGTCGGCCGGCCACAGCGCGGGCCAGCGCTCGGCGAGGTACTCCAGGATCGCGAGCGAGTCCCAGACCGTCACCGGACCGTCGACCAGGCACGGCACCTTGCCCGCGGGCGAGAACTGCAGCAGCTCCGCCTTGGATTGCGGCTGGTACAGCGCGACGCGTCGCTCCTCGAACGCTATGCCGAGCACCTTCATCGCCAGCCACGCGCGCAGCGACCAGGACGAGTAGTTCTTGTTGCCGACGACGAGCAGCACCGGCGCGCCTAGCGCCCCGCCAGCCGGCGCAGCGACGGGTAGCGGCCATGCGGGCTGCCCGCGGCGAGCCATTCGGGCGCGACCGCCTCGAGCGCCGATGGCTCGATGCCGAACGGAAACGCGCCCTCGCAGACGCTCGGCAGCTGCATGGAGCGCAGATTGTCGCGCGTGAGGAGCTTCACGGGCAGCAGCTCCATCAGCCGCGCCTGCAGCGTCGAAAGGCGCGGCCCGAGCCCGACGATCGGCCGCCGATGCCCGGTGATCGTGCCGACGGTCTCGACCAGCTGGCGCAGCGTGTACTGCCGCGGGCCGCACAGCCGGTAGCGACGGGCGCCGGCGTCGATCGAATCCAGCGCGGCGAGCATCGCCGCGGCCACGTCGCGCACCCACACGGGCTGGAACCGCGCCTCGGGGCAGGCGAGGGCCAGCACCGGCAGGTAGCGCGCCATGTCGGCGAACAGGTTGAGGAACCGGTCCTCGGGCCCGAAGATCACCGAGGGCTGGAACACCGTCACCATCAGGTCCTCGGCCGCGAGCGCGGCGCGCTCGCCGATGCCCTTCGAACGCAGGTATTCCGAAGGCGCATGGGGGTCGGCGCCGAGCGCGCTCACGTGCAGCAGCCGCTTTACCCCGCCCGCGCGGCAGGCGGCGACCGCGGCCTGCGCCAGCTCGACGTGCACGCGCGCGAAGTCGGGTCCGTAGTCGTTCGGGCCGCGCTCGTCGGGACGGCCGCGCCGGCTGTGCAGGATGCCCGCGAGGTTCACCACGGCGTCGCGTCCGGCCGCGAGGCGATCGAACTCGCGCGGCGCCAGCACGTCGGCCTCGACGACCTCGACGGTGGGCAGCAGCAACAGGTGCCGCGCGCGCTCGCGCCGGCGGGTGGGCACGGTCACGCGCGCGCCGCGCGCCGCGAGCGCGGCCGCGAGGTGCCGGCCCACGAAGCCCGCGCCTCCGACCAGCAGGACGTTGCGCGCGCTCAAGGCTCAGTCCCCGGCGAGCGCCTCGTCCGGCGAGGAGTCGCGGCCCGCGATCGTGCCCAGCCGCGCCTTGAGCGTCGCGGTGCGGCCTTCGAGCAGCAGCGCGTAGTGCACGGTGTTGGCCAGCACGCGCTTGACGTACTCGCGCGTCTCGTCGATCGGGATGTTCTCGACGAACACCGCGCCCTCCATGTCCTGCGCCGGCAGCCACCGCCGCACGCGGTTCGGGCCTGCGTTGTACGCGGTCGAGGCGAGCACCGGCTGGCCGGTGCGCTCGAGCATGTGCAGCAAGTAGCGCGAGCCGAGCGTGATGTTGGTCTCGACGTCGGTCATCTTCTTGCCGGAGTAGCCCTTGTATCCGGTGCGCTGCGCCACCCAGCGCGCGGTGTGCGGCAGCAGCTGCATCAGCCCGCTCGCGCCCGAGCCCGAGCGCGCGTCGGCGATGAAGCGGCTCTCCTGGCGCACCGTGCCGAGGAGCCACGCCTCCTCCAGCCCGTGCTCGGCTGCGTACGCCTTGAACACGTCGCGGAACGGCGCGGGATAACGCAGGCGGTAATCGTGTACGAGCTCGGTGCGGCCTGCAGTGCCGATCGCGCGGTCGTAGGCCCCGGCGCGAAGCGCGAGCTCGGCCGCCGCGAGCAGGTGCCGGTCGTCCATCGCGCGCACCGCGAACATCCATTCGCGCGTGCCCTCCGTGCGCAGCCCGAGCCGGAACAGCTCGAGCGCGCGGCCGAGCTGGTCGTTGCGCTGTGCCTCGTAGACATCCTCGTCGCTCGGCGCGTGGAACGGCTGCGGGATCGCCGCCTCGCCGCCCAGCTCCTCGGCGGCGAGCACGTTGTAGTAGAGCGGCCCGTCGGCGATCCGGCGATAGGCCGCGCGCGCGCCGTCTTCGTCGCCCAGCGCCGCGAGCGCGCGAGCGCGCCAGTACGTCCACGCCGGATCGGTGAGCGCCTGCGGCGACAGCCGCGCCAGCGTCTCGAGCACGACGCGCCACTCGCCCGCGCGCAGCGCGGCACGCGCCTTCCAGGCGAGCTGCGTGTCGTCGAGCGGCGCGTCGCCCGCGCGCGCATACCAGTCGAGCGCGTCGTCGCGCAGGTCGAGCGCGCCGCGCAGCGCGAGCTGGCCCCACAGCCAGGCGCGGTCCCCGTCGGGCAGGCGCCCGGCCGCGG
>Ga0335085_10009290_pt1 | contig 14858 bp, 14 predicted proteins | sample Lox_Sample_45_FD_206712 | JGI IMG/M metagenome (GOLD analysis project Ga0335085, IMG submission 206712) | Soil microbial communities from Loxahatchee National Wildlife Refuge, Florida, United States - Lox_Sample_4.5 | ecosystem: Environmental > Terrestrial > Soil > Wetlands | place: USA... | reverse complement strand
CGACTAGACTAGGTATACAGATTCCCCCAGCCCTTTTTCGGCCTCCCCGATGATACCCCACCAACGGATCGGCCAAAACACGCCAAAACACAGCCAAAAATAGCCAAAAAAATAAATCGTCGTTTTTTCCACTTTTTTTTCTCAAACTCAAAAAACACATTATGAAAAGTTTAAAAAAGTCAACAAATACATATACAGATTAAGCCTCCACAAAAAGTGGAGCCCTAAAAATGCAAAAAGTCAATAAACAAAAATTCAAAAAAAAATAGAAAACTTTATATTAGTTCATGCACCTAAATAGAAAATATTTACAATGGCGACGACCGTTAATGAACCACCGGAATCTTGATAAACATTAGCAGTTAACGTATCACTTCCATTACATAACACATTGACACAACATGATTGTTGAGACGAAAAGCTTCCACTGAATATAGTATCACTTCCTCTTCCAACTTCGTTGCCGTTGTGGTATAAAAGGACATCTCTTGAAGTTCCTCCAGATGATGCTGAAAATGTAGCCCAACAAGATATCGTATACATTCCTGCTGGTCCAGTGGTATATGTTCCTGTTGATAATGTTAGTATCGACACGCTTGGAGTAGTAAAGGACGGAGTTAATGTCTGTAAATTATTGGCGCTAATTTGAGTTATAGAACTATTTCCGACAGATTGAGAATTTTTCCAAGCAGCTCCAAATTGACTTTTTAATCCTACTGCGTTAGTTATTCGCCCATAAGTATCGATAACGAACCCATATCCGTTGTAAGTACCAGGTCCTGGAGTGAATGTACCGCTTACTAATCCTAAAAGATTTCCAGGTATTCCCATTCCTGTAAGAGTTGAATCTGTAAAAACAGGTCCTAAATCTGCAGCATAATCATATCCTATAGCAGGATAAATTTCAGTAGAATTAGCCGTCCATGTTCCTGCAGTTGATTGGGAAGCTACGAACTTTCCGAGATATTGTATAGCTAAAGATGTTTGGGCAGCTGTGGTATATAAAGTAGTAGCGCTGCTTCCTCCGGAAATAGCTGTTGTACTAACTAGACCATCTAATGCAAAAGGAGTTAAACTGACTCCTAATATGACAGTTCCAGCATTGTTTACTGCATAAACATAAATATATCTAGTATCTCCATTGGTAGTTCCAATAGTTGTTCCTGATGGAATTGTTATAGTTATTCCAGATGTTGCCGCTACTTGAACAGTCGTTCCGCTACTAAGAGTTGAAGATCTGAAATTGAATATGCAAGGTGATGCTAACGTAGGAGCTGAGGCCACTCCGTCCCCTTGGGTTAATGTAACCGTCAGAGCATTTGATGCGACTGATGTTTTAAAACTAGCATTTGTCACAAAATTATTATTCGTTGTCCAAGAAACTCCACTTGATGATCCACTATTTACGATTAATCCTTGTCCGTTCGATCCTACTGGCAATCGATCTGGTGCTGTATCGTATATTAGTATATCTCCTTTTGTTGTCAAAATATTTGTAGCTGCTGTAACTTGTCCTTGTGCATTGATAGTTCCATTAAATGGTCCATAAGATCCAGCTGTAACTCCAGTATTTGCAATAGAAATAGTAGGTGTAGTTGGTCCTCCAGTGATATTAATGCCTGTTCCAGCACTAATCGAAGTAACCGGAGCAGTCCCAGACGAAGCTGATGTAATTTGTCCTTGAGCATTTACAGTTAAGTTTGTATTTGTATAGCTTCCAGCAGTGACTCCAGTTACGTCAATACTAACTGTTCCAGTTGAAGTAATCGGACCTCCCGTCAAACCGGTCCCCGTTCCGACGGATGTTACTGCACTTCCAGATGAAGCAGATGTGATTTGCCCTTGAGCATTCACGGTAAGATTAGGGAAAACATATGAACCAGCTCCTACCCCAGTATTTGATATGTTTACTACAGCACTAGTACTTCCAGTAACATTAATACCAGTGCCTCCTGTAACCGAAGTAACCGGAGCAGTCCCAGACGAAGCAGATGTAATTTGTCCTTGATTATTTACGGTGACCGTACTATTTGTGTAAGTTCCGGATGTAACTCCTGTATTGGCTATAGCTATCGTTCCAGTTGAAGTAATCGGACCTCCTGTTAACCCAGTTCCCGTTCCAACAGATGTTACTGCACTTCCAGATGAAGCAGATGTTAACTGTCCTGTAGAATTTACAGTTATCATAGGAAAAGTGTATGAACCAGCTAACACTCCAGTATTTGTAATAGCTACTGTCCCACTAGTAGTAATAGGATTTGGGGTACAAGTTATACCAGATCCTGCAGTTATAGCACTTACCGTGCCGGCTCCCGAAGTTCGATTTCCTAATTCATCCAGTGCGTCGTAAACATTATCGGGAACGGGTGACCAATCAGCGGGGACGGTAGGAGAATAATATAAAAATAATTCTTGATTGTTTGGTTTTTCGATATTGCGAAGCGCCATTATATTACAAAAAATATAAAATTATAATTTTTTATCCGATGACGTAACAAACGTACGACCAAGTCCATTTAACTGTCGTAGCTGCTGCTCCAGTAACTTGAAGCAAAACATTATTGCTACTATATGTTAATGTAACTGCCCAAGAAGTTCCTCCTAATGCAATTTGAGTACTTCCAGCAGTAGACATAGTTCCGTTGTTGTTGGTGAACATAACTTTTTGATTCCAGAATCCACTTGCTGTTACGGTCGTTCCACTGGCTTCTGATCCAACTACATAATATTCGAATGCATTTACAGTGCCTGGAGTAACGAAGAATGACGAATCTACAACAAATGGTGTTGCGTCCGTAGTCGTCGAAGTACCTTTAACAACAGGAGCACTGGAGACTGTAGTCCATGGAATTGTATAATTGCTAGCTGATGTAATTATTCCTTCAGCATTTACTGATATTTTAGCAGGGAAATAACTATTAGCAGATACTCCACTTGCCGGTAAACTAATAGTACCAGTTGACGTTATAGGATTTGGAGTACATGTTATTCCAGTTCCTGCAGTTATTGATGTGACCGATCCGGCAGTTCCACTGCTTATAGCTGTAATTCTTCCAGTTGCATCAGCTGTTATACTAGTATTAGTATATGCTCCAGGAGTAATTCCTGTATTACTTAATGATATCGTGCCAGTTGAGGTAATTGGTCCTCCAGTTAACCCAGTTCCAGTTGATATAGATGTTACCGCACTTCCATTTGTAGCCGAAGTGATTTGACCTTGTGCATTTACTGTAATATCTGCTAAATTATACGAACCGGGAGTTACAGCAGTATTACTTAGTGATAACGTACCTGTTGAAGTGATAGGATTTGGAGTTCCCGTTAATCCAGTTCCTGCAGTTATTGATGTTACTGTTCCACTTCCTCCAGATCCATTACTACATGCAGTAATTTGACCTTGTGCGTTTACAGTAAGATTAGGATTTGTATATGATCCAGGTGTTACCGCTGTATCACTTAGTGCTATAGTGCCAGCTGATACAATTGGATTCGGAGTACATGTTAAGCCAGTTCCTTCAGAAATAGACGTTACTGTTCCACTTCCAGGAAGACTTCGAGCAGCAAGCTGATCCAATGCTGTATAAACTTGATCAGGAACAGGTGACCAATTTGCAGGAACAGCCGGAGGGTAATAAACAAAAAGATCGATATCGTTTTGCTTTTCAATATTTTTCAAAGACATTTTATCTGTATATATAGTGAAGAAAAATAAAAAATGAATATTTCATTATCTGATAGTCAAGTATCAGATATACTTAATCAAAATAATATTCCTCATAAAATTATGACATACACAGAAGTTGCGGACTGTGAAAATATATCTGAAGTTTTACATCCGCATGGTACCACGGTCATATGCTATCTCACTAGGGAAAATTACGGACATTGGACTTGTCTTTGGAGACAAGATGACCAAATTCACTTTTTCGATCCATATGGACTAAAACCAGATTTTGAATTAGATTGGAGTATTGATCCGGAATTTAGACAACAGGCAAAAGAAGATTATTCTTATTTAACAAATTTACTGTTAAAGGCATCGATTATCGATAAAGAAGAAGTAGAATATAATCCATACGATTTTCAAGCACATAAAAAAGGAGTTGCGACTTGTGGCCGTCACACAACTGTAAGATTATGTTTAAAATTTTTATCCGACAACCAATATAAGGACATCATTAAAAAATGTTGCAAAAAAGTTCAACTGGATCCAGACGAGTTGGTGGTATTATTGACGACTCCCCTACCATAACAACGAAACTCGATTTCACTGCGGATCAAGATAAAATCTATTTTACAACTGAAATAGGTCCAGCAAGTTCAAATTCATTAACTCCCGCATCATATATTAATAACTTTACACTTCCAATATTGGATAATCCTGAAGAATATTATTGCGCTATTTCAAGATTTTCTTGTCCTACAAACGTTATACCAGTTTTCGTTCCGACTTTTCAGCCTTCAAGTTTCACAAACACAATTTATAGTGTTACTCTGACATACAACGGAAATACGAGCCAAACATTTTTGATATATGTTCCAACTAGCGGATATCCCACAACAAGTGAATTCTATCCATATGTATACAATTATCAGGATTTTGTTGATATGATCAATACTGCAATGGCGACATCCTTTTCTGCCATTAGTCCTCCATTTGGAAGTCAAGCACCGTATATGCAATTTGATCCGGTAACATCATTATTCAGTTTAGTCGCACAAATCGCCTATTATGATAGTTCAGCCGCAATGCCAATTAACGTTTATTTTAACCAACCTCTCTCTGTGTTACTCGAAGGCCTAGACGTAAAGGTAGCTCCCAATGGAAGTATCCCTGATCCTCAAGGGGAAGACGTTCTTGTCAGAATCCATGATACTAAGAACAATTGGTATAATCCATCCTGGGTGACTCCATCAACTCCGCCTTTGTACTACATTATGATGCAAAATTACTCGTCTTTACTAGTGTTGACTCCATTTATATCGCTAAGATTAATCAGTAACACAATACCGATTAAAAAAGAATACATTGTCAGTCAAAATTTGGACACTCAGCTTTCTGGCGTTGGTGTTCTTCAAACTTTCATACCATTATTTACTGAATCTATGGGTCACGCAACTCAGCTAACATATGACCCCTCGGTTTTAAGACTGTTGAATATGGCAGGGCATCAATCAATACAAAAAATTGATTTTCAATTTCAATGGATCGACGGATCTGGAATGGCACATCCTGTTTATATTTCATATAATCAAGTTTGTTCCGTAAGTTTCGCATTCTTGAAAAAAAATACTTTTACGTCGTAAAGCGAAACAACAAATTACATTAATCTTTTTTTCATATCTCGGACGGAAAGACCTTCTCCGCCTAAAAGAACTCCTCCCTTTTTTCTATGTTTTCTATGGTGTGAGCGGCCAGCAGCTCCAACTCCTTCACCTTCTCCAAATCCAAGAAGGTCTGCAACTTGTGATGCAATTTGAGTTCCCGGATGAGGAATAATTCCAAGACCTTTGGAAATAAGTTTATTGTCTTTTACGAAATTAAGTACATCTCCAAATCCTTTTTCAAATCCTTTAGCAAAATCAGAGAAGAAATCACCACCTCCGCCGTATACATATCGGAGAGCATGATATCCAACATGGGATGGAACAGCACTGAGAACATCTTCTTTTGAGGCAACTCCAACTGTAATTGGAGCCTGATTATATGAGATTTCCATTACTCCTTCATAAACCGCAATAACATAAAGATCGATAGGGAATGTTTCATATTGGTTTTGATTAGTAATATTCATTTGAGCAATTTGGAAATTGAACTGTCCTAATGAACCATTTGCGAGGGAGCTGTCCAACCCGAAGTCCTTAGCAGGATCTATAACAAGAAGACTTCCTACTGTGCCAATCGTAGTAGTCGAACCAGAGCTAGAAAGAAGTTGAGTATATCCACCAAACTCATCCCAACTTTCAGATAGACCATTTTGCAAACTCATTTCATAAAGTTGCAATTGACTAGCCTGGCTTAGAAGACCTGAGACATTGTTAAAATTGATCGCGATGCTATTAATATTTACGAATGTATCGGAGCTCCCAATCGTTTTTAATAAAGTGCTGAATATGTCAGAGTCACTTCGCCTTGCGAATATATAAATTTTATGAGGAACACTTTGGAACTGCATGACTGTACTTTGAATTGTTGCGCTTGCATTAGGGGCTAATGTAGCTACTGTTCCAGTAGTATATCTTTGAACATTGAAATATGGGTAATTAATTTTCATCGGAATTTGCTCGGTCAATCTGGGAGTAATCCACCAAAGATGAAGTTCAGGTCTTGCGCTGATATTTACAGTCAAACTTGTGATTGTCGCAGTTGAAGGGGAAGATCCAAATGTAGGGTTAGCATTACACCAAATTCTTGCCAAATTTTGAGTCATAGCGGCATTGACTACGAATGTATCCAAATGAGTTAGACCGCCGGCTTCTCTTATAATTCCATCTCCATCAGCTCCAAACAGAAGAGGAGGGAGAACAATATATTCATATAGATCAATTTGTACAGTAGCAGCAGTCGTGGTATTTGAAGTAACGTTCATACGGTAAGACCCTCTTGAATTTTCAGCGGGGTTATCTGCATATATAGCTAAAGCATTGTTGTTCGCTAGACTGGCATCTCCATAAGTAGCATATTTATCTGTCATACATGGGAAAATAGAATAGAATTCTCGATCCGCCTCTAACGGGGCCTTAACTCTCTCTAATGCTTGAACAATTTGTTGTGGTTCTAGAGAAATCGTTTGGCCGTTAACTGCCATGCTAAGTGTAGAGAACATTCTCTGAATTGGCCTTGAACGTAATCCACATTTTCCTGGTTGAAGAAGATTTGATCCATCACTGGTAGTTCCGGCAAATGTTAAAGTTACCGGTACGTGGGCCACTACAACTCTATCAAGAATAGATTGTTTCGATGGTGGCACAACTTGCCAAACTACGTTGCTGTTGCTGTAAGAAGTGGCTGGAATAACGAAGGGAGTTACAACACTTCCACCTTTTTCAATAGCCCAACTTCTCTTATTACCTAGTTCAACTCTAGGCTCGTAAACACAAAATTTTTGTAAGCTTGAAATATCCATTTTCTTCGGGTATGCGTAATATATTAAGTGCAAGTAAAGAAATTGTAAAAAAAAATCAAAATTAAATTCGGAAATAGATTTGATCTATATAGATTTGATCTATATCGACATAACAAAATATCTAACTTTCCAATTTATTACGACTCCTTCTTGACCAATAGCTCTAATTGACAGAAAATCAGTCTTATCTTTTTTGATTATTACATCCGTTGCAACCCATCGAGAATTCCCCAGAGCGCTTATATTTGCTCTCCCCTTGTTAATAGTGTCACAATAAATCGAAGTTTTTTTAACGTACATACAGTCCATGGGGTCTGTAGAAACTCCCATAACTTCGTAGTTAATATGATGAATTAAACTTTTTGGCAATTCAAATTCTGCCAAAATGTGAGTTGACCCATCAGTCGTTGTTGAACAAATATCTTCGGGTCTATTGTCGACAGGTACGACAGGATTTCGTTCCAATCTTTTATCTAACTCAATATTTTTCAAAGACATTTTTTACTCCACTATATATAGTGAAGGAAAAGATAAATGGAACAACAAAATATCAAAAATTTAATTAGAGTCCGTCCGATCGAAAGCTATTCGAAAGATGCGCTCCAAGAAATACATTTGATCAGCTTTACCGAACGCGGAGCAATCCCCTTCGGTTCATCTGTCTATGTAATTCAAAAATATCCTGGCGATATTGATACATATGAACAAGTTTTGGAAGAAGGGCCTCCAGCTCGAGTTATTAATGATATTGCCGAGAGAATGAAAGAAGTTGTCATCGGATTAATTAGTCATCCTTGTCATGTTATTTCGGATATAAAAGCCGGAGTTGACAAGGAATTTGATATTAACATCGGGACTCTCATACGAGGAAAATGGGACACATCTACGAATCTTTCATCAATTCTTCCAAAAATAAGTGCTGCTGACAGAGAACAAATTGGAGTTGTTCTATCTGCTGCAACGGATGACGCAACAAAATACGATGGAGTTAATAAAATTATTCGAGAATATAGAATTATCAGATGGACTCCTCAAGAAGTTGCTGCTGGATCAAAAATAAAAAATGGACATGAAATAACACTTCAGCAGGCTTTGAGCGTTAATAGCCAAGTAAAAATAGATAGTATATCTATTATCGATGGGAAATTTGTGGAGACCACAAATCAATTATATCTTGGAAGTATTGACCCCATAACCGAAGTTGTTAATCCCATAAATACCTCGTTTGATTTTACGAATAAGGCACAAGTTTTATTACACTACGAAGACAGCTTAAGAGGAGAAATTGAAAAATTGTTTTATTCGAAAGTATGGTATTCACCTTTCAAAGGAGCAAAACGTATGTGGGCCTTTTCAAGAGTTTTCTCACGAGATCCGTTCTTTGGAAAAATTCTCGAAAAATTAACTCCAATAATAAGCGGAGATATATCTCTTCTTTACTCCATAAAAAGTGAGATCGAAACAATCCTTCTTGCTCTGAATGATAAATCTTTTTATAAATGCGTAAAAAAACTCCTTCCTACAAGGATCGATACATGGAAAGTGGCAATCAGCCACATACCAATGCTGAACAATCAGCAAATGATATCACTATTGGATACTTTTTCCCTTGGGGTCTCGTCTGATATTGATAATATCAAAGTACGATTAGAAAATTCGTCTTCGATCATCAAAAAAATTATTAATGAAACTACAATTAGTCAGATGAAAGATCATCATCTATTTCCGATCCCTCTGAAGTTTCTTCCCGAAATACCTGCCTACCACCATTAGTCATTTTCCATTGGGTGTCGATGTTCTTTTTTGGCATAGTTTTCGGTCTGAGTAATGCAAGCAATTCTTGATTTATAGAAGCATGGGATATATGAAATTTAGTACGCTCATGTTGCTTACGATTGCGCTTAATAAAAGTTTTTCCACAAATCTCGCAAGTCAATCTAATCTTTCTCTTCTCCTCGGCCGTCAGTTTACGGGGTAAGATCTCTTCTGTAGGCAAATCATCAATAAAATCTGAATCGGTAATCGTATCATCTTCAGAGTCACTTATGTCTTCACTAAAGGATGTCGATTGGTCGGTATCTGTTGGTGGTTCGCTTTCTCCATCCTGGTTGGCGATTTTCTTAGCTAGGAGGCTTAGTTTTCGCTCCATGGTTTTAATTCCGCGTGGCACAATTTTTTAGCGTGAGGAAAAATGCCGTCGGTGAGTATATTTTATGAAAAGATTTTTTATATGCGAATTAATATAAAGGGAGATTTTATAAATTGAAGTCTTGCTATGTTGAGTTTTGAAGAAAGGGGTAGATCCATAGCCATCTTAAAGGGTGGAAAAAAGAACGGCGAACTGCTTTCAGTCGCTGATACTGATCAGCTTATGATGGGATTCGAAAGTATAAAAATTCCAGAGAGGGACAAGGGTCGATTTGAAATAGTTCCATCAGTTCAGTTTCATGACGGAAAAGTAGACCCGTATAGAGATGTTGTATTAATTACTGGACCTTCGGGGATTGGAAAATCTACTCTTTGTGCGGCATATGCTGAAAAATTTTCTGCTTTGTTCCCAGGGAAGCCAATATATATGTTTTCCAGAAAAACAGAGGATCCAGCTTTTGATAAAGTAAAACTATCTCGGGTTCGAATGGACGAAGACCTAATTATGAATCCAATTGATATTCAATCTGATGAAATTGAAAAAAACTGTTTATTCATCTTTGATGATTATGACACTATTCCAGAAGAGAAAGTCCAAATTGTTGTGACTAAACTCGTTATGGACATTTTAGAAACTGGTCGAGCCAAGATGTTGTATTGTATTCTTACATCGCATTTATTACGTAAGAGAAATAGAAACGAAAACGATGTTGTATATAACGAAATACATACTCTTGTTATACCTCGCAAAGTTGGGAATATGCAGATGATAAGAAGAACTCTCGAGAATCATTTTGGTATCGACAGCAAAAAATGGAAAGATATTTGTGATCGAAGTGTAGGATCAAAATTCTTAATTTTCGGTAAAGAACATCCTCAATATGTCCTGTGGGATCGAGGATGTTTCATCATATAGTAAACAGCCAAAGCTTGATTAATTGCTTTTTGTTTTGCTTGTCGACCATCGTCGGCATGATGTGGAAATTTTTTTGAACGATAGTAATATTTCTTTTGATTACCCCATCTCCAATAGTTACCGTGTTTATCTGTCCCTCTATGAATCGGCATATCTATTATGTAATAATTAAAAATTTTTTATTTTGGTATATATAAGCACGAAATGGAAGGAGGAGACAGTAACGCTTACATCGATTTTGTTAAAAAATATAGAAAAGCCCATCCAGGGCTAACTTGGAAGAAGGCAATGAAAAAGGCTTCACCAAGTTATCATAAATTACATGGAGGTGAACCTATTCATTCATCGGTTGAGCCATCTGCAAAGGAAATGAAAGATTGGATGTTGGAAGCAGTTTCTGGAAGCGCGTGGCCTGGAGACGTTTCTGGACATCGTAAAGCTGCTCTTAAGGGATGGAAACGCAGAGGAGGTGCATGGGAGGATGATAAATCTGGACATCGTAAAGCTGCTCTTAAGGGATGGAAAAAAAGGGAAGGAGGAGCTCTCCATGATATCCCTATATTAGGTCCTATCCTTGGACTATTCGGTCTTGGAGAAGGAGACGGTGGCAAACTTCCAAAAGTTCTCCGTAAACATCATGCTATGATGCACGATCTATTACAATCTGGCGTATTAGCCGGAAGTGGGTATGAATCCCACGCCAAGAAGCATAGAGCCGCCGTAAAAAAAATGATGAAGAAAATTGGTTAATGTTTCATAAAAAGTTTGATGATTTTTTTTATCTTTTTCTCTTCCGAATAAAAATGCAGGACAGCCACATAATCGTCTAAGAAAACTCCAGAAGGTTTAGTTTTTACGGTTTCTTTTATTGCCTTAAATGAAGTACATTTCCATAAATCAATATAAGACTCAACCATTCCAATAAGATGATCGTCAATTGTATAATCATCCCAATTAATACTTTGTAGACGGCTATATTCTCGATTCGCATAAGTAAACCGATTGTATAATTGCTGAAAGTCAATAGACTTACAAAATGACGCATATTCTTTTACGATCTTTAATGAAGGATTCGCTATAAGAGCATCTTTAAAACATTCTATCACTATACTTTCGTATAGGGTCTTATTGTTTTTCAATTTTTCGAGAACAATTTTTTCCATTTTGTTCGCTATATATATGCGATTATTATTTTTCCTTAAATAATTTTACTTTATCAGCTGTTCTAGTTCTAGTAATTGCTGTATATAAAGTTCCATATCTTGTGAGATAGTCTATATCCAAAATTAAGGTTTCGTCTTCTATTGTTCTTCCTTGAACACTGTCTATTGTACAAGCGAACATAGGAATATATTTTTTTCCTTGTGGTATATCATCTCGCATTGATTTCTTTCCCCACCATATTTTTTTATCATACAGATGTTGTTCTGATATATTGTTCCGTCTATCTCTACATCTTATTTTTACCTCAGGATGATCCTTATAATGATTTTTGTACATTTTGTTAAAAAGGTTACCGCGCGCATGACCACCTACTATAACTAATGTATTAGAATCAAAAGTTTGAATATCCGTTAGTATTTCATAATTTTCAAGAATGATCGCTTTTTGCCCTTCGTAATTGTATTCTCTGAGGGAATCTAAGAAAGTCCCATATGCGAAATCATGTCTACAGCTTTCGGTATCTGATCTAGTCATATAGACAATTTGAAATCCACGTTTTTCGAAGAATTCTATATCCACAGCATCTTCTATATCATTACAAATCTGGCATTCATCTCCAGCCGTAATAATTATTTGGTTGTTTCTCAATATCTTCTTCCATTGGGATTTGGATCTCATGAAACATTCATCTTCGAATATACAATTTACACTTTCCATTAACTTTGGTAGGTATTTTTTCTGTCTTTTAGATAAGGTAAACTGATGATATTTTTGAGTTGTGAAGGTATTTTCGAATGATTTCTTAATGTCATGTTTCAAAGCTAGAGTATAAGTGAGACATATTTGATCAAATTGTTTCATATATAAATTTACCAATCTAGTTTTTCCTATACCACCAGGGCCCAACAAAAGGATTCTATTAGATGGAACTATGTTTAGTCTATTAAAAATGGGGGGAATTGTTTGAGGATTATAGTTTGGTAAAGGGGGATCAGATATTGTAAGACATTGATAATGCGGTTTAAGTTTTCCTTGATATCCAACTTTCCAACCTCCTATTATATTTGAGCTACATAAGCTCGGGGTTCCGTCTATTGTTATCGAATCTATATTCATTGCAACTATCCGGTAATGTTTGGATAACTCATAAGCTTTTCTTAACACTTGAATTTGAGAGTACGCTAGTACGTATGTATGTACATGAAATTTTGCATAATTCCTATCTCGTTTCAATTTAATTTGGAGTCCAATGTCTAGTTCATAAAAATCTATCCCTTCTTCATAACATTCATACTCTATTTGATCAATTTCATCATTGCTCAGATCAGTTAAGGTAATTGTTCTCTCTTCTCTTATTCCTCCTTCAATTAGTTTTCCCAATACTTTATTCCTAAGATGTTTGTCATCTGGTATTAAATCCACTATGTCTTTATCCACAAACTGACAATACAATACATATTCTATATCGATGGTTGCAAAATCTAAAAGATCTAAATATTGCGGATATGTTAACAAAGTTGGATATTTTTTGTAATAAGCTAGAAAGATGTTTTGATAGTTGGTGTCCGTAAATATTAGATTATTGACTTTGATATAAGCAGGCTTAAAATCAGTACTATTTACAAGGTAAGGATATTTGAAAAAGCCCTTATACGGAAATCCTATATATCCGGGATAAGTTTTGTAACTACTATAAGATTTATTGTGGTCTAGTTCAGTTACTTTTGGTTCTTGTATTTCTTCTTGTACTTCTACTTGCCGTGCTTCTCTTATTTTTTCTGGCGATACTCCGAATATCAGTCCTAGTAGTGATTCTTCTGCATTTTGTGGAGTAAAACCGATGGGAATATTCTCTACACCTTCTATATTTTCGTCCAAATCAAAGAAATCGATGTAATCACTACTTTTGTCGGAGTCAGAAATAATATATGTACCAGGTAAACTCCCCCTAACTAGTCCAATATTATCTTGATTGAGGGTAACGCCTTTTGGCTTACTTAATAGGACTCTAGAACTAAAAAGCTCAGCTTGTTTTAACTCTTCTCTGATATCTTTGGAAATATCTGGTATATCACCCATAAGTTTTCTAAAGAATAGAGATAATGTTGAGTGTACTCTGAACAAACTTGGATCTTGGTCATCTTCTCTATTTTTTGTATAGATAGATGGCCTAAATTTCTTATAGATAGTAGTCCCAATGATAAAGTAATCTTTCGTTAATTCCAATACGCTCTTGTATTGTTTTGTTTTTTTGATATAATCAGGTTCAAAATCTATATATTTTGCTTCGTTTATCGGAAGTACTTTATTCGGAATCAAATAAGCATGGCCACCGGATATCCTTAGTCTAAGAATTCGTTTTTGGCTGCCATATTTAAACCATGGTTTTTGTATAAGAATTCCTAAATCCGTATAGCATTCAATCGTACATTTCGATTTTTTCGCTAACCATTCTATATCTTCTTCAGTTATATAGATTAATTCGCCTTTTGGCTCTAATTCTGGTCTTTGTTCGTATATCTTTTGTACTATTGCATCTCCACATTTACTTCTTATTTGGGCTATAACGCAATTCTCGAGTATAAAGTTTCCTACTTTTTTCAAAGTGGATTTCTTTGTGTTAACATCTTTTATTGTAATATGATATTCCTTTGGTTCATTATATTGTTGACTCAAATTATCTAAAACTTCTAATATAGTAGGAATGACATTCGTCTTGGTCAGTCTTTTTCTCGTTATTTTTTTGTTGACAGCAACTCCTATAATTCTGCTTGAGTTCTTAATTAGTTTAGGAATTTCTCTAGTAAGTTGTTCAAATATTCTTGGTTTATGCTTCATATAATTCGCTGGAAATGTAATAGTAACTGACCGTTTTTTAATCACAATTTTAAGAGGTTCTTTTTTAAGAGGTTCTATTTTAATATAGTAATCGGGGTTTGGTCCTGCTAGATCTGCTAATGTAGTAATCACATCCCATAAATTTTTTGTCTTGGCATCATATTGTAGACCGTCTTCATTGGTTAATCGAAACTTATTTCCTTTTTTCGGTATGTTGTGCAAAATATTCTCTTTAACTCCTCTGGAAAAGTTACCGAAGTAAATTTCTACTGAGTTTTTTGTAAATCTGTATAATGGTTCTACACTAGATATGAAGTTCTGTAAATCTATTCTTTTTCTCGAATATCCTTTTGGATATCCATATGCTTTAGCAAGATTGTAAATCTTGCTATAATTCATTTTTTAGTTGGATGACTATATTCCTACCTACTTTATATTTGGTCTGAATATAATTTATCCCTCGTCCGTTCGATAGATCGGTTCTGATTTGATCTTTGAGTTCTTCTGAGTATTCTTTTTTCTTTCTGAATCGAGGAAAAGATTGAGTAAAAATTTGTTCCTTGCCACCAGTTACGCGTCTTATAGTTTTCACGTTCATGTACATTAGAGTAGATATAAAAAAAAATATTAATTATTTAAATAATAATTCATTTTTAGGGCTCCAC
>Ga0335085_10009288_pt1 | contig 14859 bp, 14 predicted proteins | sample Lox_Sample_45_FD_206712 | JGI IMG/M metagenome (GOLD analysis project Ga0335085, IMG submission 206712) | Soil microbial communities from Loxahatchee National Wildlife Refuge, Florida, United States - Lox_Sample_4.5 | ecosystem: Environmental > Terrestrial > Soil > Wetlands | place: USA... | reverse complement strand
TCCCGGACGATCACGCGGGCGAGCCGGGCGAGGTTGGCCCGCACCGCTTCCGCTTCCGGTACGTCGCGCAGGAACTCCGCCCGCTTCCGGGCTTCGGCGACTTCGCCCGCGAGGGGCAGGAGCCGCGCCGGCCCGAACAGCAGATCCATCAGCCCGACTACCGTCCACCCTTCCTTGGCCTTGACCACCGCATCCCCCTGGTGACGTGTCCGCCGTCAGAGGGAGCAGGGACCGTGCCGTCGTGCCGAGCGGCGGACCGCCCCGGCCGGCCAGGCGGACCGCCTTCGAACCAGACACCGTTCAAAAACTGACAGCCTTGCGGATCGCTAGTGGGCGGCGGGCTCCGAGGTCCAGCTCCCGCCCAGGGCCTTGTAGAGCTGCACCGCCGCGGTGAGCTCACCCAGCTGGGCCTGCGACAACGACAGCTCGGCGTCGAAGAGGCTTCGCTCGGCGTCCAGCACTTCGAGGTAGTTCGACACGCCCGACCGGTACCGCACCTCCGCCAGGTCGTAGGCGCGGCGCAGGGCCACCGCCTGGGTCTCGGCCGCGGCCACCTGGTCCCGCGCGGCCCGCGCCCCGGACAGCGCGTCCCCCGCGTCCGCCAGGGCCCGGAGCACCGTCTGCTGGTACTGGTCGCGGGCCTGCTCGGCGCGCGCCCGGGCCGCCGCGGTGGCCGAGGTTTTCGCGCCGCCGGCGAACAGGGGAATGGAAATCCCGAGCTGGGCCACGTAGACGTCGGTCTGGGGCGTGAAGAGCCCGCTTCCGGTGGTGGACTGGGAGCCGTACGACCCCGTGATCGTGATGACGGGGAGCTCCTGCGCCACCGCCACGCCGACGCGGGCCGACGCCGCCCGGTAGGCGCGCTCCGCCTGCCGGACGTCCGGGCGGCGCGCGAGCAGGGTCGAGGGCAGGGAATCGGGAACGCGGACCGCGCGGACCGCGTCGGCCAAGGACCCCGTGCGCGGCACCGCGACCGGGCCCTCCCCCAGGAGAACGTCCAGCGCGTGCTCGGTCTGCGCCCGGAGCTGTTCCACCTGCGCGAGCCGGACGGCGGGAGCCGCCACCTGGGCCTCGAATTGCCGGACGTCGAGCTCGGAGATCAGGCCGCGGGAATAGCGCTGGCGGGCCAGGTCGAGCGTGGACTGCCGGGTCTCGAGAGTCCGGTTGGACACCGCGGCTTCCTGGTCGAGCTCGAGCAGCTGCAGGTATCCGATCGCGACGTTGCTCACCAGCGACAGCACGGTCGCCTGCTCGAGCGCGTCCTGCGATGCCAGGTCGGCGTTGGCGGCCTGCATCCCCCGCCTCGTCTTCCCCCAGAAGTCGAGCTCCCAGGCCACGTCTCCCGTCACCCGGATGGCGTTGTAGCCGAGCACCCCGAGCGATCCGAACGCGACCTGGTTCTTGGAGGCGCTCCCGTTGAGGGTCAGGGACGGAAACAGGGGCGCGCGCGCCAGCCCCACGTCGGCCCGGTACTCCTCGATGCGGGCCTTGGCCGTGGCCAGGTCGCGGTTCTGGCGCAGGGCCACGCCCACCAGGCGGTTCAAGGTCGAATCGTGCAGGATGTCGAGCCAGGCGAGGTCGGCGATCGAGTCCCGGGCCAGGAGGCGGGGGGCCAAAGGAGCGACGCCGGTCGCCGGCACCGAGTCCCGGGTCCGGGCCGCCGCGAGCGAATCGTAGAACGTCCGGGCCGAATCGGAGTAGCTCCCCGAGCCGACCTGGGTGGTGGCGGGCACGACGGGTGCCGGGTGATATCCCGGCCCCACCGCGCAGGCTCCCGTGACCAGGGCCAGGGCGGCGCCGAGCCGGCGCATCACTGGGCGCCTCCCCGGTCGGCCAGGCCGCGGATGAGCCGGAAGAACAGCGGGATGAAGAAGATGCCGATCGTCGTCGCGATCAGCATTCCGGCGAACACGGTGGTGCCGATCGAGTGCCGGCTGATGGCGCCCGCCCCGCTGGCGACCACCAGCGGCGACACGCCGAAGATGAACGCCAGCGAGGTCATCAGGATGGGCCGGAAGCGCTCCCGGGCCGCTTCGACGGCGGCCGAGACGACGGAGTGTCCGTGGTCCCGCAGCTCGTTCGCGAATTCGACGATCAAGATCGCGTTCTTCGCCGCGAGGCCCACCACGGTGAGCAGTCCGACCTGCACGTAGATGTCGCTGGCCTGCCCGCGCAGCCAGATGCCGAGGTACGCGCCCAGGACGCCGAAGGGCACGCCGAGGAGCACGGCGAAGGGCAAAGACCAGCTCTCGTACTGCGCCGCGAGCACGAGGAAGACGAGAATCAGGCCCAGTCCGAAGACGAGTCCGGACTGGCCGCTGGAGGCGCGTTCCTGGAACGACTGGCCCGAGTAGGCGAGCCCGAGTCCCTGCGCGCCGAACTGACTCGAAATCAGGGCGTCGAGCTGCTGCATCAGTTCACCCGAGCTGTGCCCGGGCTTGGGCGCCGCGGTGATCAGGGCCGAGGTGAATCCATTGAACCGGGAGATCAGCGTGGGCCCGCTCTTGAACTCCACCCGCGCCAGCGCGGAGATGGGGATCATCGAGTCGTCGGCGGCCCGGACGTAGAGCCGTCCGATGTCGGCGGGCGTCTGCCGGTACGGCGCCTGGGCCTCGATCTGCACGCGGTACGTCTTCCCGTAAATGTTGAAATCGTTGATGTAGAGCGTCGACAGCATCGCCTGGAGCGTGCCGTACAGATCCGACAGCTGGACCCCCCGCGCCTTCGCCGCGGCCCGGTCGACGTCCACGTAGATCTGCGGGACGTTGGCGCGGAAATTGGCCTGCACCCCGGCGGCGGCCGGCAGCTGGTTGGCGGCGGCCACGAACGCCTGCACCTGTCCCGCGAACTGCTGGACCGATTGGCCGCCCCGGGCCTGGAGATTGGTTTCCACGCCCGCGGTGGTGCCCAGGCCGAAGATCTCGGGCAGGTTGAACGCGAAGGCCTGGGCGTCCGGCATCATGAAGAGCCGGCCGTTGATGCGGCCGATGATGGCGTCGATGGCGTCCTTCGCACCCCGCTCCTCCCAGGGCTTCACGTTCACGAAGATCACGGCGCTGTTGCTCTGGCTGGCGCGGCTCAGGATGTCGAACCCCACCAGGGCGACCACGTTGCGGACCGCGGGCTCCGCCTGCAGGTAGCCCTCGACGCGCTTGACCACGTCCTGGGTCCGCTGGAGGGACGCCGCGTCGGGCAGCTGGACGGCGACCGCGAAGTAGCCCTTGTCCTCGGTGGGGACGAACGCGGTCTGCACGCGCGTCCACAGCAGGCCGACCAGCAGGATGATGACCGCGAAGGCGCCCAGCCAGGCCTTGGGACGGCCCAGCACCCGGTCCACGGCCCCGGCGTAGTCGCCGGTGAGCTTCTTGAACCAGGCGTTGAACTTCCCGAAGAACCCGGTCGCGTGGGCCTCGTTCGATTCCTTGAGCAGCCACGCGCACAGGGCGGGCGTCAGCGTCAGCGCCACGATGCCCGAGAGCACCACCGCGATCACGATGGTGATGGCGAACTGCTTGAACAGCTCGCCGGTCACGCCGCCCGTGAACGCGACGGGCACGAACACGGCGACCAGGGACAGCACGATGGCCACGAGGGCGCCCGCGACCTGCTGGATCCCCCGGTCGGCCGCCACGCGGGCCGACACGCCCTCCGAGGCCATGATCCGCTCGACGTTCTCGATCACCACGATGGCGTCGTCCACCACGATGCCGATGGCCAGCACCAGCGCGAAGAGCGTGAGCACGTTGATGGACATGCCCAGCAGCCGCAGGCCGAGGAACGTGCCGATCACGCTGACCGGCACGGCGAGCATCGGGATCAGGGTGGCCCGCCAGCTCTGCAGGAAGAGGAAGACCACGAACGACACCAGGATCATGGCTTCGACCAGCGTCTTCACCACCTCGCTGATCGACGCGGTCACGAAGGGCGTCGTGTCGAATGGAATCGAGTAGGTGATGCCCGGCGGAAAACTCGCCTGGAGCTCATCCATCCGCTTCTCCACCGCGTCCCGGACGGCGAGCGCGTTCGCGCCGGGCCGGAGGTAGATCAGGTCGAACGCGGTGGGGTGTCCGTTCAACCGGGCGGCGAAGTCGTTGCTCTGCGAGCCGAGGCGGGACCGGCCGATGTCCCCGACCCGGACGACGGACCCGTCGGATTTGGACCGCACGATGATGCTGTCGAACTGCGCCGGCGTGGTAAGGCGCCCTTCGGTGGTGACCGGGATCGTCAGCTGGGTGCCGGCCGGCGACGGCTCCCGCCCGATGCGGCCCACCGGGTTGGTCGCGTTTTGCTCGCGGACCGCGTTCGCGACATCGTTCACCGTCACGCCGAGCTGGGCCATCTTGTCCGGGTCGAGCTGGAGCAGCATGGAGAACTGCAGGCCGCCGAAGGTCTGCGCGTTCCCGACCCCGGGGACGCGCTTCAGCTCGTCCTCCACGTAGAGCTTGAGGTAGTTCGTGAGATACGCCGCGTCGTACCGGGGATCCTTCGACGTCAGGCCCACGACCGCGAGGATGTCGCTGTTCGCCTTGAGGATCACCAGGCCGTTCTGACGGACCGCGTCCGGCAGCTGCGGCGTCGCCACCTGCACCGCGTTCTGCACGTCGACCTGGGCCAGGTCCTGACTGCGGTCCACGTCGAAGTAGATCGACAGGCCCATGCTCCCGTCCGAGGCGTTGGCGGACGAGTAGTAGAGGAGTCCCTGCAGCCCCGAGAGCTGCTCTTCGATGGGCCCGGCCACGGCGTCGGCCACGTCCTGCGCCGTGGCGCCGGGGTAGACCGCGGTGACCTGGACCGCCGGCGGCGTGATCTGCGGGTACCGCGACACGGGCAGGAGGCCGATCGAAAAGATCCCGAGCAGCGTGATCGCGATGGAGATCACCGCCGCCAGAACCGGGCGGCGGATGAAGAAGTACCGGATCTGGTGGTTGGTGCCGTTCCCCCCGGTCATCGGTCCTGCCCCGGAACCGTCGTGGAGTCCGCGAGCGGCTTGGGCTGCACCGGCCGGCCGGGGACCACCTTCTGCACGCCGTCCACCACGACGCGGTCTCCCGGGACTAGGCCGCTCGAAATGATCCAGAGGTTTCCGCTCCACGGTCCGGGTACCACGTCCCGGGCCTGTACCGTGTCGCCCGCCCCGACCACGTACACGAACTGGCGGCCCAATCCGGTCTGGACCGCCCGCTGGGGGATGGCGACCGCGGAATCGCGGGTGAAGCCCACCAGCCGCACCTGGATGAACTGCCCGGGCATCAGCAGGTGGTCGGGGTTCTGGAAGACCGCCCGGAACTCCTGCGTGCCCGTCTCCGCGTCGAGCGAGGGCGCGACGAAGTCGAGGCGCCCCGTCCGGGTCAGCGTGCTCCCGTCGGGCAGGATCGCTTCGACGGTGAGCGGGCTCCCGGGCCGCGCCATCGCGCGCGACGAGGCGTGCCGCTGCCAGTCGAGGAGCTGGGACGACGAAGGCCGGAAGGTCACGTAGACGGGGTCCAGGCGGTCGATGGTCGTCAGCAGGTCGCCGGGTCCCGTGACCCGCGCGCCCACCTCCAGCTGCGTCCGGCCCACCCGACCCTCGATTTCCGCCTTGACCTCGGTGTCGTCGAAATCCTTCTTGGCCTGGTCGTACGCCCCCTGCGCCGCGGCCAGCTCCGACCGGGCGTTGTCCACGTCCTGCTCGGCCACGGCGTGCTGGGCGAGCAGGGGCTCGACCCGGTTGAACGTCGCCGTCGCGTTGGCGAGCCGCGCCTCCGCGCTCCGGAACGCCGCCGCGTAGCGGACCGAGTCGATCCGGTACAGCACCTGTCCCGGCTCGACGATCGTGCCCTCGGTGAATTCCCGGGCCGTGATGATCCCGTCCACCCGCGCCCGCACTTCGACGCGGCGGTAGGGCTCGACGGCGGCCGGGAACTCGTAGACCTCGGGGACCGCGGCGCGGGTGACCGTCACCACCGTCACCTGCGTGGGCGGGAACCCGGCGAAGCCGCCGGCCTTCTTGCAGCCGCCGAGGAACACCAGCAGGAGGGCGAGGGATTTCTTCGTCACGGAGCCATTCCTGGAAAACGATTTGGGGGAGCTTTAGCGAATGATCACAGAGAAAACGCGTGCACCGGGCAAAAGGTTTGCACGCTGGAGGCTACCCAAACAAAACCCGAAGCGCAAGGCGACGGCGACCGCGGAGTTATCTCGTGGCGGGGATGTCCTGAAAACGGACGTTCTGAATCCCGTACTCCTTCCAATCCTGGTAATCGAAATGCCACCACTCGAAGGCGTAGACCGTGAACCCCTCCCGCGCCATCGCCGCCCGCAGGAGGTCGCGCATCCGCCGCTCGCTGTCGGTGCCCCCCGCGTAGGTCGGATAGGCCCGCTCCGACATCTCGTCGTAGACGCTCGGCATCTCCACCGGCCGGCCGTCGGACAGACGGTAGAGCGTGAGATCCACGGCGCAGCCCCGGTTGTGCCGGGAGCCCTCGGCCGGGTCGGCCACGAAGTCGTGCTTGTCGGGGGGCGTGGCATCCCAGAAGATCTTGGTGATGTACCAGGGCCGGTAGGCGTCGTGGATCAGGAGCCCGAATCCCTGGGCCCGGAGCGCGCGGCTCACCCGGACCAGGGCCTCCGCGGCGGGGCGCTGCAGGAACGCCCGCGCCTGCTCGTAGAGCGGCGTGCTCAGGAAGTTGTCCCTGCCCGCGTACCGGATGTCGAGCTTGATGGTCGAGTCGAGCTTCACCACCTCGACCAGATCCGAGGGCCGGAACGGCCCCGCCTCGGCGGGCGGCGTGGCCTTCAGGGCTTCCACGCGCAGCTCCGCCACCGGCCGGACCGGCGTGATGCGGAACACCTGGGGCGGAGCAGGGGCCTGCACCGCCGCGAGGAGCAGGACGAGCGCGTTCATCACGTGCCGAATCGCTTGATGGCGCGAGCCTTGGCTTTGGCCGCCTCGACCTCGCGGTTCCGGGGCGGCGCGTTCGTCACCAGCGACTCGAGCAGGCGGGCCACCACCGCGGAGACCTCATCCACGGCGCGGTCGAAGGACGGTTGATTCGCGGTCGAGGGCTTGGTGAACCCGCTCACCTTGCGGACGAACTGCAGGGAGGCGGCCCGGACCTCGTCGGGCGTGGCCGGGGGCTCGAAGTGGTAAAGGGTCCGGATGTTCCGGCACATGGGGCATCTCCTGGGATGGCCGCAATCTGGCCCGGGGACGCCGGTGACGCCAGCGATCCGGGAGTATCTTGAGGTATGAACCAGCTCCGACTGTTCCTCGCCGCCGCCCTGGGGGCCTTCGGCGCCCCGGCGCGCGCGCCCGCCCCGCCGCCCATCAAGCACGTCTTCATCATCGTGCTCGAGAACGAAGGATACGACTCGACCTTCGGTCCCGGCTCGCCCGCGCGGTATTTCCGGGACACGCTCGCGCCGTCCGGGGCGCTGCTCCGCCAGTACTACGGCATCGGGCATTTTTCCCTCGACAACTATATCGCGATGATCTCCGGAATCGCGCCCGATCCGGAGACCCAGCTGGACTGCGGGCGGTACACGGAGTTCGTGCGAACCGGGACGGCACCCGACGGCCAGCCCATCGGCCGGGGATGCGTCTATCCGCCGGACATCCCGACCATCGGCAACCAGCTGGCCGGGTCGGGCCGGACCTGGCGGGCGTACCTCGAGGACATGGGGAACGATCCCCAGCGCGAGCCCGCCACCTGCGGGCACGCGCCGCTCGGCCAGGCCGATCCCACCGGTCACGCCACGCGCACCGACCAGTACGCCGCGAAGCACGACCCCTTCGTCTACTTCCACGCCATCATCGATTCGGCGTCCTGCGGCCGGAACGTCGTCGCGTTGCCGGCGCTCACCCGGGATCTCGCTTCCGGGGCGCCCGACTATCTCTTCATCGTCCCGAACCTCTGTCACGACGGGCACGATCATCCCTGCGCGAACGGCGAGCCCGGGGGCCTCGTGTCCGCCGACCGGTTCCTCGCCCACTGGGTCCCGCTGATCCGGCGGTCTCCGGCGTTCCGTGACGGCCTCCTGATCGTCACGTTCGACGAGGCGTCCAGCGAGGATGGCTCCGCCTGCTGCGCCGAGCCGTCGGGGCCCAATGTTCCCCGGCCCGGATACGTGGGACCGGGAGGCGGGCGCACCGGGGCGGTGCTGGTCTCGCCCTTCATCGCGCCCGGGACCGTCTCGGACGTCCCCTACAACCATTACGCGATGCTCAAGAGCGTGGAAGAGATTTTCCACCTCCCGTTCCTGGGCTACGCCGGAAGGGCCGGCCTTGCCGGCTTCGGCCCCGACGTCTACACGAAACCGTGATGGGCGTCCAGGGGAGCGCCTGGAATGAGCGTTGACGCGCGCGCCGGCGGGCGATAGCCTACCTCGCCGCCGTCGCTGGTCCTCGACACCACACCGGAGTCCCCATGCCCAGGCTTTTCCTCGCCGCCGCCGCCGCCGTTCTCCTCGCCGCGCCGATGGCCGCCCAGGTCCGCTCGCCCCTCCCCGAGGTCACCGCGCCGCTCCAGGTGATCGACACGTCCTACATGAACCGGCACGGCAACGCCTGCCGGGACTTCTTCGACTTCGCGAACGGCCGATGGCTCGCCCACGACACCATTCCGGCGGCCTACTCGTCGTCCGGCGTCGGGCGGGACATGTCGGACCGGAACGAGCTGGCGGTACGTTCGGTGCTCGACGATGCGATGGCGCACCGCGGCGCCGCCCCGGCCGGCAGTACCCCCCGGAAGCTCGGCACCTTCTACGCCACCTGCATGGACTCGTCGGCCGCCGAGGCGGCCGGCGTGACGCCGATCGGGCCCTGGCTCGCCGCCATCGATTCCGTGGACGACCCCAGCCAGGTGCTGCCGGCCATCGCCGCGCTCCAGATCCGGGGAGCCGACGTCGGGTTCTACTACTCGCCCGACGGAGACCCGCACGACGCCGCCCACTACCTGGCGGACTTGAACCAGGGCGGCCTCGGGCTTCCGGACCGCGACTACTACACGGACTCGGGCTCGGCGGCGGATTCCACGCGCCAGGCGTACGTGGCGCACGTCACGAAGCTCTTCACCCTCGCCGGGACGGGCGAATCGCAGGCGGAGCGCGACGCCGGCCAGGTGCTGGCGCTGGAGACCGAAATGGCCCGGGCCTCGCTCACCCGCGTGGCCCTGCGGGATCCGGCGGCCACCGATCACTCGACCACCGCGGATCAGCTGACGACGCTCACGCCCGGCCTGGACTGGCCCGGGTACTTCCGGCGCATCGGCATCACCCGTCCGGTCGCCCGGCTGAACGTGGGTGAGCCGGACTACTTCCGGCGGCTGGCGCGCCTGGTCGACTCCGTGCCCCCGGCCACCTGGCGCGCCTATCTGCGCTACCACGCGATCGCGAGCGTGGCGGGCTGGCTCTCGACGCCCTTCGTGCAGGAGAACTTCGCGTTTTCCTCGCGGTTCACCGGGGCCAAGGCTCTCCTGCCGCGCTGGAAGCGCTGCCTCCGGGTGACCGACGGCGAGCTGGGCGAGGCGCTGGGGCAGGCCTACGTGGCCAAGACCTTCTCGCCCGAGGCGCGGCTTCGGGCCAAGGCGGTCATCGACGACATCCGCGCGGCGTTCCGCGAACGCCTGCTCCACTCGACCTGGATGTCCGAGGCGACCCGCGCCCAGGCGCTCAAGAAGCTCGCCCTGATGGGCGAAAAGGTCGGCTATCCGGAGCACTGGCGCGATTATTCGAAGCTCGCCGTGGAAGAAGGGCCGTTCGCGCTGAACCTGGCCCGGGCCAATGCCTTCGAATGGAATCGGGTGGTGAACCGCCCGGGCGAGCCCGTGGACACCACCGAGTGGGGGATCACGGTGCCCACGGTCAACGCCTACTACGACCCCTCGAAGAACGAGATGGTGTTTCCGGCGGGGGCGCTCACCCCCCAGACCTTCGACGTGAACGCCGACGACGGCGCGAACTACGGCTCCCTGGGGGGCAGCTGGGCCGGCCACGAGCTGACCCACGGCTTCGACGACGAGGGGCGCCACTACGACGAGCACGGCAACCTGCGCGACTGGTGGCAACCCGCCGATTCGGTGACGTTCAGCCGGGAAGCCGAGAAGATCGTGGCGCAGTTCTCGGGCTACATCCAGGTGGACACGGCGCACGGGAACGGCAAGCTCACCGAAGGCGAGGACATCGCGGACCTGGGCGGCGTGCTGACGGGTTATGACGCCCTCGAGCGGGCCCTGGCGCGGGACGGCCGCCCCGGGCTCATCGAGGGGTTCACGCCGGAGCAGCGGTACTTCATCGCCTTCGCCCAGAGCTGGCGCACCCACACCCGCGACGCCACGCTCAAGACCTGGATCAAGACCAACCCGCACGCGCCCGATTACTGGCGGGCCAACGGACCGCTGTCAAACGATCCCGCCTTCGCGAAGGCGTTCGGGTGCAAACCGGGGGATCCGATGGTGCGGGCGCCCGATCTGGTGCCGCACATCTGGTAGCGGGGCTTTGACTTCCCCGGTACCTCCCGTTACCCTTGTCCCAACGCGGCCCGCCCGATGCGGATCGCCCCAGCAAACCGTCAAGGCGGGACTTGGCCAATGCGCCCAAGTCCCGCCTCCTTTTTCGAGGTTCCGATATGGCGAAGGAAGTGCCGATCGAGATGGACGGCGTGGTGGCCGACGTGCTGCCGAACAGCACCTTCCGGGTGCAGCTCACCAACGGCCACGACGTGCTGGCCACCCTGGCCGGCAAAATGCGGCGCTTCCGCATCCGCGTGCTCGCCGGCGACCGCGTGACCCTCGACGTGTCGCCGTACGACCTCACCCGGGGCCGCATCACGTTCCGGCACAAGTGAACAACTCCCGGCTCCAGCTGGCCCGCTCGGGACTCCTGGCGGATGGCGGCGCCCCCCGCTGCCCGACCTGCCGCACCCGGCTCTCCTTCACCACCGACCGCCAGGGCCGGGTCCTCGAGGCCTGCCCGTGCGGGTACCGGGCCTACGTCCTGACCCGCCGCGGCCTCCCCGACGTGGCGGCCCCGGCTTCGGATCCGGCCCCGCGTCCCTAGAGCTTCACGCGCGACACGTCCACCGAGGGCCTGGGGAACTTCATCCTCAGGCCCTCGAGCGTTTCCACCAGGATCCGGCAGACCGCGAGGTTCCGGAACCACTTCTTGTCCGCCGGGATGACGTACCAGGGCGCGTGGGCGGTGCTGCAGCGGGAGAGCACCTCCTCGTACGCCTTCGCGTAGGCGCCCCAGCGCGCGCGCTCCGTGAAATCCCCCGCCGACAGCTTCCATTGCTTGTCGGGGTCCCGCAGCCGGTCCTGGATGCGCCGGCGCTGCTCGCCCTTCGAGAGGTGCAGGAAGAACTTGAGGACCACGGTGCGCTCGTCCACGAGCAAGCGCTCGAAGGCGTTGATCTCGTCGTACCGGCGTGACCACACGGCCCGGGGCGCGAGCTTCCGCACCCGGGTGACCAGCACGTCCTCGTAATGCGAACGGTTGAAGATCCCGATGTCGCCCCGGGCCGGAGCCGCCCGGTGGATCCGCCACAGAAAGTCGTGCGCGGCTTCCTCGGGGGTCGGGACCTTGAAGGGCGTCACCCGGCACCCCTGGGGATTGAGGCCGGTCATCACGTGCCGGATGGTGCCGTCCTTCCCCGCGCCGTCCATCCCCTGGAGCACCACGAGGAGCGCGTGTTTGCGCTCCGCGTACAGCACGTATTGCAGCCGGTCGAGCTCGGCGATTCCCTTCGCCAGCTCCCGCTGCATCCGGTCGTCCTTCTTCCACCCCTGGGTGTCGTCGGGATCGAAATGGGACAGCGAGACCGGGCGCCCCGGAGACACCCGGAGCCGCGCGGACAGGGACATCGCCTTGCTCCCGTGGAGGGGACCAGAACATATTCTGCCTATCCGAGCGGCACAAACTCCGAGCGACCGAGGGGAACTCCGATGCGACGGACCGGCCTGTGCGTGGCCCTGTTGGTGGCGGCGGCCTGCGGAAAGACGGACCACGCTCCGCCGGCCCAGGCGCCCGCGGCCAATTCGCTCCTCACCCCCGCCGCGTTGAATCAGGAGGCCCCCGCCACGTACCGGGCGACCTTCCAGACCTCCGCCGGTGACTTCACCGTCGAGGTGACCCGCGCCTGGGCCCCGAAGGGCGCGGACCGGCTCTACAATCTCATCCGGGGCGGCTTTTACGACGGGGACCGGTTCTTCCGCGTGCTCCCCGGTTTCGTGGTCCAGTTCGGTCTCAACGGCTCGCCCGCGGTCAACGCCGCCTGGCACGATGCCGCCATCGCGGACGATCCGGTCACCCAGCACAACACCGCCGGCACCGTGGTGTTCGCCACGGCCGGACCCAACACCCGCACCACACAGCTGTTCATCAACTACGGCGACAACGTCCGGCTCGACGGGATGGGATTCGCGCCGGTGGGCCGCGTGGTCGAAGGCATGGACGTGGTGCAGCGGATCTTCTCCGGGTACGGCGAGACCCCGGACCAGGGCCTGATCGAAAGCCAGGGCAATGGTTACCTGACCCAGGCCTTCCCCAAGCTCGACTTCATCCAGAAGGCGACGATCCAGTAACCCTATGGCCGCTCCGGCGAAGACCACGCCCTGCGCGAAATGCGGGCGCCCCGTGGCCGAGGGGGCCAAGCGGTGCATCTATTGCGGCGCGTTCCGGTTCACGTCGGCGCCGGGCACGCCGGAGCGGGAGGCCGAAGAGAAGGAAGCGGCCGAATCCGAGCGGAAGCTGAAGCAACAGGCGGCGCTCTATCGGGCGGGGATGGGCATACCGAAGGGCGGACCCAAGTCCGACAAGAACCTCGCGAACATCGTGAAGGCCATCATCATGCTCTTCATCAATCCCTTCGCGGCCATCAAGCACATCAAGGCGATATTCCGGCCGTGACGCCGGCTTCGAGGGCGTCGAGCTCCGCCACCAGCCCGTCACCGAAGTAGTAGCGCAGCTCCTCCCGGACACCCCGGTACAGCGTCGGGCCGGTCTCGAGGCAGACCAGGCTCGAATCGAGCACTTCTTCGGCGGGCCCGAGCTCGTCGCCGTCCCAGGTGAGCGGGAAGAGGCAGTCCACGATGGACTTGAGCTCGTGGTAGTCCACGCCGGCCGACAGCGCGTACGCGTGGATCCGGCACCCCCGGGCGTCGCGATTGAGGAACACACAGGCCCCGCCCTCGACGGCGGTGCGGTCGGAGCCCCCGCCCGGCATCGTGTCGTCGGGCGTGCCCTCGCCGGTGAACCAGCGGCGGCGCGGGATCCCGGTGAACTCCTCGAGCGCGTCCGCGTGGGCCTCGAGGTTCGCCCGCACCCGCCAGTCGTAGTCCACGCCGTAGACGCAGCAGGCATCGTGGCAGAAGGTGCACTGCAGGCAATGGGTGAAGTAGCGCCGGGCGAAAATCCCCGGATCCACGGCGGCGATCGTCGGCACGCCGTGGCGGCAGGAGTAGGATCGGGAAAGGGGACGGGCCGGCACGCGGGGAGTTTCTCCCGGTTCCGCCGCCCCCGCCAGTGGGGCTTGGAACTCCGCCCGCCCGCCGGGCGTACGGACTCGCAACCCGCAGGTCGGAGAAGGACACCGTGACGACACGAGCGACTGCCGGATTCTGGGCGGGAGTGCTGACCATCTGGGCGGGAGCCCCCGCCCCCGCCCCCGCCCCCGCCCGGGCCCAGACCGCGACCGGGTATCGGTACACCTTCACCGTCACCGGGGACGCCACCGACCCGGCCTCCGGTACGACCGTCGCGGCGGGGGACCGCACCCGGATCGACTTCGACGGGAAGACCGATCCACAGTACGTGATCGTGGACAACCGCACCCACACCATCACATTGGTCTACCCGGACCGGCGCGAGTACTCGGTGGTCGCGGACACCACCTTCCAGCGCCTGGTCGGAGCGGTCCTGGCCGCGCTGCCGGTCGTGTCGGTCCAGCTCACCGGTGCCACCGTGACCGACACCACCCTCGGCCCGGGCGAGCCCGTCGCCGGGCATCCGACCTCGCGCTACGAGGTGGTGCAGGACTTCACCGTGTCCGTCGGCGCCTTCGGATTCCAGGCGGCCGGGATGCACCAGCGGGTGACCACCGAGTACTGGCTGGCCCGCGATCTCCGCCTGCCGGCCAACCCCCTGGTGACGATCCTGTCCCAGGTCACGACCGTGCTGGCGCAGAACGACCGCGACTTCGCGCACCGGAGCGCGCAGGCGCTCCGGCCCGTGGCCCGGGGCACGCCCCTCAAAATGGTCATCCACACCGACACCCGGACCGGCTCGGCCTCCGGGACGACGTCGAAGACCACCGTGCTTCAGGTGACGTCGATCGCGCGCGCGGCGGTACCGCTCTCCGCGTTCGAGGTCCCCGCGGGCTACACCCGGAAGGAGCCGCAGCTCACCGGGAAGCTCTTCTAGCGCCCGCTCGCGGTCAGTGCGCCGTCCGGTCCTGGTAGGGCGGCCGCGGCGGCTTCACGTAGGGGTGCTCGGACAGCTCCTTCAGCACCTCCTGGATCCCGGCGTCGAGCTGCGGGTCCGTCCCCTTCGCCATCTTCGACGGGTCGTCCACCACCGTGATGTCGGGGTCCACGCCGTGGCCCTCGGCGAACCACTTGCCGTCCGCGTTGTACTGGCGGAAGGTCGGGACGGTGATGCCGCCGTTGTCGATCATTCCCGGCGCGCCGGTGATCCCGATCAGGCCTCCCCAGGTCCGCTCGCCCACCAGGGGGCCGAGCTTGGCCTCACGGAAGAAGGTGGGGAAGGCGTCTCCGCCCGAGCCGCTCCACCCGTTGATCAGCATCACCTTGGGGCCGAAGTGCGCCTGCGGGGGCCACTGCCAGTCCTGGCCGTCGCGCACCGCGTAGTACGCGAGCGGGATGCGGT
>Ga0335085_10009287_pt1 | contig 14860 bp, 12 predicted proteins | sample Lox_Sample_45_FD_206712 | JGI IMG/M metagenome (GOLD analysis project Ga0335085, IMG submission 206712) | Soil microbial communities from Loxahatchee National Wildlife Refuge, Florida, United States - Lox_Sample_4.5 | ecosystem: Environmental > Terrestrial > Soil > Wetlands | place: USA... | reverse complement strand
GATCGTGTGGCGATCGCCGTTCGAGTCTATGTAATTGAATGCGCAGGATTGGCAGAGAAGCGCGCATGCGCATGCCAAGACGCGAAACATGGCCGATCGAACGATCGGTGTAGTCTTCCCCTGGCGCACGTTATACCCCCGGGCGGCGCGACGATGGCTCCGCGATTCAGGGCCTCCGCTGCCATAAATTGCAAGACAAATTTGCCGAAGTTCCGCGGCCGAATAGCGGCCGCTCTACCAAGCTGCCCACGCAGCCTTGACGTCACGCCGTCTCGGCCGCGCCGCCCTCGTATTGGCCGAACGAGTGATGGTCGAGCGCAACCGTCTTCACCAGCGCGAAGATCGGCTTGCCGGGGGCGAGCTGTAATTCCTGGCAAGCGCGCTGCGTGATCCGCGCCCAGAGCATCACCGGCTCCTCGGCGGTGCCGATATCGAGCTTCAGATCGATCTGCGGGCCGCGCGGCGGCGCGAGCTCGACCACCTTGCCGGCGAAGGCGTTGCGGATCGAGAGATGCGTCGGCTTCTCGGTCGCGAGCACGACGTCGCGCGCGTGGATGCGCACACGGATCGGCGTGCCGAGCGGCAGCGCGAGCCGCGTCACGCGCAGGCGACCGCCCGGAAAGGCGAGCTCGCTCAGGCCGAAGCTCGTGTCGTGGCCGCGCAGCACGGTGCGGATGACGGCGCCGGCTTCGTAGCGGCCGGTCAAAGGCCAGAGATCGAGCCGGCTGGTGAGGTCCTCGACACTGCCCGTGGCCGCGACCTTGCCGCTATCGAGCAGCACGAGGAGGTCGGCGAGGCGGATGATCTCTTCCATCTCGTGCGAGACGTAGAAGATCGGCAGCTTCAGCTCGTCGCGCAGCCGCTCGATGAACGGCATGATCTCGTTCTTGCGCGGCTCGTCGAGCGAGGCGAGCGGCTCGTCCATCAGCAAGAGCCGCGGGCTCGCGAGCAGCGCGCGGCCGATCGCGACGCGCTGCTTCTCGCCGCCCGAGAGATCGGCCGGCCGGCGCGCGAGCAGATCCTTGATGCCGAGGAGATCGACGACGGCGTCGAAGCTCGGGCCGGCGCTTTCCTTCTTGGCGCCGTAGAGCAGATTGCCGCGCACCGAATAATGCGGGAAGAGCCGCGCTTCCTGGAACACGTAGCCGAGCCGCCGTTTCTCGGGCGGCACATCGATGCCGCGCGCGGAATCGAACAAAATCGTGCCACCGACGACGATGCGGCCGCGATCCGGCCGCAGCAGCCCGGCGAGCGCGTTGATCACGCTGGTCTTGCCCATGCCGGAGCGGCCGAAGAGCGCAGTGACGCCGCTCTCCGGCGCATCGAGCCGCGCACCGAGCCTGAAGCTGCCGAGCTGTTTCTCGATCGCGATCTCGATCAATCGAGGCCTCGCAAGCGATGGCCCATGCGCCGCGCCAGCATCTCCGAGCCGATCAGCGCGGCGAGCGCGAGCGCGACCGAAAGCCCCGCGAGGCGCCAGGCCGCCAGGTCGCTGCCCGGGATCTGCGTCAGCGTATAGAGCGCGACCGGCAAGGTCCGCGTCTGGCCGGGGATGTTGGAGACGAAGGTGATCGTCGCGCCGAACTCGCCGACGCTGCGCGCGAAGCCGAGGATCGCGCCGGTCAGGATGCCCGGCACCGTCAGCGGCAGGGTGACGGTGAGAAAGGCGCGCCACGGGCTGGAGCCGAGGCTGCGCGCCGCCGCTTCGAGCCGCTGATCGACCGCCTCGAGCGAGAGGCGCATCGCCCGCACCATCAGCGGAAACGCCATCACGCCCGAGGCGAGCGCCGCGCCTTTCCAATTGAAGGCGAAGACGATGCCGAATGTCTGATAGAGGAACGCGCCGATGACGCCGTTGCGCCCGAACAGCACCAGGAGGGCGAAGCCGACCGCGACCGGCGGCAGCACCAGCGGCAGATGGATGATGCCGTCGAAGAGGCTCTTGCCCCAGAAATCGCGCCGCGCGAGCAGCCAGGCGCAGGCGAGCGCGAAGGGCAGGGCGGCGATGATGCTGGTGACGCCGACGAGCAGGCTCAGCTCCAGCGCTTCGATCTCGAGCGGGGTGAGCATCAAGGATCAGCGCGCCGCGTTCAGCCGCGCGAAGCCGGCGTCGAGATCGGCGATGAGATCGTCGATATCCTCGAGCCCGGCATGGAAGCGCAGGCAGGGGCCCGTCTTCCACGGCGTGGCGCTGCGCAGATGATCGGGATGGGTCGGCAGCACGAGGCTCTCGAACCCGCCCCAGCTCGCGCCCATGCCGTAGAGTTCGAAACCGTCGAGCATCGCATCGACGGCTTTCTTCGGCGTGCCGTCTTTCAGCACGACGCCGAAGAGGCCGCTGGCGCCGGTGAAATCGCGCTTCCAGAGCGCGTGGCCCGGATCGCCCGGCAGCGCCGGATACATCACGCGCTCGACCTCTTGCCGCGCTTGCAGATATTGCGCGAGGGCCAGCGCCTGTTTCTGATGCTGGCGCAGCCGCACGCCGGCGCTGCGCAGGCCGCGCAGCGCGAGGTAGCAATCGTCGGGCGCGGCGTGATTGCCCATCTCCGTCGCGGCGTTGCGCACCGGCAAAAAGCTTTCCTCCGTGCAGACGGCGATGCCCATCATCGCATCGCTATGTCCGACGATATACTTCGTCGCCGAGATGATGTCGACATCGACGCCGAGCGCCAGAGGCTTCAGGAACAGCGGCGCCGACCAGGTATTGTCGAGCATCGTCTTGAGACCGCGCGCTTTGGCTTCTTTGACGATCGCCGGCACGTCCTGCACCTCGAAGGTCAGCGAGCCCGGGCTCTCGAGATAGACGAGCGCGGTGTTCGGCTTGAACAGCGCGGCGATGTCGGCGCCGATCAGCGGATCGTAGAATGTCGTCTCGACGCCGAAGCGCTTGAGGAAGCTGGTGCAAAAATTCCGCACCGGGCCGTAGACGGAATCGGTCACGAGGATGTGGTCGCCGGCTTTGACGAACGCGAGGATCGACGCGAAGCACGCGGCGGCGCCGGAGCAGAACGCGACCCCGCGATGCCCGCCCTCGATCGCGGCGAGCGCCTCTTCGAAAGCGCGCGTCGTCGGTGTGCCGTGCCGGCCATAGGTGATCTGGTTGTAGCGGTTGCGGCCGGAGGCCTCGTATTCGGCGACGGTCGGAAAAAGAATCGTCGAGGCGTGGTAGACAGGCGGGTTCACGACACCAAAATTCTTCTCGGGAGCCCGCCCCGCATGGGCGAGGAGCGTGTCCGGCTTCTTCGATTTGCTGCGCATCGCAATTTTTCGCCCTGAGGTTTCGCCGCCGCCAAATTCGCCCGGAAAGGGCGCGAGCGGCCATCTTGCCGGGCCGTTTCCCGCGGCGAAAGCGGCATGAAGGGAGGGGCGGCGAAAGCCGGGTCGAACACAGGCCGCCCGATACAACGGCATGCCAGCCCGATCATTTGATCATAGCAATTGATATTATCGTTTGATATACAGTGCGCTGCACCATAGCGTAGAGGGCGGTATGATCCCGGAAAACATGGCGTTGCATTACCGGCCGGGCACGCCGGGCCGCGGCGAGGACACGGCGCGGCGCATATTGCTAGCAGCCATAGAAGTTTTTGCCGACGAAGGCTATGAGGGCGCTAGCACGCGCTCGCTGGCGAGCCATGCCGGGGTCAATGCGCCGGCTATCCAATATTATTTCGGCAGCAAGGAAGGTCTCTACCGCGCGGTCATCGGGCATATCGCCCATCTCGTCGAACAGCGCCTGGCGCCGGTGGCGCAGCGCATCGCCGCGGCGCTCGCCGGCGAACCGACGCCGACTGAACTCACGGCGCTGCTGCTCGATCTGCTCGATGGCTTCCTCGATATCATCGCTTGCCGCGGCATTCCGGAAGCGGCGGGGCTCTTGCTCGCCCGCGCCGAGATCGAGAATGCGGCGGCCCTCGATCCGCTGCAGCAAGCCGTGATGCGCCTCGCTTTCGGCCCGGCGATCGCGCTCGTCGCGCGGCTGCTCGGTCTCGCCGAAAGCGATGAAGCGGTGAAGATCCGCACCTTCACGATTTTCGGCCAGGCGCTCGTCTTCAAGAAGCGCACGACCAAGATGGGCGCTTGTCCGGCGCTGGGCTGGATCGACCTCAACGATCTGCAGATCAAGACCATCGCCACCATCCTGCGCGAGCAGGTCGAGGCGATCCTGCGCGCGGCAATGGAGAAGAAGCCGTGATCAAACGCTCGCTCTTGCTCGCCGGCACCGCGTTGCTGCTCGCGTCCTGCGCGGTCGGCCCCGATTTCGAGAAGCCGACGGCGCCGCCTGAAGCGGGCTACACGCCGGAAAAGCCCGGCGCGACCAATGCGACGAACGCGCCCGGCGGCGCGGCGCAGCGCTTCGTCGAAGGCAAGGACATTCCCGGCCAGTGGTGGATGCTGTTCCATTCCGAGCCGCTCGACCAGCTCATCGAGGAGGCGCTCACGGCCAATCCGACGCTCGATGCGGCGCAGGCGACGTTGCGCCAGGCGCAGGAGATGGTCGCGGCGCAGCGAGGCACGTTCTACCCGCAAGTGAACGGCAATCTCTCGACGACGCGCGAGAAGATCTCCGGCGCGGCGTTCGGCAATCCCAATCTCAATTCGATCTTTACCCTGACCACCGGCCAGGTCACTGTCGCCTACGACCTCGACGTCTTCGGGGGCGAGCGCCGGCAGCTCGAATCGACTGAGGCGCAAGCCGAATATCAGCGCTACCAGCTCGAAGCCGCGTATCTGACGATCAGCTCGAATGTCGTCGCGGCGGCCATCCAGGAAGCATCGCTGCGCGCGCAGATCGCGGCGACGCAGGAGATCATCGCCGACCAGCAGCAGCAGCTCGACGTGCTGCAAAAGCAATTCGAGCTCGGCGCGGCGGCGCGCTCGGCGGTGCTGGCGCAGCAGGCGACCCTCAATGCGACGCAAGCGACCTTGCCCGGGCTGCAAAAGCAGCTCGCGCAGCAGCGCAATCAGCTCACCGCGCTGGCCGGCCGGTTTCCGAGCCAGGAGGTGAGCCAGACTTTCGATCTCGCCAGCCTGCAGCTGCCCGAGGATCTGCCCTTGAGCCTGCCCTCGAGCCTCGTCGCGCAGCGGCCGGACATCCAGGCGGCGCAAGCGCAGCTCCATGAGGCGAGCGCGCAGATCGGCGTCGCCACCGCGAACATGCTGCCGCAATTCACGATCAACGCCAATCTCGGCAACACCGTGCTCGACGTCGCCTCGCTCTTCACCGCCTCGGGCGTGTGGGGCCTCGGCGTCGGCCTCACCACGCCGATCTTCCGCGGCGGCCAGCTGCTCCATGAGAAGCGTGCGGCCGAAGCGGCGTTCGATGCCTCGGCGGCGCAATACCGCAGCACCGTCATCACCGCGTTCCAGAACGTCGCCGACACGCTGCGCGCGCTGCAAGCCGATGCCGACGCGCTGAAGGCCGAGGTCGCGGCCGAGACGACGGCGGCGGACAATCTGCGCATCACCCGCGACCAGTACCGGCTCGGCGCGATCAACTACACGACCTTGCTCAACGCCGAAACCACCTATCAGCAAGCGCACGTCAATCGCGTGACAGCGCAGGCCGCGCGCTATGCCGATACCGCGGCGCTGTTCCAGGCGCTCGGCGGCGGCTGGTGGAATCGCAGCGACGTCGCCGCCGGCAATGCCGATCCGAAACCGCAGCAGTCGAAAGAGTAGGGGTGCCCGATGGCTAAGCGCATGATCATTATGCTGGCGATCGTCGGGATCGTGCTCGGCTTGATCTTCGCCTTCGAGTGGGTCGCCGTTCCGATCTTCAAGAAGAAGGTCCTCGCCCAATTCGCGAACCCGCCGCAGACCGTCTCGACCATCGTCGCGGCGGCGCAGGATTGGCAGCCGCAACTCAAGGCGATCGGCAGCCTGCGCGCGGTGCGCGGCGCCGATCTCTCGCCGCAAGTCGGCGGCACGGTGTCGGCGATCCATTTCGATTCCGGCGCCGACGTGAAGGAAGGCGACGTCCTGGTCGAGCTGTCCGCCGCCGACGACATGGCGAAGCTCAACTCGCTTAAGGCGCAGGCCGAGCTCGCGCGCATCACCTATGAGCGCGATCAGCGCCAGCTCCAGGCGCAGGCGGTGAGCAAGCAGATCGTCGATACCGACGAGCAGACGCTGAAATCCGATCTCGCCCAGGTGGCGCAGCAGCAGGCGACGCTCGACTACAAGATCATCAAGGCGCCGTTCGCCGGCCGGATCGGCATCCGCCAGGTCGATGTCGGGCAATATCTCGCGCCCGGCACCGTGGTCGTGACCTTGCAATCGCTCGATCCGATCTTCGTCGATTTCACCCTGCCGCAGCAGCAGCTCGCCAAGATCAATGTCGGGCAGAAAGTCGGCGTGCGGATCGATACCTATCCGGGCGCGGTTTTCGCGGGCTCGATCGCGGCAATCAATTCGAAGATCGACACGGCGACGCGCAACGTCCAGATCCGCGCGACGATCCCCAATCCCGATCGCCGCCTGCTGCCTGGCATGTTTGCGACGGTGACGATCGATGTCGGCGGCAAGCAGAGCTACGTGACCCTGCCGCAGACCGCCATCACCTACAATCCCTACGGCAATACGGTCTATCTTGTCGACGACAAGGGCAAGGATGCGAACGGGCAGGATCAGCTCGTCGCGCGCCAGGTCTTCGTTACCACCGGCGACACGCGCGGCGATCAGGTCGCGATAACCAAAGGCGTCAATCCCGGCGACACGGTGGTGACCGCCGGCCAGATCAAGCTGCGCAACGGCTCGCCGCTGCACATCAACAACAGCGTGCAGCCGAGCGACGACCCGAACCCCCGCCCCGTCGAGCAGTAACAGGCCGCGCCATGAATTTCACCGATCTCTTCATCCGCCGGCCGGTTCTCGCGACCACGGTCAGCCTGCTGATCCTGGTGCTGGGCCTGCGCGCGCTCGCGGTTCTGCCGGTGTTCCAGTTCCCGAAGACCGAGAACGCGGTCGTGACCGTGACCACGACCTATTACGGCGCCGATCCCGATGTCGTCGCCGGGTTCATCACGACGCCGCTCGAAAACGCCATCGCCCAGGCCGACGGCATCGACTACATGACCTCGACGAGCCAGCCGAGCGTCAGCACGATCACCGTCAATCTCCGGCTCAATTACGATCCGGACAAGGCGATGACCGAGATCACCACCAAGGTGAGCTCGGTGCTGAACCAGCTTCCGCCGGGCTCGCAGCAGCCGGTGCTGACGATCAAGGTCGGTCAGACCTTCGATGCCGCCTATATCGGCTTCAAGAGCGACGTCCTCAACCGCAATCAGATCACGGATTATCTCATCCGCGTCGTCCAGCCGAAGCTGCAGGCGATCGAGGGCGTGCAAACCGCCGAGATCGTCGGCGGCCAGAATTTCGCGCTGCGTGCCTGGCTCGAGCCCGACAAGATGGCGGCGCTCGGCGTCACCGCGGCCGATGTCGCGGCGGCGCTTCAGGCGAACAATTACATCTCCGGCCTCGGCTCGACCAAGGGCCAGATGGTGCAGGTGAACCTCACCGCCTCGACCGATCTCCACACGCTCGACGAATTCCGCAACCTCGTCGTGAAGCAGGCGAACGGCGCGATTGTCCGCCTGTCGGACGTCGCGGAGGTCTCGCTCGGCGCCGATACCTACGACACCCGTGTCTCGTTCGACGGGCAGGACGCGGTCTATATCGGCGTGCAGGTGGCGCCGGCCGCCAATCTCCTCAGCGTCATCGCGGCCGTCCATAAGGCGCTGCCGGACATCGAATCGCAGCTGCCGCAGGGGCTGCAAGCGGCGGTGATCTACGATTCGACCGATTTCGTGAACAGCTCGATCCGCGAGGTGATCCGCAGCCTCGTCGAAGCGGTGGTCATCGTCATCCTCGTGGTGTTCGTCTTCCTCGGCTCGGTGCGCTCGGTGTTGATCCCGGCGATCGCGATTCCGGTGTCGCTGATCGGCACCTTCATGATGATGCTGGCCTTCGGATTCTCGATCAATCTCCTCACCCTTCTGGCGCTCGTGCTGGCGATCGGCCTCGTCGTCGACGACGCGATCATCGTGGTCGAGAACGTCAACCGCCATCTCGACGACGGAATGAGTCCGTTCGCCGCCGCGATCCAGGCGGCGCGCGAACTCGGCGGGCCGATCATCGCGATGACGGTCGTGCTCGTCGCCGTTTACGTGCCGATCGGCTTCCAGGGCGGCCTCACCGGAGCGCTCTTCGTCGAGTTCGCCTTCACGCTCGTCGGCGCGGTGACCGTCTCGGCGATCGTCGCGCTGACGCTCTCGCCGATGATGTGCTCGCGTTTGCTCAAGCCGCATCACGAGGGCGATCCCGGCTGGCAGTCGCATTTCACCGATTTCATCGACCATCACTTCAACCGCGTGCGCGACCGCTATCGCCGCATGCTGCACGGCAGTATCGACACGCTGCCGGTGACCGGCGTATTCGCCGTGATCATCCTCGTCAGCATCTATTTCCTCTGGGGCTTCCAGAAGACCGAGCTCGCGCCGGACGAGGATCAGGGCTTCGTCATCACCTTCCAGACGACGGCGCCGAACGCGACCTTGCAGCAGAAGCTGCTCTACACCAAGCAGCTCTACGGCATCTTCTCCGGCTATCCGGAGCTGCAGCACGTGTTCCAGATGGATGTTCCCGGCACCGCGATCGCCGGCCTCAATCTGAAGCCCTGGGACGAGCGCACGCGCACCGCGAACCAGATCATGCCGTTGCTGCAGCAACAGGTCGGCAGCCAGATCGCCGGCGAGCAGGTGGCGACCGCGCTGCCGCCCTCGCTGCCGGGTGCGTTCGGCCTGCCGATCCAATTCGTCATCAAGACGACCCAGCCTTTCGATCAGCTCAACACCGTCGCGCAGAACTTCCTCAGGGAAGCGCAGGGCAGCGGCAATTTCCTCTTCATCAATACCGATTTGCGCATCGATCAGCCGGAGACCTTGGTGTCGATCGATCGCGACAAGGCGGCTCAGCTCGGCTGGAAGATGAGCGATGTCGGCAGCGCGCTCGCCTCGGCGCTCGGCGGCGGCTACGTCAACTATTTCAGCCTCGCCGGCCGCTCCTACAAGGTGATCCCGCAAGTCGTGCAGAGCGCGCGGCTCAACGCCGGTCAGCTCGAGAACTACTATCTGCGCAGCGGCGACGGCAGCACGATCCCGCTCTCGACCATCGCCACCTTGAAGAACGAGACGGTGCCGGAATCGCTCAATCACTTCCAGCAGCTCAATTCGGCGACGATCCAGGGCGTCGCGTTCGTGCCGACCGGCGATGCGCTCGCCTATCTGCAAGACCTCGCTGCGCGCACCCTGCCGCAAGGCTACACCGTCGATTACGGCGGCTCGCTGCGGCAATACGTGCAGGAATCGAGCGGCTTCGTCGCCACGTTCGGGTTCGCGGTCATCATCATCTTTCTGGCGCTCGCGGCGCTGTTTGAGAGCTTCCGCGATCCGGTGGTGATCCTGGTCTCGGTGCCGATGTCGATTGCCGGCGCGCTGATCGTGCTGCTCGTCTGCTCGATCCTGCAGATGCCCGGCGCCTCCCTGAACATCTATTCCGAGGTCGGGCTGGTGACGCTGATGGGCCTCATCAGCAAGCACGGCATTCTCATCGTCGAATTCGCCAACGCGCTGCAAGAGCAAGGCAAGTCGAAACGCGAAGCGATCGAGGAAGCCGCCACCATCCGCTTCCGCCCGATCCTCATGACCACGGCGGCGATGGTGTTCGGCGTGCTGCCGCTGCTGACGGCAAGCGGCGCCGGTGCGGTGTCGCGCTTCTCGATCGGCCTGATCATCTTCTCGGGCCTGTCGATCGGCACGCTGTTCACGCTCTTCGTCGTGCCGGCGGTCTATATGCTGATCGGCGCCGAGCATCACCAGGGCGAAGGCACCACGGTGGCGCTTAACGCCGCGCCGCAAGAGCACGGCGCGGATTAAGTCGCGAACACCGACGCGTCGGGATCGAGGCCGAGCAGCACCTGGCCGACGCTCTCGTAGTGGATGTCGCGCGCCTGGATCTGCTGCGCGATGGCGTGGATGTCGCGGAAGCGGCGCTCGAAAGCCTGGGCGTGGAAGATCGCGGTCGCGCCGGCCATGTGATAGGCGGCGTCGACCACCTCGGCCGCCTGGTGGATCGTCCAGGTCGAGGCCAAGCGCAGTGCGAGGCGGTGCTCGATGGCGAGCGGCCGGCCGGCTTCGAGATCGCGCCAGACTTCGGCCAGTGTCGCAAAGAGATAGGCGCGCACGCCGCGCAGCTTCGCTTCGCCGCGGCCAATCGTCGCCTGCACGACGTTGTTGTGCTTCATGCCGGTCTTGAGATCGCGCGACTGCTTGCCGCGCGCCGTCTCGATCGCGGCATCGAGCGTCGCGCGCGCGACCCCTAAGGCAATGGCGGCGAAGCTGATGCCGTACATCATGCTGGAGCTGATCTTGTAGAGCGGCCCGGCCTCGCGCCGCTCGCTCTGATCGTCGCGCAGCGCCGAATATTTCTCCGGCACGAACAGATCCTCGACCGCGTAATCGTCGGTGCCGGTGCCTTTGAGGCCGACGACGTCCCACACATCGTGAAAGGTCGCGCTCGTCCGCGGGAAGAGGATCGTGCGCGCCGCGACCCTGCCGTCGGGACGCAAGCGTTTCTTGCCGTCGGGCTCGATGATCTGCACATGCGCGCCGATCCAGCTCGCCTGGCGCGAGCCGCTGGCGAAATTCCAGCGCCAGGTCACGCGATAGCCGCCCGGCACCGCGCGCGCCTCGCCGGCGGTCGCGCCCCAGGCGAGCACGGCTTGCGGCGGATCGAACATCTCATGCGCGACGGCGGGATCGAGATAGGCGGCGACCATGGCGCAGACGCCGCATTGGGCGAGGCACCAGGCGGTGCTGGCGTCGGCCTTGCCGATCTCTTCGAGCACGCCGAGGAACACGGCCGGCGCCACTTCGGCGCCGCCGATGGTCTTCGGCAGCAGCAGCTTGTAGAAGCCGCCTTCGGTCAGGGCGGCGACGATCTTTGGCGTGAGCTGCCGATCGCGCTCGATCGCGTCGGCTTCGGCGGCGAGCAGCGGTCGCAGCGCACGCGCGCGCTCGACGGCATCGCTCGCGCCGGCGGCGCTCATGCCGTGCCCTGGCGGAGCCAGTGCGCCGCGTCCTCTTTCAATTTCGCTTCTTCCGCGGTGCCGCCGATGATCACCGGCACGCCGGGGCGGTTCATCTTCTTCTGGCGGAAGCGCATATAGGCGATCCGGCTCTCGATGCCGCTGAGCTCGAGCCCGTCGAAGAAACCCGGCGGGATCGTGCCCGGCACGGCCGGAGCGACCTTGTCGGCGTCATAGAGGCAAGTCCATTGCGCGATCTTCCACGTGCCTTGGCGCTTCTCGAAGCGGTCGAAGAAACGTCCCTCATAGGTGAAATCGAACAGCACGCCGTCGATCATGTCGCGGGCGCGGACTTCGACATCGGTCTCGAGCAGCGCGCGCGTGCCGTTCAAGCTCAGGCGATCGTTGCCGAACCAGTGCTTGCTGCGGGTCTCGGGCTTGTTGTGCCCGAAGATCTTGCGCGAATTCTCGACGAAACCCTCGGCATTGCCGTTGTACCACGAGATTGACACCGGCGCGTTCGGGTGGAAGAGCGAGGCGACCGTATCCCAATCGCCCTGGTCGCGCGCGAAAGCCCACAGCCTGCGGATGCGCCTGATCTCGCTTTCATCGACGAGGCGTTGCGACGCATCCGCCATGACCACCCTCCCTAAGAGCCGCCCGCCTCGGAACCAGTTGCCACCGGCGTATCGTTATTTTCCAAACCCCATTCCGACCACGACCCGTCATAGACCGCGGACTTGCCCCAGCCGAGGAGATGCAGCGCGAAAGTCAGCGCGCAGGCCGTGACGCCGGAGCCGCAGCTCGTGACGATCGGCTTGTTGCGATCGACGCCGGCGGCGCGGAAGCGTGCTTCGATCTGCTCGGCCGGCAGATAGCGGCGCGTCTTCGGATCGCCGAGCGTGTCGTAAGGCACGTTGATGCTGCCGGGGATATGGCCGCCGCGCAGGCCAGGCCGCGGCTCGGGCGCGGTGCCGGCGAAACGCCCGGCGCTGCGCGCATCGAGCACCTGCGCTTCCTTGCTTTGTAGATTGGCGAGCAGATCGGCTTTGCTCCGCACGCGCGCGGGATCGAAGCGCGGCGTGAAGGTCACGGGCTTGGGCTGCGGCACGTAGCTCGTGACCGCGCGGCCTTCGGCGAGCCATTTCGGCAAGCCGCCATCGAGCAGCGCGACTTTGTCATGGCCGAAGACGCGCAGCATCCACCAGGCGCGCGGCGCCGAGCCGAAGCCGGCGATGTCGTAGAGGATCACCTGCCGGTCGCCGCCGATGCCGAGCGCGCCGGCCATGCGGGCGAATTCCTCGGGGCTCGGCAGCATGTGGGGTAGGGGATTGGCGTGATCGGAGATCGCATCGATATCGAAGAACACCGCGCCCGGAATGTGCCGGCGCGCATATTCCTCCTGCGCCGTGGGCTTGACGTTCGGCAAGGTGAAGGACGCATCGAACACGCGGACATCCGGCCGGTCGATATGCGCGGCGAGCCACTCGGTTGAGACCAGCGATTCCGGATGTGCGTAGGGCATCTATCTTCTCCCATCATTGCGAGCGGAGCGAAGCAATCCAGGGATCGCACGTGAAGCTCTGGATTGCTTCGTCGCTACGCTCCTCGCAATGACGATATGGAGAGTCATCGCGTAACCTTATTTATCCAGCAGCCATTGCGGCAGCGGCAGATTTTTCGATTTGAGGAATTCGGGATTGAACAGCTTCGACTGATAGCGCGTGCCGTAATCGGCGAGGATGGTCACGACCGTGTGGCCGGCGCCGAGCTCCTTCGCCGCCTTGATCGCGCCGAGGATGTTGATGCCGGTCGAGCCGCCGAGGATGAGGCCTTCCTCGGTGACGAGATCGAACAGCACCGGCAGCATCTCTTCGTCCGTCACCTGGAACCAGCCATCGAGCGGCGCGCCTTCGAGATTCTTGGTGATGCGGCCCTGGCCGATGCCTTCGGTGATCGAATTACCTTCGGCCTTCAGCGTGCCGGTGGCGTAATAGGAATAGATCGCCGAGCCCATCGGATCGGCGAGGTAGCATTTCACGTTCTTGTTGCGCTCCTTCAGCGCCATCGCCGTGCCGGCAAGCGTGCCGCCGGTGCCGACCGAGGCGACGAAGGCGTCGACCTTGCCGCCGGTCTGGTCCCAGATCTCCGGCCCCGTCGTCTCGATATGCGCGCGGCGGTTGGCGACGTTGTCGAATTGATTGGCCCAGATCGCGCCGTTGGCCGAGCTTGCCGCGACCTCTTTCGCCAAGGTCTCGGAATAGCGCACGTAATTCATCGGATTGGCGTAGGGCACGGCGGGCACGAGGCGCAGATCGGCACCGCACAGCCGCAGCATGTCCTTCTTTTCCTGGCTCTGCGTCTCGGGCATGACGATGACCGATTTATAGCCGAGCGCATTGCCGACAAGGGCGAGGCCGATGCCGGTATTGCCGGCCGTGCCTTCGACGATGACGCCGCCGGGCTTCAAGAGACCGCGCTCTTCCGCGTCCTTGACGATGTAGAGCGCGGCGCGGTCCTTGACCGAGCCGCCCGGGTTGAGGAACTCGGCCTTGCCGAGGATGTCGCAGCCCGTCTCTTCCGAGGCGCGGCGCAATTTGATCAGCGGGGTGTTGCCGATCGAACCGATGAAACCGTCGCGGATATCCATAGACTAAGACTACGCATCGCGGCGCGTGTGATCAACCGGGCCCCATCCATCGGGGCGGCGCCTTCGGTCAGGCGCCGGCGGGTTTTGCCCATTGCCGCCGCAGCCGCTCGCGCTCGGCGGCGAGCCAATAAAGCGCCAGCAAGGTCGGGCCGTTCTTGATCGCATCGGCGCGCACGTGCCGCATCGCCTCATCGAAGCTCATGACGACGACCTTGATGTCCTCGTGCTCGTCGGCAAGGCCGTGGATGCCGCCGGCCCGACCGGCATCGACGTGCCCGGCGAAGAGATCGACGATTTCGGTGCAGGCGCCGGTGCTCGGCATGAAGCGATGGATGAAGACCGGCTCGCCGATGATCTCGAGCCCGGCTTCTTCTTTAGATTCCCGGCGGGCGAGCTCGATCTCGCTCTCGCCGTCCTTGTCGACGATGCCGGCGACGATCTCGAGCTCCCAAGCCGCGACGCCGGCGAGATGCGCGGCGAGGCGGAATTGCTCGACCAGCACGACCTCGTCGCGCTGAGGATCATAGAGCAGGATGCCGACCGTCCGGCCGCGCTCGAAGATCTCGCGCTCGATTTCCTCGCTCCACCCCCCGCGATAAAGCTTGTGCTTCAGGCGATAGCGCTCGAGGCGGAAGAAGCCGCGATGAAGTTCCTCGCGCCGGGTGATCTGGACGTCGTTGTCGCTCATCGCTGCGCAATTTAGGCGGAACGAAGCCGCGGTGCCACGGTGGCCGCCGCGCCGGTTTCGTGGCTGGAAGCTCGATTGACATAGATCAAAATGCCGCTCGGCTGGCGGGAGGAAACTTCCCGGCGATGAGAAGCGCGGACAATCCGTCCGAGCGTCGTCGAAGGAGTAGATCGATGCAAATCGCACAGCTTCGCAGCGGTGCCTCGGCCGTGGTCATCGCCACCATGCTGATGGCGCTTCCTGCTTTTGCCCAATCGCAAGCGCCGCAGACCGCGACGCAGCCGAGCGCCCAGCCGGGCCAGACCGGCCTCTATAGCGGTCCTCAGGACGCCGCCGCCAAGCGCACGCCCGACAGCGACTGCAAGTCGCCTAATGGCTCGCTTGGCGCGAAGTCGCCCGAAGAGGTGGCCAAGGCCATCGCGGCCTCGAAGAC
>Ga0335085_10009286_pt1 | contig 14860 bp, 11 predicted proteins | sample Lox_Sample_45_FD_206712 | JGI IMG/M metagenome (GOLD analysis project Ga0335085, IMG submission 206712) | Soil microbial communities from Loxahatchee National Wildlife Refuge, Florida, United States - Lox_Sample_4.5 | ecosystem: Environmental > Terrestrial > Soil > Wetlands | place: USA... | reverse complement strand
TCCCGTGGCTGACCTGGCTGACCCCGGCCATCATCATCATCGGCGGGCCGATGGGCTTCCGGCTGACCTGCTACTACTACCGGAAGGCCTACTACCGGGCCTTCTGGCGCTCCCCGGCCGCCTGCGCGGTACGCGAGCCGCACGCCAAGTACACCGGCGAGACCCGGCTGCCGCTGATCCTGCAGAACGTGCACCGCTACTTCTTCTGGATCGCGATCGTGTTCAACGTGATCCTGTCCGCCGACGCGGTCATCGCGTTCCGCAACCACCAGGGCCAGTGGGGGCACATGGGCCTGGGCACGCTGATCCTCATCGTCAACGCCGCCCTGCTCTGGCTGTACTCGCTGTCCTGCCACGCCTGCCGGCACGCGGTCGGCGGGCGGCTCAAGCACTTCTCCAAGCACCCAGCCCGGTACTGGATGTGGACCCAGGTCTCCAAGCTGAACGTCAAGCATCAGCAGTTCGCCTGGGTATCCCTGTTCTGGGTGCTGTTCACCGACCTGTACATCCGCTTGGTGGCCAGCGGCGCCATCTCCGATCCGCGGTTCTTCTAAGAAGGCCCACATGAGTGACACTGACATCGAACGGCTCTCCTACGACGTGGTGGTGATCGGCGCCGGCGGATCCGGCTTGCGGGCGGCGATCGAGGCCCGGCAGGCGGGCAAGAAGACCGCGGTGATCTCCAAGTCACTGTTCGGCAAGGCGCACACGGTGATGGCCGAGGGCGGCTGCGCCGCGGCCATGGGCAACGTCAACCCGAACGACAACTGGCAGGTGCACTTCCGCGACACCATGCGCGGCGGCAAGTTCCTGAACAACTGGCGCATGGCCGAACTGCACGCCAAGGAGGCCCCGGACCGGGTCTGGGAGCTGGAGGCGTGGGGCGCGCTGTTCGACCGCACCAAGGACGGCAAGATCAGCCAGCGGAACTTCGGCGGCCATGAGTACCCCCGCCTGGCTCACGTCGGCGACCGGACCGGCCTGGAGATGATCCGCACGCTCCAGCAGCGGGTCGTCGCCCTGCAGCAGGAGGACGCCAGGGAACTCGGCGACCCCGAGGCCATGCTCAAGGTGTACGCCGAGACCACGATCACCGAGTTGCTCAAGGACGGCGACCGGATCGCCGGGGCGTTCGGCTACTTCCGTGACCGTGGCCGGTTCGTGGTGTTCGAGGCGCCCGCTGTAGTGCTGGCGACCGGCGGGATCGGGAAGACGTTCAAGGTCACCTCGAACTCGTGGGAGTACACCGGGGACGGGCACGCGCTCGCCCTGCTGGCCGGGGCCAAGCTGCTGAACATGGAGTTCGTCCAGTTCCACCCCACCCATATGGTGTGGCCGATCTCGGTCCGCGGGCTGCTGGTCACCGAGTCGGTGCGCGGCGACGGCGGGGTGCTGCGCAACTCCGAGGGCAAGCGGTACATGTTCGGCTACGTGCCGGATGTGTTCCGGGCCCAGTACGCGGAGACCGAGGAAGAAGCCGACCGCTGGTACAGCGACCCGGACCACAACCGGCGGCCGCCCGAGCTGCTGCCACGGGACGAGGTGGCCCGGGCCAACAACGCCGAGGTCAAGGCGGGCCGCGGGTCACCGCACGGCGGCGTGTTCCTGGACATCGCATCCCGGCTGCCCGCCGAGGAGATCCTGCGCAGGCTGCCGTCCATGTACCACCAGTTCAAGGAACTGGCCGATGTGGACATCACCAAGGAACCGATGGAGGTCGGCCCGGCCCAGCACTACGTGATGGGCGGGGTGGAGGTGGACCCGGACACCGGGGCGTCCTGCGTGCCCGGCCTGTACGCGGCCGGCGAGGTGTCCGGCGGCATGCATGGGTCCAACCGGCTGGGCGGCAACTCCCTGTCCGACCTGCTGGTCTTCGGCCGCCGGGCCGGTATGGGCGCGGCCGGGTACGTGACCAGCCTGGACGGCGCCCGGCCGGTGGTCCGCGACGCCGACGTGACCGCCGCGCAGGCGGAAGCGGTGGCCCCGCTGGACCGGACCGGTGGGGAGAACCCGTACGCGGTGCACGCCGAGGTCCAGCAGACCATGAGCGACCTGGTCGGCATCATCCGCAAGGAAGACGAGATCAAGACGGCGCTGTCCGAGCTGGAGAAGCTCCGCGCCCGGGCCAACCAGGTCAGCTCGGAGGGAGGAACCGCCTACAACCCCGGCTGGCACCTGGCGCTGGACCTGCGCAACATCATGCTGATCGCGGACTGCGTGGCCCAGGCGGCCCTGGAGCGCCAGGAAAGCCGCGGCGGGCATACCCGGGACGACTTCCCCGGCATGAACCCGGAGTGGCGCAAGATCAACCTGATCTGCGAGCTGGACGGCGACCGGGTGTCGATCACCCAGCAGCCCATCCCGCCCATGCGTGACGACCTGATCTCACTGTTCGACCGGTCCGAACTCAAGAAGTACCTGACCGACGGGGAACTGGCCGCGCTGCCCGAGCCCGCGCCGCCGGCCGGCCAGGCCGCGTCAGAGGAGACACACTGATGAGCTACAAGGCCCAGCTGCGGGTGTGGCGCGGGGACGACGGCCAGGGCGGCCTGGCTGACTACACGGTCGAGGTCAACGACGGCGAGGTGGTGCTGGACATCCTGCACCGGCTGCAGGCCACCCAGGCCGGCGACCTCGCGGTCCGGTGGAACTGCAAGGCCGGCAAGTGCGGCTCCTGCTCGATGGAGATCAACGGCCGGCCCCGGCTGGCCTGCATGACCCGGATGAACACGTTCGCCGAGGACGAGACGATCACGCTGACCCCGCTGCGCACGTTCCCGGTGATCCGCGACCTGGTCACCGACGTGGCGTTCAACTACGAGAAGGCGCGGGAGATCCCGTCGTTCACCCCGGACCCGTCCATCGGCCTGGGCGAGTTCCGGATGCAGCAGGTGGACGTGAACCGGTCGCAGGAGTTCCGCAAGTGCATCGAGTGCTACCTGTGCCAGAACACCTGCCACGTGATCCGGGACCACCCGGAGAACGAGCGCGCGTTCGCCGGCCCGCGGTTCCTGATGCGCGTGGCCGAACTGGAGATGCACCCGGCCGACGAGGCCGACCGGCGGGAGATCGCCCAGGATGACTTCGGTCTCGGCTACTGCAACATCACCAAGTGCTGCACCGAGGTCTGCCCCGAGGGCATCAAGATCACGGACAATGCGCTCATCCCGATGAAGGAGCGCGTGATGAGCCGCAAGTACGACCCGCTGGTCTGGCTGGGCAGCAAGATCTCCCGCCGCCCCCACCACGACACCCCCGCGGTCCCAGGCAAAAAGCAATAACCCTTCTTCTTCTTAACGCCAGCGCCCGCCACCCGCCGTCGCCGGCGCGCCGCCACCCGCCGCGCAACCCAGCACCCGCCACCCGCCGTCGCCGGCGCGCCGCCGCCCCAGCGTGATCATCAGTTCGTGATCATGACTTTGCTGCCGTGGGGACACAACGCCGCTGACTCTAGGGCGCGGAGGCGATCACTCCGTTGTTGATGTTGACCTAGATGTCGCTATAGCAGCACCTATGTCAACATCAACATCTCATCCGGCCCTTGACTGGTCACACCAGCACCTCAGGCATCACCAGCCAGGGCCCCGGCGGGCCGCGGCCGCGCACAGGGGTACGCGGGAGGCGAATCGTCCTAAGTCAGCGGCGTTGCGTGGGGACGACACTAACCTCATGATCACGAAGTGGGGACGCGCCCCCCGGGGGGCCACCGCGGGCGGATAGGCGACATCGCGTAAAAGTGTCGCTATGCCCATATTTAATACTGTGCTTCGTAGCTAAAAGGGAAAGCACCAAAGCCGCGCCGCTAAAATATAGTTGCAGCCTTGACTCCGCTCTGTGGCGAGGCATAACCTCACAGTTACGGGGCAGGCCAGCCACGGCCGTAGTACCCCCTCATTCCAGGATATCTGCGATTCTTTCCGGGCGGCCCACCACGCCTGGGTCCTTTACCACGAAGCCTTTACAGGGCTGGCCTATGCCCGTGGTATCTGCCTTCGCACGCGCACTGAAGGAAGAAGGCAAGTGAATGGCCACACCATCTCCGCGCCTTGATTTCGGGGTAACGCCGCTGACCGGTGATGGCATCCCGGCGGAGAACACCGAGGCGTTCCGCATGCTGCTGGATGAGGGCCTGGCCGGCGGGTCCGGCACGGCCAGTTATCTGCAGCACATGCTCAAGCTGGCCAGCTTCTCCACCTACCTGAGCAAGAACGGCGAGAGCGCGTTCACCGTCTCGCCCGGACCGGGCGGCGGCGAGCAGGCCACCGCGTCGGACGGCGTGACCACGATGACCGTCGGCGTCATCCTCGACCCACCGCCGTCCGGCGCGTCGCTGGCCAGCCTGCCGGCCGACCAGCCGCCGGTCCGCGGCATCGCCACCGTGCGGCTGGCCCTGCCCCACCCGTTCAACGTGGTGAAGATCGCGCAGTTCGCGGTGTCGCTGGCGGAGCTCCCGCCGGACTTCGTGCTCACCCAGCAGGTCTGGCAGGCGCTCCTGAAACCGCTGCTGTCCCGGTTCACCAGCTTCCTGCGCAACGCGGTGGACAGCTGGCTGGAGACCGACGTGGGCGAGGACGTGGCCGGGCTGACCGACTCCCTCGACGCGGCCACCAGCGAGGTGGCCGATGCCACCGCCGAGGAGACCGCGGAGGTGCTGGTCGAGGAGGAAGTCGTCGCCGAGGTGGCCATCGACCTGAGCGCGGCGGTGCCGGCCCTGGCCGGGCTGGCCGTGCTGCTCGCGATCCCGCTGCTGATCAGCGCGCTGGCCAAGCAGTTCGTCCTGCACATCGAGCTGAACAACCTGACCGACGTCGACCTCACCTGGTCCATCCCGTACACCGACGAAGGCGCGGTCACCGTCCAGCCCGCCAGCAGCGTGCTGCCGAAGATGGGCCGGGCCACCGACAGCTGGGGCGACGAGACCACGGTCCCAGTGGTGTTCCAGGCCATTTTCTCGTCGATGAACACCAGCGGGTACGAGGGCATCGGGCTGATCCTGAAACTCAGCCCAGCTGGCTACACCGGCCAGGACACCTGCGCCGTTATCTCGATTCCGTGGCTGGCCGACAACGCCGTCTGGCTCGGCGATCCGGGGCGCACCCCGGATTGGGCCGCGATTTACTCCGGGCACAGCGCACCGACCGGTGCCACCCGGGCTTTCCACGGCAATCAGCATTTCTCCGTGACGCTCGCCATCGACGCACTGAGCGGACACAACGACGAATACCACTGCGTCGCCCGCATTCAACGTCTCTAGCCTGCCAGGAGGACCTATGACCGGCAGCACACCCGACCCGGCCGATTCGATCACGTTCGCCGTCGAGCCCGACACCTCCGGCTTTCCCGCCGTGGTGGACGCCGCGTTCCGCACCGCGGTCAGCCAGTCCAAGCTGGGCGGGGACAGCACCCAGCGGTATTTCGACGCGCTGAACCAGACCAGCGACTTCTGGGGCGACCTGGCCAGTGGGGCGATCACGTTCGCGCCGGGGGTCGACCCGAAAGGCAATCCCGTCTTCATGGCGTCCAACGGCAACGTCGAGATGCGCCTGGCAGCGGAGTTCGTATCCGACGGCGGCAAGCCTGGCGACCTGGTCGGCAACGCCACCGTGGCCACCCACAACACCACCCTCGGGGTGTCCTCGTGGACCGCGGTAGCGGTCCGGATCGCCACCATGCCGCTGTACCTCAAGTTCACCGCCGACCTGTTCAGCAAGCTGCTGGTGCCGATCTACCGGAACACCGCGCGGGTGCTCACCGACCTGGCCAGCCGGCTGCAGCAGGCCACCAGGACCGAGACCCCCACGATCGACGCGCTGGCCGAGTCGAGCGAGGTCGTCGAGCAGGAGAGCCAGGTCGTGGACAACGTCGCGGCCGAGGTGGGCGAGGAAGGCCTGGAGTACATGTCCATCGAGTGGGGTGCGGTGGCGCTCGACGTGGCCGGCCTGGCGCCGCTCATGGCGCTGCCCATGCTGGCCGAGTTCCTCGGCCACGCGATGACCCACGCGCTCATCGTGCAGAACGTGACCAGCACCGACTTCACCTGGACGCAGACGGTCGTGCACGGGGAGACCGCGATGCAGCCCGGGCAGAACGCGCTGCCCGGCCTCAAGCACGAATCGGGGGCCGACGGCGACCTAACGCTGTCCTCTTCGGCCTCGTTCCAGACCGTCAACTACACCGACTACGGCGCCATCGGCTACGTGCTGCAACTGCGGCCGGCCGACGGCAGCCCGGCCGCGACGCTGGTCGTCAGCGTCCCCTGGGAAGGCGACAACACGGTCTGGGTGGGCGCCGCGAGCGACCCAGACCAGGCCTACCGGCAGCACAACGTGCCCACCGGCCAGCTGACCACCAAGGCCACGTTCGGCGGCTACACCGTCACGCTGTCGCTCAACAAGCTCAGCGGCAAGACCTACGACAGCTACTACTACTGCTCCACCGCCGTCATCGAGCCCGCCTGAGGAGGCCGGCCAAGGAGGCACCACCATGACCGATCCGGACCAGACTCTCAGCCTGCAGCTCACGCCCATTACCGCGGGGTTCGCGCACATCCTGGACGACAACCTGGAAGCCGCGCTGGACAAGGCGAAACAGGGCGGAGACCCAACCCAGGAATGGTTCGACGCACAGAACCAGACGGCCGACTTCTGGGGGTGGATAGCCGATCACACCGGGCCGGACGACAACCCGTTCGCGCCGGCCGTGGACCCGCAGGGCAACCCGATCCAGATCGCCAGCAACGGCAACGTGGACATGCGCAACGGTGCGTTCTACCGGGGCAGCAACCAGCTGGTCACCGCGCCCAAGCCCGGCGACCCGCCGCCCATCGTGGGCATCGGCACGGTGCAGACCCACAACACCACCAACGCGATCTCCCGTGATATCTCGTTCGGCCTCGGCCTGGTCGGCATCCCGGGCGGCATCGTGCTCAGCAAGAAGCTGTTCGCCGACCTGCTCAGCCCGGCGTACAAGAACTTCAAGACCCTGCTGACCAAGATGTCCAGCCAGTTCAAGCAGGCCACTGAAGTGGAGACGCCGGACATCGACCCGGACGCCGAAGCCGAAGGGCCGATCGAGGACGCCACCGCCGAGGTCGGCGACGTGGGCGGCGAGCTGGCCGAGCAGGGCGCCGAGTACCTGGCCGTCGACTGGGGCAGCGTGATCGGCGAGGCGGCCGGGCTCGGCGTGATCGCGGCCATCCCGCTGCTCGTGTCCTACCTCGGGCACAAGATGGTGAACAGCGTGGAGATCCACAACCTGACCGACACCGACGTCTCCTGGGACGTGCTGGCCCAGGTGCACGGCGAGCCGTCCATCATCCCCAAGGAGGACAAGGGCAAGGTCATCCCGAAGATGGACTACAACACCGACTCGTGGGGCGACAAGACCACGGTCAAGGTGGCCTACGCGGCCAACTTCCAGTTCATCAACTCGACCGACTACACCGACATCGGCTACGTGCTCAGCCTCAGCCCGGCTGGCGGCCCCACGGCCAAGACCGTGACAGCCATCCCGTGGGCCGGCGACAACACCATCTGGGCCGGCCAGTCCGGCGACGACCCGAACCAGCTGTACCAGGAGCACTCGGTGCCCGACGGGAGGCTCTCCGTGGCCGCGACGTTCGGCTCGTACAAGGTGACCTGGTCGATCAGCAAACTACACGGCGAGACCGAAGGCGCCTACTTCTACGGCGTCCTCGGGCTCATCGAGAAGGCGTGAGGTACGGCCATGGGATACGGCGCGTTCATGAACGTGGTCAACAACCGCTCCGAGCCCATCCTGCTGTTCATCACCGATGTCGCCTGCATGTACGACAACGGTGACGAAGGCTCCAACCTGTCGCTGTTCAACAACGCCAAGGTGGCCGCGACATCGTCGCTGCCGCCGGGCGGGACCCAGTACATCGAGGCCAAGGGCAGCGGCAGCTGCGCCTTCAACGACTCCACGTTCACCGTGAAGATCGAGGACGCGAGCACGCAGAACATCATCGGCCATGTCGCGTTCGACGATCCCGGCCAGAACTGGACTTACAAGAACGACAACGAGGACGTCATCGACGTCTACTGCAACAACAGCGGCGCTCAGGCCCGGATCACGGTGACCGTCGAGGCCACCTGAAATCATCCTGCTTAACGCCAGTACGTGGCCCTGCCGTCGCCCGGTCAGACCGGGCGGCGGCGGGCTTTGTTCAGATTTGGTTCAGTAGCCGCCGCACGCGACCCGGCCTTTACGTCCAGCCCGTAGCATGTGACCTGCGCATCAGCCGGATCGGAAGGCTGCCATGTCTCACATGACGTACCTCGAGGCTGCCGTGGTCGGCCTGGTGCAGGGGGTAACCGAGCTTTTCCCGGTGTCCAGCCTGGGGCACAACGTGCTGATCCCCGCCCTGATCGGCGGCAGCTGGGCCAGCGACCTGAACGTGGCCAAACCGGAATCCCCGTACCTGGCCTTCATCGTCGGGCTGCACGTGGCCACCGCACTGGCCCTGCTCATCTACTTCTGGCGCGACTGGATCCGGATCATCGGCGGCTTCCTCAGCTCGATCCGCGACCGGCGGGTAGAAACACGCGACCAGCGCCTCGCCTGGATGATCATCCTGGCCACCATCCCGGTCGGCCTGGTCGGCCTGGTCGCCGAGCACCCGTTCCGGGTGATCTTCGGCAAGCCGATCGCCGCGGCGATATTTCTCATGGTGAACGGCGTGATCTTGTACTGCGGCGAGAAGTTCCGCCCGCGGGCCTCCGTACAGGCGGATGAGGCGGTCATCCGGGAATGGGACGAGGCGATGGCTCGCGGCGGCGCGGGCAGCACGGCCGACTCAGCCAGTGCGGCCGCTCACGCGGCTGGCCACCAGGCCGTCCGCCAGCAGGAGATCGCACTCGCCATCCAGGCCGATGAGCGGCTGTCCCGGGTTGGTTACGCCCAGGCCGTGCTCATCGGCTCGGCGCAGATCCTGGCCCTGCTCGCGGGCATCAGCCGCAGCGGCGTCACGATGGTGGCCGGCATGTTCCGGGGCCTGTCCCGCGAGGACGCAGCCCGGTTCGCCTTTCTGCTCGCCACTCCGGTCATCCTGGCGGCCGGCGTGCTCAAGATCCCCGACCTGCTGGGCCCGCTGGGCAACGGCGTCCGCGGCCAGATCCTGCTGGGCAGTGTGCTGTCCGGCCTCGGCGCCTACGTTTCGGTGCGTTTCCTGATGAAGTATTTCCAGACGCGCACGCTGACCCCGTTCGCCATCTACTGTTTCGTAGTTGGGCTGGGCAGTGTCATCTACCTGGGCCTGATCAAGTAAGGTTGCGAGCCCGGCAGCTCGGACCGGCGGACTGGGAAAGGCCTTCATGTCGCACATCACGTACCTCGAGGCTGCCGTCGTCGGCCTGATCCAGGGCGTATCTGAGCTGTTCCCGGTGTCCAGCCTGGGGCATAACGTGCTGCTGCCCGCCCTGATCGGCGGCAGCTGGGCCAGCGACCTGAACGTGTCCGAGGCGTCCTCGCCGTACCTGGCCTTCATCGTCGGCATGCACGTGGCCACCGCGCTGGCCCTGCTCATCTACTTCTGGCGGGACTGGATCCGGATCATCGGCGGATTTTTCAGCTCGATCCGGTACCGCCAGGTGCAGACCCGGGACCAGAAGCTGGCCTGGATGATCATCCTGGCCACCATTCCGGTCGGCCTGGTCGGCGTGGTCGCGGACAAGCCGTTCCGTGAGATCTTCGGCAAGCCCATCGTGGCCGGGGTCTTCCTGATCATCAACGGGATCATCCTGTACTGCGGGGAGAAGTTCCGGCCGCGCGCCTCGATCGACGCCGACCAGGCGGTGGCCGCCCAGCGAGACCGGGAACTGGTGTCGGCGGCCGGGTACCAGCAAGCCGAATACCAGCAGGCCGGATACGAGCAGGCCGGGTACCAGGCTGGCCCGCCCGGGTACGGCCCGGGACATGACCCCTATCAAGCCCTGTACCGGCCGCCGGGCCAGCCCTCCCGGGCCCGGCACCGTCAGGTCTCCAGCCACCAGGCGCTGCGCGAGGAGGAGCTGGCCCAGGCGCTCTCCGCGGACGAGCGGCTGGTCCGGATGGGTTACCTGAAGGCCGTCACCATCGGGGCGGCCCAGATCCTGGCCCTGCTGGCCGGGATCAGCCGGGACGGCGTGACCATGGTGGCGGGCATGGGCCGTGGGCTATCGCGGGAGGATGCGGCCCGGTTCGCGTTCCTGCTGGCCACCCCGGTCATCCTGGCGGCTGGTGTGCTGGAGCTGCCCAAGCTGACCGGCCCGCTGGGTAACGGCATCCACGGCCAGATCCTCGTCGGCAGCGTGCTGTCCTTCGTCGGCGCCTACCTGTCGGTGCGCTTCCTGATGAAGTACTTCCAGACCCGGACGCTGACCCCGTTCGCCATCTACTGCTTCGTGTTCGGCCTGCTCAGCGTCCTCTACCTGGGCTTCATCAAGTAGCCGCTATTCGCCGCGCGAGCGGCGGGCGCGGACCCGGGCACGGTCCTTGGCGTCCAGCATCACCTTGCGCAGCCGGACCGTGGCCGGGGTGACCTCGGCGCACTCGTCGCTGGCGCAGAACTCCAGGGCCTGCTCCAGGCTGAGCGCCCGCGGCGGCACCAGCCGCTCCAGCTCTTCCCCGGTGGACTGGCGCACGTTGGTCAGCTTGCGCTCCCGGGTGATGTTCACGTCCATGTCGTCAGAGCGGGAGTTCTCCCCGACGATCATCCCCTCGTACACCTCGGTGCCCGGCCCAACGAACAGCGTGCCCCGTTCCTGCAGCGAGAACATGGCGTAGGGGGTGGCCGTCCCGGACCGGTCGGCCACCAGCGAACCGGTCGGCCGCATCCGCATGTCACCGGACCACGGCTCGTACCCCTCGAACACGTGGTGCGCGATGCCGGTGCCCCTGGTGTCGGTGAGGAACTGGGTGCGGAAGCCGATCAGGCCGCGGGCGGGCACGATGAAGTCCAGCCGCACCCAGCCGGTGCCGTGGTTGGTCATGTGCTCCATCCGGCCCTTGCGCAGGGCCAGCAGCGAGGTGACCGCGCCCAGGTACTCCTCGGGCACGTCCACGGTGAGCCGCTCGACCGGCTCGTGCAGCTTGCCGTCCACCTCGCGGGTGACCACGGTGGGCCGGCCGACGGTCAGTTCGTAGCCCTCCCGGCGCATCGTCTCGACCAGCACGGCCAAGGCCAGTTCGCCACGGCCCTGCACCTCCCAGGTGTCCGGCCGGTCGGTGGGCAGCACCCGGAGCGAGACGTTGCCGACCAGTTCGCGGTCCAGCCGATCGCGGACCATCCGCGCGGTGACCTTGCTGCCCTTCTGCCGCCCGACCAGCGGAGAAGTGTTCACCCCGATCGTCATCGAGATGGCGGGCTCGTCCACGGTGATCAGCGGGAGCGGCCGTGGGTCGTCCGGGTCGGCCAGCGTCTCACCGATCATGATCTCCGGGATGCCGGCCACGGCGATAATGTCGCCCGGGCCCGCGCTCTGGGTGGGCACCCGGTCCAGCGCCTCGGTCCGGAACAGCTCGGTGATCTTCACCTTCTCGATCGAGCCGTCCCGTCGGCACCAGGCCACCTGCTGGCCCTTGGTGATCACACCGGACTCGACCCGGCACAGCGCGATCCGGCCCAGGTAGGCGGAAGCGTCCAGGTTGGTGACGTGGGCCCGCAGCGGCTCGGCCGGGTCGTAGGACGGGGCCGGCACGGTGTCCCGCAGGACGGTGAACAGCGGCTCCAGGTCCGGCGAGTCGGGCAGCGTGCCGTCCGCGGGGCGGCTCAGCGAGGCCCGGCCGGCCCGCGCCGAGGCGTAGACGATCGGGAACTCGATCTGTTGCTCGGTGGCATCCAGGTCGAGGAACAGCTCATAGGTGGCGTCCACCACCTCGGCGATCCGGGCGTCCGGCCGGTCCACCTTGTTGATCACCAGGATGACGGGCAGGTTGGCTTCCAGCGTCTTGCGCAGCACGAAGCGGGTCTGGGGCAGCGGGCCCTCGCTGGCGTCCACCAGCAGCAGCACCCCGTCCACCATGGACAGGCCGCGTTCCACCTCGCCGCCGAAGTCGGCGTGCCCCGGGGTGTCCACGATGTTGATGGTCAGCCCGCCGTGCGCCACCGCGGTGTTCTTGGCCAGGATCGTGATGCCCTTTTCCCGTTCCAGGTCCCCGGAGTCGAGCACCCGGTCGGCGACCTGGGCGCCAGCCCGGAACGCGCCGGACTGCCAGAGCATGGCATCGACCAGCGTGGTCTTGCCGTGGTCGACGTGCGCCACGATGGCCACGTTGCGCAATTCATCACGGGTGGCGAGCTGAGCCTGACGTGCGGGCATACCGGATCTCATCTGCTTGGAGGCTGGGATTGCCGCGCAACGCGAGCGCGGCCCTCCTATTCTATCCGGCTGCTGTTTACCACCGGCCGGTCCCGGCGCAGCACGACCAGCAGCTCCTCGTACGGGCCGATCAGGTAGGCGTGGTCGCCGGCCCGCAGCCGGGTGCCGCGGCGCGGTGGATGCTCCAGGTATCCCGGGCTGGTGGCCCTGGTGATGGCCAGGACGCGGGTCCGGGCGCCCAGGTCGCGCAGGGCCAGCCCGGCCAGCCCGCCGTCCGGGCGCACCGTCAGCCGGGCCACCAGCAGCGGCTCGTCACTGACATAGAACGTGTTGAGCACGTCCAGCCCGAGCGCCGCGCCGACGAACCACGGCGCGGCCAGCGCGGCAGTGGACCGGACGTGCTGGAAGCCGAAGTTGTGCCGCACCGAGCGGGCCAGTTGCGGGTCGAACATGCGCAGCACCACCGGCACGGTGTCCCAGCGCGCGCCAAGCTGGTCCCGGACGGCCAGGCCGGTCTCCAGGTTGGCCAGGTCGTCGCTGGTCAGCACGGCCACTGCGGCCGCGCTGGCCAGGCTGACCTGGTGCAGCGTCTCGGGCAGCGTCGCGTCGGCCAGTACCACCGGCAGGCCGAGCGCGCGGGCCTGGCCCAGGTGCCGGTTGCCGGGGTCCTTCTCCACCACCACGACATCACTGCCCGCGTCAGCCAGACGGCTGGCGGCCCGCATGCCCACCGCGCCCAGCCCGATGACCAGGACGTGCCCGCGGCGCCCGGTGATACGGACGCGGCCGAGCGATTCCTCGATACGCCGACTGACCAGCATGTTGGTCAGCATGGCGAAGAACACCGCCACGAACAGCGCGCCCAGCAGCATCAGGCAGATGGCCCCGGCGATCAGCCACCAGCCCTGGCCGCGGAACGAGTAGTCGCCGTAGCCGACCGTGGTGACCGTTTCGACGGTGAAGTAGGCCGCGTTGATCAACGGCAGCCGGTGCCCGCCGGGCAGCTGGTAGGCCAGCCGCAGGATCAGCGTGGACGCGACCAGCACGGCCAGCAGCGCGCCCAGCGCGATGGCCAGCCGCCGGTCCGCGGCCTGCACCAGTGAGAGGCCGAGGTGGCGCGCAGCGCGCAGCGTGCTCGCCACCAGGGGCGAACGGGCGGCCGGGCGGGCACTGGCGGGCCTGCCCCCAGCGGCCCCGAGTTCGCCTTCCGTCCCGAACAACGTGACCTGATCCCCCGCCGCCACCTGATGATCCCGGCCCGGGCAGACGGCGACCTCACCGCCGGCCGACTGGACCGCGACCGGAGCCAGCGCCCCGTACAGGTCGCGCAGGCTGCCCGCGCGCGGCGCCGTGGTACGGACCACGGCGAACCGCTCCCCGGCCAGCCCGATCTCCTGGACTCCGGCGCTCAGGCAGGCCTCAGCGATCGATGACGCGGACAGCCCAGCCACGTCCAGCACCGCGATGTCAATCTGGGACAGCGCCCGGCCCACCGCCGGGTTCGAGAGCTGCACCACCACCCGGACTCCGGCCCGCAGTTCCCGGGTCAGCAGCGCGGTTTCCAGCGTGCTCAGGTCGTCTTCGAGCGCGCAGATCACCGCTTCCGCACCGGCCAGCCCGGCCTCGGTCAGCGTCGCCGCGGCCTGGGCCCGGCCCGCGATGTGCGGGATCCCCCACTCGATCAGGCTGCGCGCCAGCCGCAGATCCGGATTGTCGTCCACGACCACGGTCGGGACCCCGGACAGGTTGAGCAGATCCACGATGCGCAGTCCGGCCCCGTGCAGTCCGCAGACGATCACGTGCCCGCGCCAGTTCGTGTGTTCGCCGTCCATCCGGTGCATCGTCACCTGCGCAGATGTCTACGGCATTAACGGCATGTCTCACCCCGGTGAGCCGCCTTATCCCGGGGCCGGCGCACAGATAAGGCATTCGCCCGATGCGGGCCGGGCCGCCTTACGGCGAGCCTCAATGGTGTACGGCCACGACGGGTGGCCGGCACCGAGGAGGATTCCGTGCATCCGGTGATCGAGACCGAAATCGCCGCCCAGCGCATCAGGGAACTGCGGGCCGAGGCGGCCCGGACGGCCCAGGCGCGGGCCGCCCGGCAGGCCAGGTCACCCCGCCTGGCCTGGCTCTTTGACCTGGCCGACCGGCGCGGGGCGGCCCGCCCGGCGGCCGACGCCACCGACTACTGCTGCCCCGACTACCTGCTGAGCGGCCAGTGCGCGGTGCACACCGGGGCGCACCGCATGGCCGGCACCAGCGGGCGGTCGTGAGCCGCCGCTAAGGCCGGCCGATCGCAGAGATAAGGCGTTCACCCAATGTGGTGGCCACCCCCTTAGCAGCAAGCTCGAAGATGTACGGCCGTGACCGCGGCCGCAGGCCGAGGAGGACACGATGCATTCAGCGATAGGCGCAGCAGTCGCCGCCCAGCACGTCAAGGACATGCTGGATCAGGCCGCGCAGGACCACCGGGCCGCCGTCGTCCGGCGCGCCCGCCGGGCACGGTCCACCGGCCGGCCAGTGCCGACTGGCCAGCCCCG